>Ga0136619_10001240_pt1 | contig 9909 bp, 7 predicted proteins | sample AntDrymUQ3532106_2_FD_104807 | JGI IMG/M metagenome (GOLD analysis project Ga0136619, IMG submission 104807) | Polar desert sand microbial communities from Dry Valleys, Antarctica - metaG UQ353 (21.06) | ecosystem: Environmental > Terrestrial > Soil > Desert | place: Antarctica: Dry Valley... | reverse complement strand
GCGGTGTGCCGTGGCCCGGGGACGAGGAGATCCGCCGCCGGTACCCCGTCGGCCCCGCAGCGTGATCGGCGGGAAGGTTCTCGACGCCTCGGCACTTGCCGTGCTGATTCGCGGTCACCTGTCTGCGGTGGCGTGGTTCGCCACAGCGAACAGCATGGGCATTGCCCTGTACCTGCCCACGCTCGCGCTGGCCGAGGTGCGCGCGGTTCGGCCGGACGCCGGGCCGGAACTCGCCGAGGTGCTCGGCCACCCGTCGGTTGTGCTCGGCGAGCTCGACGCCGCGGCCGCGGCCCAGGTGGACCAACTGCTCGGCGCCGTCGGCGTGTTCGACGCACTGGCCGGCCATGTCGTGCACGTGGCCCGGCAGCGGGGCTGGCCCGCGCTCACCGCCGACCCCGGACGACTTCACCGCGTTGCCTCCGGCCTCGAAGTCGACCTGCTCTGACTGTCGTCCGGCGCCCTCCGCGTGACCGTGCTCGTGGTAGGTGAACCGTAGTTATTGGAAGTATAGTTCCACTTATGCCCCCAGCGGTGGACGATACTTGCCGTGCGCTCGATCGCGCGGCCGACGGACATGTTCGATCGCGCCTGGGAGTGGGATGCACTCGTCCGGTTCTGCACCGACGCCTCGCCGGGTGCCACCCTCGGTGTGGTCTCCGGACGCCGTCGGCAAGGCAAGTCTAGAGAAACTCCTCGAGGACGCTGTGATCAAGCTCTCGACCGTGGCGACCGACATTCTGGGGGTCTCGGGCCGGGCGGTGATCGAGGCGCTGATCGCCGGGCAGCGTGGTCCGCAGGTGCTCGCCGAGCTGGCCCGCGGACGGATGCGGGTCAAACACGCCGCCCTGATCCCAGCACTGACCGGCCAGTTCACTGGCCACCACGCCTATCTGGCCCAGCTGCTGTTCGACCACATCGATGGCCCTGACCGCCCAGATCGAGTGGCTCACCAGCACCATCGATGAGGCCATCGGGGCGATCCCTGCCGCTCAGGCGCCCGATCCCGGGCCTGGCTCGGACCCCGGCGGTGGTGGCGGCGGCGCCCACCGTGGCGAGCATGCCGACAAGGCCGACCAGTCCTTCCGCGCCCCACCCGGTGCAGCCCAGCGCGGCCCACTCATCTAGGTCCTCGGCCGGGGCACAGAAGACGATGCAGGAGTTGTGCGAGGCGCAGCCGTCGAGCACGCGCGCCCGGGCATGCCGCAGGAAGGAGCGGCGTCGACCGCGCCACCGTTTGGACCTGCGCGCAGCAGTGCGCGTTCGTGCCGTGAGCGGGCGTCAGGCCCGCTCCTCGGCGGCCTGCTCCCGTTGCCACCTGAGTCTGACCTCGAACTGGCCCTGCAGGCCGGTCTTCGCGATCACCGCCCCGGCCTGGGCGTCCAGCTTCACGCCAAACATTATCTCCACCTCGTCAGGCCGCTGGGCCATCGCCTGGAACTGCCCCACTGCGGCGGCCGCGGCGTCCCGCACCTCGACGAGCGCCTTGTCGAACGACGCGGTGGCTGCCCGGATGACCTGCCCCGGCCGTGCGGCCCGCGAGATCCCCGGTTCCTCATCGACCTCGACGGTCACCGAGCCGCCGTCGTCGAGGGCGAATCGAGCCAGCTCTGCCACGGTGTCACTCCATATCGGGTAAGGGTAGTGGCCACGCTATCGTCCGCACGGAAAGTTGAACCGGTCATCCGGACTGATACCGATTCGCACCTGCTCGAGATCCGTCAGGAGGCCGTCCAGCCGATCAGGATTACCGAGGTACTCCAGCACCGCGCGGTAGAACGCATTGCGCGTGGTCGCCGGCATCAGGTCCGAGGCGTCGAAGCAGAGTGTGCCGGCCGAGGTCAGCGTCTCGGCGATGCGCTTGCTGACAGGGTCGCGGTACACCTCCTCCTCCGGCGACCTCGCCTTCAGGAGCCGCTTGTTTACCGAGAAGGCACTGCCGCCGCGGATCGACGGCCAGACCCGCTGCCCCCGCTCGGAGGCCAAGTACTTCATCAGCTCGCGGGCCGGCGCGGTGTCGTTGAACATCACGGCCAGATCCGCCGATACCACCGACGGCCTGCTCGCGGGATCGCCGCCACCGAAGCCCGGGAACGGGAAGAAGTCGAAGTCCTCGACGGGAACGGGGGAGCCGCCCGCGCGCGCGAAGCCCTGGTAAGCGCTCATCATGAACGATGCCTGGTGCTCCATCGCGCATCCCTGGGGTTCGGCGAACATCGGCTTCCCGGCGTCGCCGAAGTCGGTGAGCAGCGCCGCGGTCGCCCCGCCGCGCACCACACCGGGCTCGTGCACGATCTCGCCCCAGGTCGTCCACGCTCGGCGGACCTCGTCTGACGTCCACGGTAGCTCCCCGGCGGTCCACCGCTGGTAGACCTCCGAGCCGGACTGGTGCAGCAGGATATCCTCGATCCAGTCGGTCCCCGGCCAGCCGGAGGTCGGCGGGGACCCCATGCCCACGCACCAGGGCGCCTGCCCGGACGCGGCCCGCTCCCTGCCCGCGGCGACGAGTTCGTCCCAGGTCTGCGGCTTGGCGCCTGGGAAATTGGCTGGGTTGTACCAGACAATGCTCTTCAGATCAGCCTTGACCGCGACCGCGTACATCTGGGGAGTGCCGGCCCGCTGCAGTTGCAACCACTGCTCGCTATACGCCTGCTCCGGGTTCTGGCCGAGGATGCCGTCAACCGGTCGCAGCTCCCCGCTGCGCACATACTTCACCAGCTCGCCGGGACTCGGCAGCGCGACGTCCGGCGGCGTTCCCCGCTGCACGTCGGAGGACAGCACCTGGTCCAGTCCTCGGGTGCCTTGGTAAGTCACCTCGATGCCGGTCTCGGCGGTGAAGCGATCGAGCACCTTCTGGAACGCGTCACCCTCGGCGCCGGTCCACGAGGCCAGCACGGTCACCGTGTCGCCCGAACCGTCGGTGCCACACGCGGTGCTCGCCACCAGCACGGCGGCCACCAGCCCGACGAGGCCGATCCTTGCTCTGCTCATGGCGATCGGTACCTGTACTCGTCGATGCGGGGCTGGAGCCCGAGCAGCACTAGCGCCGCGATGCCGAGCGCCGCGCCGGGGATTGCGAACTCGAGAATCCCGCTCTGGTCCGCGGACAGCAGCTCCTCGTTGACCTTCTTGGTCTTGCTGATCGCCTGCCAGTCCTTGGCCTCGTTTCCGGGACTCGCGGCCAGGCGAGCGACGAAACCGGTGACCGTATCGCCGCAGCCGCCGTCGGTGCCACCGCACTGGACCTGCACTACGTCCGCGAGCGCGTGCTGCCCGGAAGCATCGGTGGCATCCGTCTGCGCCTGCCACTCCTGCAGCACCTGGTTCAGTGTGTCGCCGCCGTCACCGGACCGGTCCTGGGACAACACTAGCGCGTACGAGGTGCCGGCCGCCAGCACGAGCAGCAGAACCGAGGCCGCTAGCAGTGGGGCGTTCAGCAAGCGTTGGAACCGACGTTTGAGGAAGACCTGGGTCAGGCACAGGAGCCCGGCCAGCACCACGATCGGCACGACCCAGACGAGGACCGTTGCCGGGTGCATCCAGCCGTCGGAAAGCTGGTTCTGCAACACCGTGTGCTGCGCCTCCTGCAGCCCGTTCAGCTGGGCGAGGATCCCGTCTTTCGGCTGGTGCAGCAGGCGCGAGGCGTACCACAGGTCGGCGACCCCGAGTGCCGTTGCATCGTCCTGCCGGAAGTGCACGTCGGCCTGCTCGATCAAGCCGGTGTAGGCCACCAGCAGGCCCTCGACCAGTTGCAGCGTGCTGCTGCCGGTAGCGCCGGCCGCGTTGTGCTCGGCCACCTGGGCCAGGCTCTGGCTGGCCAGCGCGATCTCGTTCTGGTATTGCTCCCCTGGTCCGATGAGCTGCACCTGACCGGTCTCGAAGCTGGTGACCGCCGCGCTGTCCGCTCGCACCAGCGCCGCCCGCGCGGCGACCACCTCAAGTACCGCCGGAGCCGTCCGGATGCTCACCTCGTCCACGACCAGCTGCACGCCGACGAACGCCGACAGCGAGGTGATCAATACCGCGATCGTGGCCGCGAGCAGGCCGGCGCGTAGTTGCACGAGCCTGCGCCTGGTCGTCGTCGGGGATCGCCCCGCGCGCGGTACCGAGGGGTCCACCAGGGTGGTCACGGTACCCCCTCCTCGATCCGCATACCGCCGTCGCGGAGTGGCTCGCCACACCTCTCGCACACGATCGCCGTCGGCAGCGCCGACCACCCGCAGTCCGGTGCCGGGCAGGTTTGGGCGGGCCCGTCGGGGGTCTGCTCGGGCGCCGGATTCTCCGTGGGCGCCCCCGGGCCGAGCCAGGAGATCTTGGAACCCATCACGGCGGAGAAGACATCGCGCGGCCGCAGGTTGTCCTTGATCCGCACCACTCCGGTATTCGGGTCGATCTCGACCAGGCGTCTCAGCCGCTTCAGAAGCTCCTCGTTACCCAGCGTGGAGGCCAGCGCGACGGCCCGGCCCCATTCCTGCTGGGCGCGTACCGGATCACCCCTGTCGAACGCCGCGCAGCCCTCGGCCACGGCGTCGCTGAGCCCGGCCTGCATCGTGTACTGCTCGACCTTGGGGTCGATCCGAACGGACAGCATCGGGTCCTCGGTCCAATACCCGAGGATCGGCACCGGCTCACCTGGTGTTCGCGCGCCTGCCGTCACCGCCTCCAGCTCCGCCCACCCCAGCTGCACCTCCTCGTCCTTCTCGCGTTGCATCGGGTCGAGGTCGAGGCACAGGTGGTACTCCCTGCTCTCCTCGCCCCAGGCGCCGGTGGACAGCTCCACGGTCCGCCCGGTCTGCCCGGCCTGTACGGCGCGGTCGGTGAGGTCGGCCTCGGTGGGAAAGACCTGCTTGACGAACCGCAGGCTGCTGTGCTCGACCGTGGTGACTCGCAGGCGCAGCTCGGGCACCACCTTGCTCATCGCGGCCTCGATCATCTGCCGGAAGTCCTCCGCCAGCTCGGCGTCCTCCAGCACCGCGTCCGCCGATCCGCGGAGCACGGTCACGATGCGCGCCAGCTCGTCCGGTGCCCATTCGTCGCCGATTCCCCGCGCGTCACAGACGAAGTCATCCTCGCAGGCGTCGAGCGCGTGGTCGAGGTGCTGCCGCGACTCCGACTCGTTCTTGCCGTCGGTCAGCAGCACGGCGTGCCGCACCGCGGTCGGGTGCGCGGTCAACAGCTGCCTGGCCAGGATGAGCCAGGTGCCGATCGCGGTCCCGCCGCCGGCGATCAGCCGATCCGCCGCCGCCTTGGCCTCGGCCCTGGTCTCCTGGTTCGCCGGCACGAGGCGGGGCTCGCTCGGGTAGATCATATTCGCCTGGCTGGTGCCTTGCACCATGCCGAAGAGAACCCCGTCGCGCAACGTGTCGATCGCCGTCTTGGTGGCCCGACGCGCCGCAGCGATCTTCGTCGGCGGCCAATCCATCGAACTGGAACAATCCACCAACAGGACCTCGGCGTGTTCGGGCATCGGGCCGGTGCCTCGCGCGGTGACCGTGAGCACCGCGTCCATCCGTGTGTCGTCAGCGGACAAGAACTTGTTCTGGCTCACCACGAGGCTGAAATCAACCCGGTCATCCACGAGCCTGCCCCCTCGCCGTGCCTCGTTCACCACAACGTCCTGGGACGGGCCGCGTTGGCCTGATCGATCAGCACGCCGTGGTCCTCGGCGCTGCGCGCCTGCCTGGCGAGCCTCCGGAAGGACCGCTCCAGCCGGAGGAACAACCCCCGCTCGCTCACCGGCTCACCGAGAATCTCCTCACCGGCCACCGTGCCGGTGCCGCCAGTCAGGTGAAACCAGTCCAGCGCCGCCTCCTGGACGACCGCCGTCAACCGGTCCCGGGCCTCGCCGCCGTCCAGGTACAACGCAGGCAACCGCTCGACCGCCCGGCTGAACTCGTCCGCGCTCAGCGGCCCCTTCGGCAGCCGCGCGGAGAGTACCCGGACCGCGGCGATCATGGCTGCGTCGTAGTGCCGGGAAACCTGGGGGACCTGGTCCAGGACGGCGACCGCGCCCGCACGGTCGGCCCGGTCGAGCAGCAGGCGGACCAGCCCGAACGCCGCGCTGACCTGCAAGCGGTCCCGCAGCCACACCGCCTGGTAGCACTGCTCCGCACGCCGCGGGTCACCGAGAGACTCGTCGCAGAAGCCCAGCGCGAGCTTAGGTGCCTCTTCGCCGGGCAGCGCGGCGTAGACCTTCCAAAACTGGCTTCTCGCCGCCATCGCGTCGCCCCTCGCCAGCGCCAGCAGTCCGCCGTGCCACGCCACGCGCCAGTCATCCGGCGCGTGTGCACCGAGCAGCCGGCAGGCTGCGTCGAGACAGCGTGTGGCACCACCGAGGTCACCCACCTCGAGGTGCGCGCGAGCGGTGGCGAACTGCACCTCGACCGACTGCTGCGACAGCGCCCCGAGCTTGGCCAGCAGTCGGCGCGAGTCAGGTTCGCGCATGGCGATGAGCGCGGACGCGGCGGGATCGTCCAGGGCGACCCGCGGTGCGGGTAGGCAGGTCACTGCCTCGGGGGCGGTCGGCCGCGCGGTGACCGGATTTCGGACGCTCGCCCCGGTGATCGTCCAGCGATCCAGGTTCGGCACGGCGCCCAGCCCGGCGTCCAGCAACGCCGGGGTCTCCCCGAAGATCGCGGACGGGGCGGGGTTCGGGGTGCCGACCCGCAGCGACAGGATTTCCCGGCGCACTCCTTCGAGTTGGTCGGACAGTTCCGCCGCGGTTGCGAACCGCTGCTCGTACGGGGCGACCGCCCGCTCGAGCACCAGGCGCAGCGACTCCACGCCGAAGGAGATGTCGCCGTCGCCCTGTTCAGCGTCTTGCTGACCAGGATCTTGCCGGCTTGGGCCAACGCGGTCCGCGCTCACCTCGAGCAGATCCTGTAGCGTCTTACCGACCGTGTGCACATCGGAGCGCACGGTCAGTCCGTACCTGTGAATCTCGTCCTTGCCGACCTGGTAACCCTCGGTCCAGGCAGTCGGGCCACGGTCCACGCCGATCCTGCGCACCGCACCGAGATCGATGACCTTGATCCGATTACCGCCGTGGATCACGTTCGCCGGTTTCATGTCGCAGTAGAGCATGCCCTCGCCGTGCAGGTAGTCCAGCGCGGCGAGGATCTCCTGGCCGTAGGCGATGACGTGCTCGACCCGCAGCCACTCGTCTTGCCGGCCGGCCTGCCGCCTGGCCCTGTCGTGGATCTCCGCCAGCGACAGCCCGCCTACGTACTCCATCACGATGTAGTCGATCGGTTCGGCGGTGCGAGGATCCGGGTGGTCGACGAAGTTGAAGATGCGGACGATGTTGCGGTGGTCGAGCCGGGTGAGCGCCTGGCGTTCCGCCGCCGCGAGCTGCACGGCCCGCGTGTCCTTGGGGTTGATCAGCCCCTTGAGGGCGACATAGTTGTCGTCCAGCCGCCGGTCCCTGGCCAGGTAGACCCAGCCTTGACCACCGCTGGCGAAGCAGCCGAGAACCTCGTACTGACCCGACACGAGATCACCCGGGTTCAGCTTGGGATAGAACGAGAACGGGGTGCCGCACCGCGGGCAGTATCCCTCGTCGAGCGCGCGCTGCCCGTCGTGGCTGCGGCCGACCGGCTCCAGGCAGATGTCGTTGCCACAGATCCGGTTCTGCTCCGGAAAGTGCAGCTGGGAGAAGATCCGGTCGGCGGGGTCGTCCTGCTCGACCATGGGCAGCGACACTACCGCGCTGCCACCCCAGCGCCCGCTGTCGTACCGCCTGCTCGTTCTCTCGGTGTCGGGCGCCGGCTTGATGGCGGCGGTCCGCCGCGTGGCGGGGTTGGGCTGCGCGCCGGCGGTCGGCGCAGGCTTACGTCCGCAGGTGTCGCAGAACCCGGTCCGCATGATCTTTCCCGGGCAGTCTCGTCGGTTGCACGCGGTCACGTGCCCACCCCCGCCGGGCCGCCCATCCGACGCCGCACGGCCCGCACGTAGCGGTCCACCGCCTTCTCGGCGAGCGGCAACCGGCACGGCCTGGCGGCAAGTACCTCCGTGGCCGGGCGGTACAGTCCGGCCAAGTTCTCGCCTTCCCTCCGCCCGTGGTCGGTGGCCATCGCGTTGTAACTGCGCAGCAGCCCGCGCAGTTCCTGGTACCGGGCCGCAGCGGCGTCCAGTTCGTGCTGGATTCCCTCGATCTCGCCCAGCGCCCAGTCGGCGGCGCACTCGCAGGCCGCGAGCGTGTCCAGCAGCCGGTCGGCGTCGACCTCCAGGTTGGCCGTCCGCAGCCCGGTCAGCTGCAGGCGCAGCATGGGCACGCGAACGGGCACCTTGGGCACCGGCGCCACGAGTCCGGCGACCTGCCGGTGCCGACGTCTCGCGTCCTCCTCAGCAGTGCCCACCGCGTCCACCAGTGCAGCCAGCCGTCGGAGGCGTTCCGGGGCGCCCAGGAGCAGCGACTTGGCGAAGTGCACGCTCGGCGAGGTCTCCCGACTGAAGTGAAGCAGCACCCGCGCTCCCCGGTCGACCAGCGGCTTGACCACATCAGTGAGCACGGCCTCGGGTTGGTCGGCGTCGTCGATACTGGCCACGGCCACGGTGACTGGAACGGACTGCGGCTGCCCGATCGGCGTGGTGGGCTCGTCAATCGGTAAGCCGATCCGGCCAGAGATGCGCCGGGACACCTCGTCGGCGGTCTTGCCCGAGGCGTCGACAGCCACCGCGATGCTGCCCACCGGCGGCACGGTGCCGTCCGGGGCCCGCGCGACGACCTCGGCCGCGGGTCGCCGTTCCCGGTCGGTGAACAGCAGGGTTCGGCGCATCGCCGCCGCGTCATGCTCGCCGACGATGATCACGATGGTGTCGCCGGGCTCGCGCTTGACCAACCAGCTCGTGAGGCGCCGATCGACGTCGCTACGCTCTGTGTCGAGCGAAAGGTTGCGCGTCAGGCTCTCGTCGACGGCCTTGTCGCCGCTGACCCACTGGTCGACCAGCCGCGCATACCGCACGATCGTCCCGACGGGCAGCATCCAAGACAGCCCGGCAGCAGCTTCGGTGTACTCCGTGACCACCATGCCGAGGACGCTCTTGGTGATCTTGTCGATGACACCTGCCCCACTGAAACCCGTGCGTACCCGCTCACCCTGCGGCTCCGAGTTCAGCTGAACCCATTCGCCGCCGGGACCTCCCTCGCCTTTCAGCTTGGCGTCCACCCACACGCCGTCGTCGTGCGGCTCGGCGAACCCGAACACGCGCACGACGCGATCGTGGCTCGCGGGCAGTCGGCGAAGCGGAGCACTCACCGCGTCCGGGATGACACGGTCCATGCGGAGCAGGGCCACGTCACCGCGCTTGTCACCGAGCATCGGCGCCCAGCAACTCGGCACGACCCGCGCCTTGGCCGGCGGCGTGTTCGGCATGCCGACGAAGTCCACCCAGACGTCCGCGTCGGGTGCCGAACCGGGGAGCACCGGCGACGACCGGCTCGCCTCCATGACGACGTGCGCACAGGTGAGCACGTACTCCTCGCCCAGTAACATGCCGGCACCCCAGATCGCGCCATCGTCACCGCAGATGCGCACCCGCCACGGATGCTCACGGTGTGCAGGCCCCGTTGAGGATCCGCTGTCGGATACCACGCCCGCCGACGATACGCTAGCTTGCGTCGGCGGATCGTGCTCGCAGTATTGAACTGTAGTTATTGGAAGTATGGTTCCTCCTGGTGACTCGCTGGTAGTACGATACGGGCCGCGAGTTCGATCGTGCGGCCGACGGACATGTTCGATCGCGCCTGCCCTCGATCGTGCAGAAAGCGCTCGGTCCCCGCCGGGCGCAAACGCACGGGTTCACGTACGCGGCTGGTGCTGTGCGGGTCGGCGATGACGTTCATGGGTGGGTTGCTGTCCGGCTCGGCTCCGCTGCGCGGCCGGGCGGGTCTCGACCTCACGGTCCCCACCT
>Ga0136619_10001235_pt1 | contig 9921 bp, 10 predicted proteins | sample AntDrymUQ3532106_2_FD_104807 | JGI IMG/M metagenome (GOLD analysis project Ga0136619, IMG submission 104807) | Polar desert sand microbial communities from Dry Valleys, Antarctica - metaG UQ353 (21.06) | ecosystem: Environmental > Terrestrial > Soil > Desert | place: Antarctica: Dry Valley... | reverse complement strand
GATGGTGACGTAGGGGAGGACTTCGGCGAGGACTTCCCAGGCTTCGTCGCGGTCGGGCCACACCCGAGGGTCGTAGTTGGGGTCGAGGGAGACGAGCTTGCCGAGCCGCGCCCCGAGCCTCATAGCCCGCCTGACGGCCAGACGTTGGGGATCACTGGATAGCGCGAAGGCTGAGGCATGGATGGCTTTCGCGCGCTCTATCATCTCGTCCGGCACGTCGCGCAGGCCGAGCAAGGCGTCAGCTCCACGGTTGACCTGGAAGTCCGGGATGGCGACCGTCCGAGTGACAAAGGTGCTGGTCGTGGCGGCCTCTGGTGCGTGGCGCAGCCCTTCGGTGGAGACGCCGTGACGCTGGAGTTGATCTTCGAGGTACTCCCCGAAGTAGTCCGTCCCGACCTTCGTTATGATCGCCGACCGGCCTCCCAATTTGGCGACGTAGACGGCGACGTTGGCCGGCTGGCCGCCCAGATAACGGGTGAAGCTCCCGGCAGTGCGGAGCGAGGTGACAAGTTCGTGAGAGATGAAGTCCACCAGCGTCTCCCCGACCGCGAGCACGTCGAGCCCGAAGTACAGTTCGTCGAGATCCGCCAGCGAGACGCCTTCGGATGATCTCGGGTCCGTGAAGTAGCCGGGGATCTCCAGCCTGTATTCTGGTGTCGGGAAGCTGCCGGGTACATCTTCCGCGATCCTCTCGCGGCCTGATATAGCCTCCAAATATCCTTCGGCGGTCTTCTCCCAGGTGTATCGTGACAGGACGCGATCGTAGCCCGCCTCGGCGTAGCGTCGCCAACGATTCGGGTTGTCCGTGAGGGAGAAGAGACCGGCGGCGACCTCTTCGGGGTCCGCCGGGTCAACCAGGATGCCGTACTCTTCGTCGCCCTCCCGCAGCGATTCGCTCGGGCCGCCGTGCTTGGTTACCACGGCGGGTAGTCCGGCGGCGATGGCCTCTAAGGGGGCCAGCCCGAACGGCTCGTAGTTGGCGGTCAGAGCGAAGACCGAGCGGCGCTCGGCGAAGAAACGGTAGGCTGCGGCGAGCTGGCCCTGGTTACGGAGGGCGAACATCGAGACCTCGCCGCGCATCCTGGCTCGTTCCATGACCGCCATCAGGGTATCGAGGACGGCTCTCTCGTCTTCGCCAGCGTCGCGGTAGTCAGAGAGAGGATCGTCCAAATCCCCGGTCACGATCACCAGGTTCGCGCTCTCCCTGAGCGTCGGACTGCTGGCGAACGCTTCGACGAGCGCGAGGTGGTTCTTCTTCGCATCCAGACGACTGGATGCAACCACGCAAGGCAGGCCGAGACGGTCCTCGCGCAGGTCGCGCGCGAGGGAATTCAGTACGTGCTCGCGCACGGCTTCTTCGTCATCGGCGCGGGAGCTTCGGTCGAAGATGTTCATGGCGACGCCTGGTGCGACGGCGGCGAAGCGGCTTCCGTCAGTCGGGTCCACGGCGCCACGGTAGGCATTGTGGGTGTACTGGTTGTAGCGTTCCTGACCCGTGCTGGTGATGTTCACCTTCGAGCGGTTCATCGCCAGCCGTTCGGCTGCGATGCGTCTGGAGAAGTGGTAGCGACCGTCAACCTCCTCGACGTTCCGCCGCTTCACGCCCATCTTGTCCATCTTCTGCGCCCCCAAAGAGTGGGCGGTGAAGCTGAACGGGATGCCTGCTTGCTCTTCGATCAGGGCTGCGCACATCCCACCATCACCGTAATGAGCGGTCACGGCGTCCGGCAGCGAACCTTCCCGCTCGTAGAGTTCAAGCAGGTTAGGGACGAACTCCGTGCCCAGATACGGCCACAACTCCTCTTTCGGAAGGAATCGTTCCGGGCCACATTCGATGCGCAGGATGCGGACGTTGTCGTGGCCGGGATAAGCGTCGGTGTCAGCCGCGAACTCGGGCCAATCGGGATCAACTATCTTCCGGGTCACGATGTCTACCTTGTGGCCCAGTTTCCCCGTTGCCAGGGCCAGTTCCTTGACGTAGACGAGCTGGCCGCCGAAATCCGGGTGGGCTGTCCAGTATGAGTCGCGTGGGTCGAAGTTTCCTTGCGGGTTCACGAAAGCTACGTGCATTGGATCCCCTCCCTGCTCCTATAAGGGTACGCTATCTTCACCTGTCTATCTGGCTCGGGATGCGTCTTCCGTCCTGCTCTCTTCGCGCTTCGTGGTGGCCTCCGCAAAGGCTTCCCGCGCCTTTTCGTACAGCTCTTCGCGGTCCATCTCCAGGGGGAGTGGTCCCGTCCGCTTTAGCTTCAACTCCGCGATTTCGCGGGCGAAGTAGACGCATCTCTCAGGTGGCTCGCCGTCGAGGAGCGCGACAAGGAACCCGGCCCAGAAAGCGTCCCCCGCGCCGGTGGCATCCTCGGCCACTATGGGGCGGGCCGGGACGTGGGAGACGATGCCGCCCTTCTCGGAGATCAGGACTCCTTCGCTGCTCATCGTGAAGACGACGGTCTCCGGTCCCATCTCGTGAAACAACTCGATGTACTGCTCGGCGGTGTGCTCCGGCCCGAAGATGCGCCTGGCGTCGTCGGTGGAGGGCTTGGTAATGTTGACATATTGGTATATCTCCCTGAGTATCTGCCGCGCCTCCTTGTGATGCGGCCAGATGCGGGCGCTGTAGTTCGGGTCGAGGGAGACGATCTTGCCCTGTTCGCGCGCCATCTGAAAAACCTTCCCTACCGCCGAGCGGCATGGCTCGCGCGAGAGGGCGAAGGCCGAGGCGTGGACTATTTTCGCCCGTTCCACGGCTTCGGCGGGGATCTCCTCCGGGCGCAGCCGGTAGTCTCCGCTGCGTGCGATCTCGAAGTCCGGCTTGCCGCTTGTTGACGACACGAAAGCCACGGTGGTGCGGTTACGGTGATCCATCACAAGGTACTCGATGGAGACGCCGTGGCGCTGGAGTTCGCTCTTGACGAACTGGGCGAACGCCCCGATGCCGGTCTTTGAGACGACCGCCGAACGGCCACCCAGTCTGGCGACGTTCACCGCGATATTCGCCGGGGAGCCGCCCAGGTAACGCCGGAAAGTGGTGGCGTTCCGCAGCCAGTCCGTCTGCTCCACGGAGATGAAATCCACCAGCGTCTCGCCGACGGCTAAAACGTCCAGAGGTTCCTTCGCTACTTCCAAGCTCCGTGTTCTCCCGTCCTCATCATGCCCGCCGCCGCGATTATATGCGGCGCGGGGTGAAGCACCACGGGAGCAAAGGTGGAACGAGGCCGTAACGCGACGCGGATCCCACCAATTCGCGTTCTCCGTCGTAGAATCAGTCGGTTTGATGAGATTATTTCGGCAAAGGCGGTTTGTAGGATGAGAAGGAAGGTCTGCTGATGGGGCGCACCGAGGGCATCGAGGTCGAGGGCCTCGTCAGGAAGTTCAAGGGCGGCGTCACGGCGGTGGATGGCGTGGATCTTCGCGTCGAGCCGGGCGAGGTGTACGGTTTCCTGGGACCGAACGGCGCCGGCAAGTCCACGATGGTCTTGATGCTCACTACCCTCCTTCCACCATCCGGCGGGACGGCTCGCGTCGCCGGATACGACATTGCGAGGGAGGGGCCGCAGGTGCGGGCCATGATCGGGGCTTCCTTGCAAGAAGCGGCGCTGGACAACTTCCTTACCGGACGGGACCACCTGAAGTTGCAGGCGGCGCTTCACGGGCTGCCGCGGGCGGAGCGCCGGAAGAGGGGCGATGAACTGCTGGAGCGCGTCGGGTTATCTGAGGCCGCCGACCGGCGGGTGCGCGGTTATTCCGGCGGCATGAAACGTAGGCTCGACCTCGCGCTCGCCCTCGTCCACAGGCCCCGTATCCTGTTTCTGGACGAGCCGACTACGGGCCTGGATCCCCAGAGCCGCAGCGCGCTCTGGGCCGAGGTCAGCCGCCTCGCCCGCGACGATGGCGTGACGGTGTTCCTCACGACGCAGTATCTCGAAGAGGCTGATGTACTCGCGGATCGGGTCGGGATCATTGACCACGGCAGGATCGTGGCCGAGGACACGCCGGAAGCGTTGAAGGCGGAGATCGGCCGTCCCAGCGTCGAGACCACGCCCGCGAACCGCGACGAGCGCGACGCGGTAGCGAAGGTCCTCTCGCAGTTCGGGCAGGAGATACCCTCCCAACCAGAGACGGTCTCCGTGCGCCTCGACCACGGGGCAGGCGGCCTCGCCGACGTGGTGCGCGCCCTCGACGCCGAGAATTTGAAGGTGTCGAAACTTCGGCTCGACGAACCGACCCTCGACGACGTGTTCCTGGAAAAGACGGGACGCTCTCTCGAAGGTCAGGGCGGGAGCAGAGGAGACGACGAGGAGGCGCAATCCTGATGGGCGTCTTCTCGACGCAGGTGGCGGCGCTGGCGGCGCGCTCCGTGCTCAAGACGGCGCGGCAGCCGGCGGTGATGGTCTCCGCGCTACTTTTCCCAATGCTGTTCTTCGCCATCAACGCCAACGGCCTCGACGCGGCCTCGCGCATCCCCGGTTTCCCGACGGACTCGTATTTGGATTTCGCGTTCGCGTTTCCGCTGGTGCAGGCTTCTCTGTTCGGCGCGATCACCGCTGGAAGCGATCTCGCCCGCGACATCGAGAGCGGGTTCTTCGACCGGCTTTCGCTGACGCCCATGCGTCCGGTCGCGCTCCTTCTGGGGATGCTCTTCGGCGTGATCGCACTCGGGCTCTTGCAGGGCGTGGTGTTCCTGATCGTCGGCTTCCTGTTCGGGGTTGATGTGAAGAGCGGACTTGCGGGGATGGTAGTTCTCGTGGGCCTGACGATATTGGTCGCTTTGGGATTCGGGGCAATTGGGGCGACGCTGGCTTTGAGGACAGGCTCGGTGGAGGCTGTGGAGAGCGCGTTCCCGCTGTTCTTCGTGGCGATCTTCCTGTCGAGCATCAATTTGCCGCGGGACCTGATCGAAGCCGACTGGTTCCGCTTCATCGCAACCGTCAACCCGATCAGCTACCTGGTCGAGGGTATCCGCAGCCTGGTCATAACCGGATGGGACGCACAGGCACTCGCGCTCGGATTCGGGTGCGCGCTTGGCATATTGACGCTCGCGCTCGCCGCGGCCGGGACATCGCTGCGGACGAGGATAGCGCGATGACGGCCGGGACTTACGGCGGCTTCTTCGCGGTGGCCGGGGCGGTTGCGTGGCGGCAGACGTACAAGTACTTCCGCAACCCGGCGTTTCTGGCCCCGGCGCTGTTCCCGCTGTTCTTCTTCGTGGCGTTCGCTGGCGGGTTGACGCGGGTGGGGTCGGTGCCCGGCTTCGACTACGCGGCTGGTTACACGGCGTTCCAGTTTGTGTGGGCGCTGTTGCAGGCGGTCTCGATGGGCGGGGCGTTCACCGGCTTCTCCATCGCCGGGGACTTCGAGAACGGCTTCTCCCGGCGCCTGATGCTCGCCGCCTCCAACCGCCGCGGCATCGTGCTCGGATACGTGCTGGCCTCTATCGCCCGGGCCGTCTTCACCGCCACGCTCGTCACGGTGCTCGCGTTGGTCATCGGGATGCGCATAAGCGGCGGATACGACCTGTTCGGCCTGATCGGTCTCGTCCTCCTCGCCAACGTCGCGGCCACCCTGTTCGGGGCCGGCGTCGCGATGCTCATGCGTACCCAGCAAGCAGGCCCGGTGATAAGGACACCAATCTTCCTGGTCCTGTTCCTGGCCCCGGTCTTCGTGCCGCTCTCGCTCTTGAATGGCTGGCTTCAGACGGTGGCCTCCATCAACCCGTTCACCACCATGCTCGACGCCGCCCGCGGTTTCCTGGCAGGACAACCCGAGAACGTCCTGCCAGCCTTCGGCATCGGGCTCGCCCTCGTGGTTGTCTTCGCCGGATGGGCCCTGTACGCTCTGCGTCGCGCCGAGAAGGCCGGAAGCTAGCCCGTGGCGAGAGGACGTCCGTACAACCGCGCCATCGCCACCGCCCAGAAGTGGGCCACGAAGCTGCACGCCGCCGCCTACCGGGCCACGGGAGGCAGGATCGGCGGCCGGATGGTAAGCAGCCCGGTCTTGCTCCTCATCACCACCGGACGCAGGACGGGCGAACAGCGGACCACCCCGCTCCTCTATCTCCAGGACGGCGATGACTTCGCCATAGTCGCCTCCAACGGCGGCGCGCCGAAACATCCCGTCTGGTGGCTGAACCTGCAAGCCAACCCGGAGGCGAAAGTCGAGATCGGTGGCAAGAAATTCCGTGTCCGGGCCTCGGAGGCGGTGGGGGAGGAGAGGCGACGTCTGTGGGAGCGGCTCGTCGGGATGTATCCTCCGTACGAGGACTACCAGCGGCGCACGGATCGGACGATACCCGTCGTCCGCCTGCGTATCGTAGACTGAGGACGGGCTAGCGGAAGGAAGTGGAATGAAGACCATAACTCGCGAGGAATTGAAGGCCAGGATGGACGGCGAGGATACGTTCATCCTCCTGGAGGTGCTTTCGGAAGAGTCTTATCGGCGAGGGCATTTACCTGGGGCGGTTCACTACGAGGGCCGGGATCAGGTCGAAGGACTCGCGCCCGACAGGAACACAGAGATCATCGCGTATTGCTCCAACTTCAACTGACATTCCTCGACGCGGGTCGTCCGTGAACTGACGGCCATAGGCTACGAGAACGCCGCAGACTACGAGGGCGGCAAGCAAGACTGGATCGAAGCCGGTCTCCCCACCGAAACCGAGGACTGAAGGGAACCAAACCTCCGCTCCACACCGGACACCACGGCCCGCCACGTAAATACTTGCTAGCGCAACCTTTTCTCTCGCGAGGCGTATCCGGTTATGGATACGGTCACAAATGGAATGCGTGGAGGAGGTTGCGTGGCGGAGCAGGATCGGCTAGAGGAGGTATTGGAGGAGGTCAATCCTCTGATGGCCCCATTGGGCCAGGCTTTCAGGGGGATGGCGGGGGTATTCGAGCGGGAGACGGGTGTCGGGGCACCCCGGTGGCTGGCGCTTGCGGTGTTGGCGCGGCGGGACGGTATCAGCCAGGGCGAGGTGAGCCAGGCGTTTGGGTTGGACCCTTCGCGCGTCACGCGGGTGGGGCAGTCGCTCGAAAGCGGAGGTCTGATACGTCGCGAGCGCGACCCCGAGGACAACCGCGTGGTCCGCATGTACCTGACCAGCGAAGGCCGGGAGAAGCTGCGGGAGATGCCCCGCCTCAAGGAAGAGTTCCGGCGACGCATCGGCGGTGTCCTGAACGACGAGGAAGTGGCGGAGTTGCGGAGGATGCTCCGTCTGCTCTCCGGGGCCATGAAGAATTAGGCTGATTTTGGCCGGAGGAAGAGGAGACCTGCATGGCAGACACCCTGAACGATACCGCGTCGCAGGCATCACTCCCGAAGCGACCCGGACGGTCCCGGACCCCGCGACTGATCCTGGCGTCGAACGTCGCGTTGGCGGGGCTGTTGACCATCCTGTCGCTCGCGGGTTTCGTCGAGGTGACGGACCCGAGCGCGTACATCGGCATGGTCCTCCTCGTGGGGACCCTCCTCCCGTCGAACCTCCTGCGTTTCGGGCGGTTCTCGCACGGAAGGAGGATGCGGGCGCTGGCGAAGCTGAGAAAGCCGCTCGGTATCAGCGCGGGCGTCTGGTTCGTCGTTCACTCCGCCGCGAGCGTGTGGGAACACTTCGACCTCTCGCTGCCGCTCGGGCCGCAGTTCGCCAGAACGGGCATCGTACTCGGCATTTCGCCGTCCCGCTGTCGCTCGCGCACGCCCTGGTGGCGGGTGGGTTGGAGCCACCGGCCATCATTCTGTACGGCGGGATCATGGCCTATGCCGCCTTCGAGTATCGCGCGCTCCGAAGGCACGGCGCCGGCGGGGCGCGGACCTACCTAGTCCTGGTCGGCACGGGGACGCTGGCCGCGGTCCTGATCTACGTCGTGCTATAGATCCTGGAATCGAGAAGGAGAACCCGATGAAAGTCATAGAAGCCATGAAACTCACCAAAATCTACGGTCGCGGAGAGGGCCGGGTCGAGGCCCTAGCCGGAGTGAGCCTGGACGTCGAGCCTGGGGAATGGGTCTCGGTGGTCGGGCCGTCGGGGAGCGGGAAGAGCACGTTGATGAACCTGCTTGGACTACTGGATCGCCCAACGTCGGGGAGCTACGTGTTGGACGGGCGCGAGGTGTCGGGGCTGCGGGGCGGGGAGTTGGCGCGGGCGAGGCGGGATCTCATAGGCTTCGTCTTCCAGAGCTACAACCTCTTGCCCCGCCAGAGCGCCCGCAAGAACGTAGAGTTGCCCCTGGTCTACGCCGGGACGCGCGGGACGGAGCGCCGAAAGCGGGCGCTGGAGGCTCTCGAACAAGTCGGGCTCTCGGATCGGGCCGGGCACCGACCGCCGGAGCTTTCAGGCGGGCAAAAACAGAGGGTCGCGATAGCGCGGGCACTGGTGAGCCGGCCGGCGATGCTGCTCGCGGACGAGCCAACCGGGAACCTGGATACCAAATCCGGGGACGATATCCTGGATCTGTTCGGGGAGCTCAACGCTGCCGGGGTGACGCTCATCGTGGTCACGCATGATCCCGAAGTCGCGCGGCGGGGGGACAGGGTCGTGGAGATCCGGGATGGCCGGGTGTTCGCCGACGAGCGGTCGCGCGGGTTGGAGGTCGGGGAATGAGGCGGACGCTCCAGATCGCCGGCATGGGTCTCTCCGGGCTGCTCGTCAACTGGGGGCGCACGATCCTGACGATGCTCGGCATCGTGATCGGGGTGGCCGCCGTCGTGCTGCTGGCTTCATTGGGAAACGGGATACAGAAGAGCATCTCGGGTCAGATAAACGACCTCGGCCCGAACCTCATCACCATCAGCCCAGGCACTAGCGGCGAGCAGGACGGCGGAGACAATGGCCCGTTCGGCGCCGCCGCGGCTAGCACCCTGACCCAGGATGACACGCGGCTGGTCGCGGACTTGCCTGGCGTCATGGCGGCCTCCTCCAACGTCTCGACCGTTGCCCCGGTGGAGCGGCGGAGCGTCTCGTTCTCCGGCGTGGACCCGTCGTACGATGAGATCCGCTCCGTCGAACTCGCAGCCGGGCGCTTCGTGGAAGGCCGCGGCGAGATGGTGCTCGACGCCTCCACCGCCGACGACCTGATAAAGGGCACCCCGAAGGAGGCCGTCGGAGAAGGGCTGACCATCGGGAGGGAGGAATACGAGGTGGTCGGGGTGGCTGAGGCTTCGGATGTGGAGTTCGGTCCCCCAATACCGGAGTCGTCTTATCTGGCGACCGCGGATGCGTTGGAGATCTCCGGCGTGGAGACTGTGGGGCAGATCGTGGTTCAGGCCGAGGGCACGGGGACCGTTGACCGGGCTGTGGGTGGTATTGGCAAGGAACTCAAGGCCGCCCACGATGGAGCGAAGGATTTCTCGGTGGTTACGCAGAGGGAGTTGCTCTCCACGTTCACGGAGATCACGGACCAGCTCACGATCTTCCTCGCGGGGATAGCGGGGATCTCGCTTCTCGTCGGTGGGATCGGGGTAATGAACATCATGCTCGTCTCGGTGGCCGAGAGGACGCGCGAGATCGGAGTCCGCAAGGCGCTGGGCGCGACAAATGCGGACGTGCTTTTCCAGTTTCTACTCGAGGCGGTCTTGCTCGCCCTGATCGGGGGCGTCGTTGGCGTGGCCGTGGGCATCGGCGGCTCTGCGATACTGCCACGACTCCTGACGGACCTTCCCCCGGCGGTAGTCACGGTCAACGAGGTCGCCCTCGCCTTCGGTGTATCGGCGCTGATAGGAGTCGTCTTCGGCGTCCTCCCTGCTTACCGCTCAGCCCGCCTTCAGCCTGTCGAGGCGTTGCGTAGGGAGTAAGATCAAAGGTCAGCGCCGAAGGTCGAGCTTCTACCAGAGAGGCAAATTCGTGAAGAAGATCCCACGTCGAAAACCCGAAACGTCTATCCAACCTACTCGTAGTTTCAAGCCCGCCCGCTGTCGTCGAGAGAACTT
>Ga0136619_10001234_pt1 | contig 9924 bp, 8 predicted proteins | sample AntDrymUQ3532106_2_FD_104807 | JGI IMG/M metagenome (GOLD analysis project Ga0136619, IMG submission 104807) | Polar desert sand microbial communities from Dry Valleys, Antarctica - metaG UQ353 (21.06) | ecosystem: Environmental > Terrestrial > Soil > Desert | place: Antarctica: Dry Valley... | reverse complement strand
TGCCGGGCCTGCTGGCCAACGCCGCCTACGCGTCGGCGTTTCTCATCTCGATCGCGGTCAAGCACCCGCTCGTCGGGGTGATCGTCGCCAACCTCGACGGCGAGGGCAGCGCGTGGCGCCGCGACCGCGAGCGGGCGCGCGCGTTCGTGCTCGCGACGTGGCTGTGGGCGGGGCTATTCCTGCTGCGCCTGCTCGTCCAGCTGCCGCTGTACCTCACGGAGAGCGTGGTCGCGCTCGGCGTGGTGAAGACGGCGATGGGCCTGCCGCTCTTCGGCATCGGGCTGTGGCTGACGTGGCTGCTCGTGCGCCGCCATCGCAGCGATCCGGCACCGGTCCAGGCCTGACCGCCGCGCGGCGGTAGCCTGCGCTCCTCGAACGATCTTCAGGGAGGCACCATGGCGGCCGAGAGCAGCGCGACGACAGTCTGGGAGGGCGATCTGGGACACGGGTCGGGGGTGACGACGCCGCAGAGCGGGGCGTTCGACGCGACCGACGTGTCCTGGGCGTCGCGCACGGCGCGCGCCGCGGGCAAGACGAGCCCCGAGGAGCTGCTCGCCGCCGCGCATGCGTCGTGCTACTGCATGGCCCTCTCGCTCGAGCTCGGCGAGGCGGGAACGCCGCCCGATTCGCTCGAGGCGACGGCGACGATCGCGTTCGTCGCGGGCGAGGGCGTCAAGTCGTCGCACATCGTCGTCAGCGGACACGTGCCGGGGATCGACCAGGCGACGTTCGCCGCCGCAGCCGCGGCGGCCGGTGAGGGCTGCCCGATCTCCGGCGCCCTGAAGGGCAACATCGAGATCAGCGTGGAGGCGACGCTGGCAGGCTGATGGGCCGTCCACTACTCGTGTCGTGAGGCGGACGTCACGACACCCTAGGCCCGCTCGAGGTGGCGCAGGATGAGCTGCGCCACCGCCGCGGGGTCGTCGAGCGCGATCAGGTGCCCGGCGCCGGCGATCTCGTGCAGCTTTGCGCCGGGCAGCTTCTCGTGCAGCCGCCGGGCGGTCTGCGGGAAGTCCTCGACGTCGCGGTCGCCGTAGGCGACCGTCACGGGGACGGCGATGTCACCCAGCCGCGCGGAGACCGGCGGCTCGAGATCGTCCCAATCGGCGCCCTCGCGCAGCTGCAGCTCGAACGCGACCCGCTGCATGTCGGCGACGAGCGCCTGCACCTCGGGTGTGCTGTGCTCGGCCCACATCCGCACGTTGACCTCGGCCGCCTCCTTGATGTGCCCGAGGGCGATCGCCGACTCCTCCGCCTCGGCAAAGGCGAGCAGCCGGGGCGAGGGCTCGATGTCGGGCAGCGCCGCGGCGAGCAACACCAGCGAGGCCACGCGCGCCGGCCTCGTCGCCGCGAGCTCGAGCGCGACCTGCCCGCCGAACGAGGCGCCGACGACGTGGGCGCGTTCGATGCGCAGCGTGTCGAGCAGCGCGCGCAGGTCGCCCGCGTGGGTGAACGACCCCGGCATCGACCGCGTCGCGCCGAAGCCGCGCATGTCGTAGCGCACGACGCGGTGCGTCTGCGCGAGCGCGGGCAGCACCGGCTCCCACATGCGAGCGTCCGCGACACCGGCGTGCACGAGCACGAGCGGGTCTCCCCCGGCCTCGCCGTCAGGCCCCTCCATCCACCACGCGATGCGCGCGCGGGAGCGCTCCGCGATGCCGGTCTGGTTCATGCGGCGTGACGCTAACGCCTGTGCGGCACGCCGTCACGCGTGGAAGGCAACCAGGCGGTCGGCCTCGTCGCGTCAGAACATGTCCAGCCGGGCGAGCGCGTAGCCGAGCTGCCGCTCGTCGCCGTCGACGGCGGCGCGCGTGACGATCTCAAACGGCCACCATTCATCCGTGCGCCCGTAGGGCAGGCGCAGGCGAAAGCGCGCTTCCCAGAGGTCGGCGCGCGTCCGCCAGGCCTCGCCGAGCAGATCGCCGTCGGGCTCGTGCTCGCCGGCCCACGCGCGCAGGCGCAGCGCCACGTCCGGGCGCAGCGGCGCGGCGAACGGATCGCTGTCGCTGCCGGCGATCTCTCCGGGCAGCCGGATCGGACCGCTGTCGATCGCCATCGCCCACGCCCACTCGATGTCGGCCGTGTCGTCGCTGCGCATGTCGCCGAGCACGGAGCCGAGCCCGCCGTCGCGATCGACCACCTCGACGAGGATCCGGCAGCCCGGATCGAACGACGCGACGAGCTCGTCGCCGGGCCGCGCGCCGGCGGGCAGCTCGACGCGGTCCTCGCGGCGCGGATCGCCGAGATCGACCTCACCGATCGGCGCGCCCCAGCGCTTGTCGGCGCAGGCGTCGGCGAGCCGCCCGGCGACGTCGGCCAGCGGGTCGTCGCCGTCGGTGGCCAGCAGCCGATCACCGGTCCGCTCCCACCACGCCTCGCCGAGCTCGCGCGTCCCGACGACCAGCGCGGCGACGTGGGCGGTGGCATTGCCGCGCTGCGTCAGCGGCGCGCGGCGGAGGAGCTGCAGGCAGCGCGGGGCCCGCTCGCGGAGAACGTCGGTGGCGAGCTCCAACAGCGCGCCGGCGTCGGGCTCGTCGAGGCCGAGCAGACGCTCCACCTCTTCCCACGCGAACGCGCGCGACGCCTCGACGTCCGAGCCTTCATGCACACGCCGATGCTACGGCGTGGCGCGCGGCCGGGCCTATCCCCGTCGGCCCTAGCTGACCTACTCCCACTCGATCGTGCCCGGCGGCTTGGACGTGATGTCCAGCACGACGCGGTTGACGTCGCGCAGCTCGTTGATCATGCGCGAGGCGATCTGCTCGAGCAGGTCGTAGGGCAGGCGCGCCCAGTCGGCGGTCATCGCGTCGTCGGACGTGACCGCGCGGATGACGACGACGCTTCCGTACGTGCGCTCGTCGCCCTGCACGCCGACCGTGCGGATGTCGGGCAGCACGCAGAAGGACTGCCATAGGTCTCTGTACAGACCGGCCTGGCGGATCTCGTCCTGCAGGATGTAGTCGCACTCGCGCAGGAGGTCCAGGCGCTCGCGCGTGGCCTCGCCGCCGACGATGCGGATCGCCAGGCCGGGACCGGGGAACGGCTGGCGCCAGACGAGGCGCTCGGGCATGCCGAGCTCGGCGCCGACCGCGCGGACCTCGTCCTTGAACAGCGCGCGCAGCGGCTCGACGAGATCGAACTGCAGGTCGTCGGGCAGGCCGCCGACGTTGTGGTGGGACTTGATCGTCGCCGCACCGGTGCCGCCGCCGGACTCGATGACGTCGGAGTACAGCGTGCCCTGGACGAGGTACTTCGCGTCGCCGAGCTTGGCCGCCTCCTCCTCGAAGACGCGGATGAACTCGGCGCCGATCGCCTTGCGCTTCGTCTCGGGATCGATGACTCCCTTGAGGCGCTCGAGGAAGCGCGCCTCGGCGTCGACCGCCACGAGCGGGACCTTGAAGTAGTCGCGGAAGGCGGCGATGACCTGCTCGCCCTCGTTCTTTCGCATGAGCCCGTGGTCGACGAAGACGCACGTCAGCTGGTCGCCGACGGCGCGATGCACGAGCAGCGCCGCGACGCTGGAGTCCACGCCGCCGCTGAGGCCGCAGATGACCTTGCCGCCGCCGACCTGCGCGCGGATGCGAGCGATCTGCTCGGAGACGATGCTCTCCGGCGACCAGGTGCGATCGGCCTCGCAGATCTCGCCGAGGAAGCGCTCGAGGATCGTCTGGCCGTACGGCGTGTGGACGACCTCGGGATGAAACTGGATGCCGTAGATGCCGCGCTCGACGTTCTCCAGCGCCGCGACCGGCGAGGCCGTCGAGGAGGCCAGCGCCGTGAAGCCCGGCGGCGGCGCGAAGACCGTGTCGCGATGCGACATCCAGCACGTCTGCTCGGCCGGCAGCCCGGCGAACAGACGGCCGGGCTCGATCACGGTGAGATCGGAGCGGCCGAACTCGCCGACCTCCGCGCCCTCGACCTTGCCGCCCAGCTCCGTGGCGATGAGCTGCATGCCGTAGCAGATGCCGAGCACGGGGATGCCGAGCTCGAGCAGCTCGCGATCCAGGCGCGGGGCGCCCGGCCCGTAGACCGAGGCCGGGCCGCCGGACAGGATCAGCCCCTTGGGCTTGCGGCGACGCACCTCCGCCGCCCCGACGTGGTGGGGCAGCAGCTCGCTGAAGACGCCCAGCTCACGCACGCGGCGGGCGATGAGCTGCGAGTACTGCCCGCCGTAGTCGAGGACGACAACCTCGTCGGTGGCCCGCGGCGCCGTTATGTCGAGAACGTCTTCAGCGACGAACTCTGTGGCCGCCGTCGCGGCGGTGACCAGGCCGTCGGTCATACGTCGGCCAGAGCCGGCTCCTGATGGATCCCGTTGCCATTGCCGGGCGCTGCGGTGGCCGAGCCGCGGGCGCCCATGCCGATGCCCTGCGCGGTCTGCAGCTGCTTGCCCTCGGTCTGCAGGGACGGCGCGATCATGAGCTCGGCGCGGTTGAACTCCGCGATGTCCTTGTAGCCGCAGGTGGCCATCGAGGTGCGTAGGCCGCCCATCAGGTTGAACGTGCCGTCGTTCTCGTGCGCGGGACCCGTGAGGATCTCCTCCATCGAGCCGTTCTGCATCGTCTTGACGCGCGCGCCGCGCGGGAGCGTCGGGTGGAACGTCGCCATGCCCCAGTGAAAGCCGCGGCCGGGCGCCTCGTAGCCGCGCGCCAGCGGCGAGCCGATCATGATCGCGTCGGCGCCGCAGGCGATCGCCTTGGAGACGTCGCCGCCAGTGCGCATGCCGCCGTCGGCGATGACCTGGCAGTACTCGCCGGTCTCGAGCATGTTCTGCGAGCGGGCGCCCGCGACGTCGGCGATCGCGGTCGCCTGCGGGACGCCGATGCCGAGCACGCCGCGCGTCGTGCAGGCGGCGCCCGGGCCGACGCCGACGAGCACGCCGGCGGCGCCGGTGCGCATGAGGTGTAGGGCCGTGTGGTAGCTCGCGCAGCCGCCCACGACGACGGGCAGCGGCACCTGGCGGATGAACTCCTTGAGGTTCAGCGGCGGGCGCGACTCGTCGCTTGAGACGTGCTCGGCGGAGACGACCGTGCCCTGGATGACAAGGATGTCCAGGCCCGCCTCGAGGGCGGTCTCGTAGTGCGAGCGGATCCGCTGCGGGGTCAGCGCGGCGGCGACGACGACGCCCTGCTCCTTGATCTCCGCGATCCGCTGCGCGATGAGCTCGGGGATGATCGGCGCCTGGTAGATCTTCTGCATCTCGCGCGTGGCCTCGGCGTTGGGCAGCAGCGCGATGCGCTCGAGCATCGCCTCGGCGTCCTCGTAGCGGGTGAAGATGCCCTCGAGGTTGAGCACGGCGAGGCCGCCGAGCTTGCCGATGACGCCGGCCGTCCTCGGCGAGACGACGCCGTCCATCGCCGAGGCCAGCAGCGGCAGCTCGAAGCGGTAGTCGCCGAGCTTCCACGAGATGTCCACGTCGTCGGGGTCCCGTGTGCGCCGGGAGGGCACGATCGCGATGTCATCGAAGCCGTATGCGCGGCGGGCTTTTTTCCCGCGTCCGATCTCAATCTCCATTTACGAATCCTAGGCCTCGTGGCGGACAAAGCGACCCCGCGCGGGCAGGGTCGGGGACGACGGATTCCGCACTTTGCGGGCGGCGGCAAGCCAGTCGTTCGAGCTTAGTGCTTCCCGCCGTAAGTTCAGTGGAGTTCTCCCGGATGCCCGGCCGTGATCTGACGGTCGATGGTGACCCGCCTTCGTGCCGGTGATTCGGGCCCGCCCCGCGCCAGCGGCCGTCAGGCGCGGATCGGGCGCCGGGAGAACCCGCGGAACTTGTGGCGGGGAGTACTTAGCCCACGAACTCGATCTCGACCGGCTCACCCGCATCGATCCCGTCGCGGTCCTCGGGGACGAGGGCGAGCGCGTCGACGTTGAGCATCGACGTGAGGATGTGCGACTCCTGGGACTTGGTCGGGCGCACGTGCCAGCCGTCGTCCTGCAGCGTCGTGCGGCAGCGGATGACCGTCGTGCGGCCGACGGCGCCCTCCAGCGGCTCGTCTGCGGTTGCCTTCAGCGGGTGATGCTCGCCGCTGCGCCCGAGCATCGCGTCCATCGCCGGGATGACGAACAGGCGGAAGGCCATCAGCGCGGACACCGGGTTGCCCGGCAGCGCGAAGACCAGGGTGCCGTCCTCGCCGACGGCGAACGTCGTCGGGCGGCCGGGCTTGAGCTTGACGCCGGCGAAGACCTCGCGGCGGCCGAGGCGCTTGAGCGCCGGGCGGACGTGGTCGTGCGGGCCGACGGAGACGCCGCCGGTCGTGATGAGGATGTCGACGTCGCGCAGCGCAGCCCCCAGGACGGAGACCGTCGCCTCGAGGTCGTCTCCCACGCGCACGCGAGTGAGAAGCTCGCCGCCGGCGCGGTGCACAGCGCCGCCGAGCGCCGGCCCGTTGGAGTCGCGGATCGCGCCGGGCCTGAGCGGCTTGCCGGGATCGGTCAGCTCGTCGCCGGTGCCGGCGATCGCCACCCGCGGGCGGCGCACGACGCTGGGCTTTGGGATGTTCATCGAGGCCAGCACGCCGAGCTCGGCCGGGCCGAGCAGCGAGCCGGCGGGAACGACGAGCTCGCCGGCGCGGATGTCCTCGCCCGGCGGGCGCACGTGGTAGCCGACGCGGATCTGGCCGTCGATCGCGACGCGCGTCCCGTCGCTCGTCGTCATCTCCTGCGGCACGATGGCGTCGGCGCCGTCGGGCACCGGCGCGCCGGTCGAGATCCGCACGGCGGTCCCGCGGCGGACGCTGAGGCCTGCGGCAGTGCCCGCCTTCGCCTCGCCGATGAGCTCGAGGTCGGCCGATCCTTCGAGGGTGTCGGCGGCGCGGATCGCGAAGCCGTCCATCGCCGAGGCGGCGAACGGCGGGACGTCGTTGGGGGCGCTCGCGTGGAGCGCGAGCGCGCGGCCGAGGGCATCGTCGAGGAAGACCTCCTCGGCGCCGAGCACGTGGGCGTGCTGGAGCACGGCGGCGCGGGCTTCGTGAATCGAGACGGCCATGGGGTGAGCCTAGACGCCCGGGCGGGGCGGTCGCGGCCGCCCAAGCTGGCACACCCTCGAAGTGCAGTTCGCCGGCGGCCACACGCTGCGACGGACGCCAGTCAGTCAGCCCTCCAGCAGCGCCTCGAGCGTCGCCGCCGCGCGGCCGTCGGTGACGGCGGCCTCGGCCAGCGCGGCGCCCTGAGCCACACTCTCGCAGCGCCCGGCGGCGTAGAGCCGCACGCCGGCGCTGAGGATCGCGGTGCGGCCCGCGATGCCGTGCTCGTCTCCGGCCACGATCGCCCGCGTCAGCTCGGCCGAGACCTGCGGGTGGGCGTCGCCGCGCAGGACGCTGCCGGGGGACTCGGGGATCTCGAGCGGACCCGAGGCGTCGGCTGCCGAGGGTCGCGAGGCACGCAGGATGTCGGCGCCCTCCAGCCCGCGCACGGCCACCGCCCGCTGCGCGCCCAGCAGGCCCAGCGCGCCGAGGATCCGCTCGCGGTAGGAGCTATGGGTGTGGCCGACGACGAAGCACGTCGCGCCGAGGTGGTCGACGAGCTTCTCGGCGGTGTGCAGCGGCCCGCGCAGGCCGATCTCGTCGCGCACCCCGGCGAGCGCCTCCCAGCCGGGGATCGCGGCGCCCGCGTGGACGAGCGCGACGTCGGCGCGCTCGAGCATCGCCAGCGAGGCGGCCGGATCGGGGCACGGCGGTCCACCGAGCGCCGCGAGCACGTCGCCGGGGTTCGTGCCGCGCTTGGGCCCGATCGTCGACCCGCAGTGCACGACGACCCGCGCGCCCGCGGCCGCCGCGAGCACGGCGGCGACGAGCGAGAGGTGCGGCGCCTCGCTGATGCCGTCGAAGGCGCCCGCACAGGCGACGATCGGGCGCCCGTTGGGCGCCGGCAGGTCGGGTGCCGCGGTGCGGGCCGCGTCGCGCAGCGCCTGGGCCATGCCGGCGAGCTCGTCCGGGGTCTCGCCCTTGATCCGCATCGCGACGAGGAACGCGCCCGCCTGGACGGGGCTGACCTCTCCGGCGAGCAGCCCGGCGATCGCCCCTCGGGCCTCCTCGAAGGTGAGCGCGCGGCTGCCGCGCGGCCCCGTCCCCACCGCCTTGATGACGGCGCGAAACCCGGCGTAGTCGCTGCGCCCGCGGCGCTCCGCCACTGGGCGGCCTGCCTGCACGCTCATGTTCCCTCCCAGCGATAGCCGACACTGCGGACCGTCTTGATCCGCGCGGCGTGCTCGCTGCCGAGCTTCGCGCGCACCCGGCGCACGTGCACGTCGACCGTGCGCGCGCCGCCGTAGTAGTCATAGCCCCACACCCGGTTGAGCAGCGCCTCGCGTGAGAACACGCGGCGCGGATGCGTGACGAGGAACTTGAGCAGCTCGTACTCCATATAGGTGAAGTCCACGGGCCGGCCGTCGATGGCGACCTGGTAGGTCGCGAGGTTCATCTCCAGGCCGCCGACGCGGACGATGTCGTCGTGGTCGATGCCGTTGACCGCGCGCCGGGCGCGGGCGATGCGCGCCTGCAGCTCCTCGGCGGTGAACGGCTCGATGAGCAGCTCGTGGCCCTCTGCGACGCCGATGCCGGCGCCGAGTCCGTCGGCCGGCAGCGCGACGATCACGGGCACCTCGGCGAGTTCCTCGTCGGCGGCCAGGCGTGCGCAGATCTCGGCACACGACGGCTGTTCCAGGCCGTTGGCGAGAACGAGCGCGAGCGCCGGCGCGCGCGAATCTCCTTCGGGCGGTCGCAGCGTCCCGTTGGCCGCCACGCGATGCGGGCTGAAGCCGAGCTCGGCGAGCAGGCGCGAAGTCGTCTCCGAGCCATGGTCGCCGTAGATCCAGGCGTCGCTCACCAGTGACCGTCCCCGTGCGTACGCACCATGACGATCACAGAAGCCTCAGGTACCTGGCGCGATCGAATTCCGTGACCGTGCGGCGCTCGTCGTCGAGCTCGCGGCGCTTGTTGGCGACGAAGACGTCGACGAGGCGGTCGCCGAGCGTCTCGCGGGCGAGCTCGGACGAGTCGAAGAGGTCGGTCGCCTCGCGCAGGCCCAGCGGCAGGCGGGCCGCGCCGCCGGGATCGTCGTCGATCGACTCGGCCTGCAGCTCATAGCCGCGCTCGATCCCGCGCAGCCCGGCGGCGAGCACGAGCGCGAGCACCATGTACGGGTTGCAGGCCGGGTCGGGCGAGCGCAGCTCGAAGCGCGTGCTCTCCGCGCGGCCCGGCCGGCGCTGGGGCACGCGCACGAGCGCGGCCGCGCCGCGCCGCGTCCAGCTGATGTAGTCGGGCGCCTCGAAGCCGGTCGCCAGGCGCCGGTACGAGTTGATCCACTGGTTGGTCACCGCGGTCAGCTCGCCGGCGTGGGCGAGCACGCCGGCGAGGAACGCACGGCCCGTCGGCGACAGCGGGGTGTCGGGGTCCTTGTCGTGGAAGGCGTTCTGATCGCCCTGAAAGAGCGAGATGTGCAAGTGCATCCCGCTGCCCGGATGCTCGGCGAGCGGCTTGGGCATGAACGTCGCGTAAGCGCCGAGCTCGTGCGCGGCCTCCTTGACGGCGAGGCGGAAGGTCGTGACGGCGTCGGCCATCGACAGCGCGTCGGTGTGCGCGAGCTGGATCTCGTGCTGCGACGGCGCCACCTCGTGGTGGGAGGCCTTGACGGGGATCCCCATCTGCTCGAGGTAGTCGATCGTGCGGCGGCGAAAGTCGCTGCCGACGTCCAGCGGCGTCAGGTCGAAGTAGGCGCCGTCGTCGAGCGTCGTCGGCTTGGCGTCGTTGGGGCCCAGCGGCCCGAAGATGAAGAACTCGACCTCGCAGCCGACCTGCATCGTGTAGCCCAGCGCGGCGGCGTGCTCAAGCGCCCGGCGCAGCATCGCGCGCGAATCGCTGCCGAAGGGGCCGTCGTCGGGCTGGCGCACGTCGCAGAACATCCGCGCGACGATCGAGTCCGGCC
>Ga0136619_10001232_pt1 | contig 9940 bp, 6 predicted proteins | sample AntDrymUQ3532106_2_FD_104807 | JGI IMG/M metagenome (GOLD analysis project Ga0136619, IMG submission 104807) | Polar desert sand microbial communities from Dry Valleys, Antarctica - metaG UQ353 (21.06) | ecosystem: Environmental > Terrestrial > Soil > Desert | place: Antarctica: Dry Valley... | reverse complement strand
GATGCTCCACCCCATCATGAAGGTGCGTCGCGGCGGCGAGGGCCATATCTCCGGGATACTGCCGCTAGACTCCGACGACGATGAAGCCGTCTCGGAGTCCGTGATCCACGCCGAGGTGGACCGTCAAACGGAGCCCGAGGTGCTCGAAGAGCTCCGGGGCTGCATAGAGCGTGTCCTGACGCAGGTGCGCGCCACCGTCGAGGACTGGCCCGCGATGCTCGGGAGGATCAAGAACATCATCTCGGGCTTTGAGGAGAACCCGCCGCCTACCGAGGACGAGGATCTCGCAGAGGCGCGGGCTTTCTTCGAGTGGGTCGCGGACAACAACTTCACCTTCCTGGGCTACCGCGAGTACGACCTGACCACGGAGAACGGAGAGGACGCCCTCATGGCCGCGCCGGATACGGGCCTCGGCATCCTGCGGCAGACCGGCCGGAAGCCTGTGTCGCACAGTTTCTCCCGGCTGCCCCCTGAGGTAAGGCGGCGTGCCCGTACTTCGAGCCTCCTCATCCTCACGAAAGCCAACTCTCGGTCCATCGTCCACCGGCCTTCGTACATGGACTACGTCGGCGTCAAGAAGTTCGACGAGAACGGCGAGGTCACAGGCGAGCGCCGGTTCCTCGGGCTGTACACGTTCACGGCCTACAGCATGAGCGCCTTCGACATGCCCATCGTACGCCGCAAGGTGCGCTACGTGCTGGAGCGGGCTGGCTTCCCGGAGGACAGCCACAACGAGAAGGACCTCGTCGAAATATTGGAGACCTACCCGCGCGACGAGCTGTTCCAGATCTCCCGCGAAGAGCTATTCGACATCGCGATGGGCATCCTCCACCTCCAGGAGCGCCAGCGCGTCAGGTTGTTCGTCCGGCGGGACACCTACGGGCGCTTCTTCTCGTGCCTGGTCTTCGTGCCGCGCGACCGTTACAACACTGAGATCCGCCAGCGCATGCAGGAGATCCTGCGTTCCGCCTTCGGCGGCGCGAACGTGGAGTTCAACGTCCGGCTCTCCGAGTCAGTGCTGGCGAGGCTTCACTTCACCATCTACACAGGACCGGGCGGAAGCCCGGAAGACGAGCCGGATTACGACGTGAACGAGATAGAGGAGCGCCTGGCGGAGGCGACGCGTTCGTGGACGGATGACCTGTACGGCGCCCTGATCGAAGGCTGCGGTGAAGAGGTGGGCATCGAGCACTTCCGCAAATACAGGGACGCCTTCCCCGCCGGCTACCGCGACGGCTTCCTGGCCCGCACGGCCGTTGCGGACATCCTCAGCATCGAGAACCTCTCCTCCGAGGACGATATCGGCATGAGCCTCTACCATCCGCTGGAGGAGTCGGACAACTTCCTGGGCTTCAAGCTGTTCCGGGAGGGAGAGCAGATCTCACTCTCCAGCGTCCTTCCTCTGCTTGAGGACATGGGCGTCCAGGTGGTGGACGAGCGCCCGCACCGAATAGAGGCTGCGGACGCTGACCCCGTCTGGATCTACGACTTCGGCCTCGTCCACGAGGCGCCCGGCGAGTTCGGGACCGGCGAGGTCCGCGATATCTTCCAGGACGCGTTCTCCCGCGCCTGGAGCGGCGCCGTGGAGAACGACGGCTTCAACCGCCTCGTCCTGCGTGCCCGGCTTACATGGCGTCAGGTCACGGTCCTGCGAGCCTACTCCAAGTACCTCAGGCAGGCGGGCACCCGCTTCAGCCAGACCTATATGGAAGACACCCTCTTCGAGAACCCGCACATCGCCCGACTCCTCGTCGATCTCTTCGAGGCCCGCTTCGACCCGAACAAGCAGGCCCGGGCGGAGAGCGAGACGAAGCGGATCGAGGGTGAGATCAAAGAGTCCCTCGACGCCGTGGCGAGCCTGGACGAGGATCGTATCCTGCGCAACTTCCTGGACGTGACCCTGGCGACCGTCCGCACCAACTACTTCCAGACGGACGAGGAGGGCGAACCGAAGCCACGCGTGTCGTTCAAGTTCGACCCGCAAGAACTGCCCATGCTGCCGTTGCCACGTCCGCGGTTCGAGATCTTCGTGTACTCCCCGCGGGCCGAGGGCGTCCACCTGCGCGGCGGTGAGGTCGCCCGCGGCGGCATCCGTTGGTCCGACCGCCGCGAGGACTTCCGCACCGAGGTTCTCGGCCTCATGAAGGCCCAGACCGTGAAGAACGCCGTGATAGTGCCCGTCGGCGCCAAGGGCGGCTTCGTCGTGAAGCGCCCGCCAACCGGCGGCACACGCGAAGAACTCCAGAACGAGGTCGTCGCCTGCTACCGGACCTTGATCTGCGGGATGCTCGACCTCACGGACAACCTCTCCGGCGACGAAGTCGTCCCGCCCCCGGACGTGGTCCGATACGACGATGACGACCCGTACCTCGTGGTCGCGGCGGACAAGGGCACGGCCACCTTCTCGGATATCGCCAACGGCATCTCGGAGGAGTACGGCTTCTGGCTCGGCGACGCCTTCGCCTCCGGCGGCTCCGCTGGCTACGATCACAAGGAGATGGGCATCACCGCGAAGGGCGCGTGGGAGTCCGTGAAACGGCACTTCCGGGAGCTTGGCAAGGACATCCAGAACGAGGACTTCACCGTGGCCGGCATCGGCGATATGTCAGGCGACGTATTCGGCAACGGCATGCTTCTCAGCCGGCACATCAAACTCGTCGCGGCGTTCAACCACCTCCACGTCTTCCTCGACCCCGACCCCGACCCCGGAAAGAGCTACGCCGAGCGCGAGCGCCTCTTCGGCCTCTCCCGCTCCACCTGGGCGGACTACGACGCGGACCTCATCTCCGAGGGCGGGGGCGTATTTCCGCGCTCCGCCAAGTCCATCCCGCTCTCCCCGCAGATACAGGAGATGCTAGGAGTCGAGGACGAGGCAATGGTCCCCAACGATCTGGTGAACGCCGTGCTCAAGGCCGAGGTGGATCTGCTCTTCAACGGCGGCATCGGGACCTACGTGAAAGCGTCCGAGGAGACGAACGCCGAGGTCGGCGACCGCGCCAACGACACGCTGCGGGTGGACGGGCGGGACCTCCGGTGCCGCGTGGTCGGCGAGGGCGGGAACCTCGGGCTCACGCAGCGGGGGCGCATAGAGTACGCGCTGAATGGGGGCGGGATCTACATGGACGCCGTTGACAACTCCGCCGGCGTTGACTGCTCCGACCACGAGGTGAATATCAAGGTGCTGCTGAACGCAATCGTCGAGGGCGGCGACATGACCGTCAAACAGCGCGACGAGCTGCTCGCTGAGATGACGGATGAGGTCGGACGGCTAGTCCTGCGGGACAACTACGAACAGACCCGCGCCCTCAGCAACGCTTCGGCCCTCGCGCATCAAATGGTGGACGTTCACACCCGCTACATACGAGCCCTCGAACAGTCCGGCGCCCTGAACCGGGATCTGGAGTTCCTGCCCTCCGACGAGACCCTGGCCGAACGCCGCTCCGATGGAAGGGGGCTCACCGCCCCCGAGTTCTCTATCCTGTTGTCGTACACCAAGATCACACTGTACAGGGACATCCTGGCCTCCGACCTGCCTGAAGACCCATATCTCACCGCCGAACTGGAACACTACTTCCCCGAGCCCCTGCGCGAGCGCTTCCGCGACAGGATGCCGGAGCACCGGCTGCGGCGTGAGATCCTGACGACCAGCGTCGTCAACGAGCTGGTGAACGAGGGTGGCCCCTCTTTCGCGTTCAGGCTTGGGGAGGAGACCGGGGCGGAGCCTGCGGACCTCGCCCGGGCTTTTACGGCGGCGCGTGAGATCTTCGGCGCCCATGGGCTGTGGAAGGAGATAGAGGATCTGGACAACCAGGTCGAGGCCGGAACTCAGACGGCGATGCTCCTAGACTGGCGCAAGCTCGTCGAGCGGGCGACCCGCTGGTTGCTCCGAAACCGCCGCGCGCCGCTGGATATCGCCGCCACGGTGGCGTACTTCAAGGATGGCGTGGAGAACCTCTCGGGACGCATCCCACAGTTCATGCTCGACGGTGAGCGCGAGGCGGTGGAACAGGCATCCGAACGCTTCGTCGAGGCCGGCGTCCCGCAAGAGCTGGCGCGGAAGGTGGCGGCCCTGGGAGCCATGTTCTCCGAGCTGGACATCGTGGATGTCGCGGCGGCCACCGGCGAGCCGCTGGAGGCGACCGCTGAGGTGTACTTCATTCTGGGCGACCGGCTGAAGCTCCACTGGCTGCGGGGCCACGTCGAGGCTCTGCCCCGGGACAATCGCTGGCGGGCGCTGGCGAGAGCGGCCCTGCGCGACGACCTGTACGGGTTGCAGGCTTCGCTTACCGCGGAGATCCTGCGCGGCGCGTCTGAAGATCTCCCTGCCTCGGGGCGCATCGAAGAGTGGGCGTCCGCCAACCGCACCGCGACGGATCGCGCCCTCCAGGTTCTCTCCGACGTGAACGCCAGCGGCACTTTCGATCTGGCGACCCTCTCGGTGGCGCTGCGCGAGATCCGCAACCTGATCTCCTCCGGCGACCGGACCACTGAGAAGGATTCCGCCGGCTGAAGCGATCCGGGACGGCGCATCGTAAGATGTGGGCATGAGCGAGAGGTTTCCTCTGCGGCTGCTTCGACCACTTTTCGCTCTCGTCGTGGCTCTGACGCTCTTCGGTCTGGTGATGCTGGCCATGCCGTCGGGACGGCTGGAGCAGGGACTCGGGTCACCCCCGGCAAGCTGTCCGGCGGGCTTCGAAGGGCTGGAGATCTCCTTCGGCGGTTTCTTCGATGAGGAGCCCCCAACTCCCCAGGTCGCGGAGTTGCTGGAGGACCCGAGCTTCGGGGCGTCGGCGGAGGCGACCGAAGATCTCAGGGACGGCATCGTGGACCCGCGGCTGGTGGACACGCTGCTCGTTCTGACGGAGGAACATCAGATCTGCGTGGACGCCTTCAAGCAGGGGCACTACTTCATCGAGGGCGTCGAGGACGGTCCCTTCATCCCGGACAAATACGGTAGCGCCGGCGGGCTGGTGAACACGCACTACTTCGGGCGGGCGGCGGACATCTGGGACGTTGACGGCAAGGCGGTCGAGGGGAACGGCACGGATGAGGACATGTTGAGCGTGGGTTGGATGCTGGCCGGGATGCCGCCGGAGGAGAGGCCGGATCAGATAATAGGCCCGCCCGGCTGGACCGAGAGGCTGGGCCGCTCGCGTAAGGAGGGTTGGATCTCGGCCGAAGACCAGCTCGAACTACACAGAGATCATATCCACATCGGATACAACGAAGAAAACGCCAACAAGAACCGCCGGTAGATAGTTCAGACCCAGCGCCGCACCCGCGCCTTGTACGCGAGGTACTCCTCCCCGAACTTCTCTTCCAGATACAGTTCCTCGCGTTCGATCACACCATTCCGCATCACGGCCAGCACGCTCGGAAGCATCAGAAAAGGCAGGAGCGCGTTGGCGAAAGCGGAGATCCCACAGTACATCAGCGTCATTCCGACGTAGAGCGGGTTGCGAGAAAACTGATACGGTCCCGCATCCACGATGGCCGTCGTCGGCTTGCGCGGGTCCAGGTTCGTCTCCGCCCGTCGCATCTCGCGGACGCCCCAGAGCCCGAACACCAGCCCACCGGCAGTCATCAGCAAACCAAGCACCCGTGAGAGGCCACGCGGCAGCGGAAGCCGGATCGGACGCAGCCGGTTCAATAGCAACCCAGCGGCCAGCGTGCCCGCGTAGATGAACGGCGGAGGCGCGACCACACCGGGGTTGTCCACGCCCTCTCGATTATCCTCACTCATCCCGACTCCTTTCTGTGACCGTACTCTGCGACCTGGTCAGCCTGATACTTCCACCAGCACAGCATCTCCCTGTCCACCTCCGGAGCAGATCGCCGCGAGCCCCTTTCCTCCTCCACGACGCCTGAGTTCGTACACCAGCGTCATCAGGATGCGCGCCCCGCTTGCACCGACGGGATGGCCCAACGCCAGCGCCCCGCCGTTGACATTCACTGTCTCCGGGTCCACATCCAGGATGCGGGTCGAGTGAATAGTAACCCCCGCGAACGCCTCGTTTATCTCCACGAGATCCAAGTCATCCGCACTCCAACCTGTCTTCTCCAGCGCGAGCTTCCCCGCGTTGCCCGGCACGGTCAGCAGGTTCGGCGGCGCCTCGGCGACCTTCGCGTGCGCCACGATGCTCCCGAGCGGTTCGAGACCGCGCTTCTCCGCGAAGGACTCGCTCGCCAGTACCAGCGCCCCCGCCCCATCGGTCACGCCGGGCGCGTTGCCTGCGGTCACGGTGCCGCCTTCGTCCACGGGCTTGAGAGATGCGAGCTTCTCCAGCGTGGTGTCGCGCCGGATCGGCTCGTCGTCCTCGAGGTAGTTCGTCTGTCCTTTCCTACCAGGAACCTTGACCCCAACGATCTCCTCGGCAAGTCTGCCTTCGTCGGTGGCGGCTGCGGCCCTCTCGTGGCTACGGAGCGCCCATTCGTCCTGTTCTTCGCGGGAGATGCCGAACTTCTTCGCGCCGTCCGTGCCGAACCGGATCATGTTGACGTGCTCGAAGGCGTCGAGGAGTCCATCGTGCATCATGGCGTCGTGGGCCGTCATGTCACCCATGCGGCCGCCCCAACGCGCTTTCGGCAGGAGGTAAGGGATGTTCGACATGCTCTCCATACCACCCGCGAGAACCACGTCGTAGTCTCCGGCCCGGATCAGGGTTTCCCCGAGCGTCGCGCTCCGCAGCCCCGATGCACAAACCTGGTTCAACGTCTCCGTCGTGAGAGAGAACGGCAGGCCCGCCTGATAGTTGGCCTGGCGGGATGGAATCTGGCCGACTCCCGCCTGCACCACGATACCGAAGATGGAGTGTTCTATCTCGGAATCCTCCACACCAGAGCGGTCGATGGCTTCCCGGATCGCCAGTCCTCCCAACTCCGGCGCGCTCAGGGGAGACAAAGCCCCCCCGAACCTCCCGAAAGGCGTCCGCGCCGCACCCAGAATTACCGCTCGCTCCACCGTTCCTCCTCGAACACGTAGCGTGAACCCGCCCCGCAAGTCTAACGCAAACCCGGAGGCGGTCAGACGTTCCTCCCGGTGCTCAGGAGTCCTCGCAGAGAAGACCGGTTGCCGTCTTTGCGGAAGATCCGATACACTCGCGGCGGATGGGAACCGGAATTTACGGATTTGCGATGGTTGCCGTCGGCCGAGGGAGAATTAGATGATCGCCGCCGTGTTTCACGGTCCGGGTGAGATGGAAGTCACCGAAGTCGAAAGACCTGGGATCGGGCCGGATGAGATCCTGGTGCGGGTTGGCGCGAACACCCTGTGCGGCACGGACGTTCGTGTCCTGAACGGGGAGAAGACGCGCGGCATCAGGCGGCCTTCCATCCTGGGACACGAGATCGCAGGCCACGTCGCCAAAATCGGTCCACGGGTGAAGGGCTTCGAAGTTGGAACGCCGGTGGGGATGGCGCCCATGATCCCATGCCGCCGCTGCTTCTACTGCCAGCATGACATGGAGAACGTCTGCCCCAACAAGCAGGGGATGGGCTACGACCTGGACGGCGGCATGGGCGAGTACGTTCGCATCCCGGCTTCGGGCGTGAGACGGGCAACCTCTTCGCCGCAGAGGACCTGCCGCCCGAACACATCTCGCTGGCGGAGCCGCTCTCGTGCTGCATCAACGGCCAGCGCCGCCTGAGGATCAGGCTGGACGACACCGTGCTCATAATGGGGACTGGACCGATCGGGCTGTTCCACCTCCAGCTCGCCCTGCTCTCTGGGGCTAGGAACGTCATCGTCAGCGAGCCGCGCCCTGACCGGCGGCGCTTCGCGGAAGACCTGGGCGCGCATCTCACGGTTGACCCGGAAGGCGAAGACCTCGCTGTGGTGGTCGAAGATGCAACTGGCGGGCTCGGGGTAGACGTGGCGATCATCTGTATCGGAAACCCTAAGCTCGTGAACGAGGCATTCCGGCTGGTCAGGAAGGGAGGCCGAGTGAACGTCTTCGCCGGGCTTGCGGGTGACGGATGGGCCGAGGTGGAGGCCAACCTGATCCACTACAACGAGCTCGAAGTCTCGGGCGCCTCGGACTCCCGGCGCTCCGACTACGGCGCCGCGCTGCGGCTCATCGAGTCGGGCCGGGTGGACGTATCCAGGATGGTCACGCACCGCTTCCCCCTGACCTCCATCAGGGAAGCCCTCGACGTGGTGGCTGGTGGCGAGGGCATCAAGGTAGCGGTGAAACCGTAGAGCCTGCGCCGCGATCATTATCCGGTCTCCCTGACGAAAGAACCTCGCCGAGCGTGGCGCAGAAACGCTCGATCTCATCATCGGTGTTGAAGTAGTGAACCGAAGCACGCACTATTTCGCCCAGTCCCCGCTCCTCGGAATCGAGAAGGGTGGAGGCGGGTGATGCGATGGACACGTTGATGGCGCGGGCGGCGAGCGCGCCCTTTATCTCATCCGGGCGCCTGCCCTCGGCAGTGAAGGTGACGATGCCGCAGCGTTCCTCCCCGAGATCCCGCACCACCACGCCCGGAATACTGGCGAGCCGGACGCGCAGCCTCTCCGCGAGGGCGTAGACCCGCTCGCGGATCGCTTCTAGCCCAATATCCAGGGCGTAGTCCAGCGCGACACCGAGGCCGATCTTGCCCGCGAAGTTGGTTTCCCAGTTCTCGAACCGACGGGCGTCGGGACGGATCTCGAACTGGTCGCTGGCCGTCCATTCGGCCGCGTGCAGGTCGAGGAAGGGGGGTTCGAGCCGCTCCAGAACCTCGCGCCGCACGTACAGAAAGCCGGTCCCCCGAGGCCCGCGCAGGTACTTCCGTCCGGTGGCTGAGAGCATGTCGCAGCCGATCTCACCGACATCGAGGGGCATCTGTCCGGCGGACTGGCAGACGTCGAGCAGGTATAAGCATCCAGACTCGCGGGCGACTTCCCCGACCTCCTTTGCCGGGTTGACGAGGCCGCCGTTGGTTGGAACGTGCGTGATGGCGACGAGCTTGACCCGCTCGTCCATCATGTCCCGCAGGGCGGAGACGGAGATCCGGCCCCGCTCGTCGCTCGGAACCGGCTCGACGACGGCGCCCGTCTTCCGGGCCACCTGCAGGTAGGCTATGTAGTTGCTGGCGTATTCGGCCTGTGCGGTGAGGATGCGGTCTCCCGGCCCGAACGGGATCGAGTAGAAAGCCATGTCCCAGGCGCGGGTCGCGTTTTCGACCACCGCGATCTCATCGGGCGCGCACCCGAGCATCTGGGCGGTCGCGCCGTAGACGCGCTCCAGGGCCTCCTCCTCGCGCGCCGCGGCCTCGTAGCCGCCGATCCTCGCCTCCAGCTCCAGATGCCCCACCGTAGCCCGGAGAACGGGGTCCGGCATCAGCGAGGAACCCGCGTTGTTGAAGTGAAGGATCTCCGCGCAACCCGGCGTGTCCCTTCGGGCTCTCTCGACATCCAGCGTCATCGGCGCAGACACGAATACCTCCCTTTCTCACGCGATGACGATAGCAAGAAAGACGAGGCGTTGTGGACCGCGCAGCTAACGTATGCGGTCCTTGCTCTCTACGTCGAACAGGTGCGGGCGCGCGGGGTCGAAGCGCAGTATGACCGGCTGATCCCTACGGTATCGCGCCTCCGGCGGCCTCCTGCCGGCGAGGCCAGGTACTTGGAGACGAAGTTCTCCCCGAACACGTCTGCGGCGGAGGCGAGCAGACCAGCCTCTATCCTGACGATTTTCGTGTCGGTCGCGTCCTGGAGCGCGGCTTGAATTCGCTATTCGTTCACCCGCCACCCCTCGTTCTGCATGGGCTTCAGATCAGTCGTCCCGCCATCCGAGTTCCTCCCTGAGCTCCGCCGGTATCAGGTGGTCTATCCGCGCGAGGATGTATTCAGGCACGTTCTCCTCCGGCTCCTCGGCGAGCGATTCCGCGGTCGTCTCACCGGTGAGGACCACGGCCGATGGCATCCCGGCGTCGAGGCCCATGCGAATGTCAGTGT
>Ga0136619_10001230_pt1 | contig 9956 bp, 11 predicted proteins | sample AntDrymUQ3532106_2_FD_104807 | JGI IMG/M metagenome (GOLD analysis project Ga0136619, IMG submission 104807) | Polar desert sand microbial communities from Dry Valleys, Antarctica - metaG UQ353 (21.06) | ecosystem: Environmental > Terrestrial > Soil > Desert | place: Antarctica: Dry Valley... | reverse complement strand
AGGGACAGCCCGAAGGCCTGCCGCACAGCCGGATCGGCCAGGTGCACGTTGCGGGTGTTCATGTCCAGGTGCTCGAAGGACAACCCGAACTCGGTGTTGTTGACCACGTTCGGCTCCAGCGCGGCGACCTGGTCCACCAGGTCCAGCTGAGGCTGCGGATAGATCATCTGCACCTCGTCGTTCTGGAGCGCGGAGACAGCTGCGCCTGGGTCGTTACCGATGTTCTGGTAGACCAGCGATGCCAGACTCGGCTTCTCGCCCCAGTACTCGGGGTTCGGGGTCAGCGTGACGACCTGGGACGCGACATCGACGCCGTCAGCCGTGAGCTGCCATGGCCCACCGGAGATCTCCTCGGGGATGCCCTGGTCGATGGCCCAGCCAGCGGTGATTGTGGCGCAGAGTTCCGCGTCGTCCTCGGAGTCCATGACGTGCGCCGGGTACAGCGTGAACAGGCTCTGCCAGTCGGCGAAGGGCGTCTCGTAGGTCACCGTGACGGTCTTGCCGTCATCGGAGCCCTCGATCGATTCCATCTGGTCATACCCGGTTGTCGACAGGATCCCACCGTCGGGGCAAACCTCGGTGAACTCCAGGTCCTGGATCTTCTGGGCGAAGATGAAGTCGTCGGCGGTGATCGGGGTGCCGTCGCTCCAGACCGCGTCCGGGTTGATCGAGTACGTGTTGACCTGCTGGCCGTCCACATCTTCGAGCGTCGGCTCCTCGGTCAGCAGTTCCGGGTCGAAGGTGACCGAGAGGTCCGGCAGCAACTGAGTGACGGACGGCAGGATGCGGATCAGGATGTTCGCGACCGAGGTCGCGTTACCCGAGGAGATGACCGGGAAGAGGTTGTCCGGGAAATCCGTGGACTCACCGAAGACGACGGTTCCGCTGGCCTCGGTTTCGTCACCGCCGCCGCCGCCGCCACCGCCGTCATCACCCCCGCCACAACTGGAGAGCACCAACACGCCGGAGATCCCGGTCGCCATCAGCGCAACGCTGCGCTTACCTAATTTCACGTTTGAAGCCTCCCTTGTCCCACGGAGGTGGGAAGGAAAATAAGGATGGCCAGCACATCACTGGCCGAGGGCAACCCTAGATACGGTCCAGAGCAGCGTCCACTGACGTCATCGCATTGTGACCTCGGGCGGGTAACGATCCGGCCGAGGGTGAGCAAGATCGCGCCTCCAAGGTTTTGCCCAGGGGTCCTTGGGCATACACACTGCTGGGTACGGCAGGCCGCAGTGGCAGCGCCGATGTTCGTCGGAGGTGTCTGGCTTCTCCATGGCTACTGCAACGAGACCCCTGGCGGTGGACGGCACCTCCAAGCTCAAGGCCGGTGTCAGCTTCCCGAGTCGGGCCCGAATCGCCGCACGGACCTTGCGTACGGACCGCTGGTGGTGGCCTCCGGTGCTCAACGTGGTGGGTCTGGTCGCCTGGCTCGCCTACAGCGTCACGCGTGTCTTTCTGCAGGAGAACTACTGGGTGGCGGAGTACCACTACCTGACGCCGTACTACTCACCGTGTGTGTCCACCGGCTGTATCCCCGAAGCCGCCCACTTCGGGACCTTTCTTCCAGACGTCTGGTGGATGCCGTACGCCGCGCTGAGCCTGCCGTTCCTGCTGCTGTTCCGGCTGACCTGCTACTACTACCGCAAGGCCTACTACCGGGCATTCTGGGCCTCGCCGCCAGCTTGCGCCGTGGCCGAGCCGCACGGGAAATACACCGGCGAGACAAAGGTGCCCCTGCTCGGGCAGAACCTGCACCGGTACGCCTTCTACGCAGCGGTGGTCATCTCGCTGATCAACACCTACGACGCGATTCTGGCCTTCCACAGCCCCTCAGGCTTCGGATTCGGCCTCGGGAACGTCATCCTGCTGGCCAACGTCGTCATGCTCTGGGCCTACACCGCCTCCTGCCACAGTTGCCGGCACATCGTCGGGGGCCGGCTGCGGCACTTCTCAGCGCACCCGGTGCGCTACAAGGCCTGGAGCTTCGTGTCCAAGCTCAACGGCAAACACATGGAGTTGGCGTGGATCACCTTGGGGACCTTGGCCTTGACCGACTTCTACGTCATGGCCGTTTCCGCAGGGTGGTTCTCCGACCTCCGGTTCATCGGTTAGCAGGGCAGGACCAATGAGCAGCCCCACTGACATATCCGGTTCCGCGCCTGCCGAGGTCGAGCGGCACAGCTACGACGTTGTCGTCATCGGCGCCGGCGGCGCCGGGCTTCGAGCCGCCATCGCGGCGCGCGAAGCCGGCAAACGTACGGCGATCGTGTGTAAGTCCTTGTTCGGCAAGGCGCACACCGTGATGGCCGAGGGTGGCATCGCCGCCTCGATGGGCAACGTCAACAGCAAGGACGACTGGCAGGTCCACTTCCGGGACACCATGCGTGGCGGAAAGTTCCTCAACCACTTCCGGATGGCCGAACTGCATGCCAAGGAAGCACCGCTACGGGTGTGGGAGCTCGAGACCTACGGTGCGCTGTTCGACCGGACGAAGGAAGGCAAGATCAGCCAGCGGAACTTCGGTGGCCACGAGTATCCCCGTCTCGCACATGTCGGCGATCGCACCGGCCTCGAACTGATCCGCACCCTGCAGCAGAAGGTCGTCTCCCTGCAGCAGGAGGACCTTCGCGAACACGGCGACTACGAGGCGCGGATCAAGGTCTTTCACGAGTGCGCGATCACCGAGCTGTTCAAAGCCGGCCCGGATGTGGACAGCCCGATCGCCGGTGCCTTCGGGTATTGGCGCGAGACCGGCCGCTTTCTCGCCTTCGAGGCGCCTTCGGTCGTGCTGGCCACCGGCGGAATCGGCAAGAGCTTCAAGGTGACCTCGAACTCCTGGGAGTACACCGGGGACGGGCATGCCCTCGCACTGCGCGCCGGAGCCACGTTGCTGAACATGGAGTTCGTCCAGTTCCATCCGACCGGGATGGTCTGGCCGCCGTCGGTCAAGGGCATCCTGGTCACTGAGTCCGTGCGCGGTGACGGTGGCGTGCTGCGCAATTCCGAGGGCAAGCGCTTCATGTTCGATTACATCCCGGATGTCTTCCGGACCCAGTACGCCGAGACCGAGGAGGAGGGCGACCGCTGGTACACCGATCCGGACAACAACAAGCGGCCCCCGGAACTGCTCCCCCGTGACGAGGTGGCGCGGGCAATCAACTCCGAGGTCAAGGCCGGCCGCGGTTCACCGGCCGGCGGGGTGTTCTTGGACGTCTCCACCCGGCTCAAGGCCGAGGACATCATCAAGAAGTTGCCGTCGATGCACCACCAGTTCAAGGAACTGGCAGATGTCGACATCACCAAGGAACCGATGGAGGTCGGGCCGACCTGTCACTACGTGATGGGCGGGGTCGAAGTCGATCCGGACAGCGCGCAATCCCGGGTGCCCGGCTTGTACGCCGCCGGCGAGGTCGCCGGCGGTATGCACGGGTCGAACCGGCTCGGCGGCAACTCGCTGTCCGACCTGCTTGTCTTCGGCAAACGTGCCGGTGATCACGCTGCCCTCTACGCCCACTCGTTGCGCAACGCCCCACCTGCGGTCACCGATGCCCAGATCGAGGCGGCGACCCGAGCGGCTCTCGCGCCCTTCCTGATCGAGGACCGTCCGAACGTGGAGCGCGAGAACGCCTACACGATCCACGCCGAACTGCAGCAGACCATGAACGACCTCGTCGGCATCATCCGCAAGGCCGACGAGATCGAGCTTGCGCTCAAGAAGCTCGACGATCTGCGTTCTCGTGCCGCCGTGGCCTCCGTGGAAGGTGGCCGCGAGTTCAATCCCGGCTGGCATCTGGCGATCGACCTGCAGAACATGCTGTTGATCTCCGAGTGCATCGCGCGAGCCGCGCTCGCTCGCGAGGAGAGCAGGGGCGGGCACACCCGCGACGACTTTCCCGGCATGAATCCAGAGTGGCGAAAGCTCAATCTCGTTCTGGCGACAGACACTCCGACTGGTCTGCGAGACAGCCAGTCTCGGATCACGTTGGTCAAGCAAGAGGTTCCGGCGATGCGCGCCGATCTGCTGGAGCTCTTCGATCCCAACGAACTCCAGAAGTACCTCACCGACGCGGAGCTACCCGCATCGGTGGCCGCTGCGGCGTCCGACGCGCCCGCTGACCAGCCACAGAGAGGCTGATGCAGGATGGCCTATGACGCCAAGTTCCGCGTATGGCGCGGCGACGCCTACGAGGGGGACCTGCAGGACTATTCCGTCGAGGTGAACGAGGGTGAGGTCGTCCTCGACATCATCCACCGACTGCAAGCAACTCAGGCTGGCGACCTGGCGGTCCGCTGGAACTGCAAGGCCGGCAAATGCGGATCCTGCAGTGCTGAGATCAACGGTCGCCCGCGACTTCTGTGCATGACGCGGATGAGCACCTTTGACGAGGCCGAGACGATCACCGTGACGCCGTTGCGGACCTTTCCGGTGATCCGCGACTTGGTCACCGACGTCTCGTACAACTACGAGAAGGCCCGGGAGATACCTTCTTTCGCTCCGCCGGAGGGCGTGGCTCCTGGCGACTACCGGATGGCGCAGATCGACGTCGAGCGTTCCCAGGAGTTCCGCAAGTGCATCGAGTGCTTCCTGTGCAACAACGTCTGCCATGTCATCAGGGACCACGAGGACAACAAGCAGAACTTCGCCGGTCCGCGCTTTCTGATGCGCGTTGCAGAGTTGGACATGCATCCACTGGACGCGGTTGACCGGCAGAAGCAGGCACAGGATGACCACGGGCTCGGCTACTGCAACATCACCAAGTGCTGCACCGAGGTCTGCCCCGAACACATCAAGATCACCGACAACGCGTTGATTCCGATGAAGGAGCGCGTGGCCGATCGCAAATTCGACCCGGTCGTGTGGCTGGGCTCGAAGATCGGTCTTGCGAAGGGCAGCGGCCGAGCAAAGGCGCCCACCACCAAGCCCTGAGCTCGGTTTCTGAGTGAAGGACGCCTTCTATCGAACCTATTGGCAGAAGGTGGCCTTCACTCGGAAAGAAGTAGGCGCACGGCGGCCTCGAACTGACGATTTCCGGGCAGCCAGTCCACACTGGACAACTCCTCGGCACTCAGCCAGCGCAGTTCCAGGTGCTCCAGAGCAACGGGCGAGCCTCCGTCAGGATCGCTCAGGACCGCAGACCACAGCCGTACGCTCCCGCTGCCGTACGGGTTGGGCACCTCACCGAGAAATCGGTCCGGAGCGATGGTGACGCCGACCTCTTCCTGACACTCACGGATGAGCGCCTCGAATTCGGTCTCGCCCGGTTCGACCTTGCCGCCGGGGAACTCCCACATTCCAGCCAGTTCGGGTGGGGCCGACCGTTGTGCGGCCAGAACCTCGCCTCCATGGACGATGGCGGCTGCCACGACTGTTCCGGCTGGTGGCTTGCCGGTCACCGGGCGAGGATGCCACACCCGTTTCGGCACCGAGCATAATGCTTGGGTGAGGATCTCGGCGCGGGTGGACTACGCCATTCGCGCCACCCTGGAACTCGCAGCCGGCGGGCCGGAGCCGCTCACCTCCGAGCGCATCGCGGCCGCGCAGCGGATTCCCGTTCGCTTCCTGCAGTCCATCCTGGCCGACCTGACCGCCGCCCGTCTGGTCGCCAGTACCCGTGGCCGCGAGGGGGGTTACCGCCTTGGCCGACCCGCGGCCGAAATCTCTATCGCCGACATCATGCGAGTCGAGCAGGGATTTCTCGCCGACATCCACGGTTCGCGCCCCGAAGATGTGGACTATCCGGGAGTCGCGCGGGAGCTGACCAAGGTCTGGGTGGCCGCCCGAGCCAGCTATCGATCCGTCCTGGAGCGAGTCACGTTGGCCGACGTCCTCGCCGGTCGGCTACCCGAGGACATCGCTGCACTGCTCACCGACGAAGATGCCTGGGTCTCTGGTTCGGATCGTTGAACCGCCCTTCGCCGTACCCTTCGCCGTCCTCCATCCCCAGTCCGCAATCCAAGGAGTGCTGTCAGTGACCCCCACCACCGGTCCGGGTTTCGCGGTCCTGCTCACCGGATTCTCTGGTGCGGGCAAGTCCACAGTTGCCGAGGAGCTGTTGCGTCGGTGGACGCCCCAGCGTGCGGTGACGGTCCTCGATGGGGACATCGTTCGGACAATGCTCTCCCACGGATTGAGCTTCAGCCGCGAGGACCGCGATCTGAACATCCGTCGGATCGGCTGGGTCGCCGCGGAGGTGGTCCGGCATGGAGGCGCCGTCATCATCGCCGCCATCGCGCCCTACGACGGTGCCCGGGAGCAGGCCCGCGACATGGTGGAGGAGTACGGCGTCTTCGGTCTGGTGCACCTGTCGACACCGCTGGAGGTCTGCGAAGCACGCGATGTGAAGGGTCTCTATGCCAGGGCGCGGACCGGTGAGATCGCCTCGTTCACGGGCGTCTCCGATCCGTACGAACTGCCTTCGCGGCCAGACGTGGTGATCGACACTTCGCAGTTGGCGGTCGAAGAGTCAGCCGACGCGATCGCGGTCTACCTGCGATTGAGGGGCGTCACGTGGGCTTAGGCAGATGTCTGCGTATCCTCGTATGCTTATCTGCATGCGCACCACTTTGAACCTGAACGACGACCTCGTCCGACAAGCCAAGCTGCGGGCGGCCATGGAAAATCGTACGCTCACGAGCGTGATCGAGGACGCCCTCAGACGTCTCCTGTCCGGACAGGTTCCGGCCGATCCCGTTCCATACCGAGTGCAGACCACGTTTGCCAGCGACCTTCAGCCAGGTCTGGACCCGAAAGATCCCGTCTTCTATACGCAGATCTTCGAGCAGGACGATATCGAGAAGTACGGGCCGCAATCCCAGCTGCACGGCAGCACCACTGATGCAACTGTTTGACGTCAATGTCCTGATCAACGCGCACAAGCAGGACGCTCCCGGACACGATGGATATCGAGCATTTCTCGAGAGGACAGTGACCGGTCCCGACCCCTTTGGGCTGAGCGAACTAGTCTGCAGCGCTTTCGTCCGAATCGTGACCGATCGTCGGGTCTACGTCACGCCGATGCCCATCGAGAACGCGGTCAAGAGCGTTCGAAGCCTCCTCGGGCGCGAGAATTGTCAACGAATCCAGCCGGGTCGCCGACACTTCGAGATATTCACGGATCTGTGCCTGCGCACCCCGGTGCGCGGCAACGACGTGGCCGACGCCTACCTTGCCGCGCTCGCCATCGAGTCCGGCTGCGAATGGGTCACCGACGACCGCGGATTCGCCCGCTTTCCCGGCCTACGCTGGCGACGTCCTCTGGACTGACCAGGGCCATGGGCTAGCCGGCGTTGGTGATGATTCCGGCGCCGACGGTGTTGTTGGTGGCCTCGTCGACCAGGATGAAACTTCCGGTCGTGCGGTTGCGTCGGTACTCGTCGGCGAAGATCGGCTGCGCCAGACGCAGGGTGACCCGGCCGATGTCGTTGAGCCCCAAGGCCTGCACGCCCTCTTCACGGTGCATGGTGTTCACGTCGATCCGGTACTTCAGATCCCGCACGATCGCCTTGGACCAGCGGTGGGTGTGCTTGAGCAGGTAGCGGCCACCCGCCTGAAGTCTCGGCGTGCCGCTCATCCAGCACACCACTGCCTCGACGGTCTGGGTCATCACCGGTTGGTTCTGCGGCCGGCAGATCAGGTCGCCTCGGGAGACATCGATGTTGTCGGCCAGTCGGATCACGACCGACATCGGCGCGAACGCCTCGTCGACCGGACCCTCCGGGGTGTCGATGTGCGAGATCGTGGACTGCATGCCGGACGGAAGCACCTCGACGGTGTCGCCGACCGCCAGCACACCGCCGGCAACCTGACCGGCATAGCCCCGGTAGTCGTGGTGCTTGTCGTCACGCGGCCGGATCACGTACTGGACCGGGAACCGTACGTCGACAAGGTTACGGTCCGAGGCGATGTGCACCTCTTCGAGATGATGCAGCAGGGAGGGACCCTCGTACCACGGCATGGACATCGACCGGCTGACGATGTTGTCGCCGTTGAGGGCCGAGACCGGGATGAACGAGAGGTCACCGACATCGAGTTTCGCGGCGAACGCGCCGAACTCGTCGCGGATCTCGTTGAAGCGCTCCTGGGAGTGGTCGACGAGATCCATCTTGTTCACGCACAGGACGATGTGCGGGACGCGGAGCAGAGTCGCGAGGAATGCGTGCCGGCGGGTCTGTTCGAGGACGCCGTTGCGGGCGTCGACAAGGACGAGAGCGAGGTTGGCCGTCGAAGCGCCGGTGACCATGTTGCGGGTGTACTGCGGGTGACCGGGGGTGTCAGCCAGCACGAACCGCCGCCGCGGGGTCGAGAAGTACCGGTAGGCCACGTCGATCGTGATGCCCTGCTCACGCTCGGCTCGAAGGCCGTCGGTCAGCAGCGCCAGATCGGCCTGGCCCAGCCCCCGGCGCCGGCTGACGTCCTCGACGTGGGTGAGCTGGTCCTCGAAGATCGACTTGCTGTCGTAGAGCAGCCGTCCGATCAGGGTCGACTTCCCGTCGTCGACCGAGCCGGCGGTAGCCAATCGGAGCAAATCCATCAGAAGTACCCATCCCGTTTGCGGTCTTCCATCGCTGCCTCGCTCGCGCGGTCATCTGCTCGGGTCGCCCCACGCTCGGTGATCCGGGTGGCGTCGACCTCGTCGATGACGTCGGCGATGGTGGCCGCCGAAGAAGCGACGGCACCCGTGCAGGTCGCGTCACCGATCGTGCGATAGCGCACGGTGCGCCGCTCGACGACCTCGTCCTCGCGGGGGTGGGTCCACAAACCCGCGGCCAGCAGCATGCCGTCGCGCAGGAAGACGTCCCGCTCGTGCGCGTAATAGATGCTGGGAATCGGCACCTCTGCGTCGCGGATGTAGTGCCAGATGTCGGATTCCGTCCAGTTCGACAATGGGAAGACCCGGATGTGCTCGCCACGGTGGTGTCGGCCGTTGTAGATCGACCACAGCTCGGGGCGTTGGTTCTTGGGATCCCACTGGCCGAACTCGTCCCGGAAGGAGAAGACCCGCTCCTTCGCCCGGGCCCGCTCCTCGTCGCGACGTGCCCCGCCGAAGACGGCATCGAAACGATGCTCGGTGATGGCGTCGAGCAGCGGGATGATCTGCAGCTGGTTGCGGTTGGGGTCGATGTCCGGGTTCTCGGTGATCCGCCCGGTGTCGATCGCGGCCTGGACGCTGGCGACCTCGAGCCGGATCCCGGTCTCGGCCACGATCCGGTCGCGGTACTCGATGACCTCGGGGAAATTGTGCCCGGTGTCGACGTGCATGACCGGGAACGGGATCGGCGCGGGGGCGAATGCCCGCAGGGCCAGCCAGAGCATCACCGCGGAGTCCTTGCCGCCGGAGAACAGCAACACCGGCCGTTCGAACTCGGCGGCGACCTCGCGGAAGATGTGCAGGGATTCCGCCTCGAGGGCGGCCAGATGGGTCAGTTGGTACGTCGGCGCGGTCACCCTGAAATCTCCACAACTGCTCGGTGGCCAGAACTGAAGACTTTACCCGCAGCCCGCCCGTGGGCTCAGCTGGGGCGGGCGATGTTCTCGACGCTCGTCTCGCGCATCTTGTCCGGATAACCGTCGGTCGCGACGTCGTGCACCGGGACGCCGAGCTGCCCGCCGAACCTGCGCACCGTTTCCACGTTCGGGATCCGCCTACGGGTCCACTCGCCGTCGGCAGCAATCAGGGCAACAGTCAGGTCGCCGACCTCGTTTCTCGGTTCGACGTAGGCCTCCACCCCCTGGCGGCTCTTGGCGAACTGCAGCAGGTGCTGGCCTGCGCCGCCACCCTGGCCGCTTCGACCTTTCTTACGTCCGAACAGTCGCATTCTTCCTCCTCGTCTCCGCCCGCGCACGTTACTCCCGGCCGCCCGGCAAGGCGCCGTCGCCCAAACCCAGCCGCCTCTAGCCAGACCGACGGGGCGCTGCTAGCGTCCCGCTCACTGGTGACTGCGTCATTCTT
>Ga0136619_10001229_pt1 | contig 9961 bp, 8 predicted proteins | sample AntDrymUQ3532106_2_FD_104807 | JGI IMG/M metagenome (GOLD analysis project Ga0136619, IMG submission 104807) | Polar desert sand microbial communities from Dry Valleys, Antarctica - metaG UQ353 (21.06) | ecosystem: Environmental > Terrestrial > Soil > Desert | place: Antarctica: Dry Valley... | reverse complement strand
GTGATGAGACGGCCGCTTCGCTCGAGCCCTTCGGCGACCGCACGGCGGTTGTCGCGCGTTCGCAGGTACTCCTCCTGGATACGGCTCAGCAGCAGGACCTCGTAGTCCATCGAGAGCCCGAAGATGATGCAGAACATGATCACGGGCAGCGTCGGGTCGAGCGGTGCGGGCGTGAACCCGCCGAGATACTGGGCGAGGTTCCCTTGCTGGAAGACCCAGACCATCGCGCCGAACGAGGTTGCGATCGAGAGCAGATTCATCACGACGGCCTTCAGCGGCAGCACGACCGAGCCGAGGAGCAGGAACAGCACGACGTACGTCGCGACCACGATCCAGGCGACCGCGATCGGGGTGCGATCGAGGATGAACGCGACGACGTCGATGTCGAACGCGGTGAGGCCGGTGACCAGGACCTCGGAGCCCCGTGGATCCGGCTCGGCGCGGATGGCCTTCACGAGGGCCTGCGCCTCGAGGCTCGACTTCTCCCGGGCGGTGAGGACCGAGAACACCACCACCCGCTCGCTGGTGGTCTGCTGCAGCGATCGCTGGAGGGCCGGCGGCAACGCCTCGCGCGGCCCGGTGTACATCGCCTGGTACTCCGCGGCGCCCAGAGCACGGCCTCCGGTGAGCTGGGGATCGACGTTGAAGAGGCTCTCGACGCGCAGCACGTCCGGCAGCGCCTCGACGCGGCTGACCAGGGCGACGAGGTCGGCGATGCGGTCACGAGAGAGCGCAAGTCCCTCCGCGTAGCGCACGACCACGCTCAGCTGGTTCTTGTCCTGCCCCGGGAATTCGCGGACGAGCGTGTCGTACCCGCGCCGCGACTCCACGGACGGCGGAAGCATCGTCACGTCGCCGTTCGCCATGCGGATGCCAAGGAAGGGCGCCGCGGTCACCGCGATGAGCAGCAACACCGGAACGAGCACGGCGATCGGCCGCTTCATGACCGCGGTGGCGATCGAATGCCACATTCCGGGTCCGCCCCGCCCCTTCGGCAGGGGAAGACGCCACGCATCGACACGGGGACCGAGCACCGCGAGCAGCGCGGGAAGGAACGTCAGCCCGTACAGGACGGCGAGCGCGACCACGATCGAGCCGGCGAGTCCCATCGACGAGAGGAACGTGCCCTGGTAGAAGAGCATCCCGGAGAGGCCGATCGCGACAGTGATGCCGGAGAACGTGATCGCCCGGCCCGCCGTCGACATCGCCGTCTGCAGCGCGAGATCCACGGTCGCGCCGCGGCGCAGCTCCTCGCGGAACCGGTTGACGATGAACAGCGAGTAGTCGATCGCGACGCCGAGCCCGATGAGCGTGACGATATTCAGCGCGTACTGCGACACGTCCGTCACGCGCGTCAGCAGCAGCGTGCCCGCGATGCCCCCGACCACCGCGAGGATGCCGACTCCGAGCGGGATAAGCGCCGCGACGACGGTACCGAACACCAGCACGAGGAGCAGGAGCGCGAGCGGCAGGGAGACGATCTCGGCGCGCTGGAGGTCCGCCTCGAGGGTGTGGTTGAAGTCCTGCGTGATCGCAAGAGTGCCTGTCGCCGTGATGGACAGCGTCTCCGAGTGGATCCGCGCGCGAAGCTCGTCGTAGTACTTGCCGGACCTCGCGATGTCGTCCTTCAGCGCGATCACAGCGAGAGCCTTTCGCCCATCGCTCGAAACGAGGTTCGGCACAGCTGGTGTCGTCTCGTATGGCGTGCGCACGTTCAAGACCCGCGGATCGCGGGAGACATCGGCGAGCGCGGCGTCGAGCTCGCTGCGGAAGGCGGGATCGGCGACACGGAGCGTGTCGCTCGCGAAGATGACACTGAAGGAGGAGCCGCTGGCCCGCGGCAGCTCGTCCCCCAGGAGCTTCAACGCACGGCCGGATTCCGACTTCTGGATGATGCCGCCGCTGGTCAGGTCGCCGCCCTGCAGCAGCGCGACGACCGAGAGCGCCAGGAAGACGCCGGAAACGACGAGCGTCAGCCAGCGCCGCCGATACACCATGTGACCCCAGGCCGCGAACATCCCGTTCCTCTCTCCCAGCCAGCGTCGGGACGCCTCACCACGGTGGCTGCTCCACAGCGTAGGCGCTGCATCCTCGACCCCTACCCTGGGGTGCGAGCTCGAACGAGTCGATTCGAGCTCGGCGTGAAGGGACTGATCGCGGCATCGAGCTGCTGCGAGAATGATCAGCACGGGGTGTGGCGCAGCCCGGTAGCGCGCCGCCTTTGGGAGGCGGAAGCCGCGGGTTCGAATCCCGCCACCCCGACCCCTGGCGTCCTCGTGGGCCCGATCGCCTAACGCGCAGACGAGCTCCATCTGCCGAGTGAACGACCAAACTGGTGGCGGCCCATGCTGATCCACTCCGTCGGCCACGGCGCGCGCACGCTCGACGAGTTCCTTGCGCTGCTTCAAGGCGGCGCGATCGAGGTGCTCGTCGACATCCGGACGGCGCCGTACTCGCGGAAGCACCCGCACTTCACCGGCGCAGCCCTCGCCGATGCCGTGCGCTTGGGCAGCGTCGCGTACCTGCACTTGAAAGGCCTCGGTGGCTGGCGTACAGCGCCGCCCAGCTCGCCGCACGCCGCGCTGAAGGAGCCCGGGTTCCGCGGCTACGCCGACCACCTCGCGTCGTCTGACTTCGCGCGGGACTACGCGATGCTCCGTTCGCTCGCCGAGGGTCACAGCGCCGCGTTCATGTGCTCGGAGTCGCTGTGGTGGAAGTGCCATCGCCGGATCCTCGCCGACCGCCTGACCGCCGACGGCTGGGACGTGCGCCACCTCGCCGCACCCGGCAGGCCCGCCCAACCTCACAGACTCTGGGATCTGGCGCGAGTCACGAACGACGGCCTGCTCATCTATGACAAGGGCGAACCGGTGCTGTTCCGCGACATGTGAGGTATCGAAAGGAACGCTCGCCGCCGGGCGCGAGCTCCTGCTAGCGCGGCTCGCCTGAAAGTCGCGCGCGGAGCTTCGCTCCGGCGAGCCCGCGGTGCGAGACCCGGTCCTTCTCCTCGTTCGGGAGCTCGGCCATGGTTCGCCCATCGCCGACGATGACGAAGACCGGGTCGTAGCCGAACCCGGCCGCGCCGGATGTGCCCTCGGCGATCTCGCCGCGTACCTCGCCGGTGAAGGTCTCCACCGTGCCGTCGGGCAGCGCGAGCGCCGCGACGCACGCGAACGTCGCGCCGCGATCCCGGGCGCCGTCCAGCAGCCCCAGCAGCATCCGGTTCCGCTGCTCGGTGGTCACGTCCTCACCGAAGTAGCGGCGGCTCCGCACGCCCGGTGCGCCGCCCAGGGCATCGACCTCGAGCCCGGAGTCGTCGGCGATCGTGGCGATCCCCGTCGCGTCGAGGTACGCGCGCGCCTTGCCGATGGCGTTCTCCGCGTACGTCGGCGCATCCTCCGGGGGCTCGCGGGGCGGGTCCTCGAGCTCGTCCAGGCTGATGAGGTCGAGATCGAGTCCCGCGAGGATCCGCCGGTACTCCGCCGCCTTCCCGGCGTTCGCCGTGCCGATGAGGAGACGCAGGGTCACCGGATCGCGCTGAGCGCCTGCCGCTGCTTCTCGAAGAGCTGCTCGATGCCGGTCATCGAGAGCTCGAGGATCCGATCGAAGTCGGCCACGGTGAACGGCCGCGCCTCGGCGGTGCCCTGCACCTCCACCAGCTGGCCCTCCGACGTGGCGACCACGTTCACGTCAGCGTCGGCGATCGAATCTTCCGCGTACTCGAGATCGAGCAGCAGCTGCCCCTTCACGAATCCGGCTGAGATCGCCGCGACCTGGCGCCGCAGTGGCGTCGGGGTGAGCCGGCGCAGCGCGTGGGCGAGCGCGACGTATCCGCCGGTGATCGCGGCGGTCCGCGTGCCACCGTCAGCCTGGAGGACCTCGCAGTCGATCTGCACGCTGCGCGGACCGAGCTTCTTCAGGTCGACCGCCGTACGCAGCGCGCGGCCGACCAGGCGCTGGATCTCGAAGGTGCGGCCCCCGGGACGCCCCGCGATGCTCTCGCGCTGGCTGCGCTCGGGCGTGGAGCGCGGCAGCATCGCGTACTCCGCCGTCACCCAGCCCTGGTCGCGGTCCTGTATCCAGCGGGGCAGCTTCTCCTCCACGGTCGCGAGGCACAACACCACGGTGTCGCCGAAGGAGATCCGCGCGGACCCTTCGGCGAACTTCGACACGCCGATCTCGATCGTGACGGGCCGCAGCGCCGTCGCAGAGCGGCCTCCCGGGCGCTCCACGTGTTCGCTCACGCGGTCGCGTCCCACATCACGTTCAGCTCGTCGCGAGAGTACGAGCCGAGGTCGCGGCCCTCGCTGCGCGCCCGATCCTCGAGCAGCCGGACGCGCGCGCCGAAGCGGGCGTTCGCCTGACGCAGCGCGCCCTCCGCGTCGAGATCCTGCTCACGCGCGAGCGCGGCGAGGTCGAACAGCAGAGCGCCGAGGGACTCGGCGTCGTCGACGTCAAGCGGGAGATCCACGCGAGCCGGCACGATGCCTACGCGCGCCGCGCGCTCGAGCGCCCGCTCCGCGGCGTAGAGCGACGGGAGGTCCTTCGGCAGGCCGTCGAGGATCGACGCCTCGGGCTTTCCCGCGGTCGCGCGCTCCTCGCGCTTGATGCGCTCCCACTGCCCGAGGAGGTCGCCGGCGATCTCCGCGCCTGCGAACACATGTGGATGGCGCCGGACGAGCTTCTCGCTCGCGACTCGCGCCACGTCGCCGAGGTGGAAGGCGCCCTCCTCATGCGCGAGCTGCGCGTGGAGCACGACGTGAAAGAGCAAATCGCCGAGCTCCTCGCGCAGGTGCGAAAGGTCCCCGCTGTCGAGCGCCGCGATCACCTCGTACGTCTCTTCGAGCAGCAGCGGCCGCAGTGAAGCGTGCGTCTGCTCCCGGTCCCATGGGCAGCCGTCGGTGCCGCGAAGCCGTTCGGCGATCTCCGCCAGCAGCTCGACCGAGCCTCCGACGTCCGCCGGCCACGCGGCCCGGACCCGCCCGAGGAGACGATCGTCAGTCGAACTCAAAACCGGGCACGAGCCGCTTCGCGTCGTGCGTGCGCTTCTCCCGCTCGAGCCAGTTGGTGTACGCCGTGCCCTTGATCGTCGTCTTCTGCTCCTCGCTGATCTCGCGCGCGGGGTCCTTCTCGATGACGCGGTAGAAGACGGTCATGCGTGTCGTCGAGAACTGGCGGCTGTTCGTGCCGGGCGCAAGCGCGAAAAGCTCGTCCTCCGCGCGGACGTCCGTGAGCATCCCGCGCGCGAACCAGCCGGCGTCGCCGCCCTTTTCCGCGTTCGGATCGGACGAGTGCTTCTTCGCGAGCTCACCGAAATCCTCACCCTTCTCGAGCCCGGAGGTCACCTCCGAGATCTTGCGAAGGCCCTCCGTGAACGAAGCCGGGTCGCGGCCGCTGGGCGGAGGCGTGTCGATCGTGATCTTCGCGAGGTGGATCTGCTCGGTCGGCGACTTCTGCGCCGCCTCCTCAGTGCGCTTCGCGAACTCGTCGCGAAGGAGGTCGTAGCTCACGTGCTGCCTGATGTCGTCGAGCGAGAAGCCGCTGCTCACATAGCGCTGCACCACCTCACTGGTCTCCGGTCCCTTGCGCTCCAGGACCTGGATCACGTGGTAGCCGAACTGCGACTTCACCGGCTCGGATACCTCGCCGATCGCGAGCTTTGTCGCGGCGTCCTCGAACTCCTTGACGAACTGGCCCCTGCCCACGAATCCGAGCTCGCCGCCGCTCTCCGCCGAGCCCGGGTCGGCCGAGCTCTCTTTCGCGACCTTGTTCCAGAGCTCCTGGTCCATCGGACCCGCGCGCAGCTGCTTCGTGACCTCCTGCGCCTTTGCGAGCGCGGCCTTGCCGGCGACGTCGTCGTCGGTCGCCGCCTTGTCCGGCTCGATGAGCACGTGGCGCGCGCGATACTGCGAGAAGTCGGCGACGAACCGCTGCTCCACAGCGTCGCGCGTGATCGTGACACCCGACTCGCGCGCGGCCCTGTCGAGCGCCTCGAACTCGATGAGCTTGTCGAGCGCGACACCCTCGTACTTGGCCGCCTCCTGCACCACGCGGGAGTCGTTCTCGAACTCCTTCGGGACCTGGTTCTCGATGTAGAACTTCACGAGCTGGTAGCGGTGCTCGCGCTTGAAGTCGCGCATCGGGACCGTGGTCCCCGCGTACGACACCGCCGGCTTGAGGTGCTGCGTGTAGTAGCGGTCCGCCGCGGCCCACGCCGAGAGCCCGAGCACGAAGAACAGGACAGCGCCGAAGGCGGTCACGACGACGGCCCGCTGCCGCCGCTCGCGCTGCCAGCGAGCGAGCCGTTGGCGCTGCGTCAACCGTGGCAGTGGGGCGCGACGTGCCACTTTCTGCGGTCTCCCTCTCGCGAGAATGAGCCCGCGAAAGCGGGCCCAGGCGCATGATTCTATCTATGGGGAGCCGTAGCGTTGGTCAGAACAGGATGAAAAGAGCGCTGCTCGCGCTGCTGGCAACTGCGATCGCGATGCCGATCGCGAGCTGCGGGCGCGGGGTCGAGGGAGCGCCGGATCTTCGCGAGCCGGGCTCGTCGACAGGAGGCGCCTCCGCCGCAGCGCTCACCGGCGAGCCGGCGAGCGAAGGGCCGGCCGGCCGAGGCAACGCCGCGCCCGCAGCGAGTCCTGCTACCTCGCCGCCCGCAGCGAGCGCTGCGCCGTCGCCGGCCGACCCAGGCAACGCCCGGCCCGCAGCGAGCGCTTCGCCGTCGCCGCAGCCGGGTGTGACACCCGCTGTGGAGCTGTTCGACGCGCACATCCACTACTCGCAGGACGCGTGGCCGCAGTACTCGCCCGAGCGGGCGGTGGAGATCCTGCGAGCGGCAGGCATCCGCAAGGCTCTGGTCAGCAGCACGCCGGACAGCGGAACGCAGCGGCTCTACTCGGTCGCGCCGGATCTCGTCGTGCCGATGCTGCGGCCGTACCGCTCGCGCGACGATATCGGCGCGTGGACCCGCGACCCGACCGTGGTCGCGTACGTGCAGGGCGCGTTCCGGCGCGGCGTGCACCGCGGGATCGGCGAGTTCCACATCGTGCCTGGCGACTCCGCGACGCCGGTCGTTCGCGCGCTCGTCGCGCTGGCGATCCGTGAGGATCTGTGGCTCCATGCGCACGCCGACGAACACGCGGTCGCGGAGCTCGCGCGCAGCGACCGACAGGCGAAGGTGCTCTGGGCGCACGCGGGTCTGTCATCGACTGCAGACGCCGTGCGGACGGTGCTCGACGCCCACCCGAACGTCGTGGCCGAGCTCGCCCTCCGCGGCGACGTCATGCTGGGCCAGACGATCGACCCCGCCTGGCGCGACCTCTTCCTGCGCCACCCGGACCGCTTCATGGTCGGCACGGATACGTGGGTGCCCTCGCGCTGGACTGACGTCGTGAGCGGGCACGAGCGGACGCGCGCGTGGCTCGCCCAGCTCCCGCCGGAGGTCGCCGCGCGGCTCGCGAGCGGGAACGCCGAGCGCCTCTTCGCGACGCCTCGTTAGCGCCCGAGCGATACGCGCCACGCCGCGTGGGCCACCGCGGCGTCGATGCCGGTCGTCTCGCGGTACGCCTCGGCGAGCGGCGTCCGCCGGCCGGCCTCCCACATCGCGATGACCGCACGATCGCCATAGCGCTCCGCGGTGAAACGCACGAACCCGGCCGCCTGCGCGTAGCCGGCGAAGAACTCGGAGGGGTCGCGGGGGCCGTCGATCAGGCGCTCGAGCGTCCAGAGCGCGTCCGCCGCGACGAGCCGGTCGAGCTCGGGCTGGCGACGGTCGTCAGTGAGCCAGAGGGGGATCCCCTCGCTGAGCAGGAAGCTGCCGGTGCCGCGCTGGAAGAGCAGCAGATGCGCGATCTCGTGCATCACCAGGGTCCGGGTCCAGTCCGATCCGGCGCCGGTCGCCACGAGCATCGACGCCGAGCTGAGGAACGTCACCTGGCCCTCGGCGACATAGGCCGACGCGAGCGGCGGGAGGCCCGGCACGACGCTCGGTGACAGCGCGAGCGCGAGCGGTGCCTGCGGTGCGTATTCCGGCCCGAGCCGCGCGACGAGCGCGGCGACGGCACGCTGCGCCTCGGCGGCCAGCACCGCCACCTGGTCCTCGTCGAGCGCGCGGTACCGCACGCTGCCGCCCGGGAACTCGGCGCGGCGCTCCTGGCCGAAGTACGCGGCGGCCGGCTCGGTGAGCAGCGGCGTTGGCTGCGTGAGGAAATAGCGCACGAGCCGCTCGCGCCCCTGGTCGTCGCGCTCCGACACGACCAGCGTGGCGAGGTCGTTGCCGGGCTGCGCTCGCACCAGCGCCCGCCGTGGGGGCGTCGGGCGGCTCTTCGCGATCGCCTGTGCGAGCGCCTGCTCGCGCGCGCTGAAGGGTGCAGGTGCACCGGGATCGACGAGCGCGAGCGTCCGCGCGACATCTCCAGCGAGGTGGGCGCGATCGCGCTCGTCGAGGAGCGCGAGGAACGGGTGCGGTGTCGGCGACGCGGTCGGGGCGACGGTGGTCGTCGGCGCGGGTGGCGGCGCGACGGCGACGCATGTGGGCAGCAGCAGCGCAGCGAGGAGGACGACCCCGAGCGCCGGGGTCGTGGCGCGCCTCACGAGACCGCGCGATAGAGGGCCAGCGTCTCCCGGGCCGCCTGGTCCCACGAGTAGAGCGCCGCACGCGGCTTCGCGCGCGCTCGGAGCGACGCCGCGAGCGACTCGTCCTGAAGGAATCGCACCAGCGCATCCGCGAGGCTTGTCGCATCGCCTGCCTCGACGAGCAACCCGGCGTCGGCCACGACCTCCTCCACCGCGCCGGCCCGGTACGCGACGACCGGCGTACCCGCGGCGAGCGATTCGAGCGGGGTCAGACCGAACCCCTCGAGCAGGGAGGCATGCAGCAGGCACTCGGCTCCCGCATAGAGCGCGGCAAGGGTGGGCTCGTCGACGTGGCCGGCGACGATGACCGAATCGCGCCGCGCGCGAGTCTGCGTGAGCGCCTCATCGAGGTACGAGCGCAGCCGCCCGAGCTGCCCGACGATGACGAGGCGGAGCTCCGGGTCACGCTCCGCGGCGCGCGCGAAGGCCGAGAGGAGCGCGCCCATGTTCTTGCGTGGGTCGAACTGGCCCACGTAGAGGACATAGCGCTCGGTGCCGAACCGCTCCCGCGCGATGCGCTGGCCCTCCGCACGCGGCGGCGGAGCGAAGTCGTGATCGACCGCTTCAGCGATCACGTGCACGCGCTCTTCCGGGACGCGCAGGCGCGCGACGACGTCCTCCTTCGTCGAGCGCGACGGCGTGATGATGGCGTCGGCCTTCATCGCGAGCGCGTATTGCCAGTGATGGCCGGCCTTCGCCCACGGCGTGCGGAGGTAGTGCTCGGGCCAGCGCAGCGGTGCGAGGTCGTGGACGGTCGCCACCGCGGCGAAAGAGCGCACGGCGGGAAGCGACAGCTGCACGCCGTGGTACACGCGAGGCCGAGCGAACGGGAGCTCGCCTGTCAGCAGGAACGGGTCGGCGGCGAGCATCGAGAGCTCCGGACGCCGCAGCCGGATCGTGGCGAGATCGCGGTGCGGAGGCAGCGGCTGCGGATCCGCCGCGGGGAAGTTGCGCAGCCGCAGCAGGGTCCACTCGATGTCCGCGGGTGCCTGCCGCGCGAACGCGATGAGGAGGTTGCGCGCGTACCGGCCGATGCCGCGCACCCGCGCGACGGTCTGCAGGTGACGCGCATCGAAGACGACCCGCACCGGCCTAAAGTACTTGCGCCCATGATCTCCATCGTCGTTCCGACGTACAACGAGGCCGGGTCGCTCCCCATCCTCGCGGAGCGTCTGCACGCGGCGCTGTGCGGCCGGGAGTGGGAGCTCGTCGTCGTAGACGACGGCTCGCCGGACGGCACCGCGGACATCGCGGAGCGCCTCGCGCCGCGGATCCCGCTCCGCGTCGTGCGGCGCGCGTCGAAGAGCGGGCTCGCCTCCGCCGTCAT
>Ga0136619_10001226_pt1 | contig 9980 bp, 5 predicted proteins | sample AntDrymUQ3532106_2_FD_104807 | JGI IMG/M metagenome (GOLD analysis project Ga0136619, IMG submission 104807) | Polar desert sand microbial communities from Dry Valleys, Antarctica - metaG UQ353 (21.06) | ecosystem: Environmental > Terrestrial > Soil > Desert | place: Antarctica: Dry Valley... | reverse complement strand
GAGGAAGGCGAACAGCGACTCCGCGTGCTCGCTATAGAGGCGCTCGAAGTCGGCGTCGCGCATTTTTTCACCGCCGCGGTCAGGAACCGGGCGGTTCATTCGTGTCAGGGGGTGATGAGCGATCGAGGCGAACGCCCTCTCCCGCACGACCTGCTTGCCGTGGCCGACTGGCTGCGCTCGGAACGTCCGTCCCTCGACGGCCTTGGGCTCGATCGCGCCAAGACCCGCGCTCGGGCGCGGGCGACCGCCCCACAGCGGACCGGGGCCACACACCGAAAGGGAGCTCTCATGAAGTCACGTCTCGCCATCACCATGATCCTCGCGCTAGGCATCCTGATGTCGCTCGGCGGAGCCGGCCTCGCGGTCTCCGGCCTCGGCGAGTCGGGCGACGCGGCTAACGTCCAGTACGGCAATCCGGGCAATCCCGGGGGCCCCAGCGATTCGAGCGACTCGAGCACGACCACCCTGAGCGATTCCGGCGATTCTGCCGACGTCCAGCCGGCCGCCCAGGAGTCCTCGAGCGACGATGAGGAGCTCCCGTTCACCGGCTTCGCCGCCATCCCCGTGCTCATCGGCGGTCTCGCCCTGCTCTCCTCGGGCTTCGTGCTGAGGCGCCGGAGTGGCCGCGAGGACTAACGTCCAGCTTCTCGGTCGTCCTCCCGCGAGGCCGACGACCGCTCAAGGCGCTATCGGAAGGCGGGCCTCCAAGGCCCGCCTTCTCCATTCTCGGGGGCTGTCGGTCGTGCCGAAGTCGAGTGCGGCCTTTCGCGCGAGCTGGCTGCGCGGGTTGGCCAGCAGCGCGCGGGCCGCTTGAGGCCGCGGATCGAGCCCAGCGACCCCACGCACGAGAGCGAGTCCGTACTCGTACTCCCAGTTGCGGGGATCGCGCGCCCGAGCCTTGCCCATGCTCTTGATCGCCAGCGCGGGTAGGCCGGCGCGGACGTTGCAGTAGGAGAGCAGCTCGAACGGCTGCGGGCGGACGCTGAGATAGGAGATCGACGCCAGAGCGGCGTCTGCGCTGGCCGTGCAGTCTCCCTGACGGTAGGCGGCCACGCTCCGGTCCAGCGCCTGCTGAGAGAGGGCCGCGAGAGCGGGGGTGACGGCGAGCAGGAGGCAACCGAGGGCGGCGACGATGCGAGTCAGCGAGGCCGGCTCTCGCGACCTCGGAGTGCCGGAGGGCGCCGCTATGGCAAGACCACCCAGTGCGAACGCCCACGTCGTCACGACCGGCATCTCCCAGTCCCAGTCGGCGCCGGCATGTATCGCCCACGCGAGGAGGGAGGCCAGCAGGGCGGCGTAGAGACCGCGGTTGGGCCCACGGGTGCGGACGGCGAGAGCGCCCATGATGGTCAGCAGTGCCGTGACGAGCAGGGCGAGACCGACGAAGCCGAGCTCGGCGAGCGTCTCGAGATAGAGCGAGTGTCCGTCGACCACGTTGAGGTCGTCGTCACGGGCGCGGGTCCAGATGACCTGGAACGTGCCTGCGCCCTCGCCGGCGAGCGGCGCGCCGCGGAAGGCCTCGAGCGCCACCCGCCACTGCCCGAGTCGTCCGTTGTTCGAAGCGCTGGTGAGGCGCGCGCGAGTCTCCGCAGGCGAAGACGCACCCGCCACGAACGCCTCGTACTGGCGCTCGACACGCTCGGGCACGTCCAGGGCGACGGCGAGCGCGCACCCGGCCAGCGCGGCCGTAACGACAAGAACGAGGCCCGCGCGTCGCGGGTTGAGCCGGCCGGACCGTCCTCGAAGTGCCCGGTCGAGACGGACCTCGGCGAACCCGAGAATCGCCCTCAGGCCACCGGCCAGCAGCACGGCGAGCAGAATTAGCACCGCGAGATCGTGCCCTTGCGAGATAGCGGCCGGCGTAGTGAAGTCGGCGTCTGCGAGCAGCTCCGCGCGGTAGGCCGCAACGACCGCGAGCGCCGCCGGAGGCACGGTGGCAACCAGGCCGAACACGGTGCCTCGCGACCGCGCGAGCACGGCGTAGGCCAGCAGGCCGACGATCGCGACGCCGATCGCTCCCCGCGAGAAGGTCAGGAGCAGCGTCGCCGCAAGCGCCGGGACCGCCGCTGCGCCTGCGACCCTGACGCTGCCGGGCGACCGCCGCTCGCTCGTCAGGTGCAGGCACACGATCATGCCGATCGCCGCCAGCAGGCCGAGGGCGTTCCAGTACGAGACGGGGTAGCTCAGGCGCTCGGTCGCGACATCCGTCGCGGTCGGCAGCACGTCGGGAGCGACGCGGCTGACCAGGCCGGCGAGGCAGACCGCCACCGCCGCGAGGGCGAACGCGCGCAGCGCCCACGCCAGGCGCTCCGGCGTCACGGACAGCGAACCGAGCAGCACGAGGACGAGCAGATAGACAAGGGCGCGGTCGAACTCCAGGAGAGCTCGCGCCGGCGACCCCGACCACGACGCCGAGACGAGCGCAAGGACCGCGTACAGCGCCAACGCCCCGGCCGCGACGACCACCGGGCCCGACACGCCCGCGAACGGCCGTTCGGCGAGGGTGATCCGCACGGCCAGCGCGAGCGCAAGAACGACTGCAGCGAGTCCCGTCACATCGACGAAGAAACCGCCGGAATTGAATCCGAGGTACAGAGTGAGAAGGCCCGGCAGCGTCAGCAGGGCGACCACTCCCACACGCCCGGCCACCTGTCCTCGGTCTGCGGCCCGCGGCGCCGATATGGGGGAGAGCATGCCTGGAAGAGCCTCGAGCGCGAGAAGTGCGCATCCGCAACCGTAGGGCAGAGCCGAGACGACGCCGGCGGGGTCGCACCGGGGCGTTCGTCGAATGGCGCGTAGTACTCTTTCAAACCGACGAGGGTTGGCCTAAGCAAGCAAGGTAAGGAAGGTTGAGCAGAGCATGTTTTCGAGGATCAGGCCGATTTCGTCCGGGCGGGTCGCGGTCGCGGTCGCGTTTGTTCCGCTGGCAGGCGCGCTCCCGGCCACCGGGGAGGAATCCGCGGCGCCCCGCCGCCGGAGCTCGAGACCGGGAAGACACGGCAGCAGGGCCACGGGCGTGTGGGCCGGAGCGGGGAGGCCGCGACCTTTATCTGGAAAAAGTGGGCTACAGCCCGTGGCCCAACGGGCCGAAGAGGACTGAAGGGGCAGCGACGACTCGCTCCACGCCGACCATGAGCAGCGGACCAATATTCAGCGCTTCACCAGCGGAGGTCACACCGTCCGCGTCCGCGACCGCCACCGTCACGCCGAGCTCCGTGACCTCACGGCTGCTCGACGGGCGGGGCTGGATGGCCGTCTGTGTCGCCATGGACGCAGCCTTCCTGGCGCTCGCCATGACGGCCGCCCTGCAGGGCCCGTTTGCGCTCGTCGGGCGCGGAGACCCGCGGCTGCTGATCGCCTTTCCGGCGCTCGTCGTGGTCGTGCTGGCGTTACGGGGGACCTACGGAAGCAAGCTTCAGACCGAGATCCTCAAGAACCTCGGCCACGTCGTCGTCGCGACCTCTCTCGCGGCCCTGTCACTGCTCGCCACGGCGGCGCTCGTCGGCCAGAGCGACGAATCCGCGCCTCTGCTCGCTCGCGCCTTCGTGTTCGCCACGGCCTTCGTGGCCGGCGTCCATACCGTCCTGGCGCTGGTCCAGCGAGGGGCTCGCCGCGCTCACATCGTCGGAAAGCCGACGCTGATCGTCGGGGCGGGACAGATCGCCTCCCAGATCGAGCGTCGGCTCGAACAGCAGCCGGAGCTCGGTCTGCGCCCGGTCGGCTATCTCGATGCCGACCCTCCTCCCAAGGCCTCGGTTCCCTATCGACGTGCTCCGGTGCTCGGTGCGCCCACGGCACTGGCCGAGATCGCCGAGGAGACGGGGGCGCGCCACGTCATCCTCGCCTTCCTCTCCGCACGGGACCGCGATCTGCTCCCGCTCATCCGTGAGTGCGAGGCGCGCGGTATCGAGGTGTCGGTCGTGCCACGACTCTTCGACAGCATGAACGTCCGCGTCTCTCACGACCGTCTCGGGGGCCTCCCGTTGCTCGGCCTGCGCTGGCTCGATCCCAAGGGAACGCAGTTCGTCGTGAAGCACATGCTCGACCAGCTCTTGGCCGCAATCCTCATCGTCCTGGCTTCTCCCGTTCTGCTCGGGACCGCCCTCACGGTCAAGCTCGGCTCCTCGGGCCCGGTCTTCTTCAGGCAGCGACGGATCGGTCGCGACGGGCGCGACTTCGAGATTCTCAAGTTCCGCACGATGCATGTCCCGAAGGAGCCGCAGCATCTGGATGCGGACGTGATCGCTTCGCTCGACCGCGCGCCGGGCGGCGTCGAGGGTGTCGACCGCCGGACCCGCATCGGCTCGATCATACGACGAGTCTCGCTCGACGAGCTGCCCCAGCTCTTCAACGTCATCAAAGGCGACATGAGCATCGTCGGGCCGCGGCCCGAGCGACCCGAGTTCGTCGAGTCCTTCGGCCAATCGATCCGCCGCTACGACGACCGCCACCGCGTGAGGTCGGGGGTAACGGGCTGGGCCCAAGTGCACGGCTTCCGCGGGCAGACCTCACTACGTGACCGCGTCGAGTGGGACAACTACTACATCGAGAACTGGTCGCTGTGGCTGGATCTTCAGATTCTCCTTATGACGTTCGGGGCGGTGTTTCATTCGCCGGAGCAGGGCTCTGGCTGGTAGCTGGCGCGCCTAGCGGCTCGGGGCGCGCAGGAAGGTTAGGTCGCTCCACAGGCGAAGACGGTCAGGTCTTCCCCATCTAGCCGGCTCGCGAATCCGAGCCCCCGAAACATGACGCCCTGTTCTCACTCTCACTCTCGACTGCATGTCGAGGTACGGGGTCTGCTGTCAGGTCTCGTAGCCTAGTTCCCGCGCTTCGAGATGCGACTTCCCCGAAAGCGCCAACCTGCGAGCGAGGACGGCGACACCATCGCCCGCAACACCCTCTCCGCGCTGGCCGTCCAGCTCACCACAGCGACGTTCACGGCGGGGCTGACCCTGTACATGGTCCGCGCCCTCGGACCGACTGGCTACGGGGTCTTCGCGCTGGCCGTCGGTATGGGTTCGCTCCTCATCTTGCCGTCCGACTTCGGCATCTCCCAGTCGACGGCACGCTTCGTCGCAGAACACCGAGGAGATCGCCGCGCGATCACATCGCTGGTCAACGAAGCTTTCAAACTGAAGTTCGGTATCGCGTTCGTCGTCTGCGCCGGGCTCTTCGTCACCGCCGGCCCGATCGCCTCCGCGTACGACAACCCGCAACTCGTCTGGCCGCTGCGCGGGATCGCCATTGCGCTGTTCGGCCAAAGCCTCATGCTGTTGTTTGCGGGGACGTTCATCGCGCTGCGGAGGGTCTCGGTCAACCTGCGGGTCGTCTTCTCCGAGAGCGCGATGGAGGTCACCGCGAGTCTCGGATTGATCCTTCTCGGCGGGGGCGCAGCCGGAGCGGCCTTCGGGCGGGCGACCGGCTACATCTTCGGAGCGCTCGTTGCCGTCTTCCTCGCCGCCCGGATACTCGGCCGGCCAATCCTGAGCATCCGTGGCGAATCGAGTGGTCAGATCCGCGCGCTCGCTGGCTACGCGGGTGCCTTGGTCATCGTCGACGGCGCCTTCACACTCTTCAAGCAGGTCGACGTCGTTCTGATCGGCCTGATCCTTGGGAGCACCGCCGTCGGCCTTTTCGAAGCGCCGATGCGGTTCGTGACCTTCCTTCACTACCCAGGCTTCGCAGTGGCGAACGGTGTCGCGCCGCGGGTCGCCAGCGGTCAGGCGGGATCGTCCGAGGTGGGCACCTTCGGCGCCACGCTGCGCTATCTGGTCATCTTCCAAGCCGCCCTGATTGCGCCGATCGTCGTGTGGGCGGAGCCAATCGTTGACCTCTTGCTCGGCAAGGGCTACGAGGAGTCGGCTGACGTCCTCCGTGCGCTCGCGCCGTTCGTCTTCCTCCAGGGCATCGCACCCCTCGTTTCGCTCGCGGTCAACTATCTCGGAGAGGCGCGGAGGCGGATACCGATCGCGATTGCGACGGTGCTTATCAATCTCGGCATAGACCTCGTCCTCATACCGAGGATCGGGATCGTGGGCGGGGCGATCGGGACCGACGTAGCCTACGCCCTTTACGTACCGGCCCATCTCTGGATCTGCAACCGGCTGCTCGGCTTGGAGCTTCGACCGGTTGGACTCGCGTTCGCACGTTCGATGATCGCGGCGGGCGGGATGGCGGCGGTTCTCGTTGCCGTCGGGACAGAGTCGCTCTCGCCGGTCGATTGGATCCTCGGACTCGTCGCCGGCACGGCAGCCTTTGCGGTGATACTCCTCCTAACGCGAGAGGTGACCTGGGCAGAGCTCCTTGCCCTCCGCGAGGCCATCGGGCAACGATTCAGGCGACCCGACACAAGAGGCTGAACCAGCCTGGTCGACGACAAAGGCCGGGTCGGGCCCCATTCATCCCGAGGCCCCCTTCCTGCTGCTCGACCTGAGCCGGTCCAGGTTCCACGAGGAAAGCGAGGGATGTACTCTACGACGCTGATGTGAGCGCAGCCCGAGGTTGGACCGCCGCGATGTAGCCTGGGCTCTCGCCGCCTTGCGACCGCGACTGAGCTAGGTTGCTCAGTGCACTGGGTCCAAGCCTAGGGGCGGGCGCTGTCTCAAGCGGCTACGCCGGTCGACGCCAAACGGAGTAGACGTTCGAAGCGAAGAGCTCTCGAAGTGGGGGGATTCGCTCCGGGAGGCGAAACAGCCTCACGGCCGGATGGTCACTCCGATTGGTCGCGAAGTAAAGGCACTCGAGCTCGGTGCTGGCCATGATCGCTTTGAAGCGCCGCAATGTCATCTTGTTGAGACCGCCTTTGATCTCCGAGAAGCTTGTCGCGCGCTCGTCGGGTCGATAGCGCAACCGCTCGAACATGATCACGCGTTCGGAAAAAAGAAGCTGAGCCCAGGGGAGCGGCGTGATGAAGTCGATGTGACCCCCAAAGGGCGACTTCCACAGCGGACCGAAGCCGATCAACAACAACCCACCGGGCGCAAGACGATGAGCCATCTCGTGGACGAAGTTCTCCGGATCTGCGTAGTGCTCGAATGAGTCCTGGGACAGCACCATGTCGAACGTTCTATCGCCCAGGTCCCGGAGGCTCTCGATCTGACGGAACTCACAGCGTTCCTTGAGTTCCGGCTCATTCTCCAGGCTATCGAGTGCGTTATTGGGAGGCTGAATGTCAACACCAAGGACGTGTTTGGCGCCGCTTCTGGCAAGGTGAAGGCATGTGATTCCCCGTCCGCAGCCGATGTCGAGGACGGTCTTGTCAGCGAACTGAAGCCAATCCGGCATGCGATGGAAGAACCGCCGCGTCGCTGTGGCCCTCCAGGCCACCTCCCCCTCTGGCCTACGGGACTCGTCAAGCGTCGGGCGACGTGACAGGAGGCGCAGCACCCGAGCGAGACGACGGTCGGCTGGTCGGCTTAACTCCATCGGGCGCGCCATCGTGAGGATGCTAGTCGAAAGTTCCCGCTGTTCTGGTGGCGGGCCGACCTTATCGCCGAGGATGAACGCGCTCAGTGGTTCATCCTAGTAGACCCTGTGGCAGTGCAGGAAGATTCAGCGGTGCAGGTGAATCGCCTTATCGTCGGGGTAGGCGACAATGGAAACGAGGATGGCGGCGCGCACCTTGAGATGGTGGCCACGCGCAGATCGTGCTCTCTTGGCCGCCGAAGGGAGGCCCGGCGAGAAGATGGCCGAGCGGGTGGTTCGTTCCGAGACCGCTCGGCGCCAGCGCGCTCGCTATGAGTCTCGAGGGGTTGCGCGAGCGCCCGAAGTCGGGACGGGCGATGGCCCACACGCCGGCCGGGCCGGTCGTCCCTCAGCGGCGGAGGACAACCGCCTTCGAACGCTTGCCCCGATAATCGCCCCTGGCACGGGCGGCCCAGGTCCGGAGCCCGAATGAACGATTGCGGACGGTTGTCGTGGAGCCTCATTGAGCCGTATCCGAGGTGAACCGGCTGCGGCGGACCGCGCGGAGGCAGCGACACCTCCGAATGCTCTCCGTTCCGCCGTCCCGCGGTCCCTCGCCACCGTGTAGCCGTCGAAGTACGCGCGAGCCGTACCCGAGATATTCGGGTCCCGAGAGATACCGATGCGCGAGGCCGAGGGCACGGCTCGTCCGGAGCTGTCGCGCTTCATGGTGTGGGTCTTCTTCCTCGACACGAGGAGCTTGTGACCGGTTCCATCGAGGTCGCCGTAGAGTTCAACGAAGCCTACGTTCGGATCGGGTGAGAACTTCACGCGCATCGTGAACTTCATCCACCGGTTGCGCTGAGCCGGCGCCGACCACTTCATCTCGGTGCCCGACGAACTGCGGTTGTCGCTGCTGTTCATGAGGTAGACCCTGCCGTTCCTCGCGTCCATGGTTATCGGCGCGGAGCCCCTGTCGCCGAGCTGTCGAAGGGCGAAGATGCTGTTCCAGCGGCCCTTTGTGTGGAGCGGGAAGCTGTCGGGCAGGTTGACCTGATAGGAGATCCAGCGCTCCTCACCCTCCTCGAAGGTCGGGAAGCCGGTTTTGGTCGGGTTGCCCTGGGCGAGCTCGCACCGCTCGCCGTACGAGTCGTCGCCGTCACGAACCTCGACACGGTAGGCGCGCGCGCGCTGCGCTACCGGACTGGTCACCTGGGCGAAGCGCGACCTGCTCTCGCAGCTGTGGTTCGCCCACTCGCTCGTCCACGGGTTCTCGGCGTCAGCGGTCCAGTCAAGCGCGGCCTTCTCAGTGATCGGGGTCGGAGGCGGGGTCGGGGTCGGAGGCTCGGTCGGCTCGCTCGAACCGAACGCCCTCCGCTCCGCGGAAGCGCGGTCCGTCGCGACTGTGAAGCCGTCGAAGAAGGCATGAGCGCTACCCGAGATGGTTGGGTTTCGGTAAAGGCCTATGCGCGAGTGTGAGGGCACCGTCCGGCCGGATGCGTCCCGCTTCATGGTGTAGGTGTTCTTCTTCGACATGAGAAGCTTCTGGCCGCTTCCGTCGAGGTCGCCGTAGAGCTCGACATAACCTACATTCGGATCGGGCGAGAACTTGACGTGCAGCGTGAACTTGACCCAGCGGTTGCGGGTAGCGCTTCCCGACCAAAGCTCGCGTTCGCAGCACGTGGAGCTGTTCTCGGGACTGTTCAGAAGGAGGAACCGACCATCCCTTACGGCCATATTGACCGGTGGGCCTCCGTTGCCGGCTCCCTTCAACTGGAAGATGTTGTTCCACTCCGGCGTGTTGACGGGGTACTCATCCGGGAGACGGACCTGGTAGGAGATCCAGCGCTCCTGCCCCTCTTGGTGTACGGGAAAGCCGTCCCTCGTGGGGTTGCCCTGACCCAGCTCACACCGCTCGCCGTAGGAGTCATCGCCGTCGCGCACCTCGATGCGGTAAGCGTGCTCTCCCTGGGCCTTCGGGCTGGAGACCCGGGAGATCCGGTCACCGCTCTCGCAGCTGTAGTTGGCCCACTCATCGTTCGAGGGGCGCTCAGCGTCTGCGGCCCATTCGACCGATGCGGAAGCCGTCGCGGGGACTGCGGCGGCCACGGCAAGCATGGAGGTGAGCGCAATGGCAACGCGCTGCAGGCGGGGGGAGAACACGGGGAGTACCTATCCTTGGGTCGAAGGGAGTTACTCCTTCGTCTCTCGTCACGCCACAGCCGGGCCGGAGGCCGGAGGGTCAGAACTAGACGTTTGGTCGAGAACATGCACCGATGCATCCCGACCCCGGCAGCCCTGCTGGCACGGGCCAGCTCCTACTGGACGCTTGATCCTAAGCGGCGCGATCCTCGACAACAGATTGTCGCAGAGCCGGCTCCTACCGGAGCGAGCCCGCGCCGGCAAGAAGCGCCACGAAGGCTAGTCTCGCAGATTCGAACGCGCAGCGTTAGTTACTTCCCCCGGAAATAGTCGCCGTTCGGGCGCCTGGTTCTGTCCGACCTGATCGGGATGATTCGCCTGGAAATGACGGGTTCTGTGGGCGATCGAGGGGGTCCGGGTGCTGCGCTTGTCGG
>Ga0136619_10001223_pt1 | contig 9990 bp, 6 predicted proteins | sample AntDrymUQ3532106_2_FD_104807 | JGI IMG/M metagenome (GOLD analysis project Ga0136619, IMG submission 104807) | Polar desert sand microbial communities from Dry Valleys, Antarctica - metaG UQ353 (21.06) | ecosystem: Environmental > Terrestrial > Soil > Desert | place: Antarctica: Dry Valley... | reverse complement strand
GTCGTGTACGCGGAGATCGGAGCCGGAGAGAAGACGCTCCTCTCATACGGTCACTACGACGTGCAGCCGCCAGAGCCGCTGGAACTGTGGGAGAGCGACCCGTTCGAGCCCACCCTGCGCGACGGCGGCATCTTCGCCCGCGGCGTCGCCGACGACAAGGGAGACGTGCTCGCCCGCATCCAGGCGCTCCAGCTTTATATGGAAGAGCACGGCTCGCTCCCGTTCAAGCTGAAATTCCTGATCGAAGGCGAAGAAGAAGTCGGCAGCCCGAACCTCGCCCCGTTCGTGAGGGACAACGCCGAACTACTCGCCGCCGACGCCTGCCTGTGGGAAGGCTCGATGAAGGACGGCGCGGGACGCCCTCTCATCTTCTGCGGGACGAAGGGTATGGCCTACGTCGAGCTGCGTGCGAAAGGTGCCTCCCACGACCTCCACAGCATGTACGGCGGCATCGCCCCCAACCCCGCCTGGCGGCTCATCCAGGCCCTGCGGACCATCAAGGACGAAGACGGAGAAATCACGCTCGACGGCCTCGACGACCTCACCGACCCGCCCTCCGAGAAAGACCTCGAAGCCATAAACCGCATCCCCTTCGACGAAGCCACGCTGAAATCATCGTGGGGCGTGGAAGCCTTCGACAGGGATCTCACCAGCGAAGCGGCGTTGCGCGATATGCTCCTCCGCCCGACCGCGAACATCGCCGGGATGCAGTCCGGCTACACGGGGCCTGGGTCAAAGACCATCGTGCCTTCCGAGGCGTTCGTGAAGATGGACTTCCGGCTCGTCTCCGGTCAGAGTCCGGGGCCTGTGCTGAAGTTGATAAGGAACCATCTCCACAAGCGCGGCTTCGACGACGTGGAAGTAATAGACCTTCACGGCGTCGAGGCGGCGAAGACGCCCGTGGACTCCCCCATCGTCCGCACGGCGGTCGCGGCCTGGGAGGGCCTCGGCGTCGAGGAGGCGGTCGTCTATCCGACCGTCGGCGGCAGCGGCCCGACCTCCCTCATCGTCACGGAGCTTGGGATACCGACCATCATGGCCGGGAGCGTGGCGAACACTGATAGCCGCCTTCACTCACCAAACGAATGGGTCCGGCTCGACGATTATTTTGGGGCGGTCAATTACTTTGGCAGCTTCTTCGAGAGGTTCGGGGACTGATGGAGCACCCCCAGGGCCTCGACCTTCCGGAGCGGGTGCGTCAAAGCATCGCGGCGACCGTGGATTCGAGGGGCGCGCAGGCGCGGGTGATCTCCACCCAGGGCCGCGACTCGATGCGCCCCCCTCAATGCCACATAGTGGCCGCCGCCTCGAAGGCGGAGATAGACGCCATCCGGGGCGCGGCCAGCATCGTGCGCCAACTCGAGTTCTACAAGACTTTCTACGGACCCGTCGTCCGACTCGCCTTCTCCGTCTACCCCGAAGCTGGCGAGCCTTTCTCAGCCGGAACCCTGCTGAACATCTCTCAGGTCTCTGGCGACGCCGCCATCACCGGCCTCGGACGCCAGAAGAGCATCTACTTCCACTTCTACGAGGCAGAGAACGGCGACCTCGCATACGCTTTCTCCAAGGAGATCCCCAACGGCCAGGACCAGAGATCCGAGGCGAAGAAGATCCTCAAGATGGCCCGCGACGCCTACGGGGATACGCCCGAGGAACGCCGCGGCTTCCGTAACGCCGTCTCTTTAGCCGAACGCAACTTCGAGTTGCCTGTATCTCTACCTGAATAGCAGGGAGAGGGTTGGCCGGATCAGCCTTCTTTCCTCTCGCTGCGTATAATCTGGTGGATGCTATCGGGGAGCATTTCCAAAGATTTCGCGCAGAAGATCGGCGATGCGCTGGCGAACGCCCGCCGCAAAGGCATACATATTACGGCGGGCGCTGGCTCCTGCGACCTGGAGGCCCAGCAGTTCGCCAACCTCCCATCGGAAGAGGAGCAGTTCCCTCCGGGGAGGCCCCATCATTTGGAGACGCCGCCCGGACCACGGGACCCCGGTGCCCACGACGGCACATCACGGCTGTGTTACTTCCTGGATGGCGTGCAGAGCGCGCGCGAGATCGGGCGGATAGAGATGTCCCCGGTCGTGGTGGCGACCGTCGCCGCCGCGATAATCAACCGGTGCGAGAGGCGGTTCTCGCGCATGCCGATGGAGAGCCCGCCGGTTGTGGTGCAGACGGTGATCCTACCCCGTAGCGCAGGAGAACCGGGCGTCGAGGCATTCTGGGAACTCTTGATCGAGGCCGGGTTCTCGGAGCTTGGCCCGGACGAAGTCCCCTCATCGGAACACCTGATCCTCGACTCGGCTGAGTACATGGCCGATGCCGACCCTTCGGATTACGTCGGGATGAGAGAGCGTTCCCGCGTGCGAGTTCGGGCATTGCGGGAGCGGTTGGAAGGTGGGATGCTGCGACAGTGGGAGGGTGATGATCGGACGCTGGAGGACACGGACGCCTGGATCGCGGTTGACGGACAGCTCAAGGAGATCCGGGAGTCCAACCGCCGCGCCATCGGCCTCATAAAGAGCGTCGCCCGCCCCGAGTTCGTGGGCAAAGACGTCGGGATGCTCCTCGACCTGGAACCTGGGATGCGGACGACGAGCTTCGTCCCGGACTGGCAGTTGCGACGCAACCCGAGCGATCACCGGACCTCATGGTATCTGCGGATGTGGCCGCCGCAACAGGGCGCGGACGCATTGGGCTCGTTGATGAGGATCGAGGCTCAGCGGGACACGAAGCCGGATCAGATAGACGAGATCTCGCGTTGGGTCCTGGCGGAGCGCGCGCCGCTTGCGAAGCCGGACCCGAGATGGCCCGCCATGATCTACCCTATTCATTACGTGGAGAAGATCCTCAAGCCCCTCGTACAGGGCTCCGAACGTACATACGCGAGGCTGGAACGCCAACTCGCCGAAGACCCACCGGCGAACGGGAGGAATTAGATGCTGCACCCGAACTATTTGGACATGGACCTCGGCCCCATCGGTCGCGTAGTAACCAGCGAGGAGAACCCGGCCACCGCCCACGAGTTCTATTTCTGGACCGCCGAGACGGAGGCCGCCCAGAACCTGGATATCGGACACATCGTGGCCGCCGAGGCCGAAGACGCCACAGCCATCGCCGTCCTCGACGACCCACAACGCTACTCCGACCTCCAGTCCTTCCTCGACGATTTCTACGCCTACGACGGCGATCCGGCGCTTGAGGCATTGAGCGAGCGGGTCGAGATACTCGTCTTCAAAGCCCGCGTCCTCGCCACCAAGCATCGCCACGAGAAGAAGAAGTCCAAGCGTCCCGTGAGGACGGGTCCGGTCTTCTTCGCCACGAGCGCCGCCATCGAGTACGCTCTCGGCGCTGAGGAGTTCTCGGGACATCACATCCCGATGCTCCTGCACGAGAACGGCAACGAGAAGGATGGGACTCCGCAGCGCACGCCCCTGTACGTGGACGGCGACTATCTCCTCGGTCCCGAGGCCGGGCATCTGAACATCACCGGCATGAGCGGTCTCTCGACCAAGACCAGCCACGCCCTTTTCACCATCGCGAGCACCTTCCAGACCATGAAAGACAAGAAAGTCGCTGCGCTTATGTTCAACGTCAAGGGCGCTGACCTCCTGTTCCTGGACAAGCCGGTCGAGGTGGACCCGGCGAATGACCCCGAACTGGCCGAGCGCTACGAAAAGGCCGGACAGAAGGGCCTGCCACGGGAGGACCGCGAGATGTACGCCTCGCTCGGCCTCGACATACAGCCTTTCGAGAACCTCCGCATCTTCGCCCCGATGCGGTACGGGATGGAGGCTGGGGAACGGGTCATCCACGCCGAGGGCGTACCGACGCGCAAGTTGAACACTTTGCGGAATGCGCGGGGCGAGGACTCGAACGTGTTCCCGATCATCTGGGAGCTAGGCGACGTGCTGCCGTATGCTGGCTACGTCTTCGAGCCGTCGGACATGGACGACAAATTCCGGGGGTTCATCGAGGAGCTTCGGGACCAGGGGATACGAACACAGGCGGATTTTTACGGGTTGCTCGATGAAATAGAAGACTATTTCGAGGCGGCCCGCGAGGACGGCAAGAACATCTCCTCCTGGAACGGCCACAACCACATGACCATCGCCAAAGTCCGCAACCGCTTCAAAATCCTCCCGACCAAATGCGGCGGCCTGCTCGCGCACGGGAAAGTCGAGCACGGCGACCTCCCCCGCGTGGAAGGTCCGTTCGAGAACAACGAGATGCGCGTCGTGGACATCTCCCAGCTCACCGGCATCCACCAAGACCTCATCGTAACCAGCGTCATCTCCAAAATATGGGAACTAGCCGAGAGCGGACGCCTCGGCGTGGACAAGCTCATCATCTTCGTGGACGAGTTGAACAAGTACGCTCCCGCGGGTAACTCCCGCACCTCATCCCTCAAGGACACGCTCGTGGACATCTCCGCGCGCGGACGTCACCTCAACCTGACGCTCTTTGGGGCGCAGCAGTTCCGCAGCAAGGTGGACGACGAGGTCATCGGCAACGCCGCCACCAGCCTCTACGGCCGCATAGGCGACGAGGAGCTGACCAACAGCAGCTACCGTTCCTTCTCCGGCACGACCCGCGAGGAGCTGCTCCAGCTAGAGAAAGGCCGCCTTCTCTGCCGTCACGCCCACTACGCCGTCCCCGTCTTCGGGACGTTCCCGCGCCCGATGGTCCTCATGGGCAAGCAGGGCACTGACATCTTCGGCGAGCACCGGGGCGACGCCGCCACCTCCGTCCTCTCCGTGATGAGGAACCTGACGAGCAAGCCGCCCGGGATCTCCGCCATCCGCGAGGACATAGAAGGCGTCCCCGAAGAGAAAGTCTACGAAGCCCTCGACGCCGTGCAGGCCGCCCACCGCACCGGCCACGGCGCCGCCGACCCCTACAAAAACTTCCGCTGGAACCTCACCCGCGGCAATCGTCCATCCCGTCGGCGCGAGTCCTCGCAGATACTCTCCGGCCTGGATCGGATGAGGGACTAAACTTTGATAGGCGATCCGGGATACTCAGTGGAGCCGCATGAGCATCGATAGTGACATTAGAGAGTTGGCGGCCAGATACTCTAAGCAACTAGAGAAGCAGATGCATGATCGAGTTGTCGAGATGGAAGCTGACGACCATTCTCACTACCGGATTTACCAAGTTTTGGGGATAAGCTACGAAGAGGGGGAGCGAGTTGATATCTACCAGAACAAGGGCCGTTTCGTTTACAGGTACGCAGGCTCGTTCTTAGAAGAGGCCACCAAGAAAAGTTTCCTTCACGCTTTTCCAGAGTCAGGTTCTGTACGGATTCCGAACACCTGGGGAACGCGTCCCAAGACATTCGAAATAGATTGTTTAGAGGGAACTAACGCCATAGAGATCAAGTGGCGTGACGCTACGACGGACGGCGACCACATAACGAAGGAGCACACTCGTATAAGAGTTATCGCAGAGGCAGGCTACAAACCTATCAGAGTCATGTTCTATTATCCCAACAGAAGGCAGGCTATCCGTATACAGCAAACATTAGAGACTCTATATGGAGGAATAGGAGGCGAATATCATTACGGCGATGGTGCCTGGGATTATGTGGCAGCCCGGACTGGCATACAGCTAAAGAGTATCCTCGAAAAAATCGCACAAGAGAACTCTGCTGAAAGATGAACACCAAGGCACAGGTGCTAAAAGGAGATTGTTTGGATCTGCTACAGCAGATCGACGACGGGTCCCTGGACTTAATATACTTGGACCCTCCGTTCTTCACAGGTAAGGTACATCGCCTGAGAGATAGAGTAGGGACGCATGTATTCTCGTACGATGATCTTTGGAGAGATTACGAGGAGTACGCGCAATTTCTCTCTAAGCGGCTCTCCGAAATGAAACGCGTTTTGAAGACGACAGGAAGCATCTTCGTCCACTGTGACCGGAATGCGACCCACGTAATCCGAGCATTGCTAGACGATGTTTACGGAAAAGATCAGTTCCGCTCCGAGATAATCTGGTCTTACAAGAGATGGTCGAGTGCGGGCAAGAACTTGCTACCAGCACACCAGACAATATACTTTTACTCTAAGTCAAATCAGTATAAGTTTCGTGTCATCTATGATGCCTATTCCGCATCTACTAACATCGACCAAATACTCCAGAAGCGGGTCAGGAATGAGCAAGGTAAGGCCGTCTACGCACGTACAGAGGACGAAGAAATCCTCTTGGATGATGAGAAACAGGGAGTTCCTTTGAGCGATGTCTGGGAAATCCCTTACCTCAACCCAAAAGCGAAAGAACGTGTAGGCTACCCTACCCAAAAGCCAATATTGTTGCTAGAGCGGATTATCGAGATCGCCAGCGAACCCAACGATGTGGTTCTTGACCCCTTCTGCGGAAGCGGCACTACTCTGGTTGCCGCAAAGCTTCTCGGACGCAATTCTATCGGAATGGATATTTCGGAGGACGCGGTAAAGCTCACGCAAGCTCGACTGAAGACGCCGGTCAAGAGCGAATCGCAGTTGATGCAGAAAGGTCGCGGTGCTTATCTAACCGCTGACGAAGAGGGCATTAATTTGCTCCGTGGGCTCGACCTCATTCCTGTGCAAAGAAACAAGGGTATCGATGCAATCTTGAAGCGTCAGTACATGGGTACCCCTGTCCTGATCCGTGTTCAAAAACGAGGTGAATCATTGATGAAGGCCGCAGAGCTTCTATCCAAGGCGGCTAGAAAGAAAGGCAGTCTCAAAGCTATACTTGTGAGAACTGAGCAAGACTCGTTGTTTCGTGAAACTCTACCAGAGAACGTTTTGGTCTTGAACTCAACTGCTTTGGCCGTCGAGGAATCACTAGTTGACTTGCCCATGCTCGTGCAGGAGGCGCTAGACGAGCATGTGAAAGGCGAAACTCAGGAACTGACTCCCGACTCTTTGCAAATGGAAGGTGACAATAATTAGGATCGCCCACATCTCGGATACGCACCTGGGATACACCCGGTACGCGAGGCTGTGCCCAGAGTCGGGGCGCAACCAGCGGGAGGTTGACGTTCAGGAGGCTTACGGGCGGGCGGTGGACGCCATCCTGGAGCGGGATGTTGACCTGGTGATCCACTCCGGCGACGCCTTCGACTCGGTGCGCCCAGCCACCCACGTCATCATCGGCTTCCTGAAACAAACAGCCCGCATCACGGCGCGAGCGGGCATTCCCTACCTGGTCGCGGCCGGCAACCACGAGACGCCACGCCTGCGCACGACAACCGCCGCGCTGGAATACGCGAACCTGGTGAACGCCTACTCCGCGCATGGCTTCGAGTTGGACTACCAACTGATCGAGGCCGGCGACGTTGGCGTCGGGGTGACGCTGGTTCCGCACGGGGCTGTCTTTGGGACCGGAGCCGTGACGCCGGCTAGAGACGCGGACATCAACATCCTGGTGACGCACGGGATGGTTCCGGGGCTTGAGGCGAAGCAGCACGAGATGGGCGAGGCGAACCTTCAGGCGAATATGATCTCCGGCGGCTTCGATTACGTGGCCCTCGGCCATTACCACGAATTCCACGAGCACAAACCAAACGCCTACTATGCCGGTGCCACGGAACGGTTCGGCTTCGGAGAAGTCGAGTCCAAGCCGGGCTTCGCCATCGTTGAATTCGAGAACGGCGGTCTCAAGAGCGTCGAGCACGTCGAGATAGAGTCGCGGCGGATGGTGGACCTCCCGAAGATAAAGGCAGCTGAGTTGGACGCCGAGGGGTTGACGGAGGAGATCCGGACCCGCACCCAAAACGCCGACCTGGACGATGCGGTCGTTCGCCTGCGAGTCTTCGACGTGAAGCGCGGGGTAGCGAGCGGGGTGGACAGAGAACTGATGCGCGAACTCCAACGCCGCTGCCTGAACTTCAGCCTGGAGATCCACGCCGAAGAAAGCCCCGAGACCAACGGCGCGGACGGCCCAGCCTCAGCCGTCTTCGGGCCGCTCACCGAAGAGTTCGCCGCGTTCGTGAAGGAGCGCCAGGAGAATGGTGAACTGGAGAAGAATTTCGCCGAGGAGTTCCTCCAGAAAGGCCAGAGTTATCTGGCGCGAGCGGCGAGCGAGGAGCCGGACGGGCCGGGAGGGACCGCTTCGTGAACCTGGAGCGGCTCTACATCGAGAACTACAAGCAATTCCGGGAGCCAGTCGAGTTGTTCCCGCCGGAGGGCGCCATCGGGGTGGTCGGGGCTAACGGGGCAGGGAAGAGCACGCTCTTCGAGACCATACTCTGGTCCTTCTTCGGCTCCACCCGCGACACCCGTTTCAAGAAAGAGATGATCCCCTGGAGCGGCGGCTCCACTAAAGACCCGACGGTCGTCGAAGTCACGCTCGCCACGGATAACGGCCCGTACACCGTCAGACGGCAACTGAAAAGCAACGCCACGACCGCCGAAATCCACGACCCCGACAGCAAGACCGTCGTCACGGGCGCCACCGATGTTACCCACTGGGTCGAGACGAACTTGCTGCACATGGATCGCGCGGCGTTCGAGGCGACCTTCTATGCGAAACAGAAAGAGCTTCGTTTCTTCGCCCACGACGAAGGCATAAGCCGGGTGCGGCGCGTGAGCCGAATGCTCGGCATCAGCGGCGTCGAGGCCGCCCAGAAACTCCTGCGCGACGACCGCAACGACCTGAGATCCGAAGCCCGCGTGATCGAAGGCCGCCTCGCCGACGCAAACCTGGACGAACTAAATACTCAGTTGAAAGCGGCGAAGTCTGCGTGCAAGCATCTGGAAGAGGAACTAGAGAAGGTCTCGAAAGAGCACAAGAAAGCCGAAGGCGAGCGCGAGGAGGCCCGCAAGGCGCATGTCGAACTCGAAGCCGCGTACCGTGAGCACCACCGGATCGCCAGTGAATTGCAGCGTGCCGAGGCGGAGGGACAAAGATCCGGAGACAGAGCCTCAGAAGCCCGGAAGGACCTCGAAGAACTGGCGCGAGCGGAGGAAGAACTGGAGCGTTTGAAGCCAGACCTCGAACGTCTGCCGGATCTCGAACGGGAACTGGAAAGACTGGAAGAAAACCGTCGCCGGGCGGAACGTCGGGATCAGAACCGGCGCGAATTGCTCCAGACCCGAAGCCGCATCTCCGCCATCGAGTCCGAAGTCTGGAATACGCTCGAAGACCTGGACGGAGAGGAATCGCAAGAAGAGCCGGTCCCCGGATGGGCCGCGCTCTTCGACCTCGACGGCCCTGACCTCCTCTCCGAAGCCGTCGAAGTATTGCAGAGAGCCACCGGCGAACTAAAGTCCGCCGAGGAACACCATGAAGAGTTGCGGGAGACAGCATCCCGTCACGAGGAACTCGGACTCTTGGAGAAGGAGAAGAACGAGGCCACGGAACGCCACGAGGCGGCGGTCGCGCGGGAACGGGAACTCAAAGAGGAGTTGGAAGACATCTCCGGCGGCGAGGACCTGGAGAAACGGGAGCAAGGTCTGCGCGAGGAGGAGAATAAACTGCGGGAATTGGCCGCCGGTCACAGGGGTCGGGCCACCACCAACGAGCACGACGCGAGGAACGTGGACCGCGCCCGAGAGGCCATAGATAGCGGGGCCGAGGACCAATGCCCCACCTGTCATCGGGGCTTCGAGAGTGGGGAGCAAATGGAGATCTCCGGCACCCTCCTCCGCCAGGCCACCTCCCTCCGGCGCGTGGCGGCCCGCGAGACCGGGGAAGCAGAGAAACTCCGCAAGTCCGCCAACGACACCGAGCAGACACTTCAAAAGGTCACAGCGAAGATCGGACACTGGCGCGCGGCCCGCGAATCCGTCAACCGGGCCGGAGATAGGACCGCCGAGAGACTCGAAGCCCTGGAAAACGCCCGAAATCGCCACAAAGAACTCGCCACCAACCTCGAAGGCTCCGCCGCCCCGACACACGAAGACCTCTCCCAATCCCGCAACTGGTGCGATCACCTGCGCGCCCTGCGGGACGCCCGTCCCGGCATCGTCAGCCTCGCCCGCGAGCACGCCGAAAAATCGGAGC
>Ga0136619_10001222_pt1 | contig 9997 bp, 7 predicted proteins | sample AntDrymUQ3532106_2_FD_104807 | JGI IMG/M metagenome (GOLD analysis project Ga0136619, IMG submission 104807) | Polar desert sand microbial communities from Dry Valleys, Antarctica - metaG UQ353 (21.06) | ecosystem: Environmental > Terrestrial > Soil > Desert | place: Antarctica: Dry Valley... | reverse complement strand
CTCCTCCACGTCGACAAGGACGAGGACGGCTCCGAGCGAGAGGAGGTGCGCGCACTCCAACCAGCCTGAGCGTCACGCCGACGGACGAGGAGCGTTACACCACTTCAGACGACTTGACTCCGGCGACCTCATCCTCATCTATCTGGGCGCACCCGAGCGGGAGTTCATCGGGCGCGCCGAGCTTGCCTCTGCGGCCCATGATTGGACACCGTCCGAGGCACAGGTGTACCCGGGCGATTCCCCTAGCGGAGTGGTGTTGGCTCAGGTCGAGGAATGGGACCCACCCGTACCGATGGATATCGTTCTGTCGCAAATCGACCCGGCAGAGAACGCCAAGGCCGACTTCGCAGCTGGCGTCGTTCGGATTACCGCCAGCGAATATGAGACCGCCCTCGCCGTGGCCGGGCGCGCTTTCCCAATCTAGGCGAGCGGAGCGAAATGCCGGCGTCTCGAAGCAGGAGTCGGCCCGCTGCCAAAAGCTCGCGAGATCGCGGAGAGTTACGCCGTGCAACTCTCCGCGTATCGCGTTCGCTCCGCCAAGCGGAATCAGCGGCTTCGATTCGGCAAATGCCGAGCCCGTGGACGCGCTGGCTGCTCTGGCCGTCGGCACCGCGCGCTCCCGTCGCTCCGCCTGCTTGTCCCTGGCCCGTCAGTGGGAGGTCGGCGAGACGGCGCTCAAGCAGGCGACGGCGCTCGTGGGTCGCGACCCCGACGCAGTCTGTTGCCCCTTTCGTTGCCCCCTAGCCTCTTTCGTTGCCGCCCGGCAAACAAGAAACCCTCCGTACCAGCGACTTTCTGAGACTGCGGGACAAGGATTCGAACCTTGACTACCTGATCCAGAGTCAGGCGTCCTACCATTAGACGATCCCGCAACGGGCGTCAGTTTAGCGACTAGTACTCCAGGCGGTAGACCGAGACGAGGCGTTTCTCAGCCTCCGTATCGATGTGCGCGATCACCTCGACGTAGGGCTCGAGGCCGGACCCGTGCAGCTTCGCCTTCAGGAGGCCGTCGACTTGGAAGAGGCCCGAGGAGTTGTTCATCACGATCTCGATCATCACCGGGCGCGAGTCGCCGTCCTTGATCGAGACCTCGTCGATCGCGGCGGCGGAGAGCGAGTGCATCGAAACGCGCCCTCGCTCGAACGGGATGCGCGAACGTCCCTCTGCCATGTCGAGTGCATCGGCCACGCGCAGGATGCCCGCCTCGAGCGAGAGCGGCTGGCCGTCAGCGCGATGGCTCGTGATGGCCTGTAGCACCTCGCAGATGACAACGGTCAGCTCCGGCTCCTCGTAGATGCCGTCCAAGAGCTGCCGCAACTTCGGCTCGGCGAGGAAGAGCGAGAAATCCTCATGACCGTGCCGATGCACGGACATGCCAATGCAGTGGAGCAGCGCCGAGAGGGTCACGACCACCTCCGCGTCCTCCCGCTCGAAGCCGTAGTCGGTGACGACCGAGGTCTCCACGCCATGCTTGAAGAGCTGGCGCAGGATCTTCAAGGCGATGTTCGCGACGATCTGGATATGCACCCAGGAGTGGTCGTTGATCTCCAACCGCACGACCGCGTTCACGTTCGATACGTGCCACCAACCCTTGAGCTGGCGGTCCTCGTTGACGCGCTCCATCAGCCGCCGCAGCTTGCGGTTGCCGCGCACGGGGAGGTTGATGTGCATCTTCTCGACCGCCTCTGCCGGGCTGAGGCGGGTCTCACGAACCGCCTCCTGGGCGACGGGCTCCTCGATGCGCTGCTCGGTCTCGGGGTCGAGCTCGGTCATAGCCGGGGGAAGCTCACGCAGCCCGATCGGGTGCGCTCGAGCTTCCACGGAGGTGGAAGTACATCAGCGTCCAAGAGAGGGCAACGCACGGCGTCACGAGGCTGTTCGCGACCAGGCCGCCGATCCAGTTTTGCAGGAAGTCCGGTAGGAACGCGAAGACGCCGACGAAGATCACCTGCGCGATCGCGCTGATTACCAGCGTGACGACGATAACGCCGAATGCCGTCCAGCTGTGGCCCCTGACGAGGTTCCATGAACGGCGCGGGGCGTCGGTCGGGCCGAGCCGCTCGAGGACGACAGCCGGCGTGACGAGCACCCAGCGTGTCAGCAGGATGAGCCCCGGCACGATCAGCAGGATGAAGCCGAGCAGAATGCCGATCCCCGCGAGAACGCCCGCGAGCAGCAACGGGATCAGGGTCGGTCGGACACGGCGGTAGGTGGACTCGATGTCCTCCTCCGCCCGACCGTCACGCACGTTCGCGACGGTCGCGGTAAGGGCACCCTGCACCCAGAGGGAGCCGACGAGGGCCACGACGAGCCCCACGAGCCCCCAAAATGCTGCCAGTGCGTCATCCGCGTCGGCGCCAGCGTCGGCCGCGATGGCGGAAAACAGGTTCAGCACCACGAATACGGCTGCCGCGGTCAGGAAGAAGCGCGCGAAGAAGCGCCGGTAGAGCGCAAACGCCTCGGACAACACGCCGCCGACGGTCATGGGCGAGACTCTATGCGACGGCTATGCGGCGTCCGTCGCCCAGTCCCCGTAGAGACTCGTGTACAGGCCGCGTCGCGCGATTAACTCGTCGTGGGTGCCTTGCTCGACGACGCGGCCGTGCTCGAGGACGACGATCACGTCCGCGTCGCGGATCGTCGAGAGCCGGTGCGCGATCACGAACGCCGTGCGGCCGGCGAGGAGCCTCCGCAACGCGCGCTCGATCTGGCGCTCGGTCCCGATGTCCACCGACGACGTCGCCTCGTCGAGGATGAGGATGCGCGGGTCGGCGAGCAGCGCGCGGGCGAAGGCGACGAGCTGGCGCTGTCCCAGCGAAAGCCGTGTGCCGCGCTCACCGAGCTGCGTCTCGTAGCCGTCCTCGAGCTCGAGGATGAAGGGATGCGCGCCGACTGCCTCGGAGGCCGCCGCGATCTCCGCCGGCTCGGCGTCTGGGCGCCCGAAGGCGATGTTCTCCGCGATCGTGGTGCCGAAGAGGAAGCCCTCCTGCGGCACGATCCCCAACTGGCGGCGCAGCGACCGCTGCGTCACGTTGCTCAGGTCGTGGCCGTCGATCGAGATCGTGCCTTCGGTCGGATCGTAGAAGCGGGCGATCAGCTTCGCGATCGTCGACTTACCGGCGCCCGTATGGCCGACGAGCGCCACGGTCGTCCCGGCCGGCACGTCGAGGTCGAGCCCGTGCAAGACCTCGGGAAACTCGGGGCCGTAGCGGAACCGGACGCGGTCGAATCGCACCCGACCCTCGATCCGGGGCAGCTCGTCGGCGTCCGGGCGGTCGACGACCTGCGGCTGCTCGTCGAGAACGCCGACGATCTTGTCGAGCGCTGCGATCGCCGAGAGGAACGTGTTGTAGAGCTGCGACAGCTGCTGAATCGGGTCGAAGAAGTTCGAGAGGTAGAGCGCGAAGGCGAATAGCGTGCCGGCGCTCATGTCGCCGTGGTAAACGAGCCAGCCGCCGTAGCCGAACACGATCGCAGTTGCTGCCGACGAGAGCAGGTCAACGACCGGGAAGTAGATCCCGTTCAAGACGACGGTGTCGTAGTTTGCGGCGCGGTAGCGGTCGTTGACGCCCTGGAAGGCCTGCTCCTGCACCGGCTCCCGCGTGAATGACTGGACGACGCGCATGCCGGCGATGTCCTCAGCGAGCGTGCCCGTGACGAGGCCGAGCCGCTCGCGCACGTTCCGGTACGCGCGGTTGGAGCGGCTCCGAAACCAGGCCGTCGCGATTGCCATCAGCGGCAGCACGGTGAGCGTTGCGAGCGCAAGCTTCCAGTCGAGGAAGAAGAGGACGACGGCGGTTCCGAGCAGCAGCAGCGTGTTCTGGATCAGGCTCGTCACACCGTCCGTGACGAGCTGGTCGAGCGCCTCCACGTCGTTCGTAATCCGGCTGATGATGACGCCGGCCCGGTTGCGCTCGTAGAACCCCAGCGACAGGCGCTCGAGATGGGCGAAGAGCGTGTTGCGGAGATCCGCGAGCACGCGCTCACCCACCCAGCCGGTGACATAGGTGTTGGCACCGGAGAGCACAAGAGTGGCCAATGCGACGACGAGGAAGAGCGCCACGATCCAGGTGAGGCGACCAAGATCGAGCTCCTTGATGCCCTCGTCGATCGCGAGTTTCGCGAGGTACGGCGGCGCGAGCGCGACCAGCGTGTACACGAGAAGCGTTCCAAGTGCGAGCGCCGTGCGCCCCCTGTACGGCACCGTCAGCCGGACGAGGACGCCGATCCGCCGGCGCGTCCGCCGCCACGACCAGTCGCGCACCTCCGCGTCCCGTTGCTCCGAGAGATGACCCCCCGGCTGCCAGACCTTCACGCGCTCTCCTTCAGGAGGCCCTGCAGCAATCCGTGCTCGTGGATCTCCTGGAAGACCGCGTTCGTTCTGAGCAGCTCCGCCCGCGTCCCCTGAGCGGCGATCCGGCCGTGGTCGAGCACGACCACCTCGTCTGCGAGCGCGATCGTCGAGAGCCGGTGCGCGATGATGATCGTGGTCCGGCCGCGCATGGCCTCACGCAGGCCGGCCCGGATCTTCGCCTCCGTGGTCGCGTCGACGGACGCGGTCGCGTCGTCGAGGATCAGGATGCGCGGGTCGATCACGAGCGCGCGGGCGATCGCGAGCCGCTGCCGCTGGCCGCCCGAGAGGGTGATCCCCCGCTCCCCGATCACGGTGTCGTAGCCCTTGGGCAGCTCCTCGACGAACTCGTGCGCCTGCGCCGCACGTGCGGCCTGCTCGATCTGCTCGTCGGTTGCGTCGCGGACGCCGAAGGCGATGTTCTCTCGTACAGTCGCCGAGAAGAGGAACGGATCCTGTGAGATGACGCCGATCTCGCGCCGCAGCGAGCGCCGCGTCACGTCACGCACGTCGACGCCGTCGACCAACACGCGTCCCTCGGTCGCGTCGTAGAATCGCGGCACGAGAGCCGCCAGCGTCGTCTTTCCCGAGCCGGTGTGGCCGATCAGCGCGATCGTTCGGCCCGGTGCAACCTCGAGCTCGATCTCCTGCAGCACCGGTCGGTCGGCGGCGTAACCGAAGGAAACCCGCTCGAAGCGGATCGCGCCAGAACCGTTTGACAGCTCGGCTGCGCCGGGTCTGTCCTCAACCCCCTCGGGCTCGTCCATCACCTCGAAGATCCGCTCGCCGGACGCGGTCGCCCGTTGCGCCTGACCGACCCACATCCCGAGGCTTCGCAGGGGCACGATCAGCATCGCGAGCAGGAGATTGAGGATGAAGAACTCGCTCAGCGAGAGCGATCCGCTCACGACCATGCGACCCGCGGCGAGCAGTACGGCTCCCTGTGCCAGCAGCGGTAGGAACGAGAGCAGCGGCACGTAGATCGCCCGCTGACGGAATGCGCGCACGGTCTCGGTGAACACGTTGTTCGAGGCTCGCTCGAACGCGGCCTGACGCCGCTCCTCCTGCGCGAACGCCTTCACGACATGCACGCCGACAATCGACTCCTCTGCGAGCGTCGCGACCTCGCCGAGACGTTGTTGCACGTCGCGGAGGACAGGGTGGGAGACGTGGCTGTAGCGATAGGCGACGGCGACGATCACGGGCATCATCGCGAGCGCGATCAAGGCCAGCCTCCACTCGACGACGAACAGCACGACCGCCACCGAGAGAATCGTGAGGACATGTTGAAAGAAGAAGATGAGGCCAAAGCCGAGGAAGAAACGGACCGACTGCAGATCGACCGTTGCACGCGACATCAGCTGTCCGGTCTGGTGGCGGTCGTAAAAGCCGAATGAGAGGCGGAGCAGGTGCGCGTAGAGGCCCTCGCGTATGTCCTTCTCGATCCCGAGCGCCTGCCGGCCGGAGATGAGGCGGCGGCCGGCCATGAACACCGCCTTGAGGATGCCGACGGAGAGGATCGCGAGCACGACCCAGGTGAGAGTCCCGGTGCCGCGCTGCTCCTCGATCCCCTCGATCGCCTCGCCGACGAGGATCACGATCGCGATCGCCGCCGCCTGCGAGAGGACGGCGAGCACGGTCGAGACGAGCAGCGAGCGCTTGTACGGCCGCAAGAAGCGGAGGAGGCGGAGGAACGTACGGCGATACGGAACGGCGCTCATCCGTCCGAATGTAGCCGGGCGAGCTCACGGCGCACGTGGGTCAGGGCCTTGCCGAGCCGGGCGCGGTTGGCGCGGTCGTTCAGCCAGCCGCTCGCGCCGGAGGGGTGGGGGAGCGGGATCACGATCGCCCCAGAGTGGGTGTAGCTCTTGCCGATCGTCTCGGTCAGGGCCGGGATGCCGAGCAGGCGGCGGAGCGCCAGACCGCCGACGGTGACGATCAGCTCGGGGCGGAGCAGCTCCAGCTCCCAGTCGCGCCAGAACTCGCAGAGCTGCTGCTCTTGCAGTGTCGGCGTTCGGTCGCCGCGACCGGCAACCGGACGGCCGGGATAGCAGCGCGTGACAGACGCGCAGTAAAAGGTTGTGTAGAGCTCGTCCCCAGACAATTCGAGCCAGCGGCGCAGCGTTTGGCCGGCGCGCCCGCGCCAGGGCAGCCGCTCCTGTCCCTCGACGATTCCTGGTGCCTGGCCGTAGAGGAAGGCGGGCTGGGCGGCGAAGGGGGCGCGGACGGGCCACGACTCGAGCGGGAACCCGGCCTCGATGCAGGCGCGGCACCTCGCCAGATCCCGCTGCAGCGAGGCGAGCGATCGATACGAGCTCTTTCTAGCCGTCACGCACGCGCAGGAAGGGGACGACGCCGCTCAACGACGCCACGGCCTCGTGGTCGGCGGTCACGGCCTCGTACAGTACGGCCGTGCTGGAGTCGGTGCCGAATTTCTCGGAAGGCCGCGATCCCGAGGTGATCGAGGCGCTGCGAGCAGCGATGTCGGAACCGGCGCGGCTGCTCGACGTTCATATCGACCCCGACCATCATCGCTCCGTCTTCACGCTCGTCGGCAACGAGATCCAGCTCGTCGAGACGCTCCTGCACGGCATCGCGTGCGCACGGGAGCGGATCGACCTCCGCCGCCATGAGGGCGCGCATCCGCGAATCGGCGCAGCCGACGTCGTTCCCATCGTGCCCCTCCGGGCAGGGCACATGGAGCAGGCGCGAGAGACGGCGCTGACGCTTGCTCGGCGGGTCGGGGTGGAGCTTGGGCTGCCCGTGTTCCTCTATGCCGAAGTGGGGGCGGGTCGCGGGCCTGCCTTCTATCGACGCGGCGGGCCGGCTGAGCTGCAGCAGCGGATCGACGCGGGCGGGCTCGCACCCGACTTTGGACCGCAGAAGCTCGACGCTCGCGCAGGTGGCGTGATCGTCGGCGCTCGCCGGCCCTTGATCGCGTTCAACGTCAACCTACGTGGGGAGCTGGAGGTCGCGCGAGCCGTCGCGGAACTCGTCCGCGAGAGTGGCGGCGGCTTTCCGGGCGTCCGAGCGCTCGGCCTCGACCTGCCTCGGGCGGGACTCGTGCAGGTGTCCATGAACGTGGAGGATTGGGAGGCGGCCGCGCTGCACGAGATCGTGGAGCGAATCAGCGTCGAGGCCGAGACGCGGGGAGCGGAGGTGCTCGGGTCCGAGCTCGTCGGCCTGATGCCGGCGGGGGCGGCGGTCGCAGCCGCAGGATCTGTGCTGCGGATCGAAGGATTCGACTCCTCACGGGTTCTCGAGCTGCGACTGCTCGCGGATGAGGGTTTGCCCGGGATGCCGGGCTAGACTCGGTTCGTGCTGACGAGCCCCGCGCTGACGGGAAACGATCTCCGGGTTGCGGACGTGTGGGATGTGGCCGTCCGAGGTGCTCCTGTCGCTCTCGCCGATGTCACGCGGCCGAGGCTGGAGGCGGCGCGTGAGCTTGTGGAACGCGCGGCCCGGGGCGAGCACACCTACGGCGTCAATACCGGCTTCGGTCGCTTCGTCTCGCGCGCGATCCCGGAGGAGCTCGTCGAGGAGCTTCAGTTGCGGCTGCTTCGCAGTCATGCCTGCGGCGTGGGGGATCCGTATCCCCCCGAGGTCGTGCGCGCGGCGATGCTGCTCCGCGCGAACGCTCTCGCCAAGGGTTACTCCGGCGCTCGCGTCGAGATCGTGCAGCTGCTCGTCGAGTGTCTGAACAGGGGAGTGCTGCCGTTTGTGCCGGCGCGGGGCTCGGTTGGGGCGAGCGGCGATCTGGCGCCGCTGGCTCACCTCGCGCTGCCGCTTGTCGGTGAGGGCCAGGCCTGGGTCGACGGCAAGCTACTCGAGGGCGCGGATGCTCTCGAGTCCGTCGGTCTCGAGCCGATTCGGCTCGGCGCGAAGGAGGGGCTCTCGCTGATCAACGGAACGCAGTTCATGGCCGCGATGGGAGCGCTCGGGCTCGTGCGGGCTTGGCGCTTGGCCCGCACGGCCGACCTCGCGTGCGCTCTCTCCCTCGAGGCGCTCCAGGGCTCGAGGACGAGCTTCCACCCCGCGATCCACGCGGCTCGGCCGCTGCCCGGCCAAGCGGCCTCGGCGGCGAACATCCTGCGGCTGCTCGAGGGCTCGGCGATCATCGAGTCGCATCGCTGGTGCGACAAGGTGCAGGACGCCTACTCGCTGCGCTGCGCGCCGCAGGTGCACGGTGCCGCTCGTGACCTGCTCGCGTACGTGCAGGCCACCGTCGAGGTGGAGCTGAACGCCGCGACGGACAACCCGCTCGTGCTCGTCGACGAGGGCCTAGTCGTCTCGAACGGCAACTTCCACGGCCAGCCCGTCGCGTTCGCACTCGACGCGCTCGCCATGGCTGTCGCGGAGCTTGCGAGCATCTCCGAGCGGCGAATGGAGCGGCTGGTGAACCCGTCGCTCTCCGACGGGCTGCCGGCGTTCCTCACCACGAACGGTGGCTTGAACTCGGGTTTCATGGTGCCGCAGTACGTCGCCGCCTCGCTTGTCTCGGAGAACAAATCCCTCTGCCACCCCGCGAGCGTCGACTCCATCCCGACGAGCGCGGGCCAGGAGGATCACGTCTCGATGGGGAACGCATCGGGATTGAAGGCCCTGCAGGTGCTCGCGAACGCCGAGCATGCGCTCGCGATCGAGCTGCTGGCCGGAGCGCAGGCGATCGAGTTCCTGGCGCCGCTCGATCCGGGTCCCGGCGTCCGCGCGACCCACGACGCCGTTCGTGTCCTGTCGGAGCGACTCCGGGACGACCGGCAGCTCTCGCCCGACATCGAGCGCGTCGCGTTCGCGGTCCGAGACGGGTCGATCCTGGCGGCCGCGGAGGCGGAGATCGGGGAACTCGAGTGAGCGTTGCGTCGCCCGATGCGACGGTCGAGCGCCTGGTCGGCGAGCTCGGGCGAATCAGGGCCCCGCGTGGGCTGACCTTGAATGCGCGCTCGTGGCAGACGGAGGCACCGCTGCGCATGCTCCTGAACAACCTCGACCGCGACGTGGCCGAGAACCCCGAGGAGCTCGTCGTCTACGGTGGCTCCGGTCGGGCGGCCCGGTCGCACGAGGCGCTGCGGACGATCGTGCGCACGCTGCTCCGGCTCGCCGACGACGAGACATTGCTCGTCCAGAGCGGGAAGGCGGTGGGGGTTTTTCGCACGCACGAGAACGCGCCGCGAGTCCTGATCGCGAACTCCCTGCTCGTGCCGCGGTGGGCGACCTGGGACGAATTTAGGCGGCTCGAGGCCGAGGGACTGACGATGTTCGGCCAGATGACCGCGGGCAGCTGGATCTACATCGGGACACAGGGAATCCTCCAGGGCACGTACCAGACCTTCGCCGCCGCGGGGGAGCGGCACTTCGGCTCCGCCGACCTCACTGGGCGCACGATCCTGACCGCCGGTCTCGGCGGCATGGGTGGCGCACAGCCGCTCGCGGCGACGATGGTGGGCGCGGCGATCCTGTGCATCGAGGTCGATCCCACGCGGATCGAGCGACGTCTCGAGACGAGGTACCTCGACGAGGCCACGGAGTCGTTGGACGACGCCGTCGCACGGGTTCGTGCTGCGGCGGCCGACGGAAGAGCGCTCTCGGTTGGGTTGCTGGGGAACGCAGCCGAAGTCGTGCCAGAACTGTCACGAAAGCGTGAATTCT
>Ga0136619_10001220_pt1 | contig 10010 bp, 9 predicted proteins | sample AntDrymUQ3532106_2_FD_104807 | JGI IMG/M metagenome (GOLD analysis project Ga0136619, IMG submission 104807) | Polar desert sand microbial communities from Dry Valleys, Antarctica - metaG UQ353 (21.06) | ecosystem: Environmental > Terrestrial > Soil > Desert | place: Antarctica: Dry Valley... | reverse complement strand
CAGAATGGGACCGATGAGGCCGCCAATTGCGAAGAGTATCCCCACGACGGCGCAGATCCTCCCGGCGAGCAGCTTCACTTGCTTCGCGCCGTATTTGTTCTCGCCGGGATCACTCAGCCGGTCCCGCTCTACCTGGCTTCTTGGTCCTTCGTCCTCGCTCAACGTCACCCCTCTGGCTTCCTCGCCGCCCGTGTCCGGGAGCATATGCCACGCGGCTACTAGTATAATCTTCGTCTTGTGAGGTTCGACCGCGCACTTCCGGGCACCAACGAGGTATTTCTCACCGATGGTACCCTGCGCCCCGTCTACGAAACTGTCCTCGAGGAGTTGGCGACCACCGGCCCAAAACGATGGAACGAGAGGATCCGGAACGCCCACCGCCTCCTCCTCGAAGAACAGCACGCCTTCGGCATTCTGGAGGGAGACAAGACCCACCCGACGGACTGGTTCCCTCGCATAGTCCCCGCCGCTGACTGGGAACGCCTTGCAACGGGGCTGTCACAGCGCATGGTAGCCATCAACGAATTCCTCCGAAGGCTGGAGACCGGCAAGGAAGAAGTCGTGCCTCGAGAAGTCGTGGAGAGCAGCATACTCTACGACACCTCGTGGAAGGACCGCTTCGGCCCCGTTCCGGCGCGTCAGATCGCCTTCGATGTAGTGGCGACGGAGGACGGAGGCTGGAAGTATCAGGTCATCGAAGAGAACGCAAAAATGCCCGTCGGACTCGCCGCCATGACCCGCCGCCGCAGGATGAGCCACGAAGTCTTCTTCCCGAAAGCTCACGCCGGGCTTCCGGTCCTCTCACTGGACGGATGGCTCTCCCGCCTCGGCGACGCGCTGCGGGCCGCCTCTCCGAAAGGTCCCGAGGCAACGCTCGCCGTCATAAGCAGCGGTCCCGATGACCAGTTTTACCTCGATCATCACATCTACGCCCAGGAAATGGACGCCATCCTCGCCGAGACAAAGCATCTGAAAATAGACGGAGACGGATACTTGGCGCATGAGCCATCGGGCCGCCGCATAGACGTGATCTACGAGCGGGTGGACGAGGACAAGCTCTACGCGGATATCCCAGGTCTTCTGGAGTGCCACGTCGAGGGAAAGGTCCATATCCTCTTCGCCCCGAACTCCGAGATAGTGGATGACAAGGGCGTGGGTGTCTTCGTCCCCGAGATGGTGCGGACATATCTTGGGGAGGAGCCGCTCATCGAAAACGCCAGGACGTGGTCGCTCGCAGTCGAGGAGGACCGCCGATACGTCATGGACCACTTCGGGGAGCTGGTCGTCAAGAGCCGCGGCGGCTACGGTGGGAAGGAAGTCATGATCGGCCCGGAAGAAACGAAGGAATCCATCGAAAGGTTCCGCAAGAAGGTCGAGAAGGACCCTGTCGAATACGTGGCGCAGGAGACCATAGACTTCTCGACCCACGTACTCTGCGAGACGGACGAGGAAGGGTTATTTCTGCGTGACTCATACGCCGACTACCGGGTACTCGTGCTCGCCCCGGACCCGGAGGACCCCGGCGTGGTCGAGGTGGTTCCCGGTTCCCTGACCCGCGTGGCCGCGCCGGGCAAGCACGTCGTCAACATCTCAAGCGGCGGCAAAATGAAGGACACCTGGGTACTCGAAAGGTAGGGATTATGAACTACGGAGACCTCATAAGGGACTCATTCCGCATCACCTGGCGCAACCGCTATCTGTGGTTCTTCGGGTTCTTCGTGTACCTGGGTTCCGTGGGTGGCGGCGGTGGAGGCGGCAGTGGTGGTGGTGGAAACGGCGGAGACTTCCAGGAGCAGAGTTCCGCGGAGATCGCCTCCGTCTCGGCGACTGCCGTTCAGAGTACGTTCCAGAACGTCGGTTTGATCATCGGTCTGATCGCGGTGTCGTTCGTGATCTTCCTCGTCCTCTTCGCGATATACGTGGTCTCTCAGGGCGGTCTCACCGACAGCGTAGCGGCGGTGGAGCGGGGACAACGGCGCAGTTTCTCGACTACCTGGCGGGCCGGGGCGCGTCTATTCTGGCGCGTGCTCGGTCAGATCCTGCTGTTCGTCGGGATCGTGCTCGGGCTTCTGCTCGCCGTTGCGATACCCATTGGACTGCTGGTCGGCGGAGCCTTCTTCACGGACTCGACGGCGTTTAAGGTGGTGGCCGTCGTCATAGCCATACCGGTCGTTATCGTGGCTCTGTTCGTGATCTTCATCCCGGTTGCGATTATCCGGCAGTTCGCCCGGCGGACGATGGTAGTTGATGGCGAGGGCGTCATAAGCTCCGTCGGGAGCGGCTACCGGATGTTCCGGCGCAACATGGGCCGGAGCCTGCTGGTGTGGGTGATACAGCTTGGGATCATGCTCGGCGCCACCATCGCGTTCATCATCGCCGCGCTGATAGTGGGATTCATACTCTTCCTCCCGACGATACTCCTTGCGGTTGCGGAGGCCGCCACGGCGGCGATCATAGCTGGCATAATCGCCGGAATAATATTGCTCCCCCTTCTCATCGTGGCCTCGGCCATCCTCGGGACTTTCAACCATTCGTACTGGACACTCGCCTACCTGCGAATGACGCCCGGTACAACAGGAGCAACCCCGCGCGTCGTATAAACGTAGAAGGGTCCCAACGGACCTGACGGCGAACGGAGAGGCTCGGCGATGAACTACGGGGATCTGATCGCGGACGCTTTCAGGATGGCGTGGCGCAACCGCTACCTGTGGTTCTTCGGCTTCTTCATCGGCGGAGCAGCAGGCTATTTCAACGTCAGCGTCCCCCCGAGCACGGAGAGTTCCACCTCTGCGAGCGGCGTCCCAGCCTGGCTGGTCGGCATAGGCGGATGGGCGCAAGCAAATATCGCCCTGGCCGTGGCCCTGGGCGCTGTGGTCTTCGTCCTGTTCCTGGTCTTCTTCGTCGGGCTGACGCTAGTCTCCGCCGGGGGCCTCGTGGACAGCGTCGCGGCGCTGAGCCGGGGCGAGAGACGCAGCTTCGCCTCGACCTGGCGGGCCGGAGTAAGGAACCTCTGGCGCGTGTTTCTCTACAGCTTGTTGTTCTCTCTGATCGGGCTCGTGCCTTTGATCGTGATCGCAGGTCCGGCGGCGCTGGGCATCTTCGGGGTAGTCTCCGCCACGGATTCGGTCGGGCTGCGCGTCCTGTTCATCTCCATCGTTGGGCTGGTGGCGCTCGTGTTGCTGCTCGTCATCACCGTGGCGTTGTATCTGGTGGGGCAACTCGCTTTGCGGGAGTTAGTGATCGGAGGCCGGGGCATCTTCTCCGCGATAGGGGGCGGCTACCGGCTGTTCCGGCGCAATCTGGGACGCACCATTGTGGTTTGGCTGATACAGTTTGCCATCGCCCTCGCGGTCACGGCCGTATTGTTCGTCGTGACCTTCGTCATCGGCATCGCGCAGACCGCCGGGTTCTTCGCGCTGTCCTCGGCGGCGCCGTATCCGCTGGTCGTCGGGGTGGCGGTTGTGGTCGGCCTGATCGTCTCGTTGCCCCTGATCCTGTTCGCCGCCATCTTCGGGGTCTTCAACCACGCCTACTGGACCCTCGCCTACCTGCAATTAACGGTCGAACAACCGCCGCGAGGAGAATATTCTCCCAGCACATCGGGGTAAGTACGCGCCGTGAGCTAACAGGAAGGTTCCAACATGGCGAAGCTGGATGGCAAGGTGGCGGTGGTAACGGGCGCTTCGAGTGGTATCGGGGAGGCGACAGCCGAGGCTCTGGCGGCAGAGGGCGCATCCGTGGTGGTCGCGGCGCGGCGGGAGGACCGCCTGACGGACCTCGTGAAGCGCATGGAGGGAAATGGAGGAAAGACCCTCTCCGTGCAGTGTGATGTCACGGACGAGGAGCAGGCGCACGCCCTGATCCAAAAGGCCGAGGAAGAGTTCGGGAGCGTTGACATCCTCGTGAACAACGCGGGCGTGATGCTTCTCTCGAAGGTCGAGAAGGGACTCTCGGACCAGTGGCGTCAGATGTTCGACGTGAACGTGATGGGTCTTCTGTACGCAACCGACGCCGCCGTCGAGGTGATGAAACGCCAGAAGAGCGGGCACATCGTGAACATCTCAAGCGTCGCCGGGCGCAAGGTCCGCCCGACCGGCGGTGTCTACTCAGGGACCAAGTTCGCCGTCAACGCCATCTCCGAAGGGCTGCGCCAGGAGCTTTTGGAAGACAACGTCCGGGTCACGATGGTCGAGCCTGGGGCCGTGGAAACCGAGCTGCCGGACCACATCACCGACGATGAGGCTCTCGAAGGGATGGGCGGGCTCATGCAGATCGAACGTCTCCAGTCCGAGGACATAGCCAACGCCATCGCCTACGTCGTCACCCAGCCCGAGCGCGTTAGCATCAACGAGATCCTCATCCGCCCCACGCAGCAGCCGAATTAAGTTTCGGGAGCTTCTGTCGCTGGTTTGCCCTGAACCTCCCCGGTGCTCTTCCGTTCGCCCGTAGGCAAAGGTTATAATCGACGCGTAGGGCGCAATCGGGGAAAGGAAGAGTGATGGATGCTGTTGACGTTGCGCAGGGTTACTTCGACGTCTGGAACCGGCGGGACGCGGATGCGATCGCCGCTACTTTCGCCGATGGCGGCACGTACAGCGACCCTAACGCGCCGGATGGATTGACCGGACAGGCCATCGCCGAGTACGCGGGCGGCCTCTTCGCGGCGTTCCCGGATCTCTCGTTCGACATACTCAGCCACGCCCCCGCCGGCGACGGGATGGTGGCGGCGCAGTGGATGATGCGCGGGACCAATACCGGTTCTTTGCGATGAAACCCGCCGACCGGGAGCACCATCGCTCTGCCGGGAGCGGACTTCATCGCGGTGGAGGATGGCAAGGTCCGGTCGGTCCAGGGGTACTTCGATCAGGGAACCCTCATGAGGCAGCTCGGGCTACAGGTCATCGTCCAACCGTACTCCGTCGGGCCGGTCACCTTCGGCAATAGTGTGTATTTGCAGCCCGGCAATCGCGCGAAGCCGGGCGCTTTCAGCATCACGGCCCTCCAGGTCAGGTCCGAGGACGAGGCTGAGGAGGTCCGCGGTTACTCACAGCGGATCCTACAGGAAATGGCAAGAATGCCCGGCGTCATCAGCGTGCTGCTCGCCCGCGCCGGCCACCGCATGCTCACCGTTACCGCCTGGGAGGACGCCGAGAGCCCGGGGCAGATGTTCCGCGGCGGCACGCACAGAGGCCATGCGTCAGTTCTTCGGCCCCGACTTCACCGCCGGAGGCGTGACGAGCGTCTGGAAACCGGAGCGCATCAACGCGCTGTGGGTGCGCTGCGAGTCGTGCGGCAGCATGGAAGACCACGACCTCTCCAACGGGACGTGTCAGTGCGGCCAGCCGCTCCCGGAGCCTCCACCGTACTGGTAAGAAAAGCTCGTTTGACAAACCGAAGCGCCAACCGACTGAAAAGCTAGAAACGCGCTGGCATCGTGACGCGAGACTCGCCGATTTTCTTCCCTTCCTCGGCCTCGAGAAGCTGGTTCATGGACGCCACTGCCACCTCCAGTTCGGCGCGGCGGGGCTCGGTGGTGGTGAAGTATTTTTGCAGGAAGTTGCCGACGGCTATGGATGGGCGGCTCTTGCCGAAGATGAACCACGCTTCGGAGATGAGGATGAACTGCAGGATAGCGTAGCCCCACCAGCCGATGATCGGGTCGAGCAGTGCGGCGAGGATGATATAGGCCAGAATATTGGTGCCGCAGCGGGGGTGGATGCGGCTGGCCTTCTTCGCGTTTTCGAGGGTCACCTCACCGTATTCCTCGTAGGCTGCGACGGATTTGTGCTCGGCCCCGTGGTAGCGTCCGAGGGGGCCGAACTTCATCACGGCGAAGAAGAGTATGAGGATGGGCAGGATGGGGAACGCCGCGAAGAAGCCGAAGGCGCCGCCCAGGACGCCTCCGCCCCCGCTCCCGAGTTGCATGAGGCTCACGAAGATCCAGAGGACGGCCATCGTGACGGCGAAGAAGACGAGCGTCCACGCGGAACCGACGACCTGCGTGAGGAGCCGACCCCAGAAAAAGAAGGAGCGCAGTACCGGCAACTCGGAGGCGCGGAGCACCATCGGGTTCTTCGGGCGCCACAGGTTCGAGGACTCGACCCGGATGTGGATCTCGCCTTTCTTCCGGTACGCCGTGCTCATGTAGCCAGGCCCAAACAAGTCCAACCCGTCCCAGCGCGCCATGCCGCCGAACAACATCCGGTCTTTCTTTTGTTCCTTCGGGACGGCTTCTCGCGCCAAAGCACTCCTTCTAGTCAGGGAGGATCAGAGGCTCAAAGGTTAGCACGCTGGCGGATTATGGGACGTGTGATCTACCCGGCTGGTACGAGCCGCAAGAGACCTTCCTCGTTGCGAAGCTCCCGCTCGGAGAGGAAGCTAGTCGAAACGCCGCCGCGCCGGAAGTCTTCATCCTCCAGGATGGCGAGGTGCAGTGGCAGCGTCGTCTCGATGCCCGCGATGGCGAACTCGTCCAGCGCCCGCAGGCCGCGCCGAATGGCGGCCTCCCGGTTCGCGGCGAAGACTATGAGCTTCGCCAAGAGTGAATCGTAGTGCGGAGGAATCTTGTAGCCTGCGTAGAGGTGCGAGTCAACCCGGACGCCGGGTCCGCCGGGCGGGTTGTAAAAATCCACGGGTCCGGCCTGCGGCAGGAAGTTGCGACGCGGGTCTTCGGCGTTGATCCTGAACTCGATGGCGTGCCCTTCGAGCATCGAGGCGCCGCGCGGGACCTCCATTCCCTCCCCTGAGGCTATCCTTAGCTGCTCGGCGACCAGATCCACCCCCGTCACCATCTCGGTAACGGGATGCTCGACCTGGAGCCTGGTGTTCATCTCGATGAAGTAGAACTCGCCGTCCGCATACACGAACTCGATCGTCCCGGCGCCCTCGTAGCTCAAAGAATCCACGAGAGATGCCGCCGCGTCCATCATGCCTTTGCGGGCCTCCTCCGGGAGACCGGGCGCGGGGGATTCTTCGAGCAGCTTCTGGTAGCGGCGCTGGATGGAGCAATCCCTCTCAGGGAAGGCCGCCGTCTTGCCTCCGGCTTCAGAGAGGACCTGCACTTCGATGTGGCGCAGGTTCTCCAGGTACTTCTCGACGTAGACCGAGCCATCCCCGAAGGCGGCCCCGGCCTCGCGGCTCGCCTCCGTGAATGCGGCGTCTAGTTTCGATTCGTCCTCGACCACGCGCATCCCCTTGCCGCCACCTCCCGCACTCGCCTTTATGACGAGCGGGTAGCCGACCACCGCCCCGACGCGCTTCGCTTCGGCGACGTCGGCGCAGGTGCCGTCGGAGCCTGGGGTCACGGGGACGCCAGCCTCGTGGGCGGCGCGGCGGGCGACTGACTTGTCGCCCATCGTCGAGATCACGCGCGAAGAAGGCCCCACGAACTTGATGCCGACGCGCTCGCAGATCTCCGCGAATCGGGCATTTTCGGCCAGGAAACCGTATCCGGGATGGATGGCATCCGCGCCGGTTAGCTCGGCGGCGGAGATTATGGAGGGGATGTTCAGGTAGCTGCCGGAGGCTGGCGGTGGACCGATACAGATGGCCTCGTCGGCCAGCATCCTGTGCAGAGAGTCGGCGTCGGCGGTCGAGTAGACGGCTACGCTGCGGATGCCGAGTTCCCTGCAAGCCCGGATCACTCGCAGCGCGACCTCCCCGCGGTTGGCGACGAGGACCTTGCCGATCATTGGTCGCTTCGCTCCCGTGGGTAGTGGGAAACACGACTTGCTACTCTGGACACCCGGACCCCGGTCATTCTTCTGGCCGGAGCCGGAAGAGTGGCTGATCGTACTCCACGCCGTCCGCGTTGTCGGCCAGGACCTCGACGACCTGCCCGGAGACGTCCGAGGGGATTTCGTTCATCAACTTCATCGCCTCGACGATGCACAACGGCTGCCCCGCCTTGACGGTGTCCCCAACCTGAACATAAGGCTCCTCACCCGGCGCGGGAGCCCGGTAGAAGGTTCCGACCAGCGGCGAGCGCACCGCATGAAAACCATCCGTCTCCGGCTCCGCCCGCGAAACCAGCTCCTGTGGAGGCGCCGAATGCGCGCTCGCCTCTGGGACTGTATTCGGCGCTTCGGGCTTGGCTTTGACGGAGATCTCCAGTTCGCCCTGGCGGATCTGGATCTCCCCCACTCCGCTCTCGCGCAACAGGGCGACGAGCCGACTCACGTCCTCAAGTGGCAACGGTTTTTGCGGACTCTTCCCGGACGGCTCGACGCTCACCGGAGGACCATCCTAATATGTTCGTCTCTCGCTCTTGGCATAGTCAACGATTCTACACGTCACGGCCCGTGGGAAAAGCCGCCCCCGGATGTACAATCGTAGAAGTCCCATGAACACTATGACAGACGTTTCGTGAGCATCCAGGTCCTGGATCCCCTGGTGGCCCAGCAGGTGGCCGCCGGAGAAGTCGTTGACCGTCCAGCCTCCGTGGTCAAGGAACTGGCCGAGAATTCTCTCGACGCTGGCGCGACCCGAATAGAGGTCGAACTAGGCGACGGAGGGACATCCCGCATCCTGGTGCGCGACGACGGCTCCGGCATGACTACGGAAGACGCGAAGATATCCGTATTGAGCCACGCAACCAGCAAGATCCGGAAAGCCGGAGACATAGAATCTGTCGTAACTCTGGGCTTCCGGGGCGAGGCTCTCCCGTCAATGGCGAGCGTCTCGGCCTTCACCATGACCACCTCGACAGGAGATGGCGCGGGCACGAAGGTCGTAGTTGATGGCGGAGGCCCCGCCGAAATCTCCCCAGCCGCCCATCCGAAAGGCACGACCGTCCTCGTAGACCGCATTTTCTACAACGTCCCCGCTCGCCGGGCGTTCCTGAAAGGCCCCAGGGCGGAGCGGGCAGCAATCACCGAGACGCTCACCCACCTCGCCGTCGCCCACCCGGAGGTCGCCTTCCGGCTTTCGGAAAACGGCAGAGATTATCTCTCCCTGCCGGTGGCCGGAGAACTGCTGGAGCGGCTCGCCCAGATCCACGGCGTCGCCAAAGCCCGCGCGATGCGCCGCATAGAGTACGCCTCCGGCGCCTTCGAGGTGAGTGGCTACGCCGCCCTCCCGAGCCTGACGGAGGGAAGCCGGACTCACCAGACGGTCTCCGTGAACGGTCGCTTCGTCCGGGCTGACAACCTCAACCGCGGCCTCGATGATGCCTACCGCCAGACCGTGCCGGGTGGACGCTATCCTCCCGCCGCCCTGCGGATAACGGTGGACCCTCGCCGCGTGGACGTGAACGTACACCCGACAAAACAGGTCGTGCGCTTCTCCGAGGAACGCGCCGCCCGCGCCGCCGTGGCCGCCGCCGTCAGGGAGGCCATAGAGTGGCGTCCTCCATCCCCCAACGCCACCCCGCGCCCGACCGAACGCACCTTCACCCAGGACCGTCTCTCCCAGCCCTCCCCGCGCCGGGAACACGCGCCCTCCTTCGCCGCCGAGAGTCGGCCTGTCTACCCTGCGCCCGCTGCCCGGAGTCTGAGCGAGGCGCGGGAGCGTGTATCGGAGGCGTCGCGGCCTCTTGCGGAGGCGCGGGAACCATATCCGGAACCATACGAAGCGCCGGAGCGTGGGGATCTGCCGCCGCTTGAAGACTTGCGGGTTATTGGTCAGCTCGCGGCGGGTTACATCCTCGTCGAAGAGCCGGAGTCGTTGTGGGTCGTGGATCAGCACGTCGCGCACGAGCGGGCCATCCTGGACCGTCTCAACGACGCGGAGAGCCCGGCCGGCGTGCAAAGCCTCCTCATCCCCGAGGTCGTCGAACTCTCCGCCTCAGAAGCCATGAAGGCCGCGGAGAGTTTGGAGGAATTGTCCGTCTATGGTTTCGAGGCCGAGCCGTTTGGTCCGCGCTCCATGCGGGTGACGGCTGTGATCTCCACCCTCGCAGACCGCGACATCGCCGGGGCCTTCAAGGACGCCCTCGCCGCTGTCTCCGGCACCGGCCCGGGCCATAGCCGCGAGGACCGCATCCTCGCCACCATCGCCTGTCACTCCGCCGT
>Ga0136619_10001219_pt1 | contig 10022 bp, 8 predicted proteins | sample AntDrymUQ3532106_2_FD_104807 | JGI IMG/M metagenome (GOLD analysis project Ga0136619, IMG submission 104807) | Polar desert sand microbial communities from Dry Valleys, Antarctica - metaG UQ353 (21.06) | ecosystem: Environmental > Terrestrial > Soil > Desert | place: Antarctica: Dry Valley... | reverse complement strand
TCACCTCCCACTGCTCCAATGGCCCGATCGGGCTATCCGGAGCCGATGCCTGCGGGTTGAAGGACCCGATGCCACAACCGGCCGAAATGCCAACCGGATTGGCCCTGCGACGAACGAGCCGGGCGCGGAACGACCACTCGTGCTCCGGGCGACGGTTCGGCGGTCGTTCGGCCAACTTGGATGGCCGTCCGACGGCTGAACGCCTCCACCTTCACCGTTCCTCGGTCACAGGGCCAGCCTGGTTGGCACCCGCGCGATACATGACCGAGGCCCGCCGTGTGGCGGGCCTCGGTGCATCGGTGTCGGGGTCGGGCTCAGGCTGGCTGAGGTGCCGGACCGGGCCGACGGCGCTTGGCGCCACCCTCCTCGGCCTCGGGCTCGACGTTGGGCTCGATGCCCTCGGGCTCTGCCGCGGCGCCGATCCGCTTCGGCGTCGGGCCACCGGTGCGCGGCGGCAGGACGCCCTCGAACAGGGACTCGAACTCCTCGGACTCGATCGTCTCCTTCTCCACCAGCAAGGTGGCGAGCCGGTCGAGGACGGCACGGTGCGTGGTCAGCGCCTCCTTCGCGCGGGCGAAGGCGTTGTCGATGATGTCGCGGACCTCCGAATCGATCTTCGCCGCGACCTCGTCGCTGTAGTTGCGCTGCTCGCTGATCTCGCGACCAAGGAAGACCATCTCCTCCTTCTTGCCGAAGGCCAGCGGCCCGAGCTTCTCGCTCATCCCGTACTGGGTGACCATGGCACGCGCCAGGCTGGTCGCCTTCTCGATGTCGTTCGAGCTGCCCGTGGTCGTGTCACCGAACACGATCGTCTCCGCCACGTTCCCCCCGAGCATGCCCGCGATCTTGTCCTCGAACTCGGTCTTGCTGTGGAGGTATCGGTCCTCCTGAGGGAGGCTCATCGTGTAGCCGAGCGCCATGCCTCGGCTGACGATGGTGACCTTCGTGACCGGGTCGCACTTGGGGAGGATTCGCTGCACGACGGCGTGACCGCCCTCGTGGTAGGCGATGATGACCTTCTCGTCCTCGCTGATGATCCGGCTCCGGCGCTCGGGGCCCGCGATCACGCGATCGATCGCCTCGTTGAACTCATCGTTGCCGACCGACTTCTTGTTGCGCCGCGCGGCAAGGATGGCGGCCTCGTTGACAAGGTTGGCGAGGTCCGCTCCAGAGAACCCGGGCGAGCGTCGCGCGATCGCCTCGATGTCAACGGTCTTGTCGAGGGGCTTGCCCTTGATGTGGACGTTGAGGATCTCGCGGCGGCCCTTGATGTCGGGCCGATCGAGGATGACGTTACGGTCGAAGCGACCAGGGCGCAGGAGCGCCGGGTCGAGCACATCCGGCCGGTTGGTGGCGGCGACGACGATCACGTTCGTGTTCGTGTCGAAACCGTCCATCTCGACCAGGATCTGGTTCAGCGTCTGCTCGCGCTCGTCGTGCGAGCCGCCCAGGCCGGCGCCGCGCTGGCGGCCGACCGCGTCGATCTCGTCGACGAAGACGATGCACGGCGAGTTGCGCTTGGCCTGCTCGAACAGGTCACGGACGCGGGACGCACCGACGCCGACGAACATCTCGACGAACTCGGAGCCGGAGATCGAGAAGAACGGCACGCCCGCCTCGCCGGCCACGGCACGTGCGAGGAGCGTCTTGCCGGTGCCGGGCGGGCCGACCAGCAGCACGCCGCGCGGGATGCGCGCGCCGAGGGAGTTGAACTTCTCGGGGTACTTGAGGAACTCGACCACTTCGGTCAGCTCCTGCTTGGCCTCGTCAACGCCGGCGACGTCGTTGAAGGTGACGACCGTCTTGTTGCCGAGGAACATGCGGGCGCGGCTCTTCCCGAAGCTCATCGCCTGGTTGTTGGTGCCCTGCGCCTGGCGCATCATGAAGAAGATGAACCCGCCGATCAGCAGGACCGGCAGCAGGGCGGTGATCAGGAGCGTGAGGATGCCGCCCGCGGCGCTCTCCTCGGTGGCTCCCAGGTTGGCGCAGTTGAATGCCCCGGGGTCGCCACCGGCGGCGCACCCGAGATCATCGATCGGGTTGGAGAGCTCCGACGGCAGGATAGCCGTCTTCTCCTCGCCGTTGGACATGGTCGCGACGAGGCGCAGGCCCTCGTCACTGATGGATTCGATTCTTCCTTCGCGCGCGTCCTGGATCAGCTGGCCGTACTTGTAGTCGGCGGTCTGATCGCCATCGCCCATGAACGTCCAGAGGACCGCGAGTCCAAAGACGGCCAGGACGACGAGCACGACGCTGTTGCGAACGATTCGGCTTGTCAACGTGGGTCTACTTTCGCCTCCGTGCGATCGGCATCCGGCCTTCGGCCGTCACCGGCTCCGCGCAATGCACGCTGCGGGCCGGGCAAGTATAGGTGCGGCCGATGGGCCGAACAAACCACCCCATCGGTACCGGACCCGTACTCTCCATACGTTTCTGGTTGCCCGTTGGCTCAACCGATCCGGATGCGCCTTCCGTTGACCGATGCCTCCCGGCCCCCGCCCAGCTGGATGGTCACCCCGCCGCGGTCGCCCTCCGCCGCATCGAGCAGGGCCTCGAGGCGCTCGGTGGACGGCGCCGGATCGCCGATGGCGACGCGCAGCACCCTGCGACCGAGCGTCGCGTTCGGCGGATCGTGCCAGTCGATGGCGCCGTCGGAGTCCCGGCGTCGCGCGAGCTCGGCGGCCGCAACGGCATCGAGCAGCGCATCGTCGTCCGCGGCCAGGCGCGCGAACCGGCCGATGCGGTCGACCGCGCCGGGACGCAGCTCCTCGAGCAGCGGGATGAGCTCACCGCGCACGCGGTTCCGCAGGAAGCCGGGGTCCGCGTTCGACGGGTCGTCACGGTAGGCGATCCCGCCGGCGTCCAGGAGCGCTCGGAGCGTCCCCCGTCGCTCTCCGAGGAGCGGCCGTACGACGCGCCCACGCCGAGCCGGGATGCCCCGCACGCCGGACAGGCCGCTGCCACGGAGCAGGTTGATCAGCACGGTTTCGCCCGCGTCGTCGGCCGTGTGGGCGGTGACGACCAGGGCGCCATTGCTCGCGTGACCTTCGAGGAACCGGTACCGAGCCTCCCGCCCGGCATCCTCCAGCGAGCGCCCCTCGGCGCGTGCCAGCGCGGCGACATCGGTCCGGCGCACCTCGCACGCCAGGCGCAGCGCGGCGGCCGCATCGGTCACGAAGCCGGCGTCGTCGGCACTGTCGGGCCGCAGCCCGTGATCAAGGTGTGCGACTTCCAGGCCCCAGCGCCGCGCACCGGTTTCGATCAGGCGGGAAGCGCCGTGCATGAGGGCCATCGAGTCAGCACCGCCGGAGACGGCGAGCAGGAGCGTTGCGTCGTCCAGGATCTCCAGGGAGCGCGCGCCACGATCGAGCGCAGCGGCCAGATCGTCGCGGGCCGTGGAGCTGGTAGCGGAGGGCGGATTCGAACCACCGGCCAAGGGCTTATGAGTCCCCTGCTCTGCCACTGAGCTACTCCGCCACCGATGTCGTGCTCAGATCGACAAGGGGCCTCTCAACCGAGCACCCTCCGAGGATACCGACAGTCGATAACTGAGGCAACTCCCGCCCTCAGCCGCATTCGCGTCGCCACCAGCGGCAGGACCTCGCGCCCGTCGTGGTCTGCCACCTCCTTGCGAATGACAAAGGCGTGCCATCCCAGCACATCACGGTAGTCTTTCGCCGAGCGTCTGGAGCGGGCGGAGGGAACCCTCGAGATCGGCAATTGGAAGGTCATGGTGCCTGGCATCCGTATGACACACTGAAAAGCATACCCAAAGGCTCTCGCCAGGACGACAGCGTCGTGTACCAGTGGCTCCTATTTCTGCACATCGCCGCGGTCCTGAGCTTCATGCTCGCGCATGGGGTGCAGGTAACGATCATTTGGAAGCAGCGTTCTGAGCCAGATCCGGAGCGCAACCTGGCGCTGTTCGAGGTGCTGCCGAGTAGCCTGCAGCTTCGGATCATGGGGGGTGTCGTTGTCCTCACGGGGTTCCTGCTGGTATTCAGTCTCTCCCTCTGGGATCAGTGGTGGATCTGGCTCTCGGTGCTGTTGCTCGGCGTGGTTTGGCTCCTGATGTTCCTGTTCGGAGGCGCCTACTACAACCTGATCGAACTGGCGGCCACGCGAGCGATTGCGGCCCGCGGCTCGGCTGACGAGCCCGCCGCCATGGCCGACTATGACAAGGCGCGCCTGGCGTGGCACCCGATGGCGATGACCGCCGTGGGCTTCCTCGGCCTCGGGGCGATCCTGTGGCTCATGATCTTCAAACCGTCTTAGGCCTTTGACGGGGGCGGTGCGCGCCGTATCGTTGACGTTGATGACGAGCAGCGGCCCCGGTCTCGGGGCGGATCGGCTCGAACAGCGATCACTCACGCTGAAGGGAAACGCCGGCCCGACCGATGTGGTCGTCCTCACGGTCACGGCTGGAGGGTGATCCCTAGCACCTGGTAGAGGAGCAGAGCGGCGGCGACGAACAGGAGGCCGGTGAAGACCAGGTCCTCGAACCAGTCGATCAGGCCGGGTTGACGCTCGATCATGATCTTCGGGTTGTAGAACGCGATCGAAGCCCCGATTACCACCACCGAGAAGATGAGCCCGATCACGGGCGCCCAGTCGAACCCCGCGAACAGCAGACCGATGACCACGACCGCCACCACGTACAGGGGGATGTTGTTCTTGACGAAGGCATCGATCGAGTCGTGGCGGGAGCTGCCGGCCCTGGCGGTGGCGCGATAGAGCTCGTACGCCAGCGACAGGACGAAGGCGGCGGCGAGGACCCACGCCGCTTGTATCACCAGAGTGGTCATGCGTTACTCCTTCATGACTCAGCGTCAGAGAGACACGAGTCTACGCCCGAGCGTTGTCTGCGGTCTGGCGTCGCCAGGTCACAGGCGCAGGCTATCGGCTCCGACGCGCGTGGCCAGCGCTCCACCCCATCGGGCGTCACGACGTAGCGGCCCGGTCATTGGGTGTCCCCACAGCTCAAGCGCGTGGGAGCGGTATCCAGTGAACTCAGCTCGGCAGCTTGTGAGGCGCAACCGGTAGATGGCCGCGACCGTGGCGGAACGTCTGGGGTCAGCGCCGCTGAGCCGGCGGGAGCGCCCCGATCTGCTGGAGGAACTCGAGCTGGTCGAAGTAAAGACGCTCCGAGGCGACCTTGCCGTCGCGGATCCGCTTGACGCTGGCGAAACGCAGCGCCACGCGATTGCCGCTCGCCGGGATGTCGCCCTGTGGGCTGCGGAAACTGCCGCTGTGGGTGCCGCTCAGCGTGCCCTCTGTAACGACCGTATCGCCCGCAGCAACCTCGTGCTCGGAGCTGATCTTCCCGTCAGGGAACGCCTCCCAGAAGCTCCGCGCGACCGCAACCACCTGTTCCGGACCGCGCAGAGTCAGGCCGCCGGGCAGCATGGCCTCGGTATCGCGCGTCAGGTTCGCGACGCGGGCCTCGGCGTCTTGGGTGTTGAAGGCTTCGTCATACCGTCGCGCGGCTTCGACCGGGTCGGTCATCTCTTCCTCCGTCCGTCGCGTGGATTGCTAGCGGCAAGGTAGGCGCCTGCAAGACGCCTGTCCAGCGACGGTTCACTTGGTTCCGGGCGGCACGTGGGCGGGCGGCTGGTGGACGGTTTATGGCTTACAGCCTTCAGTCGATAATTGACTGCTGGACGCTCGCGCGCGTCGAGCGTGAATGGCCGCCTAGCACAGCCCCCAGGGCGGCCGAAGTTGCAGTCGATAACTTTGGCACTTACGCTCGGGTTCCCACGCTCGTAGCACAGCGCTTGCGTCCAGAGACTTATGAGTCCCCTGCTCTGCCACTGAGCTACTCCGCCACGCGAATCGTGCTCAGATCGACAAGGGGCCTATCGCGTGAGCACCCTCCGAGGATACCTACAGTCGATAACCGAGGCAACTCGGTTAGCACAGCGCTCGAAGAGCAGGAGACTGGACACGACCGATGAGGACGGGTCAGGTCGTCCTCCCGTCGAAGGGTGCGCTGAGGTGACTCAGGCGCCGTCCGTCCCGACCAGGTTGCCGAACGCGGTACGGCATGACCTGGCGGCCCGGGAATCCGTCCGCCGGACCGCCTCGCCGGTCAGCTGGTGACAGGGGCGGGTTCGCGTGGGCCGAACAGGCCGAGCTGGACGAGCAAGCCCAGCTGGTCGGGCACGCCCAAGTGTTCGACGAGCCGGCCGTCGCGGAAGCGGAGCTGGTCAAGGACGGTGATCTTCGAGCGCCGCTCGGTGGGCGGCGCACCGAATATGCTCCCCGTGTTGACGCCGCGGCCGGTCGCGCAGATCCAGACGTGGGCACCTGGGAAACGAGGTCGTCGATCGTCGGCCGGACTCGCTGGGGGAGGCGGCCCCGCTTTATCCGGTGGTGTACCGAGTGATGGTCACAGCCCTTCCCGGGACCCCTGGCGGCCGGTTTCGCGTCTCTGGCACGCCTCGCGCGCCGCATCACTCGCCGCTGAGTCCTAGTTGCGCCATGAGGGCGCCGGGGTCCATGTACTCCCGGGTTTCAGCGATGAGGCCATCCTCGTTGAACTCGAGGATCTCGACCGCTTCGAACGACACCGCCCGTCCAGTAGCCGGGACCTCACCCGCGGGGGAGGCGAGGGGGCCGCGGTGCGTGCCCTCGATGTGCAGTTCGCAAGCAACACGGTTCCCATCCTCAAGCAGGCTTACGATGTTCCACTGCATCCCCGGGAATGCATTGCTCACCATGATGGTGGCTTGCTCGATGGCGTCCCGGCCAACGAGGGGTTCGGGGAAGAACGGGCCGAGGTACCTAGATTCCTCCGTGTAATGCGACACGTAACCAGACACGTCTCCTCTGTTGAACGCGTCTATCGATTCGCGCACGCTCTCGGCGTACCCATGTGTCGAGTCTCCCATGAACCGCTCCTTCTTCGTTGGTTCGTGGTTCACACTCAACAGCAGCGCCCGAGGTCGATCCATACCATTATTCTGGTATTCTGGTATCGACCCCGGGGAAACGGACGGCGGCTTGCCACACCTCAACCTCTCACCCACCAGGCTCCACGCCCAGCAGACGGCACTGGCACGCATACGTCAGCTGTCGTGCGCAGGTTTCGACGTGGCCAGGTTGCTCCACGAGGTGAACGGGATCGTCTGCCGGGTCGTCCCGAATGGGGCCCGGGCGATCGAGTCCCCCTTCTGGTTCACGGTCGATCCCGAGTCGCACCTGGTCACGAGCATCTACGGGCAGGGCTGCGACGTCGATCCGAGCGACTACATGCGGTGGGAATTGCTCGCCGACGACTTCATGAAGACCGCCGACGTCGTGCAGAACCCCCGTGGCGTGCAGACGCTGCACGAGGTCACGGATGGCCGGCCAGAACGCAGCCGGATCTACGTCGAGGTCATGGTCCCCCACGGCATGGCGCAGGAGCTCCTGGTCGCGCTGCGCACGCCGAACGGTGAGAACTGGGGGACCACGCGCCTGAACCGAGCACCGGGCGACCCCATGTTCTCGGGGCACGAGATCAGTTTCATGGCGGCGGCCGCACCGTTGATCGCGGAGGGTGTCCGTCGTGGACTGCTGGTCGGTGAAGCCACCGACCCGGAGCGACCCGATGCCCCCGGCCTCGTGGTCCTCGCCCCCGACGGCGAGGTGGAGTCGGTGAGTCCCGGCGCGGAGGAGTGGTTCTCGCGCCTTCCCGACGACGACGGACGCTTGGACGGGGTGCCGACGAGCGTGCTTGCGGCCGCAGCCGGGGCGCTGCACGACGCCGAGCGGAGAGGTGCCGGGGGCGCCTCCATGGCGCGCGTGCCGATGAAGGACGGACGCTGGGCGGTCGTCCAGGCGGCTGTCATGGGCGCGAACGGCGACTCGAAGGTGACGGTGATCATCCAATCCGCGCATCCCGACCGCATCGCGCCACTGCTGATGTCGATCTACGGGCTGACCGACAGGGAACAGGAGGTGACCCGGCTGGTTCTGCGGGGCGGCTCCACGACCGAGCTCGCGAAAGACCTTGGGTTGTCCCCGCACACTGTGCAGCAGCACCTCAAGAGCATCTTCGAGAAGACCGACGTAAACAGCCGCGGCGAGCTGGTCGCCAAGGTCTACTTCGACTGCTACGCCATTCGTACCCATGACAACCGGGAACGGATTCGGACCGAGCAGTTCATCCGCGGGGGCCCGAAAGCCTTCGCATCGGGCGGTGGTCGATCATGTGACGACCCGAGGCCGATTGCCCAAGGATGAGCCCTTCCGCGGCTGCCGCGCCGACGCGGTCGCCGTCTCGGTCCGTGACGGTCGAAGGTTCGAGCTGATGGTTACCCTCTGCACCCCTGGGCGACGAGCGTCATGCCACCATGCGCGCCCCCCCAAGGAGGTCCGGGCGGATGCTGATGCGATGGTCGGACACTAACCGCGATCTGGATCTCTGCCACTGCCCAAATTTAGGCGACGCCGTGGTGGCCCGGGACTCGCGCCGCTAGAGGTTGATTGCCTCGAGCTACTCAACCGGTTGAGGAGCTGGGCGCTCTGAGCGCCAAGCGCCAGATCCGGTTGGGACATCAAGGCCGATCGGGACATGCCGGCAGGCTGCGTACCGGTGTGGTAGGCGCGATCGACGGCCATGATTGTCCGCAGGTCGACCTCGTGGCGTTGGCCGAAGACGCGCCGCGTCTTCTGCGCCCGGGTCGATGGCGGCTGGCCCTCACAGGCGCAACCTCTCGAGGCAGCGTGTCCTACTCCGAGGTCTACCTCGACGTGATCGCGAACGCGATGCGGTCGCGCTCGTGGTTCCGCCAGGGCAGGCCGGCGGCGTAGGGCGGTTACCCGATGAGGTGAGGACCTGGCCGAGGAGGCGCCATGCGGCGCTCCCCGGCCAATCCAACTCGATACACAGAGAGACGATGCGATGAACGCCTCGGCGCTGGCGCGACAACCGAATCCGTTGCCCAACCCGTTCCGACCTGGCAACGGCGTGCCGCCGCCGTACCTCGCTGGACGCGACCCGGTGCTCAACACATTCGAGGACTGGATCCGGGAGACTCCCCCGCTCCACGCGAATTGGTCGCTCACAGGGTTGCGCGGCACCGGCAAGACGGTACTAACTCGGCGAGTTCGCCAGCCGCGCCGAGCGCGCCGGATGGCTGACGCTGCACCGCGAGGTCGGCGACCGTCACCGTGATGATGCCCGCATCGCTGAAGCCATTGCCGAGGACTGCGAGGCGCTCATTGCGCGAGCGGATGCCCTCGCCGCCATCGGGCAGGTCGTCGAGCGCGGAGCCCGCTGGCTCCGACCGAAGCGAATCCGGGTCGGGCAGGTCAGCGTCGATCCTGCTTATGAGGCCACCGTGCCGGCGCCCGCCGACGTCATGCGCCAGGCCCTCGCCCAACTCGACTCGACGTTGAGTCATAACGAGCGACCCGGCGCCATCCTCCTGTATGACGAGGCGCACGTGCTCGCCGACGACCGCGGGCGCGAGCGCTACTCGTTGTCGGGACTGCTCGCCGCCCTGGGCGCCATGCAGCGGGAGCACCAGCGAGTGCGCATGATCGTCTGCGGCCTACCCACCCTCAGCCTCAACCTCAAGCGGGCGCGGACGTATGCCGAGCGCATGTTCCGCCATGTAGCGGTGGGCAACCTCGAGCTCGATGCGGCCGAGGAGGCGCTGGCCATCCCGCTGGCCGGTAGCCGGCGCAGCTTCGGTCTGTCACTGCTCAGCGAGATCTGTGAGCAGACGGCCGGCTACCCGTACTTCCTGCAGTACTTCGGCGCCTTTCTATGCGGTCGGATCGGCTTGGAGCACATCGAGCTGGCCGACTTCCAACGGGTGGAGGGGGCCCTGCTCCACGAGCTTGACCTGGCCTTCTTCGAGGACCGCTTCGAGGGCGCACCTCGCTCCGAGCAACAGGTTCTGGAGACGATGGCGCGCGAGTCGGGTCGCGCCACGCTGCGCAAGATCAGGGCTGACGTGACCGATGCACCCAACGTCGATCTGCTGGTCAGGCGCCTGATCGATCGCGGCCTCGTCTACCGTACCGGACGC
>Ga0136619_10001211_pt1 | contig 10060 bp, 5 predicted proteins | sample AntDrymUQ3532106_2_FD_104807 | JGI IMG/M metagenome (GOLD analysis project Ga0136619, IMG submission 104807) | Polar desert sand microbial communities from Dry Valleys, Antarctica - metaG UQ353 (21.06) | ecosystem: Environmental > Terrestrial > Soil > Desert | place: Antarctica: Dry Valley... | reverse complement strand
CTCCCTTTCGGTAGCTCGGCTGCCGAGCGCCGTGGTGCTGTGGCGCGCGGCCCGGGGCTTTGCGGACCGGCCTTACGACCGGGGTGCCGTTTCGAAGGAGGACTCCGTCATTGCTAGCTCTGTGATCGACAGGACCGCGATTGGCCTTGAGCGCTCAAATGGCTCAAAGTAACCAAATTGGGATATTTACTACACGGAGTGAGGGCCGCGGTGGCCACGTGGCGACCGTCCACCTGATAGCGGGCCGACTAGACTTCAGGCAGTGCGTACGGAAGGAAGGTGCGCAAGCGACGGGTTGGCCATGGCAGCAGGAGGGGCTGGACGTGCGCACAAGCGGCGACGCGGGAACTCGCGGGCCCTCTGTCCCGTCGAGCCCTGTCGACCATTGCGGCGCAGGTTCGCACTGGTGAGGATCCTGCAGGCGCACACCCGCTATCGGCAGGCCGGGGGCGAGGATGCCGTCGTCGCCGCGGAGGCGAAGCTGCTGCGCTCCGGCGGCCATGAGGTCGCCCGGCTGGAGGCGCGTAACCCTGCTGGTGCGGCCGCCGCGGCCGGCGCGATGGCGACAGCAGCGTGGAACGCCGCCGCGGCGCGGCGGATGACCGACCGGATCGTCGAGTTCGCACCCGACGTCGTCCACGTGCACAACACCTGGTTCGCGATGTCGCCGTCGGTTGTCCAGGCGGCTGGCCGCAAAGGCGTGCCCGTCGTTCTGACGCTGCACAACTACCGGTTGATGTGCAGCAACGGCCTGCTGTTCCGTGACGGTCGTCCGTGCACCGACTGCGTCGGCAGCCACCCCTGGCACGGTGTGGTCCACCGCTGCTACCGGGGCTCGGCGACGGCGTCAGTGGTCGCCGCGACCAACATCGCGGTCAACCGATCGCGCGGCACGTGGCGCAACTGCGTTGACGCCTACATCGCGATGACCGAGGCGGCGCGGCCGCTGTTCGTCGCCGCGGGACTGCCTTCCGACCGCATCGTCGTCAAGCCGCACTTCGTTTCCGACCCAGGTTCCCGTCGGCAGGCGCCCTCGGCGTCGCGCACGGTGCTGTACGTCGGCCGTCTGGAGGTCGGCAAGGGCATCGAGGTGCTGCTGCGCGCGTGGCGGCAGCTGGGCGACACCGACCTCGAGCTGCTCGTGATCGGGGACGGGCCGCTGCGGGCCTCCTTGGAGCAGCTGGCGCCGGCTGGGGTTCGCTTCAGCGGATGGCTTCCTCGTGAGCAGGTCCGCGAACACCTGCTGACGGCGCGAGCGTTCGCCTTTCCCTCGGAGTGGTATGAGCCCTTCGGGCTCGTCGTGGTCGAGGCAATGGCGGCCGGCCTGGCCGTCACGGGCTCTCGCATCGGCGGGGTCGACGAGCTTCTCGGTACCTCCGGGGCTGACCAGCTGGTGCCTCCCGGAGACGCCGAAGCGCTGGCCTCGTCGCTGGAGCGATTGCGCGAGGACGGGATGGCCGACCGCGTGGGCGCGTTGATGCGCCGCCGCTACGAGGAGCGCTTCACCCCCGCGGCGAACCTGCCGCTGCTGGAGGGCATCTATGCCTCGGTGCAGTCCGGGGCCGGGCTGAGCGCTCGATGAGGGAAACGCACGCTGATCACAAGGTCTACCCGCCGGGGCGCGGCAACATCAGCGTGCCGGTGTCGTCGCGCCAAGCGGCCCTGGCGGGCCTGGCTCTGTATCCCGCCTGCCGGATCCTGCCGCTGGCCGCCCACCGCCTGGCGTGGACCTGGACCGCCGTGCTGGGGGGCCGCTGGTTGCCAGGACCGCTGCGCCAGTGGCAGCCACCCATGGAGGCCGACCGCTGGACCGCGCTGTGCACTGCCTGGGAGAAGACGCTGGGGCCCTTCGACGCCGAGGCCGTGTACCACCGCCCGCAAGCGACCCGGACTGGCCTTGCCGCGCTGCTGCTGCGAGCCGGCCGGCCGGTCGCCTTCGTCAAGCTGTGCCGGGCGGAGGACGACGCCGTCACCCGCGAGCTGCGCGCGCTCAAGGCGCTCGAGCAATCCAAGCCAACGTCGTTCAGCGCCCCTCGGCCCCTCGTTTCCAACATCGACGCCGGATGGCACTGGTTGGCGATGACGCCGCTGCCGGTGCGTTTCCACTCGCCGGTGCGGCGACCGCCGCTGGACAGCATCCTGCACGAGGTCCGGGCCGCTCTTGTCGACATCCCGCGGCCGGAGTCGATGCCGGAGCATTGGCAGCCCATGCACGGCGACTTCACTCCCTGGAACCTGCGACGGGTCGCCGGTTCGTCGATGTTGATCGACTGGGAGGAGGCGGGGTGGGGACCGCCGGGAGCCGACAAGGTGTATTACCAGGTCACCTGGGCGGTGATTCGCGGTCGAGCTGTGACGACCAGCGGCAACACCGAGGCGGTTCACTTCTGGCTGGATCGACTGGCGCGCTACGACGGCGATGACTGGCTGCGCTCGGCGATGGCGGCCGCGTTGTCCAGCGCGGCGCATCGACAGGACGCCCAACATGGCTGACGACCCCGCGCCCGCGTTGCCGCGTCCCAAGGTCGTCTACGTTGCCGGCTGGGGGCGCAGCGGCAGCACCCTGTTGAGCGCCGCCCTCGGAGAGCTGCCGAACTTCGTCGCCTTGGGTGAGACCCACAACATGTGGCGCAGCGGAGCGGTCCGCAACCGCGCCTGCGGTTGCCGGCAGCCGTTCTCCGACTGCGAGCACTGGTCGCAGGTTCTGGCGACCGCCCGTCGCGACGACCCGGGCTTCCCCTCGGTCGCCGACATCGTGACCGCTCAGGCGCACGCGGCTCGCACCCGGCATCTGGCGCTGGTCGCCACACGTCTGGGCTCCCGGGTCCGCGACGACGCCGCGCAACGCTACCTGCGGGCCATCGGGGGGGTCTACCGCGCGGTGGTCGAGTCCACCGGTGCCCGTGTGCTGGTGGACTCCTCCAAGGAGCCGGTCTACGGACGTCTGCTGGAGCACCTGGACGTCGACTTCTTCGTCGTGCACCTCGTGCGCGATCCCCGCGCGGTGGCGTACTCCTGGCTGCGGCGCAAGGAGCGGTTCCGCGCCTCGCCCGGCGAGCAGCCGTCGTACATGCACCGGCACGGCCCGCTGACCAGCTCCGCCTTCTGGCTGACCTGGAACGCGATCGCCGGTGGCTTCTGGCGGCGACGGCTGGGATCGCGCTACCTGCTGGTGCGCTACGAAGACTTCATCGCCGACCCGGCCGCCACGCTGACCGCGGTGCTGCGGATGGTGGGTGAGCCGGTCGAGTCACTGCCCCTGACGGGCCCCAGCAGCCTGGTGCTGCAGCCCAACCACATGATCTCGGGCAACCCGAGCCGCTTCTCCACCGGGTCGGTCCAGCTCAAAGAAGACAACGAGTGGCGAACGGCGCTGCTGCCAGCCATTCGTCGGCGCGTGGAACTCGCGACGTGGCCGCTGCTGCTGCGCTATGGTTACCCGCTGCGCCAAGCACCACATCGCCCGTAGCTCCCGCAAGTGCCTGGATAGTCAAATTTTCCCATGACTGCCTGACCCGGGGGAGCTATACTTCCCCCTTCAGCGGAAGCCTGGCGTCATTGTCAGGCATCGCAACCTATCCCGCTCGCGAGGTCACCCGCGCGCCCGGGCTGGCATCACGGGGGGAACCACGATGGTCAAGACCATTGACGTTCGGCTGCTGGGCCGCGCCGCAGCGGCGCTTGTCCTTGCGTTGGTCACCGCGACCGTGGCGGTGCCGCGGGCGGCGGCGGCTCCTGGCCGTGCGGGGGTAGTTGGTGGCCCGCGGTTGGTGGTGAGCGCTCCGGCGCGGGTGGCGGCTGGTGAGGCCTTCGACGTGCGCCTGGCACTCAAGGGTGCGCCGGGTGATGTGGCGGGTTACGAGACGGATCTGCGGTTCGACACTGGCAGCGCAGAGTTCGCGGGGGTGCAGCCGCGTCGGGGGAACAGCCTGGCGGCGCTGGACCGTGGCGTGGTGCCGTTGAGCGCTCGGCACGCCGATGGCGTGTCGTTGGGGTTGGTGACGTGTTCGACGTCGGACTGCGTGCATCCTCGTCAGGGACGTCGGGCCTCGGGTCGCGCCGCCGGGACGGTGCAGCTGGGACGTCTGCAGGTGCTGCCGACCGCCGAGGGGCAGTTGGAGCTGGACTTTGCCGGCACGTTGCTGGTCGATTCGTCGGGCAACACGGTGCGGGTGGCGGCGCCGTCTGGGTTGACGGTGCAGGTCGGCGCCTCGGGTCGTTCGCTGGCGGCGCCCGCGGCAGCAGGGTTGCCGTCGCCGTCGTCGGACGGTGTTGCGGTTCCTGACTTGACGTTGGATGGCTTGGTCAGCCACGCCGACGTGATGGAGGGGGCGTTGGAGTGGGTGCGGCTGCGTGAGCGCAACGGTGGCGATTGCCGGGGCAGTTCGCCGGGTGATGTCAATCGTGACGGTTGTGTCGATGTCGCCGACCTGCAGCTGCTGACCACCGACGCCACCGACGTCGCGGCACTGCCGTCCAGCGACAGCGGGCAGCGCAGCTCGCTGACGACGACCTCGGACGCCGGCGTGACCGCCGCGGCCGCGGGGATCACCCTGACGGTCAACAACACCGGGGATGGTGCGGACGTTTCCAAAGGCAACGGGATCTGCGCCGCTTCCAATGGCGCCTGCACGCTGCGGGCGGCGATCGAGGAGGCCAACGCCCAGGCGGGTGCGAACACCGTCAACTTCGCCATCGGCAGCGGCTTGCAGACCATCGCGCTGACCAATACCCTGCCGACTCTCAGCGACCAGTCAGGCCCGACCACCATCGACGGCTACACCCAGCCGGGGGCGGCGCCCAACACCGACCCTGTGGTCAGCAACGCCAAGATCATGATCCAGGTGGTCGGGGCTGGCGAGAGTTCCTTTGACACCTTCAGGATCACCTCGCCCGGCAACGTCCTGCGCGGCCTGTCGGTCTACAGCTCCTTTGCCGGGGTGCGCATCTACGGGGCCGCCGCGGTCGGCAACGTGCTGGAGGGCAACTTCATCGGCACCGACGCCTCGGGGACCTACGCCGGCGCCCCTCGGGTCAACGGCTCGGCCGGTATCGTCAACCGTGAGGCGGCCAGCCAGACGCGGATCGGCGGCACCGCGCCGGCACAGCGCAACGTCATCTCCGGCAACGCCTACATCGCCATCCTGACCTATGACGCCGGCACCTCGGGTGTCCTGATCCAGGGCAACCTGATCGGCCTGAGCCCGTCGGGCGGGCGCATCGGGCGCAACGGGGGTCACGGCGTGGACGCCAACGCCGGTGTCAACAACATGGTGATCGGTGGCACGGGACCCGGCGAGCGCAACGTCATCTCCAACAACCTGCGTGGCGGTGTCGAGCTGTCCCACGGCACCGGGGTGAAGAACAACAAGGTCATCGGCAACTACATCGGCACCGACGTCACCGGCAACGCGATCACGTCGTACACCGGCAACGGGACCCATGGCATCCGCCTGGAGGACCGGGTCACGTACAACACGATGTCGGAGAACGTGTTCGGCGGCAACGTGGGCAGCGCCATCAAGTTTGACCAGTCCTACAACAACACCTTCAAGCACAACCGGGTCGGCATCGGGGTCAACGGCGCGGCCATTCCCAACACCGAGTACGGGGTGTACGTCACCAACCGCGCGCACTCGAACATCATCGGACCGGGCAACATCATCTCCAACGAGTCGGCGGGGGTCACGGTCACCGGCAACGTCGAGAACGACTTCAACACCATCACCCAGAACTCGACCTTCGGCAACGTGGGGCTGGGGATCGACCTGGCGCCGTTGGGCGCGGTGAACCCCAACGACCCCGGGGACACCGACAGCGGTGCCAACGAGCAGCTGAACTTCCCCGAGCTGACCTCAGCCACCACGGCGGCGGTGTCGGGGACGGCTTGCGCCAACTGCACCGTGGAGGTGTTCAAGGCCGACTCGGGCAGCAGCGCCCACGGGGAGGGCCGCACCTACATCAGTTCGACGACGGCGAACGGCGGCGGCTCCTTCAGCGCCGCAGTCACGGGCGTCAGGTCGGGTGACGTGCTCACCACGACGGCCACGGACCCGGCCGGCAACACCTCGGAGTTCTCCCGCAACATCACCGTCGGCGGGGACGAGCCACCACCGCCGCCGCCGCCTGGGGACGAGCTCGCCAGTGACACCTTCACCCGGCGGGTGACGGGAGGTTGGGGACAGGCCGAGAAGGGCGGTTCTTACAAGCTGTCAGGCACAGCCTCGGCCTTCAATGTCGACGGCGACAGCGGCGACATCGTGGCCGCGGCCAACAGCAGCTACAGCGCGCTGCTGCCCGACGTCCGGCTGCGCGACACCGACCTGGCCTTCTCGGTGACCACCGACAAGTCGGCGACGGGCTACCGCCAGGTCGCCATCGGCGTGGCCCGCTCGGTGGCCAGCAACACCCAGTACCGCGGCAAGCTGCAGTTCGACACCGGGGCGGTGTACCTCAAGGGCGAGAAGATCGTCGGGGGTGTCACCACCGGGCTGGGTCCCCAGGTGAAGGTGACCAGTGCCGAGCCGCGCCAGCCGGGCGTGCCCCTGCGGGTGCGGATGCAGGCGGTCGGCGCCAACCCCACCACCGTGCGGATGCGGGTGTGGCTGGCCAGCGAGCCCGAGCCCAGCAGCTGGCAGTTCAGTGCCACCGACAGCGAGGCGCAGCTGCAGACCGCCGGCTCTCCCGGTGTCCGAGCCCAACTGCCCGCCACCGCCGACAACGCGCCCGTGCGCTTCAGCTTCGACGACCTGGTGGTGCAGTAGCGCAGAGTTGACCACCCGGACCGGGTTGCACCCACGGGCCGGCATCTTCGGGGGAGTCGTCATGGTGAGTGTGGTTGATGCCCGGCTTGGCCGGGTCGCGGTGGCTGTTGTGTTGGCGTTGGTCGCGGCGGTGGCGGTGGTGCCGCGTGCGGAGGCGGCGGCCGGCGGTGCGGCGGGCGGGTCTGGGCCGCGGTTGGTGGTGGGGGCTCCGGCGCGGGTGGCGGCGGGTGAGGCGATCGAGCTGCGCCTGGCCCTCAGGGGTGTGCCGGCTGACCTGGCGGGTTATGAGACCGATCTGCGGTTTGACACCGGCAGCGCCGAGTTCGCGGGGGTGCAGCCGCGCAAGGGCAACGGCTTGCGGGCGTTGGGTCGTGGTGTCGTCCCGTTGAGCGCGGCGCACGCCGATGGCGTGTCGCTGGGGTTGGTGACCTGCGCCACGTCTGACTGTGTGCATCCGGGCAGGGGCCGGGCGGCGTCGGGGCGAGCCGCCGGGTCGGTGCCGCTGGGACGTTTGCACGTGCTGCCGACGGCTGCGGGATTGTTGGAGCTGGAGTTTGCCGGCACCAGGTTGGTTGACGCCTCGGGCAACACGGTGCGCGTCGCCGGGCCGACGGTGACGGTGCAGGTCGGCGGTTCCGGCAGCCTGCTCGCCGCCCCTGGTGGGGCGGTTGCGGCTCCGGTGTCGTCGGATGCTGTTGCCGCGCCGGATCTGACGTTGGACGGGCTGGTGGGTCACGCCGATGTGATGGAGGGGGCGTTGGAGTGGGTGCGTCTGCGGGAGCGCAACGCCGGCGACTGCACCGGCAGCTCACCGGCTGACGTCAACCGCGACGGCTGCGTGGACGTCGCCGACCTGCAGCGGCTGACCACCGACGCCACCGCCGCCGCGACGCTGCCGGCCGCTCCAAGCGGCGCCGCGGGGGCGGACGCCGACGTGATTCTCGCGGCCGCGGGTGCCACCCTGACGGTCAACAGCACCGGCGACGGCCGTGACGCCAAAGCCGGCGACGGGGTCTGCAAGACCTCCAGCGGTGCATGCACGCTGCGGGCCGCGATCGAGGAGGCCAACGCCTTCAGCGGTGGCAACACCGTCAACTTCGGTATCGGCACCGGCCTGAAGACCATCACCTTAAGCAGCCGCTTGCCGACGTTGAGCGACCAGTCGGGACCGACCACGATCGACGGCTACACCCAGCCGGGGGCGGCGCCCAACACCGATCCGGTGATCAGCAACGCCGCGCTCATGATCCAGGTGGTGGGGGCTGGGGAGGGCTCGTTTGACGGCTTCACGATCACCTCGCCGGGCAACGTCCTGCGGGGCCTGGCGGTGTACAACTCCTATGTTGGCGTGCGCATCTACGGCGCGGCGGCGGACGGCAACGTGCTGGAGGGCAACTTCATCGGCACCAACGCCGCCGGTACCTACGCCGCCCCGGTGCGGGTCAACGGCTCAGCCGGCATCATCAACCGTGAGGCGGCCAGCCAGACGCGGATCGGCGGCTCCTCGCCGGCGCAGCGCAACGTCATCTCCGGCAACGCCTATATCGGCATCCTGACCTACGACGCCGGCACCTCGGCGCTGGTGATCCAGGGCAACCTGGTCGGCTTGAGCCCGTCGGGCGGGAAGCTCGGGAACTGGAACCACGGCATCGACGCGAACGCCGGCGTCAACAGCATGGTCATCGGTGGGACGGGGGCGGGGGAGCGCAACGTCATCTCCAACAACGGCCGCGGCGGTGTGGAGCTGTCCCACGGCACCGGGGTGAAGAACAACAAGGTCATCGGCAACTACATCGGCACCGACGTCACCGGCGACAGGGTGACCTCCTACAGCGGCAACCTGACCCATGGCATCCGCCTGGAGGACCGGGTCACCTACAACACCATCTCGGACAACGTGATCGGTGGCAACACCGGCAGCGCCATCAAGTTCGACAACGTGTCGCACAACACCTTCAAATACAACCGAGTCGGCATCGGAATCGACGGTAGGGCTATTCCCAACACAGAGTTCGGTGTGTACCTGACCAACCACGCGGCCAAGAACACCGTGGGACCGGGCAACGTCATCTCGAACGAGTCGGCTGGGGTGACCCTGACCAGCGTCGCCGACACCGACTTCAACACCATCACCCGCAACTCCACCTTTGGCAACGTCGGCCTTGGCATCGACCTCGCCCCCATCGGCCGGGTCACCGCCAACGACGCCGGCGACAGCGACAGCGGCCCCAACCAGCAGCTGAACTTCCCGGTGCTGACCTCGGCCACCACGACAAAGGTGGCGGGCACGGCCTGCGGCGGATGCACTGTCGAGGTGTTCAAGGCAGACTCCGGCAGCAACGCGTACGGCGAGGGAAGAACCTACGTGGGCGGCGCGACCGCCCGAGGCGATGGCTCCTTCGCCGCCGCGGTCAAGTTGAGGTCGGGCAACGTGGTGACCTCCACGGCCACCGACACCGCGGGCAACACCTCGGAGTTCTCCCGCAACCTCACCGTCCGGTGACGACGCAGCTTTCCGGAACTCTCCCCGCGGCAGCGCTGTAGCTCTTCCGGGTTCGCCGTGGTCCGCGCCCGGCGCGGGGCTGCGGGGAACCGGTCGTGGGCGGATACGATGCCGCCTTGTTGCCCTGTGGCGTCTGGGATCTGTGTTCCTGGCGGTGACGGGGCCCGACAGGAAGATCGACATCCATGAGGTTGACCGGCGCGGTGGCGCGGTTCGTGCGCGCGCGCCCCGGCCTGCGAGAACCGTTGCGTGAGGTGCTCACCCGGGTCGGTCGTCACCGGCCGGGGCCGCGCAACGACATCATGCTCATCTCAGCCCGTCGCAGCGGGTCCACCTGGCTGATGGAGCTGCTGGGCACCCAGCCGGGCATGCGCTACGTCGACGAGCCCTGCGAACAGTTCTATTACCGCCGCCACGGCCTCCGCACGGGGCTGGAGGGCGTGCTGCCGGTGATGGACAGCAAGCTGGTCTCGGTGGCCGAGGCCGACGCCGATCACTACCGCACCTTCTTCTCGGACCCCAAGGCCACGCGTATCCACGGGCCGTATGACCCGACGCGACCGACGTTTCACTTCTCCACCGACCGGCGCGTGCTCAAGATCGTCAACGCCACAGCCCTCGCGCAATGGCTGGACGATCAGCGGTTGGGCTTCGACATGGTCTACCTGCTGCGCCATCCCGTCCCAACGGTGGTGTCGATGGCCGCCAGCGTGGCCCTGCGGGCGGAGGCCAACCTTCGCCATCCGGGGTTCGTGCGGCGCCATCTGACCGGCGAGCAGGAGCGTCTCGGCTG
>Ga0136619_10001210_pt1 | contig 10067 bp, 10 predicted proteins | sample AntDrymUQ3532106_2_FD_104807 | JGI IMG/M metagenome (GOLD analysis project Ga0136619, IMG submission 104807) | Polar desert sand microbial communities from Dry Valleys, Antarctica - metaG UQ353 (21.06) | ecosystem: Environmental > Terrestrial > Soil > Desert | place: Antarctica: Dry Valley... | reverse complement strand
TAAGCGTCCAGGAGGCGCTCGACTCCGAGCTCGAGGGGCCGCTCCAGGTGCGGGGCTACCTGCTCGAGCGCGACGGGGAGCTCCGGCTCTGCTCGGCCATCCTCGAGTCGTACCCGCCGCAGTGCGGCGAGCCCTCGCTCAGGGTAGACGGCGGCAAGCTTGCCCCCTCCGAGGAACCTGCCTCGCTCCTCGGAGAGGTCGAAGAAGACGTCTTGCGCGTGTCCGAGAAATCCCGCTAGCGGACGACGAATGACCCTTTCATCGAGGTGTCGTGCGGCTCGCAGACGTACCGGTACGTGCCCTTCCGTAGCGTGATCGCATAGGTCTTCGTGCCCTTCCGAACGACACCCGTATCCACGTTGACGCCCGGGCCGCGCAGCTCGAAGTTATGGATGCTGGAACGGTCGGCGATCGTGAGCGCGTACTTGCCTGGCGACAGTGTCTTGACGGCCTTGCCACCCTTTGTGAGCGTGATCGTGAACCCGGGGCCGACAGTCCCCGTGAGCTTGATCGGCGCCGTGCCTCCATGAGCGGGCAGAGCGATGAGAGCGAACACCGCGACGGATGCGGCGCCCAGTCGTAGCTGTTTCATGCAATCTCCTCTTTGGTGGATTGGGTCACTACACGGTAGATACGGACGAGAGGCCCGTGCGGATGGATGTCACCGAATTACGTCCAGGACTGTGGCGCTGGACGGCTCCGCATCCAGCCTGGATCGAGGGCGCGGACTGGCCTCGGGAGGTCGGCTGCGTCTACTACGAGGCCCCGGGCGCCGTCGTGCTGATCGACCCGCTCGTGCCACCCGAGCGAGAAGGCTTCTTCCGCGCCCTCGACCGCGACCTCGAGCGAGCAGACCGTCCGCTGGCGATCCTGCTCACCGTGCCGTGGCACGAGCGGAGCGCCGAGGAGGTCGCGGAACGCTACGGCACCGCGCTCGGCGGTCTCCCCCGCGGGATCGTCCCGCTCTCGTTCCCGGAGGTCGGTGAGACGATCTACTGGCTGCCCGAGCACGGGGCGCTCGTACCCGGGGACACGCTCTTCGGGGAGGGGCAAGGAGGTCTCGTCGTCTGCCCGGACACGTGGCTCGAGGGGGACACGCCGGCTGTCTTGCGCCAGTCCCTCCGGTCGCTGCTCGAGCTGCCGATCGAGCTCGTCTTGGTCTCCCACGGAGAGCCGGTCCTGGCCGGGGGTCACGCGGCCATCGAAAGAGCGCTGGCGTGACCGGCCGTGCCGGTCTCGGCCGAGGGTAGAGGGCAGTACAGCCGGCCGGCCCGACTAGCCCCATGACTGCTCGCCCATCGGCCGGAACGCGACCTCGAGAATCCGATGGCCGCGCGGCCGGGTGAGCACGAAGAGCACGGCGTCGGCGACATCCTCGGCGCTCATCATCCCGGGCAGGGCCTCGGGCGAGCGACCGCGCCCTTCGTCGAGCGCGAAATCGGTCGCGGCACCGCCGGGACAGACGTTCGTGCAGCGGATCCCGTGCGTCCGCAACTCGTGGTCGAGCGCACGCGTGAAGCCGACTTGCGCGAACTTCGAGGCGCAGTAGACCGCTTCGTTGGGAAGGCCCCGGCGGCCCGCCTCCGAGGCGACCGAGACGATGTCACCTTCTCCCGCGCGCATGAGGTGCGGCACGGCGGCCGCCGCGGCGTAGAGAACGCCCTTCACGTTCACGTCGATCATCTCGTCCAGGTGCTCGGGTGAAAGCTCAGTGAGCGGGCCGTTATGCGCCCACGCCGGCGTTCGCAACGAGGATGTCGAGCGGCCGAAGCGAGCCACGGTCTCGTCGACGAGCGCCTCCACCTGCGCTCGGTCGCGGACATCGCAGGGGTGCGCGACCGCGTCTTTCCCGAGGCCGAGGTCCTCGCCGCTGCGCGAGGCGAGGCCCAGCCTGACGCCCTCTTCGTGCAGCGCACGGGCGACTGCGGCGCCGATCCCGCGGCTTGCGCCCGTGACAACGGCGACCCTTCCTTCCAGGCTCATGTCTTCTCCTTTGCGGTTGGCGGGTCAGCGCCCGGACTTCGCGAGCCGGCGGCGCGAGAGCGTGTCGAGCGTGACTGCAGCGAGCAGGATCACGCCGGTGACGATGAACTTCGTCGCGGAGCTGTAGCCGACGAGGTCGATCCCATTCGCGATCGTGGCGATCACGAGCGCCCCCAGCAACGCCGCCACCACTCGGCCGCGACCGCCGAAGAGGCTTGTGCCGCCGATGACCGCGGCGGCGATCGCGTCGAGGAGGATCGTGCCGCCGCCAGCGTTGAGATCGACCGAGTTCAGGCGGGAAGCGAAGATGACGCCGCCAAGGGCCGCCATTGCTCCGGAGATGGAGAAGACGATGATGCGGATCCTGGCAACGCTGATGCCCGCTCGGCGGGCGGCCTCCGCGTTCCCGCCGACCGCGTAGACGTGGCGTCCGAATGTCGTCCGCGTCGCCACGTAGGTCCAGGCGACAAGCAGGAGCACGATCAGCAGGCCGGCGAAGGGGAAGCCGCGGTCGCGGTTCGTGACCGCGACGACGAAGAAGGCGACTGCCGTGAACGCGAGGATGCGCAGGAGCGGCATGACGAGGTTTCCCAGCGGAACGCCCGCACGCTTGCGTCCGAGAATCCGGGCGAGCGCCGTAGCGGCGTAGAAGGCGCTCGCGAGCGCGGCCAGCACCCAGCCCGTACGGTCGCCGAAGAAGTAGTTCGTCGTGTCGTTGATCCACTTGTCCTCGATCACGATCACGCCCTGCTCACCGATCACCTTCTGCACGACGCCCTGCCACGCGAGCAGCCCGGCGAGCGTCACGACGAAGGACGGAACACCGATCAGCGCGACGAACGAGCCCTGAAAGGCGCCGATCGCCGCGCCCACGGCAACCGCGATCAGGATCGCCACGATCCCGTTCACCTGCCAGCTCCCATCGGGAATCTGGAGCTTCGCGACGATCACGCCCGCGACGCCGCTCACGTACCCGATCGAAAGGTCGATCTCGCCGATCAGGAGCACGAAGACGACACCCATCGCGATCAGCGTCACGCCGGCCATCTGCACGATCAGATTGTTGAAGTTGCCGGCGGTGAGGAAGTCGTCGTTCTTCGACTGGAAGAACAGCGTGATCAGGATGAGACCGACGACGACCGGCAGGCTGCCGACGTCGCCGGAGCGGATGTTGTCGAACACACGCCGGAGCGCTGCCCCGAGTCCCTCTGTCGGCTCGACGGCCGCCACGTCGGTGCTCATCGGCCCGGCACGGACTCGTCGAGGATGCCCGCGACTTTCGTCGGAACGCCGGCGGTGATCGCGTGCACGACCTCCTGTTGCGTCGTCTGCTCGCGCTCGAACTCGGCGACGTTGCGACCGAGTCGAAGCACAGTGATCCGGTCTGCGACTTCGAACACGTCGTGAAGGTTGTGCGAGATGATCACCACCGCGAGCCCCTGTTCGGCCAGGCGCTTGACGAGCTCCAGCACCTGTCTCGTCTGTGCGACTCCGAGCGCCGCCGTCGGCTCGTCGAGGAGGACGACGCGCGAGTTCCACATCACCGCGCGCGCGACCGCGACAGACTGGCGCTGCCCGCCCGACAGGCTCGCCACCGGCTGTCGGATGGAGCGGATCGTCGTCACGGCGAGCGTCTTCAGCGTCGCGGCCGTCTTGTGCTCCATCACGGGCTCCCGCAGCCCGTGCAGCACGTCCCGGGCTTCGCGACCGAGGTACATGTTCTGAACGACGTCGAGGTTGTCGCAGAGCGCGAGGTCTTGGTAGACGACCTCGATTCCGAGCCGGGCAGCGTCCTTCGGGCCGTGGATCGTCACCGGCGCACCCTCGAACAGGATCTCGCCCTCCTCGGCTGCGTGGATGCCTGCGACGCACTTGATCAGGGTCGACTTGCCGGCGCCGTTGTCGCCGACGAGCGCCATCACCTCACCGGAGCGCACGGCAAAGTCGACGTCGGAGAGGGCCTGCACGGAACCGAAGCTCTTCGAGAGCCCGCGGAGCTCAAGGGTCGGTGTCGAGTCGGTCACGCTCATCGGCGAGGAGGAGCCGGCGGAGCGCCCGTGGACGCCCCGCCGGACCGGATCCTTCCTACTTGCAGTACTTCGCGTAGGCCCCGCGGCAGACCTCGCCCTTCTTCAGGAAGCCATCCTTGAACAGGAGCGTGTAATTCCGCTTCGTGATCGTCACCGGGGTGAGGAGCACCGACGGCACCTGCCGTCTGCCGTCGAACGTCTTGCCGTTCACGCCGACCGGCTTCTGTCCCTTGGCCAGTGAGACCGCGAGCTTCGCGGCGGCGTTCGCCTCAGCCTTGATCGCCTTGTAGACCGTCATGCACTGGTCGCCGGCGAGGATGTTCTGGACGCCCTGTGCCGTCGCGTCCTGGCCAGTGACCGGGATCTTTGGCAGCTTGCGCGCCTTGAGGGCCGAGACGACGGCGTTGCCGAGACCGTCATTGGCAGCGGCGACACCCTGGACCTTGTTGCCCGTCCGGGCAAGCATCTGCTCGAAGATCGTCAGCGCCTTCTGGTTGTCCCAATCCGGCACCGCCTGGTCGGGACCTTTCGTCAGGGTGCCGTTCTTGAAGAGCGGGTTCAGCACCGACTGGTAGCCCTGCCGGAAGAGCGTGGCGTTGTTGTCGGTCGGCGAGCCGTGTAGCTGCGCGATCACGGGCTTCTTCGAGTAGGAGCCGTTCGCCTTCAGGCAACTGACGAGCCCCTGTCCCTGCAGGCGGCCGACGGCGACGTTGTTGAACGAGACGTAGTACGCCGTGCTCCCCTTCAGGGTCAGCCGGTCGTAGTCGATCACCTTGGCTCTGCGGGCCTTGGCGAGTGCCTGGATCGCTGCGCCCGAGCCTGAGTCGAGGTTTACGAGCAGGATCACCTTGGCACCGTTCGTGAGTGCCTGCTCTGCCTGGGCCCGCTGCTTCTGGCGGTCGCCCTCGGCGTTGACGATGCTGTAGCTGACCCCGGCGGCCCTGAAGGCGGCGGCCAGGAACCTTCGGTCCTGCGTCTCCCAGCGGACAGATGACTTGGAATCCGGGAGCAGGACGGCGATCTGGGCGTCCGAGCTGCCCGCTGCGACGTCGGAGCGGGCTGCGGCGGTCGCAGCCAGAGCGCCGAGCGAGACGAGGAGGGCAAGGCCGATTGTGAGGCGTGTGAGCTTGTGCACGTAAACCTCCCTGGAATGTGAGACTCGGCGCAACGCTGCGCGACATTCAAAGCGCTTTCAACGTGACCGGAGAAGGTCGGGCAGTAAGCTCAGCGCACGTCCGACGTGCTCACACCCGAGGCTGTCGAGTTCCTGACCGAGCTCGAGCGGCGTTTTGGTCCGCGCCGCCGTGAGCTGCTTGCGGCACGCCAAGAGCGCGCGACGAGGTTGCGGGCCGGCGAGCTTCCGGATTTCCTGGCGGAGACGGCCGAGGTACGCGCGGGCGACTGGCGGGTGGCCCCGGTCCCCGACGAACTGCAGGACCGGCGCGTCGAGATCACTGGGCCGGTGGACCGGAAGATGGTCATCAACGCGCTCAACTCGGGGGCGCGGATCTACATGGCCGACTTCGAGGACTCGAACTCGCCCACCTGGGAGAACTGCATCGAGGGTCAGGTCAACCTGACCGATGCGCTCGAGCGGACGATCTCCCTAGAGGCGGGAGAGAAGAGCTACCGGCTGGACGACGAGATTGCAACGCTGCTCGTGCGCCCACGCGGCTGGCACCTCGCCGAGCGCCATTTCGAGGTGGACGGCGCGGCGATCTCCGCGAGCCTCTTCGACTTCGGCCTCTACTTCTTCCGCAACCACGGGCGCGGGGGCCGCTTCTTCTACCTCCCGAAGCTCGAGAGCCACCTCGAAGCGCGGCTCTGGAACGACGTCTTCGTCTGGGCGCAGGACGAACTGGGCGTCGCGCAGGGCTCGATCAAGGCGACGGTCCTGGTCGAGACGATCCTCGCGGCGTTCGAGATGGACGAGATCCTCTACGAGCTGCGCGAGCACTCGGCGGGGCTGAACGCTGGCCGCTGGGACTACATCTTCTCAGTGATCAAGAAGCTCGGCCACCGGCCCGAGTTCGTGCTCCCCAACCGGGCCGCGGTCACGATGGCCGTTCCGTTCATGCGAGCGTACGCCGACCTGCTGGTGAAGACGTGCCACCGCCGCGGCATCCATGCGATCGGCGGCATGGCGGCGTTCATTCCCTCCCGCCGTGACCCCGAGGTGAACGCAGTCGCCCTCACGAAGGTGCGCGAGGACAAGGAGCGCGAGGCCGGGCAGGGCTTCGACGGTACCTGGGTGGCGCACCCCGATCTCGTCCCCGTCGCGATGGAGGTTTTCGACCGCGTCCTCGGCAACCGCCAAAACCAGGTCGACCGGCAGCGTGAGGACGTGGATGCCGATGCCGCGAGGCTGCTCGACGTCGCCTCGACTCCCGGGGAGATCACCGAGGAGGGCCTGCGCAACAACGTCTCCGTCGGGATCCAGTACCTCGCCGCCTGGCTCCGTGGCTCCGGCGCCGTCGCGCTCTTCGACTTGATGGAGGACGCCGCCACATCCGAGATCTCACGCTCGCAGGTCTGGCAGTGGCTCCGGCACGGGAGGGTCGAGCGAGCCGACGTGGAGCGGGCGATCGACGAGGAGACGGCGACACTCGGAGACGGCTACGCCGAGGCCCGCGAGCTCTTCGAGCAGGTGGCGCTCGGCGACGAGTTCGTCGAGTTCCTGACGCTACCCGCGTACGAGCGACTCGACTAGCATCTTCCGCCGAGCTCGGCTTAATGCGCCAGCCAGCCGGCATCCATGGTGAGCACCGCGCCCGTCATCGTCCAGGCCGCGGGGCTGCAGAGGAATCCCACCGCTTCCGCGACCTGCGTGGGCTCGATCAGCCGCTTGACCGCGTTGGCGGCAAGCAGGACGTCGGTGACCACCTCCGCAGCTGCGATGCCATGCACCCGGGCCTGATCGGCGACCTGCGTCTCGACGAGGGCCGTCCGGACGTAGGAGGGGCAGATCGCGTGTGCCGTAACATCGGGACACCGGGCGGCCGCCTCGAGCGCAATCGTCTTCGTCAATCCGACGAGACCGTGCTTCGCGGCGACGTAAGCGCTCTTGAACGGTGAGGCAACCAGCCCGTGCACCGAGGCGATGTTGATCACGCGACCCCACTCCGCGTCGTACATACCGGGCAGAAATCCCCTCGTGAGCAGAAACGGCGCGGTGAGCATGACCGCGACGATCCGATCCCACTCCTCCGAAGGAAAGTCCTCCAGGGGACTCACGTGCTGCAGCCCCGCGTTGTTGACGAGGATCTGGACCGTGCCGGCCTCCTGGATCACACGTGCGACCGCCGCCGGCTCGGCGAGATCGGCTTCGATCGCCACGCCCCCCTCGATCTCCGCGCAGGACCGCTCGAGCGCCTCGCCCGGCAGATCCGCGAGCACGACCTCCGCGCCTCGTGCCGCAAGATGGTCCGCGATCGCGAATCCGATCCCCGAGGCGGCCCCGGTCACGAGTGCGCGCCGTCCCTCCAGCCTGCCGTCCTCAGAACCGGATCCGGGGCGTGCAGCAAGCTTTCGGCCGTTCCGGCTCATGACGGGCCGTTCGGAGCAAGAGCCGTGTGCGGCGGCGGAACCCCGCTCTTGGCGCTGACACCGAGGCTCTCGAGCAACGCTCCGCTTCCGCGAAGCTCCGCCGCGCTTGCCTCGTGACGAATCCTGCCCTTCTCGAGGATGTACCCACGATCCGCGTGCCGGAGCGCAAAGATGGCGTTCTGCTCCGCGAGCAGGACGCCGAAGCCCTCCTCGCGCAGCAGATCGAGCCAGGTTCCCAGCTGGCCCACGATCACCGGTGCCAACCCTTCCGTCGGCTCGTCGAGCAGCAGGATCTCCGGGTTCGTGACGAGCGCGCGCCCGAGCTTGAGCATCTGCTGCTCGCCGCCGCTCAGGTGGCGCGCGGGACGCGTACGCAGCTCTGCGAGCGCGGGGAACATCTCGTAGACCCGGGTCACGTTCCAGGAGCCCGTGCGGCGGCGGCAGCTGTGCGCCGCGAGCTCGAGGTTCTGGGCGACCGTGAGACTGCCGAAGACACGCCGCCCGCTCGGCACGAATGCGATCCCGAGCCGGGCGATGGCATGGGTCGGCGCGTCCCTGACGGCTTTGCCGTCGATCTCGACGCGTCCGGTCCTGGCTCGGGTCAGCCCGACGAGGCTCCGCATCAGGGTGGTCTTTCCGGCACCGTTGCGACCGAGCAGCGTGACGAGCTCCCCGGAGGCGATGCGCAGCGAGACGCCCTGCAAGGCATGGCTCGAGCCGTAGTAGGTGTTGAGGTCCTCTGCCGTGAGAATCAATTGGCCACCGCCTCCAATACGGGCCCTTCGCCGAGATAGACGGCCATGACCTCAGGGTTCGACTGCACCTCGGCGACCGTTCCCTCGGCGATCACGCGGCCCTGGTGCAGGACCGTGACGCGCTCCGAGATCTCGAACACAACGTCCATGTCGTGCTCGGAGAAGAGGACGGTGAGCCCGCTCGACCTCGCGAGCTCGACCACGAGCTGCGTCGTCTTGCGCGTCTCCGCAGGCGACATGCCCGAGGTCGGCTCGTCGAGCAGCAAGAGCTTCGGGTGCGTCGCGAGCGCGAGCGCGATGTCCAACGCCCGCTGGTCGCCGTGGGAGAGCGTCCGAGCCTCCGTCTCGGCCTCTGCGCCGAGGCCGACGCTCTCGAGCAGCTCCCGAGCCTCGCTCTCCACCGCGCGGTGGAAGCGGGTGAGCAGATCGGCGCTCCGCCCCGAGCGGGTGACGATCACCGCCGCGATCGACTCGAGCGCCGTCAGCCGCGGGAAGATGCTCGTCATCTGAAAGGACTGGACGAGCCCTTTGCGCGCGATCGTGTACGGGCGTTTCCCGGCGATCGGCCCGTCTTCGAAGACCACACTCCCCGACGTCGGCGCGTGGACGCCTGTGAGCAGCCGGAAGAGCGTGGTCTTGCCGGCGCCGTTCGGACCGATGATCGAGTGGATGCTCCCCTCGGCGACCTCGAAGCTGACGTCGTTCACGGCGTGGAAGGTGCCGAAGCGCTTGGTCAGCCCGGTCACCCGCAACAGCTTGGCGCTCATTCGTCGCCGCCGTTCCGCGTTCTCAGTCGGCGCCACGGACGGCTCGAGGCGAGACCGGCGAGGCCGTCCGGGCGCAGCAGCACCACTCCGAGCAGGACGGCGCCGAGCACGAGCTGCCAGTGCGCCGTGTGCTGGACCAGCCACTGGTGCCCGAGCGTGTAGACGAAGGCGCCGACCACTGGCCCGAGGAAGGCGAACATCCCGCCGATCACGGCCATCAGGATCGGCTCGCCGGACTTCGTCCACTCGAGCAGCTGCGGGTAGGCCGACTGGGTGTGGATGACGAAGAGCGTTCCCGCGACCGAGCAGAAGGCACCAGAGAGCACGAAGGCGCCCAGTTGGTGGCGGAACACGTTCACTCCCAGCGCCTCCATCCGGTCGCGGTTCTCCCGGGTCGCGCGTAGGACGAGGCCGAAGGGTGAATTGACGATCCGCCAGAGCAGCAGCGCGCAGACGACCGCAACCGCGAGGGTGAACATGTAGCCCTGACGGGCATCGGCGAGCCACCTCGGCAGAACGTCACCGAAGAGGCCGTTGTCCCCGCCTGTGAACTCGTGCTGCTGCTGGGCGAGGACGTAGGCGAGCTGCGTGAAGGCGAGCGTGAGCAGCGCGAAGTAGAGCTGGCGAGTGCGTAGCGCGATCAGCCCGATGACGAACGCCAGCGCCGCCCCCACAAGTGGGGCGAGCGCGAATCCGAGCCAGAAGGACCAGCCCCAGTGCTCCCAGACGAGCATGACGACGTACGCGCCGCTGCCGTAGAACGCGGCCTGGCCGAAGGAGACGAGCCCGCCGAAGCCGAGCAGGAGGTTGGTCGCCAGGGCGAAGACGGCAAGCCCGATCGCGTTCTCGACAACGAGCGCGTCGTCCAAGGGCAACAGTGCTCCGGCGAGCACGAGCGCCCCCACCGCCGCTGCCGCGAGGGCTGCCCCGAGCACGGGAAAGGAGCCACTGCCTCCCCTGGCGCGCACGACTCCGGCGGTGGCGGC
>Ga0136619_10001206_pt1 | contig 10090 bp, 9 predicted proteins | sample AntDrymUQ3532106_2_FD_104807 | JGI IMG/M metagenome (GOLD analysis project Ga0136619, IMG submission 104807) | Polar desert sand microbial communities from Dry Valleys, Antarctica - metaG UQ353 (21.06) | ecosystem: Environmental > Terrestrial > Soil > Desert | place: Antarctica: Dry Valley... | reverse complement strand
CTGTTTGGAGTTGGAGGTCATCCCGTTGCGAATTATATTTTCGCTGCCGCAATGGCGACAGACAATCTGAATCGTAACCATGGTCGTGAGTGTACACTGCCTCTCTACCTTGAACCACTACCTAATTTTCTATCTCACTATCTCACGAAGCGAGCTTTGCTTTTGCAAAGCTCGCGCCTCACGACTCACGCACCGCAGGAGACGCGAAGTCATCGGGCGGACTCCGTATCAGGCGTTCGGGTAGAAGTTGCGCACCCAGCGGTGGGCCTTGAGCCTCCGCACCTGGTCCTCGGGCAGCCCCTCGCCGTCGCCGACGGCCATGTTCCGCTCCACGTTGCGGACGGAGCGCATACCGGGGATCACGGCCGATACCGCCGGGTTGGAGAGGATGTAGCGAAGCGCGATCTCCGCGATCTCATCCTCCGTAGTCCCCAACTCGGAGACGATGGCCCGCACCCGCTCCTGCACCTCGCGCTTTCGGTCGCCCTTGAAGTACTCGTTGCGGAAGTCGCCCTCCTCGAACTCCGTCTCAGGCGTGATGCGGCCGGTCAGAGCGCCCTCATCGAAAGGTACCCGCACGATGACGCCGACGTTGTGGGTCCGGCAGAAGGGCAGCAGCTCGTCCTCCGGGCTCTGGTCGAAGACGTTGTAGATGACCTGCACCGTGTCCACCAGGCCGGTCTGGACTAACCGAAGGGCGTTCTCCGGCTGGTGATCGTTTATGGAGACGCCGAAGGTCCGGATCTTGCCTTCCTGCTTGAGCGACTCGACGGCCTCCCGCCAGCTTCCATCGCCTACCCACTCGTCCTGCCACACGTGGAACTGCTGCACGTCGAGGGTGTCCACGCCTAGGTTCTTCAGGCTCTCCTCCGTGCACTTCCTGACGTAATCTCCCGGGAACGCCTCGTCGGGGTGCAGGCCCTCGGGCGCGGGCCAGACGCGGTTCTTGGGCGGTATCTTGGTGGCGACGCGAACGGTCTCCTCTCGGTCCGCGATGACCTGCCCGACGAGCCGCTCGCTGTGGCCGTCCCCGTATGCGAGGGCCGTGTCTATGAAGTTCAGGCCGAGGTCTATGGCCCGGTTCAGGGCCTTGAGGGATTCGTCGTCTTCGGCGCCGAGCCAGGCGTCCTGGCCGATGCCCCAGGCCCCGTAGCCTATCTCCGAGACTTCCAGGCCGGTATTGCCGAGCTGTCTGTGGTGCATGGTTCCCTTTCGCTCGTGGAGCTTGCGGCTTTTCATGGTAGCACCCGTGTGGAGATGGTCCCGGCGTGAGCTAACTCTCCGGCAAGGGTAGACTATATGCGTCGGTATATTGGAGGGATGGGGCTCTTGCGTATCCTGGACGAGAAACGGCAGACGCTGGTCGAGCGCGAACGGACGCTTCTGGAGGGGCTCGTCGGGTTCCTGGAAGGGTTCGGGGCGCCGGGTGAGGACGCGGAGCTGGTGCGGCGGGCGCTTTTGGATGTGGACGAGCTGTTTCTGCTGGTGATCGTAGGCGAGTTCAACTCCGGCAAGAGCGCCTTTATCAACGCCCTGCTCGGGGCGGAGGTCTCCGAGGAGGGCGTCACGCCGACGACCGACCGCATCACGGTGCTGCGCCACGGTCCGGAGCCGGCCTCCCGCGAGCGGCGCGAGGGTGTGCTGGAGCGGGAGTACCCGAACGACTTTTTGCGCGAGGTCTCCATCGTGGACACGCCAGGCACCAACGCCATCATCCGCGAGCACGAGGAGCTCAGTCGCGGCTTCGTCCCCCGCTCGGACCTGGTTCTGTTCGTCACGTCGGCCGAGAGGCCGCTCACGGAGAGCGAGCGAGGGTACCTGGAGATGATCCGGGACTGGGGCAAGAAGATAGTCCTGATAGTCAACAAGGCCGACCTCCTGAGCGGCGAGGACGCCGCGGACAAGGTGCGCTCCTTCGTGGCGGACGGCCTGCGCTCCACCCTCGGCCTTGCTCCCCCGATGTTCTTCGTCTCCTCCACCCTGGCCCGCAAAGCGAAGGGAGCGGGGAGCGAGATGGAGAAGGGCGCCCTGCTCTCGGCGAGCGGCTTCACGGAGTTGGAACGATACGTCTCGGACGTGCTCGACGAAGAAGGACGGGTGCGCATCAAGCTGGAGAGCCCGCTCGGCGTCGTGGAAGAGCTGGCGCGGCGCTACCGGCGGACTGTTGGGGAGCGGTTGGGTTTGCTGGAGGACGACTTCAGGACGGCGGAGAACGTGGAGGCGCAACTCGGGGCTTTCGTGGAGGACCTGCGGCGGGACTTCGAGGCGCGGATGGCGGAGATAGAGAACACGGTGCGCGCGATGAACGAGCGGGGCGACGCCTGGTTCGAGGAGAACATCCGGCTTGGCCGATTCAGGGAGCTTTTGCGGCGCGAGAAGGTGGAGGAGCGTTTCCGCAAAGAGGTCGTCGGGGACACGGAGGAGGTCATAGACGGGCGGGTTGAGGAGCTGGTGGATTGGATCGTCGACCGCAACCTCAGGCAGTGGCGCTCCATCGTGGACTACGTGGACCGCCGGCGGCAGGCCGGCTACGACGAACACCTCATCGGCGAGGTCGGCGACAACTTCGAGTACAACCGGGGCCGGGTCATCCAATCCGTCGGCAAGACCGCCTCCGAAGTCGTCCGCGACTACGACCGGGAACACGAGGCGGAGAAGATAGCCCTCTCTCTCCAGGACGCCGTCGCCCGGACGGCTGCGACCGGGATCGGGGCCGTGGGCATCGGCACGGTGGTCGTGGCGCTCGCCTCGACGCGATTCCTGGACGCGACGGGCATCGTGGCCGCCGCGATAATCGCGGGCTACGGCCTCTTCATCCTCCCCAACCGCCGCCGCAAGGCCAGGCGGGAGTTCCGCGAGAAGACCGACGCTCTCAGAGAGCGCCTCGGTGAGGTTGTGCGGCGGCAGTTCGAGTCGGAGTTGAACCGCTCCGTGGAGCGGATGCGCGAGGCTATCGCGCCGTACACCCGCTTCGTGCGCGTCGAGCACGCCCGCATGAGCGAGGCCCGCGAGGCCCTGGACGAAGTCCATGAAGAAGCGGCCTCTCTGCGGGCGGAGATCGGCGCCCCTGACCTGTAATGCGGAATCGGGTCGAATACTTCGTGGCCTGTTCTGGTCGTGAGTCGTGAGGTCGTAAGTCGGGAGTCGAGATCCCGGATAGACTGGCAGAGTCGAGCGAACGGAGCGGAGAACGAAATGGCGGATCTCGGTACGAAACAGCGCAAGCTGGTGGCCCTGATGGTGAACGATTTGGGCATCGCGGACATCTCGGAGCCGGAGATGGTCCAGATGGAGCAGGAGGTGCAAAGCCTCCCCGAAGAGGAGCTGGACCGGACGTTAGCCTCCCGGCTGGAGCTTCCCTACCCGGTGGAGGAAGAGGCTCTGGACCTCGCGCTGTCGCGCGTCGAAGAGCCGGAGCGTCCCTCGGCGGGAGAGTCCGGCGGCTTCACCGGCGCTCCTGATATGAGCCACGATCCCCGCCCCGAAGAGCGCGAGGGCCGGTAGCCGGAACCCCAGCTACCCAGGATGCAGCCCCGGCTTCAACGCGCCTGGCTGATCTCCAGCAGGTGGTCGTCGGGGTCCCGGAAGAAGCACCGTATCTCCGCGCCCCGGTCGAACAGCGGGGTCAGGAACCCGGCTCCCCGAGCCTTGAGGATTTCGTAAGCCGCTTTGCAGTCCGGCACGCGAATGGTCATCTCGTGGCTGACGGAGCCGGGGTCCTCCGGAGGCGCGAAGGTCACACCCGGCTTGTCCTCCGTCGGTTCGCCCCCGGTCACGAGCAGTAACCAGCTACCCTGGAACTTCAGCACGCAGGAGGCGCCACCGTATTCCCTGTACACCGAGGCCCCGAGCACGTCCCGGTAGAACGAACGAGACCGCTCCATGTCGCCCACCACGAGGATGTGGGTTAGCTCCATTCCTTCCGTCGGGAAACCGTTCTCCATCTCTATCGTCCTCCTGAAACGTGGTCTGCGTCGTCCCGCAACACGGTCCTCCCCCAGCGCCCCGAGAAGACAAATTCCGCTACGGGCTTGCGTTCGCTCCGGCCGGCGTGCACCGCTACCCGAAGACGCCGGTCTCCTGTCACGCGAAGGCTACTCGCACGAGGTCATATCCTTCGGCTTCTGGCCCGGAGACGCCAACGTTACGGAACCTGCTTTCTATTCCTACACCGCGCCGGTGCCCGAAGGTCTCACGGAGCAACCCTTGAGTCCGGCGGGCGCGTCCTGGCAGGGAGGTTCCGCGCTGCTGTTGTACGAGGAGGTCCGAAAGAGCGACTCGCCGAAGGACACCTTGCTGGAGTTCCTGGAAAGCGCATATCAGGCCGGCGCGAAGACAGCGAACTGGGACATCAAGGACTTCGAGACCAGGCCGTCAGGCCAGGGATGACGGAGGGGTGATCCGATGAGCGCGGTCGAGCCAGCGGATGCGAGGCGTCAGAACGGGGATTCCTACGATCAGCCGGTCTCTCCGCTGGAGCTCTTCTTCGACCTGGTCTTCGTCTTCGCCCTCACCCAGGTAACCGCGTTCCTCTCGGACCACCTCACGTGGACCGGGATGCTGCAGGGCGCCGCACTGCTCGCGGCGTTGTGGTGGGCGTGGGCTGGATACTCGTGGGTAACCAACGCCGTACCAGCCGACGATGTGATCCCGGCGCGACTGGTGGTCCTGGCCGCAATGGCGGCGATGCTCGTCGCCTCACTCGCCGTCCCCGACACCTTCGGCGATTATGGGGTGATCTTCGGCGTCGCCTATTTCGTGGTGCGGCTCTTGCAGGTGGTCCTGTACGCGCTCGCCGCGGGCCACACGTCGGAGATGGGGCAGGCCATCCTCCGTCTAGCGCCCGGCTATGTGGGAGCCCCGGCACTGATCATCGTGGCCGGGTTTCTGGACGGCTATGCTCAGGGGGCGCTCTGGATCGCGGCGCTCGCGCTCGATGCCAGCATAGCGTATGTCCGGGGCGTTTCGGGCTTCCGGATACACGCTGGACACTTCGTGGAGCGGCATGGCCTCATAATCATTATTGCTCTAGGCGAATCCATAGTGGCTATCGGTGTCGGGGCGTCAGGACTGGGGCTCGGCGCTGGGATAGTAACCGCCGCCGTGCTTGGGGTCGCGCTCGCCGCCGCCCTGTGGTGGGCCTACTTCGATCTCGTCAGGCTTTACGCGGAGCGGAGGCTCTCCAAAGTGCACGGAATCGAGCGCGTGAAGTTGGCGCGAGACTCTTACAGCTACCTGCACCTGCCTATGGTGGCGGGGATAGTCTTCACCGCCCTGGGCGTCAAGAAGGTCCTGGCCCACGTCGGGGATCCGCTCGGGACGGTTCCGGCCGTGGCGCTGTGTGGCGGCGTCGCCCTTTACCTTTTCGGGCACAACGCCTTCAGGCTGCGCGACGTGGGCAACATCAGCGTCCTCAGGTTGGTGGTGGCGATCCTCTGCTGCACGCTCATCCCCGTAGCGGTGTCGGCGCCCTCTCTCGTCACCCTCGCCATCCTCGCGGTGTTACTCTGCGCGCTAGTCGCCTTCGAGACACTGAGCTCGCGCGAGTTCCGGCAGAAGCTGCGCGCTCACTGATCCCGCTGCTCCGGGACGCTCGATGCGTCCCCGCTCATCCCGGTTCTCGCCAGCCCGGAGTAGCTTGCGATCCGCAACGTTGGACGGTGAAGGTCCGAAGGATCGGTCGTCTTTGGATCAGAGCTTCCGCCCGCGCTTTATCCTGGCGGCGAACCGGTCCCCCCCGAGATGGTACGCCAGGTAACGCCAGTCGGGGGCGTCCAGCACCAGCACGTCCGCCCGGTAGCCGGGCGACAGCCGCCCGGCCTCTCCGTCGAGGCCGAGCACGTGGGCCGCGTTGGCGGTGCAGGCGGTGAGGGCTTCGGCGGGGGAAAGCCCGAGCCGGGTGCAGGCCAGGTTCATAACCAGCGGCAGCGACTCGCAGAACGAGCTGCCGGGGTTGAAGTCCGTGGCGAGCGCGACGATGGCCCCCTCCTGAACCAGCGTCCGGGCCGGGGGCAGCGGGAGGCCCAGGAAGAGCGCGCACGCCGGGAGCAGCACCGCCGTTACGTCGCTTTGAGCGAGCATTTTCGCGCCCTCCTCTCCGGTCGCCTCCAGGTGATCCAGGCTTCCGATCCCCAACTCTACCGCCAGCGGGATGGCGCCGCGCTCCGAGAACTGGTCGCCGTGCATCCTGAGCGCGAGGCCGTACTCCCGGCAAGCCTCCAGATACCGCCGCGCTTCGGGGGTCTCAAAAGAGCCGCGCTCCAGGAAGACGTCCGCCGCTTCTGCGTACCGGGCGGCTTCGGGCAATATTTCTTCGACGACGTGGTCCACGTAATCCCCGGCGTTCTCGAACTCCGGCGGGACCGTGTGCGCCCCGAGGAAGGTGGGCGACACGTCCACCGGGCTCTCCGTGGCAGCCCGCTTTATGGCCCTGAGCATCTCGAGCTCCGAGTTGCGGTCCAGCCCGTAGCCGGACTTCACCTCGGCGGTGGTGGTTCCGTGCTCCAGCATCCAACCCAGGTGACGCCGCACGGCCGCCGCCAACTCCTCTTCGCTCCCCTCGCGAGTGGCGCCGACGGTCGAGAGGATTCCTCCGCCGGCGGCGTGCAACTCCTCGTAGCCCGCGCCTCCGGAGCGTAACTCGAACTCCCGTGCCCGATCCCCGAGAAAACAGGCGTGGGTGTGGCAATCCACGAGCCCCGGCAGCGCAACCCTACCGCGCCCGTCTACCGATATGCAGTCCGGGCCCGGCGGATGCTCACGCAACACGTCTCCGGGCCTCCCTACGGCCAGGATGCGCTCCCCGGAGACAGCCACGGACGCCGGGGCATGTACCTCCAACTCGCCCAGAGACCCGCCTCGCAGCGGGCCGTGCCGGGCAGGTGAGACTGCGGCAGCGAGGTCGTGGACGAACAGGGTGGCCTCGCTCATGTGTCCCTCCGGTAGGCTCGTATGCCGTTTACCCACGAAGCGGATACCACGTCGCGTCCGGCCCCGAAGACGAGTGCGGAGGACAGGAACTCGGGCTCGACATGGGACACTTCGGGGTGCAAGAGGTCTATCTCCACGAAGTCCGCCCGATCTCCCGGCTTCAATCCCTCATGCTGCCATCCGGCTCGCAGCAGGTACGGTGTCGGAGAGGTCTCTCCTTCGGTGACGAGGATGTTCCTCCTTCCGGCGAGCCGGCGGGCGTTGGTCTCCAGTTCCCGAAGCTCCTCGAACGGGTCGAGGCGCGCGTGCTGGTCGGAGCCGACGGAGAGCCGGATGCCGCGCTCCAGGATGCCCTCCGCCGGGAGGAAACCGTCGCCCAGATTCCCTTCGGTCGTCGGGCAAGCGCAGACGCCGGAGCCGTGCTGCGCGAGGAGATCCAGTTCGTTCTCATCGGCGTGCGTGGCATGGACCACCGTGGTTCGGGGACCGAGAAACCCGGTCTCCGCGAGTAGCTCAATGGGCCGCATACCGTGTTCCCCCAGGCACTCCTCTATTTCGCGCGGCTGCTCATCGGCGTGGATGTGGAGTGGCGCGTCGTGGAGCCGGGCGTACTCGCCGAGCCTCTCCAGCCACTCCCGCGGCACGGCCCGTACGCTGTGGGCCGCGACCCCGATCTCCAAGAGCGTGCGATCTGCGGCCCACTCCCGCAGCGCGTCCACCCGCTCGGCAAAAGCCTCCGGGCTCGCGTCCCGGAAGCGCGGGACGCCGCCCCGAGCGTAGGCGACCGGGAGCAAAAGGAGACGGATGCCCGCGCTCTCCGCCACCTCGGCCACGGCTTTGGCAAGCGCGTTGGGGTCTTCGTGGAGTGTCCCATCGGCTTTGTGGTGAACGTAGTGAAACTCGGTGACGCTCGTGTAGCCGGCGGCGAGCATGTCCCGGTAGCACCGTTCCGCTACTCGCCGCATCTTGTCCGGGTCGAGGCTCTTCGCGAGCGCGTACATCCTTTCCCGCCAGGTCCAGAAATCGTCGTTGGGACGCCCGGCATCCCGGTGCTCGACCCGCCCGCGCAGGCCGCGCTGGAAAGCGTGGCTGTGGTCGTTGACGAAGCCAGGCGCGAGCGCGCGCCCCGGTAGCCGCTCGCCGTCCGTGACGGCTCCGACCTCGACGATGAGGCCGTCCTCGATGATGACGCCCATGCCAGGGTGAGCGCCACGAGTGTCGAGGATGAAATCCGGTACGAGGGTATGTCTCACGGCTGTTCGCGCATGGGGACGCGGACGCCGCGTTCTTCGGCGACTTCCACGGCGCGGTCGTATCCGGCGTCCGCGTGCCGGATGACGCCGGTGCCGGGGTCGTTGGTGAGGACACGTTCGAGTTTCCGGGCGGCGAGTTCGGTGCCGTCGGCTACGGTGACCTGTCCGGCGTGGATGGAGCGGCCGATGCCGACGCCGCCGCCGTGATGGATAGAGACCCACGTCGCGCCGCTCCCGACGTTGACCATCGCGTTCAGGAGTGGCCAGTCGGCGATGGCGTCCGATCCGTCGAGCATCGCCTCGGTCTCGCGGTACGGCGAAGCCACGCTGCCCGTATCCAGGTGGTCGCGGCCTATGACGATAGGCGCGGAGAGCTCGCCGCTGGCGACCATCTCGTTGAAGCGCAGCCCTGCTTTGTGGCGCTGGCCGTAGCCGAGCCAGCAGATGCGGGCAGGAAGGCCCTCGAAGTGGACTTTTTCTCCGGCCATCCGGATCCAACGTATGAGCGCCTCGTCCTCAGGGAAGAGGTCGAGGACGGCCCTGTCGGTCTTCGCTATATCCGCCGGATCGCCGGAGAGCGCGGCCCACCGGAACGGGCCCTTGCCCTCGCAGAACAGCGGTCTTATGTAGGCCGGCACGAAGCCAGGAAAGTCGAAGGCCCGTTCGTACCCGGCGAGCTTCGCCTCGCCCCGGATGGAGTTGCCGTAGTCGAAGACCTCGGCGCCGGCATCCATGAAGCCGACCATCGCCTCGACGTGGGCGGCCATGGATTCCCTGGCCCGTCCGACGAGGTCGTCGGGGTCACGATCGCGCCCAGCCTCCCAGTCGTCGAAGGCGACGCCTACGGGCAGGTAGCGAAGGGGGTCGTGGGCGGATGTCTGATCCGTGACGATGTCTACCGCAGCGCCGCAGCGCAGCAGTTCCGGCACGACTTCGGCGGCGTTACCGAGCACGCCGATGGAGAGCGGCTCGCGCTTCGTCCTCGCTTCCTCGGCGAGTCGCCGCGCGTGGTCGAGGTCGTCTGCCTGCGTATCCAGGTAGCCGTGGGCAATGCGGCGGGCGATGCGGGAGGAGTCGCACTCGACGCAGATGGCGACGCCGCCGTTCATGGTGATAGCGAGCGGCTGGGCCGCGCCCATGCCTCCGAGGCCGGCGGTGAGCGTGACCGTGCCCGCGAGCGAGCCATCGAAACGCTTCTTTGCGACGGCGGCGAAGGTCTCGTATGTGCCCTGGAGGATGCCCTGGCTTCCGATGTAGATCCAGGAGCCAGCCGTCATCTGTCCGTACATGATGAGCCCGAGCTTCTCCAGCCGGCGGAACTCCTCCCACGTCGCCCAGTCGCCGACGAGGTTGGAGTTTGCGATCATGACGCGCGGCGCCCACTCGTGCGTGCGCATGACGCCAACGGGCTTGCCCGACTGCACGAGCATCGTCTCGTCATCCTCCAGAGTCCTGAGGGTGCGGACGAGAGCTTCGTAGGATCTCCAATCACGGGCAGCCTTGCCTGAACCTCCATAGACGACGAGCTCATCGGGACGCTCGGCAACCTCGGGGTCGAGGTTGTTCATGAGCATCCGCAGGGCCGCCTCCTGGGGCCAGCCCTTGCAGGAGATCTCCGATTCTCGTGGCGCCCGGACGGTGGTCCTCTTGCCCGTGTAGTTCGTCATCGAGTTCCTCCCGTGTAGATTTTCGTCCGCTCAACGCTCTCTGAAAGCATAGCTGACGCCGTTGGCCGACTCACCAGAACACAACCGGAACACTCGATATTTGGTAATGGCTCAACATAGAATGACATCGGCATTGTGACGGTGCAGGAACAACCGGAGGCAGATCTCGTGCATCTCATCCGACTTGGAGAACGAAAGCGTCCGGCGAACGAAACGCCCCACTCGCTGCCTCAAGGTGTT
>Ga0136619_10001203_pt1 | contig 10095 bp, 10 predicted proteins | sample AntDrymUQ3532106_2_FD_104807 | JGI IMG/M metagenome (GOLD analysis project Ga0136619, IMG submission 104807) | Polar desert sand microbial communities from Dry Valleys, Antarctica - metaG UQ353 (21.06) | ecosystem: Environmental > Terrestrial > Soil > Desert | place: Antarctica: Dry Valley... | reverse complement strand
GTCCCAGGCGGAGGCGGCCTGGTGGACGTCGATGGTCCGACCGATGATCTGGGAGTCGGCGTACAGCCGCAGCGTGGCGGCGGTGACCGAGCACCCGGCCGGAACGGCGGGCAGGGCGAACCGCACGAGGGAGCGCTGGTTCCCACTAGCGTTGCTCGACCGCACCTGCAGGGTGCCGGTGCTGCCAGAGTTCTGGTTGGCGTTGGCCTCGTCAATCCAGGCGTCCGCCGCTGCGACGACGGTCTGGCTGTCCGGACCGTCGCACACCCAGGTACTGGTCGTGAACGTGTTGGCGCCCACCGCGGCCGTGTCGGTGACCACGGCCAGCACGCTGACGGACGCCCAGACGACACAACCGCCGGTGATCGGCACCAGCAGCCAGCGCCAGCTCCTAGGCCAGCGCATGGCCCCGCACCTGCGTGGGAACGGGCTCGCTGTCGGGTCGGCGCGGGAACCAGATCGCCCGCAGCTGCAGCCACAGCAGCAGCGTCGCCGGTATCGCCACGATCGTGGTCCAGCCCACCGGCGTACGAGCGAAGGCCAGCGCGCGTCCGGCGTGCGGCACCACGAGGACCGGGGTCACCGTGTCCGCGGTCATGACGTACGGGGTCGGGTCCGGGTCGGCGTTCGCGTCGCCCTTGGTGCGCACGACGACCTGACCGTCACGGTCGTGGAGCGCGATCACCCGGTGCAACACCGGAGCAGCGGCAGCACCGCCGCTCTCCTGCTGCACGAGCACGACGTCACCGACCTCGACCTCGGCCGCGGCCAGGGGGCGGGCCACGACCAGGCTCCCCACCGACGCCGTCCCGGTCATGCTTGCGCTCTGTACGGTCAGCGTCTGGTAACCCAGCAGCCGAGGGACCCCGGCAAGCGCGACCAGTGCGACCAGCACCACCAGGACTCCGGTGACGCTCACCCGCAGCAGCCAGCGGTACAGCCGGCGGCCGGTCCGCCCCCCCGTGGGGCGGACCGGCCGGGCGCTCGGGTGAGTCATCGTGCTCACGGGTTGTTGGCGGTCTGCTCTGCGTCGAAGGTGAAGGTCGCAGTCGTGGCCGCGTTCTTGTAGGCGTTGCCCGTCGACAGCGGCAGCGCGACCCGGAAGCAGAGGGTCTCGCTCGCCGACGCGGCCAGGTTGCGGTCACCGGGCTGGGCCCCCTGCCCCGGGTTGCCGAAGATCTGACCCCCGGTCGAGTCCAGGTCCCCGCTGTAGAGCTGGGTGCCGTCGAAGTCGTTGCACGGCGTGCCCGGAGTGGTCGCGTCGATGGTCTTGACCGTCATGACCAGCTGGTCCTTGAGGCCCTTGCTGTCGGCGTTGGTCGCCGCCGACGTGAGCGAGTAGCGCACCGCGGCGCTGCCCGGCTCGTTGGTCACGACGAGGTCGTCGGTCACCTGGTCACCCGGCATCATGTTGGAGAACGACACCGCGGCGCTGGTCGGCGTGGTCGATATATCCACGGTGCTGGTGTTGAAGGCGTTGGCGCCGACCGCCTCCTGGTCGGTGAACACGGCGAGCACGCCGACGGTCATGAGCGAGCCGAAGCAGGCCAGCGCGACGACGGTCGCGCCGAGCTGGCGGCGCCGCCGGCCGGGGTCGTGGGACACGTTGTTGGACGGCATCGGCCGGCCTTTCTCATGAGGGCAGTCCGCCCGTGGACATGACCGGGCAACCATGGGGGCAACCGAGTGTGATACCTCAGCAACTGTCCGTAATCGAGCCGTACGGGGTGTGGTCGCGCCCGAACGGTCAGGCGGCCGCCGGGCAAACGGGCTATCCGGGGCGCGGTCCGGGCGTCAGGCGGGCAGCGACTTGCGCCAGTGCGCAGCGACCTCGACCCGGCCCTCGTCGAAGTGTCCGGCGAGCCCGTGCGCGGCGAGCGTGTCGACGACGACGTCGAGCAGCGGCTCGCCGGGGGCCACGTTGGCGGTGTCCGGGTGCCAGACGTTCAGCTCGAGCATGCCGTGGTCGACCGCGTGCCAGACGTCCGGCGGGGTGAACCACACCGCGCCCCGCGGCGAGCGTCCCTCGGCGTCGAGGCGGCGCAGGGCAGCGTCGGCCACCCAGTGGTCCTCGACCGCCTGGAGGACGACGACGTCGCGATGGGCGAGGGCGGCGAAGGCGGCCTGCAGCCGGTCGTGGTCGGTCGGCGCCTCCCAGTCGTCCTGTTCCTCGAGCAAGGCCGTCCTGGCGTCGGCCACCAGCTCCCGCGCTTTCGCGGCCGGCGACTCACCGGGGAGCTCCGCCTGGACCGCCGCCGCGACCTCGCGGAGCACCGCGTCGGCGTCGAGCAGCCCGGCGCGCACCTGGACCCGGGCGAAGTCGCGCACCCGTTCCTGCGGCGAGACCTTGGACGTTGTGCGGAAGAAGCCGCTCACCAGCCGCGCTCGGCCAGCCGGTGCGGCGCGGGGATCTCGTCGACGTTGAGCCCCACCATCGCCTCGCCCAGTCCGCGCGACACCTTCGCGACCATGGCGGCGTCGTTGAAGAACGTCGTCGCCTTGACGATGGCGGCGGCGCGCTGCTCGGGGTTGCCCGACTTGAAGATCCCGGATCCGACGAAGACGCCCTCTGCACCGAGCTGCATCATCATCGCCGCGTCCGCCGGCGTCGCGATGCCGCCGGCGGTGAACAGCACGACCGGCAGCTTGCCCGCGCGCGCGATCTCGACCACCAGGTCGTACGGCGCCTGCAGATGCTTGGCGGCGACGTAGAGCTCGTCCTTGCTCATGGAGGTGAGCCGGCGGATCTCGCCGCGGATTGCACGCATGTGCGTGGTGGCGTTGGACACGTCGCCGGTGCCGGCCTCGCCCTTGGAGCGGATCATCGCCGCGCCCTCGCAGATGCGGCGGAGCGCTTCGCCGAGGTTGGTCGCACCGCAGACGAACGGCACGGTGAACTGCCACTTGTCGATGTGGTTGGTGTAGTCGGCGGGGGTCAGCACCTCGGACTCGTCCACGTAGTCGACCCCGAGGCTCTCCAGCACCTGCGCCTCGACGAAGTGGCCGATCCGAGCCTTGGCCATCACCGGGATCGACACCGCGTCGACGATCTGGTCGATCATGTCCGGGTCGCTCATCCGGGAGACCCCGCCCTGCGCCCGTATGTCCGCCGGCACCCGCTCCAGCGCCATGACCGCGACCGCGCCCGCGTCCTCGGCGATCTTGGCCTGCTCGGCGGTGACGACGTCCATGATCACGCCGCCCTTGAGCATGTCGGCCATCCCACGCTTGACCCGCGCGGTGCCGGTGGTCGGGCTGCTGTCGGTCTGCTCGCTCACCCCCTCATCGTAGGGGTGGGGCCCACCCGTCCGCTCGGGCGAGGAGCGCCGGCGGCGGGTCGTCATCGAGGTGGACGACCACCGGCCACGCCGCGTGGCCGGCGAGCCGGACCAGCCGGACAACCCGCCGATGGCGCACCGCTTGCGTCCGGGTGACCAGGTCGTCGTGGAAGCGCCGGGCCAGCCGGACCCGGTCGCAGCACGCCGCGAGCTCGATCAGCAGCGGACGCACGGACTCGTGCCGCCACGCCGCGTCGACCGACTCCTCCGCGCCGAGCACGGCGCGCAGGTCCGCGGACAGGGCCGACTCGGCCGCGTCCCGGTCAGGGCCGGTCTGCCGGGCGGACTCGGCGGCGCCGAGCAGCAACACCGAGGCCGCCGGGTCGAGCGCCCCCGAGTGCGCCACCTGGGCAGCCGCTGCCGCCCGGTCGACGAGCTGTCGGTCCAGCGACGCCTGCGCGGTTGCCAGCCGGATGTGCAACCGGTCCAGCCGGCCAGCCATGCTGCTCAACCACACCGCCACCAACCCGAGCACGAGGACGGCGGCGAGCACGACCGCCACGGTCTGCGCGGTCACGCGGGCGCTCGCCGACGGTCGGCGACAGCGACCGTCTCGTAGACCCGGAGCACCCGGTCGGCCACGACCGCCCAGTCATACGACTGCGCCGCCACGGCCGCGCGGCGCGCAAGCTCGGCCAGGTCCGGCGGTGCGTCGAGCAGTGCGCTGGCCGCAGCGGCCAGCTCGGCGGCGTCCCCCGCGGGAAACAGCCGGCCGAGCCGGCCACCGTCGAGCACGCCCGCGAACGCCCGCAGGTCGCTGGCGAGCACAGGGGCGCCGGCCGCCATCGCCTCCACCAGCACGATCCCGAAGCTCTCCTTGCCCGTGTGCGGTGCGACGAACAGGTCCGCCGACCGCAGCAGCCGCGCCTTGGCCCGCGCGTCCACTCCCCCCAGCACCTCGACCGAGCCGGCCGCATCCCCCAGTGCCCTGTCGATCCGCGTCCGGACCCGGCCCTCGTCGCCGTGGCCGGCGACGAGCAGCCGGGCCTCCGGCCGGGTGGCGAGCACCTCCGGCCACGCGGCGACCAGCACGTCGAGCCCCTTGCGCGGCTCCTCCATCCGGCCGAGGAACACCACCGTTGCCGCGCCGTCGTGCGCTGTCCACGACGGGTCCGGAACCTCGTCACGGAACGACGCCGTCCACACGCCGTTGGGCACCACTACCCCGGTCCCACCGACGTGGCGCTGCATGGTGGCGAGGGCGTGCTCGCTCACCGCGATCCGGGCGCTGATGCGCTCTACCGGCGCCCGGATCACCCCGCCGACGGCGGCCATCACTCGGGAGCCGGCCGGCATCGACGCGTGGAACGTTGCGACGACGGGCACCTCGGCCGCCCACAGCGCGAGCAGCGGCAGGCTCGGCGCGGTCGGCTCGTGCACGTGCAGGAGGTCGGGCCGTTCGTCGGCGAGCCACCGGCGGACCCGGGCCACCGAGCCCGGGCCGAACGAGAGCCGGGCGACCGAGCCGTTGTACGGGACGGCTACCGCGCCACCGGCCGGGACGACGTACGACGGCAGGTCCTCGACCCGGTCGGCGGGCGCGAGGACGCTGACGTCCTGCCCGAGCCCGAGCAGCGCCTCGGCCAGCTCGAGCACGTGGTGTTGCACCCCGCCCGGCACGTCCAGTGAATACGGGCAGACGAGCCCGACCTTCACGACGCGCGCTCCAGCCGCTGCCGGGTGCTGGCGTCATCGGCGACGAAGACCCGCTGCAGCATGTGCCAGTCCGCCGGCTGTGCGGCGATGACCGTACTGAACGCCTCGGCTACAGACGTGGTCATCGCGGCGGTGCCGTCGGGGCCGTCCGCGTGCGGCACCTGCGGGTGCATGCGCAGATGCATCCGACCGTCTCGGCCCTCCGGCCCGCCGTAGTCGCAGGTAATCGGCAGCAGCGTCGCCCCGGTGAGCTGGGCTAGCCGCGCCGGCCCGCCGGGAAGGCTGGCCGGCTCCCCGAGCAGTGGCACCACGACGCCGTGGCGGGACAGGTCGCGATCGGCGAGGAGCGGGACGAACCGGCCGGCCCGCAGCCGCTCGACGAGCCGCCGGTACGTCGACGGGTCGTCGAGCGGCAGGATCTCCATGCCGAGCGAGACCCGGTAGGCGACGAAGTCGGCGTAGAGGCTCTCCGGCCGCAACCGCTCGGCGACAGTGGTGAGCGGCATGCCATTGGCGCAAGCCCATGCCCCGGCCAGGTCCCAGTTGCCCGCGTGCGGCAGTGCGCCGACCACGCCGCTTCCGGCGGCGTGCGCGTCGAACAGCCGGTCCGCGTCGTGCAGCACGACGCGCTCGGCCACCTCGCTCGGCGACCAGCGTGGGAGCCGGAACGCCTCGGCCCAGTAGCGCACGTACGAGCGCATCGCCGCGCGGCTCAGCTCGGACAGCTCGGTACCAACCACCGCTGGCGCCGCCCGGCTGAGGTTGCGCTCGAGCTGCACGACGCCGCTGCCACGTTTGGACCAGACGCGGTCGGCGATCCAGTCGAGCGCGGGGCCGGCGACCCGCTCCGGGATGCGGTAGCCGACCCGCCAGCCCAGCCGGAACCCGGCCGCGGCCCCGCGCTCGGCGATGCTCACTGGCGACCGGTTGCGATGACCGACTGCCGGCGCACGGTGATCGCCCGCTGCACGACGGTCACCGTGCTGGCCACCGCAAGCACCCACAAAGTCAACGCCAACAGGAACTCGAGATCGAGCACGTCGGAGAAGAAGGTCATCGCCAGCACCGACACCAGCCGGTCAGCCCGTTCGGCGATCCCACCCTTGGCCTGCAGGCCGAGGCTCTCCGCCTTCGCCCGCGCGTAGGAGGTAAGCGCGCCCATCACCAGGCACCACAGCGTGACCGCCATCAGCACCCTGTCGTCGCCACCCCATGCGAACCACAGCACCAGGCCGCCGAAGACCGCGGCGTCGCCGACCCGGTCGAGGGTGGAGTCGAGCCACGCTCCCCAGCTCGACGTCCGGCCCAGCTCGCGGGCCATGTACCCGTCGACGATGTCGGAGAACACGAACACCGTGACGACGACGACGCCGAGCCACAGCTCGCCGCGGGGGAAGAACGCCAGCGCCCCGACGCTGACGCCGGCCGTGCCGACCAGCGTGACGGCGTCGGGGCTGACGCCGAGGCGCAGCAGCCCGTGGGCGACCGGCGACAACAGCGCGCCCCAGAACCGCCGGAAGCGCTCGAGCATGGGCCGACAGGCTAGCGAGCGCGGCTTCGGGAACCCCTTGTGCCGACCGTGGACCGGGTGTTGGCTAGCCGAACCCTGGCAAAGACTCCGCGACAGCTCACGGCGGGCGAAGACGGTGCGAGAGGTGGTCACCCCCTATGGCGGAAAGATCTGCCGGCCCCGGCAGCGGCGGGCCCGCGCCCCTTCCCGAGCGCTCCGACGCGGTGCGCAACGTTGTGCTCGTCGGGCCGTCCGGGTCCGGCAAGACCACGCTGGCGGAGAACCTGCTGCTCGCAACCGGAGTGCTCACCCGCGCCGGCACGGTCGAGTCCGGAACCACGATCACCGACCACGACGAGGCGGCGGTACGCCAGCAACGCTCGGTCGGCCTGTCCCTGGCGCCGCTACCCGTCGGCCCGGTCACCGTCAACGTGCTGGACACCCCCGGCTACGCCGACTACGTCGGTGAGCTGCGCGCCGGGCTGCGGGCGGCGGACTGCGCGCTGTTCGTCGTGTCGTCGTCGGAGCAGATCGACGGCGCCACCCGAGCCGCATGGCACGAGTGCGAGGCGGTCGGGATGCCGCGCGCCGTCGTCGTCACGAAGCTCGACCATGCGCGCGCCGACTATCCGGGGACGCTGGCGTCCGTACGCGAGGTCCTCGGTGAAACCGCGGTGCCGCTGTACCTGCCGTTCGGCTCGCCCGCGACTGCGTTGGCCGGACTGCTGTCTCAGCAGGTCTTCGACTACGCCGGGTGGCCCGAGAACCCGGGGCCGAGCGGCCGTACGCAGCGAGATGCCGACGCCGGCGAGGCGGCGCAGGTGGAGGAGGCGCGCGGGACGCTGATCGAGGCGGTCATCGAGGGGTCGGAGGACGAGGGGCTGATGGATCGCTACCTCGGTGGCGAGGAGATCGACGTCAAGGTGCTGATCTCCGACCTCGAGACCGCGGTCGCACGCGCGGCGCTGTTCCCGGTGATCCCGGCGTCCGCGGCGACCGGCGTCGGAATGCTGGAGCTGGTCGAGATCATGACCGAGGCGTTCCCCGCCCCGGCGGAGCACGCGATGCCGAACGTGTTCACCGTCGCCGGGGCCCGGGAGGACGGCCTCGAGTGCGACGCCGACGGGCCGCTGCTCGCCGAGGTGGTCAAGACCACGACCGACCCGTACCTCGGGCGGGTGTCGCTGGTCCGCATGTTTTCCGGGACGCTTCGTGCCGAGCAGGTCGTGCATGTGTCCGGTCACTCGTCGAGCTTCCGGCACGCGCACCTCACCCCGCAGGACGCGGAGGCCAGCGAAGCCGAGCACGCAACCGGGCACCCCGACCACGACGAGGACGAGAAGATCGGCGCGCTGTCGTCGCCGCTGGGCAAGCACCTGCGCCCCGTCCCGTACTGCGTGGCCGGGAACCTGTGCGTGGTGGCGCGGCTGACCAAGGCGGAGACCGGCGACACGCTGTCCGGCAAGGACAAGCCTCTGCTGATGGAGCCGTGGGAGATGCCGGACCCGCTGTACCCCATTGCGGTCGAGGCGCATGCCAAGTCCGACGAGGACAAGCTCAGCCACGGGCTGACCCGGCTGGCTGCCGAGGACCCGACGCTGCGGATCGAGCTGAATCCGGACACCCGCCAGCTCGTGCTCTGGACGATGGGCGAGGCGCACGCAGACGTCCTCCTCGAGCGGCTGAACAGCCGCTACGGCGTCTCCGTTGACCGGATCGACGTGGCGGTGCCGCTGCGCGAGACGTTTGCCGGCCCGGCGGCCGGCAAGGGCCGGCACGTCAAGCAGTCCGGCGGGCACGGGCAGTACGCGGTGTGCGACATCGAGGTCGAGCCACTCGGTAGCGGCGGCGGCTTCGAGTTCGTCGACAAGGTCGTCGGGGGTTCAGTGCCGCGCCAGTTCATCAGCTCGGTGGAGAAGGGCGTGGTGGCGCAGATGGGCCGCGGCGTCGCCACCGGGCACCGCGTCGTCGACATCCGGGTGACGCTGGTCGACGGCAAGGCGCACAGCGTCGACTCGTCCGACATGGCGTTCCAGACCGCCGGCGGCTTGGCGCTGCGCGAGGCGGGCAACGCTTCGGAGGTGGTCGTGCTCGAGCCGATCGACACCGTCGACGTCCTGATCGACGACGACGATGTCGGTGCGGTGATGGGTGACCTGTCGTCCCGCCGCGCCCGTGTGCTCGGCACCGAGGCGGCGGCCGGTCGGCGTACGGTCGTGCGCGCCGAGGTGCCCGCGCTCGAGCTGGTGCGGTATGCGGTCGACCTGCGGTCGATGAGCCACGGCACCGGCTCGTTCTCCCGCGCGTTCTCCCGCTACGAGGCGCTGCCCAGGCACCTGGTCGACAAGCTCCCTCCCGGCTCCTAGCCCCCTTCTGTTGCGTCATAACGAACGAGCGCTAGGGCGCTCGTTCGTTATGACGTTGCTGACCTTCCGTCAGCGCCAGGCTTCGGCGAGCAGGGTGCGCGTGTCGGCGAGCAGCTGCGGCAGCAGCTTGGTCTCGCCGATGATGGTCACGAAGTTGGCGTCGCCGGACCAGCGCGGCACGACGTGCTGGTGCAGGTGGTCCGACAGCGATCCGCCGGCCACCCCGCCGAGGTTGAGCCCGACGTTGAAACCGTGCGGCTCCGACACGACCCGTACGGTGCGCAGCGCCTGCTGGGTAAGCAGCGCCATCTCAGTCACCTCAGCCTCGGTGGCGTCTTCATACTCCGCGACGTGCCGGTACGTCACCACCATCAGGTGACCAGGGTTGTACGGGTGCAGGTTGAGCACGGCGTACGCGAGCTCGCCGCGCGCCAACACCAGCCCGTCCTCGTCGCTGCGTTGAGGGATGCGGCAGAACGGGCAGCCGTCGTCCTGCTCCGGCGACGTCGGGTCGTCGCCGACGACGTAGGCCATCCGGTGCGGCGCCCACAGCCGCTGCAGCCGGTCCCCCGCCGTCATCGGGCTGCGCGGGTCTCGACCGCCTCGACGATCCGCGCCACCGCATCGTCGACCGGGACGCCGTTGTCCTGCTCGCCGTCGCGGTAGCGGAACGACACAGCGCCGGCGTCGACGTCGCGGTCACCGGCCAGCAGCATGTACGGCACCTTCTGCAGCTGGGCAGTGCGGATCTTCTTCTGCATCCGGTCGTCGTGGGCGTCCACCTCCACCCGTACGCCCGCTGCCCGCAGCCGCTCGGCGACCGCGTACAGATGGTCGAGGTGGCGTTCGGCCACCGGGATGGCCACCACCTGCACCGGCGCGAGCCACGGCGGGAAGGCGCCAGAATAGTGTTCGGTGAGCACGCCGATGAACCGCTCCACCGAGCCAAACAGAGCGCGGTGGATCATCACCGGCCGCTGCCGCGAGCCGTCGGAGGCGGTGTACTCCAGGCCGAACCGCTCGGGCAGGTTGAAGTCGAGCTGGATCGTCGACATCTGCCAGGTGCGGCCGATGGCGTCCCGCGCCTGCACCGAGATCTTGGGACCGTAGAACGCCCCGCCGCCCGGGTCGGGCACCAGCTCTAGGCCGGAAGCGGTAGCGACCTGGTCCAACGTGGCCGTGGCCTCTTCCCACACCGCGTCGTCGCCGACGTACTTGTCCGGGT
>Ga0136619_10001202_pt1 | contig 10097 bp, 15 predicted proteins | sample AntDrymUQ3532106_2_FD_104807 | JGI IMG/M metagenome (GOLD analysis project Ga0136619, IMG submission 104807) | Polar desert sand microbial communities from Dry Valleys, Antarctica - metaG UQ353 (21.06) | ecosystem: Environmental > Terrestrial > Soil > Desert | place: Antarctica: Dry Valley... | reverse complement strand
CCCCCGTAGCGTGGAGGACTCCACTATGCTTCGGGGTTGACAGTGTTCTCGTAGTCGATGTGTGAGAGCATCCCGCAACTACTATGGCGTCGCCTCCCGTTATAGAAGTCCACGACCCACGTGACAACCACTTTCCTTTAAAACAATGCTTGACTTTTGTAACCTCTGACTCTACAACGCTAACTGTACGCCACTTTCTTTTATGCACCACTCAGCTGCGGCGACCACCCCTTCCAGCTGCTCTCGGAGCGCCCACCTCCGCGCTTTGGTACATGCTCTACATGAGCTGGATGACCAGGTGTCGCACCCCCACCACTGTTGATCTTGCGCATGTGTCACATCCCTCCTCGTCTGCTGGGCGAGATGCTCAGGAGCTTCCTCCCGAAGAAGATCGACCGCAGAATCCTATTTTGGGATATTGCCAAGAGTGGCTGTCAGCTGAGCCGGTGGAGAAGTCGATCTACTCGGCGGAGTACCAGCGGCTGTGCGCGGTGCTGCGCGAGCTGCGGCACGAAGTGGGGCTGACACAGGTGCAGCTAGCCGCGCGGCTGGACGTGCCGCAGTCGTTCGTCAGCAAGTACGAGTCTGGGGAGCGGCGGCTGGATGTCATTGAGTTGCGGCACGTTGCGAGGGCGGTGGGAGCGTCGCTGAGCGAAATTCTGGAGCGGCTGGAAGGATTGAAGATACAAGCACGTTGACCTCCATACGAGTGAAAGCCAGAGCGACAGCGCGGACGTCTAGACAACGGCCCAACGGGAAGGAACTCTGATGTCGCCGCACTTGGTCTACGGCACCTACCGCCCAAAAATACTGAACAACGCCGAGGGCGGCACGCTCGGTCTGAGCAACCAGACGACAGGCGGCACTCTGCAGCGCATCGACTTCGAGCCGCTGCTCGGGCGAGAGCAGCTGCACACCTTCAGCTTCCCGGAGCGAGTGCCCGATGAGCGCCACGAGCCGCCAAAGGACGAGAACTTTTCGGGGCAGAGCTTTGAGAGTCCGACGCTGCGGTACCGGGTCGAGGTGTACTTCCTGGGCGAGCAGCCGAAGGTCGTGTGGGGCTATGACAAGTTGAGCCGGATTGAGTGCCCGGGCAAGCCGGAAAACGGGTTGCCAGTGGAACTCCAGCTAGCCGATCGACCAGACTGCACGAGCAGCTGCACGGCGGAATTCGCTGATCTGTATGGCGGGCTGTGCGACGATGGGCCAGGCGGTAAGTCGACAGCTGAGCATGGTGACCAAGCGTTGGGGACGATAGGTGATCGGAGGCCCTTTTTGGGCTGGGAGGGTTCAATGTGGCCGTGAACAGACGCAACATGGGTAAATCTGATGGGTAGTGGTGTTTCCGTCGGATCGAACCAACTCTTGCAATTTGTTCCCAAGGTGGTCCCGACTACAGGCGGCGATTAGATACAGCTGCCGTAGTACTGCTCACCGATGGAGAGAAGATAGCTGTTGTCCGAGTGTTCTTCTATATTTAGGGCGACCGGGTGAGCCCTGAAGCCTTAGTGGCCATATACGGTCCACCGTTAGTCGGAAAGACAACGCTAGCAGCGAAATTGTCGCGAAGCCTTCGTATGACACACATAAACACGGACGACATCGCGTGGACCCTGGCTGAGTTCTATGGTAATGATCATCGTAAGGCCGTGGTTGACAAAGTTTTCACCACGTCACGGCGAATTGCTGTGTCATTGGTGCGTCGCCAGCTCTTCAACGGTGTTTCCACCATCCTAGATGCCGCCCTGCCGGACACGTCTACCTGGACCGCGCTCAATCAATTGTGCGAGCTAAGCGGCGCGCGAATGGTGGCAGTTGAGTTGACTGCACCCTTGCCATTGCTTCAACGACGTCTAGAAACCTATGAGCGTCGACTGCAGGCTTTCTCTCATACGCCACAGACATTGGAGGAGACCTACTATGCGCTCGGCACGATCTACAGGGACAGGAGACCTTCGCTAACGATTCTTAATGATACGTCTCTAGAGAAGTCAGAGGAAGCCGTCCTACATGCGATACTGGAAGAACTACAATGACTAACCTGTATACAAATTCGACGGTCGTGAGGGCTTTCGAAGCCGAAGACGTGGAGCACGTCTACTCACAACTAGGTTCCAGTGACGACCTTCGGGAAGCAACGACACCCTACTGGCGACCAATGTCTCGGGCTGATGTTCATGCGCACCTCCTCGGACCAAATAAGCCCGACCACACATGGGGCATTTGTACGAAACAAGACCATCAACTAATCGGCAAGGTCGATGTCATCGATTTGAATATGATTCACAAGCGCGCGAGCGTTGGTATCACAATATGGGCGGACGAATGCAGGGGGCTGGGCTATGGGTCAGAAGTGATTTCGACCGTTGCTGACTGGCTCATGCGAACTGTTGGAGTCCGCCGTGTGCAAGCGATAGTAATGGCTCATAACCAGCCGTCTTTAGCCGCGTTCAAGCGAGCCGGCTTCGAACAGGAGGCACGACTCCGAGACTACTATTGGGTAGATGGAAAGTACGACGACGCCATAGTTCTGTCACGCCTAAATGTTTACAGTATGCAGGAAAGCCTACCTGAGTGACGCGCCAGAGCATATGAATCTGCGGCCTCAAATGGTCGAGCCGACACCCTAGATATCGTACCAGTAATTTCGAGCAATGGGCAGGTTGGGATGGGTCGGCGCGAGCCACTGCGATTCGAGGAGCGGGAGACCACCTCTCAGGAGCTGAGTCGGGGCCGCAAGGCTCGATATATCGGCAAACTCCTCGGCCGGCATCATTCGACGATCTACGACGGGATCGACCACAACGGTGACGCAGCGAATTACCGGGCCCGTGACACACAGCGACGCGTGGAGCAAAGTTGCTCCCGGCCGAAGGACCGGAAACTCGATCGAGACGTCGCCTCTGCTGCACGACGCGGTGAATGAGGACGGCCACCACAACTGGTCACCCGAGCAGATCAGCAAGAGGCTGACACAAGACCAGCCCGACCGGCAGAGGCTCCAGGGTCAAGGGGCCGGAGGCGGTCGCATAGCGATGTGCAGCACCCTTGAGGCTGGAGGGGCCGGTCCATATAGTGCGCCGCCCAAGCGATGATGACCACAGCGATCCACCCTTGACAAACATAGGAGCGTCCAACGGGCTTCTCCGCCAGTACTTTCCCCCAGGGAACCGACCTGTCCTTGCACTCGCAGGAGGAACTCGATAGAGTCGCCGCAGAGTTGAACGGCAGGCCCCGCAAAACGTTGAAGTGGCGCAAGCCGATCGAGGCCTTCAACGATTTTGTTAGCAAGCGCTGTGTCGGCATGATCACTGAATCCGCCATCTCAACCGGGACTTAAAATGAGAAGTCTACTACGACGGCGTCAGGGTATGCCTCCCGCAACCACGGTGACGAACCCCAACTCACAATCACAGAACAAACAACAGGTGGTGGCAGCGGGAGCCGTACTGAGCGAACGTTGGACTTTCGAACAAGTCCGGAGCATTTATGAACTCTATTCAGTAATACAAGTAGATTCTGATACGGTATACTACTATAGAACGAGCATAATTACGCTGACTGAAGGTCTCTTGCTACTTGCCTATCAGTCGTTCCTGAGTAATGCAGCTGAGACGAATGGCTTGTTGCCTGCAATGGCAATCGGAATAACAGGTGTACTTCTGTCGGTTCTCTGGTTCTTGTTCGAACAACGGAACCAGATCTACTTCGTCGCGCGAGCATCTGTTCTTCGAGATGTCGAACAGAAGCTCACAGTACTCGCGACTCAAACTGGCGTACCGATGAAAGCCATGTGGACTGCAGTCCCACAATATGTCCGCGCTTCCGCCAAACTTTACCAAAGGGCAAGCGCACCCCTAATTCAAAAGACTATCATACCACTCATGTTTGTCGCACTGTGGATCGTTTTGGTTGCTTTTTCGCCGACATTGTTCAGCGGCAGCGGTAACGACTCGCCGGACAATAAGTGCCTCGTCGCGGCCCTGTCGTCAAACGGAGGCAACTTCCCCGCAGCAGCAGCGTTATGCGAGAGGCTTAGAGACTAGAATGCCGAATGTCCTTGTCACCGGTATCCACAGATCAGGCACAAGTGTGCTCTCGCACCTCTTGGCGCGAGTTACTGGGCTGACTCTGCTCGACGACCCTCAGTGGGCTGTCGGAAGCGCGCAGGACATACTTTCGTACCGGCATCACGGAGAGCGGTTGAGAGACATGCTCAAGTATGAGATCGTCAAATGCCCGCGAATGTGCGAACACCTTTGTGAAGTCATGTCCGACTTCCCAGGGATGAGGGTAACCATCGCACTACGCGACCCAAGAGACGTATGGGCATCGGTCATAGAGAAGGTTAAGCTGCGTCGGCCCACACGAATGCTGGACAATGAGAGATTTGGTGCCGCTCCCACGCCTCTCGATGGGTTTCTACTGCAAGCCAAGCATTGCTATCGGAAGATATCAGAAACGACAGCTCGGTACCCAAATTTGGTTAGGGTCGTTATCTACGAGGATTTCTGTGAGGACAAGCAAATCATGATTAACAACATACTCGGCTGGCTTCGATACGAGTGCATTTCACCCTTAGCGCAGGCTGACTTGAACAAGCAGTATGGACCGCTGGGTCACAAACGTCAACCTTATATCATTGATGGAACTGGCCGCTGGACAACCGACATATCTGAGGAAGAGGCGGACACTATCTGGGCAAGTTTGGGTGCGAGATATATGAACTTGCGAGGACTGGCTCGTGTTTAATGAGTCTGATCAAATCAAGTTCTGCACCGGAAACTTGGAGAACTGTCGCCTCGTTGTAAATGGGCTGCAATGGTGCAAGTTTCCGGTCTACCGATCAGCGTTTCCTGACAGTCTGCCCAACGACCTCTCGTTGAACCACAGACCACTGCTGGTCCTGAACCTATCTCGCAGGCCTCAGCATGACATTCAGCATAGGGGTGATGTTATCTACATGCACAGGCCTATCAAAGGTGATCGTCGCCCGTTGCACGACGCGGTCGTCGATGGCGAGTGGGATCTCGTTAGAGATAGGTGGTCCCCCGATTGGCATCTGGTAGAATATGGTAACTATTTGGAATCGATACTGTCGGCTTGTAAGCTAGCGTTAGAAGATTTTGAGCGGGTGGCGAATGACGTGCCGTTAACGGCAGCATACATTACCTGTGATGGCGGCAAGGACAGGACGGGTTTGTTTGTTGCGATAGCTCAGCGAAGGGGTGGTGCGTCAATGGAAACTGTCCTACGGGAGTTCTCTCTGAGCAATTTGAATCTGACTAGCCAAGCGCGACTAGTACTTAGCCAGGCGCCAGATGAGCTGCGCGCCGTTGCTCGCGCATGCCTCTCCGTGCAGGCGCCCATCCTCGAAAGAGTCTTGTTGCAGAATGGGTTGTGATCGCGACGTTCGGGCGGTGGCCGCATCGAGGACTTCAGCTACGGACTTCTTGGCTCCTGTCTTTGCTGCACAGGTTAAAAAAGGACTTCGATGGTCGGCAATTTTGACCGATTCGTCAACCGCAGATGATGCCGGCCCGCACAGGTTTTTTTCTTCTGAGTTCGAACTGGTCGACGGACTTGGTGCGAAGGTGGCTGATGTCGCTCGGTTTTGGCCCCGCTATTCGAGGATTGGGGAAAATAGTCGTGAATGGCTCGAACAAACGTATGCCTCTTTGGGGATGGACGTACTAGTATTCACATACGAACGTCCCCGGGCATTCGCAAAGTCGTTATTTGTGCCGACACGTGGCAAAGTCTGTGCCCACGCCGATTCATTACGTGTCTCGAATAAGCCATGGCTGGAGCTTTGCGTAGAGGGGGGTTTACTCCGCGGGCATTCAACCAACCTTTTCACACTTCAGTACGGAATACTGGGACATGGTCCTTGGTATTTACCATCAGATCAGGCTTGCGGCCTGAGCCGCGATGTCCTGCACGTCGAGTATGAGGAATTTGTAGAACCTCTGAGGCCTGTCGATCCTCACCGGTCGGCCCTTCATCGACGGAGGTTGACTCCATCGGGCTCCCACCTCTTTGACTATTCTGAGAGCGAGCTGCTAAACGAGGTGATATTGGCGTCGCTCTCTCCGATACTCGTACGGCTACTGCCATCCCTAGTGCCGATGATCGAGTATGCCTCCCGTCGGCTTGGAACGCGCGCCGCCATGTCACATGCGTTACGTGTGGTAGATACCTTGCGGCCCGGAGTTGACAGAATAGACGCGATCCAAGGAACTTCATTGGATGTAGCGCTCGGGGTAGTGTCGCTGTCAAAGAGAGCCAGAGGACGGTTATGGGCTTCTGGAGGGACTTGTAGATTCGTGAGGGGTGGAGAATGGGCGTTGGCGCGTACTGCTGTCGAGCAAATTCTGTTTGCCGTCGAAGCACTAGAGGATGACCCTGGAGGCAGTATTTCGGATGCGAATGAAAGGCAGTTGGACCGCTTGTTTCTCGGGAGCTTTGACGGCATAATAGGAAGGGGTCAACCTATCGAATGTAACTACCTCGGTCAATTCGAGTTTAGGCTTCGAAAGCTGCTTGCAAAGTTGCTAATGCTATGGTGGCGGCTTGTAGAACGGCGATATCGTGCAACACTACCGATTCTCCGGAGGTACTGTACGCCTGGAGAGATCCAGCGATCAGTAGCGAGAATCTTGGGTGGGCGGTCCGGTGAGATTGTGAAGCGTCTAGCATTGACTAACTGTTGGTTCGAGGACAATGAGGGAGATAGACATGGAAGGAATTCGAGTTAGGGGTAACGGTCTCGGCGGAGCCTTTTTTGGTGGCGAGTATGGCTCCCCCGTTGCAATTAATCTGCCCGGCCTTCCGGCTCGTATACATGGCACTCCGATAGTTCCACTGCTTTTGAGGTGCGGCTACTCTGTGTTTCAGCCGCAGTACTTTGGCACATACGATTCGGATGGTACATTCGATCCGCGAATGGCATACGAGACAGTACGAGCGGCGTCCGAATTCTTGACTAGCGGCGAATTTCGAGACCCGTGGACGAAAGACGAGCTCGTCCCGAGGAACGTCAGGATGCCGTTGCTTGTAGCGCACAGCTTTGGAACTTATGCAGCGATGTGCGCGTTGATCTCGGGCTTGACGTTCGACAGGGTCGCGATGTTTTCTCCAATGCTGCGCCTTGGTTGCCATAGTCGAGAGGACGGCTTAGTTCTCGATCTTTATCGACATGCTGAACGAATCGCAACGGTCTACCCATTCACTCATCGTTCCCCCGGTGTTTCTGACCTGGTGCGTTTCTTTACCGAGGACCGGGTGACGTGGCCAATTCCTTCGTTGACAGGGGGCGGGCATCGACCTGCATTTGGTGTTTTTGCCGGCGGCTCGGATGAGAGCTTAAACGCTAAGCGAGCGCTTGAGGCGAGCCGAACCATGATTGAGGACACTTTTGGTGGAGAACTTGATGTAGCACTCATTGTGCCAGGGGGGATGCATGGCGTAGACACGTTGCTAGAGAATGACAACGACGGGATAATTGGCGGCTTCTTGGAAGAGCGAAGTTAAAGGGGGTCGTAATGGAATAACTAAAGCATGATAATTGGCATCTTCGCGGGTCACGAGCTCGGAGGCCGTCTCAAGAAATTAGGTTATTTCTTTACAGCTACTTAACATGTGGGCGTCGAGTTCCGGGTTTGTTTAAATTGTGGCCTATAGTATCCTCGCTTGGAGGGGCGCATACAACTACGCTATTCAGCCGGGAGCGCTGCGGGCGGTAAGAGCCCGTATTTAAATTAAGTACTTTTATGGCGGATTCGCAAGTCCCGTTCCGCCTGATTCGTGAATTACAGTTGTGTAACTCTTGGGGTTCGTCGTGTGTTTGTGTCCGCTGTTTGTGGTTCACGTACGGTAGCTTCCCGGGCGTGCTGACTTCTTTCACTGTGACCGACGAGGATTTGTCCTTTTTCTTCGGGGAGGTTCTGCCTCATCTGAATGAGCGAAGGCGACGGATAGTGGGCGGTGCCGCGGCTCGTGCGTTGGGCCACGGTGGGGTGAGGGCGGTGGCCGGTGCGTCGGGCTTGTCTTTGTCGACGGTTCAGAACGGTGCGCGGGCGGTGGATGCCGGGATCGAGCCGTCGGATCGGGTACGGGCCCCGGGTGCTGGGCGGACTCCTAGCAGGACCCGTCGGCGTACGGCGACACCTTGCACCGGCTCCTCAACGCAGGTCGTGCGCGCCGCTGGGGAGGAAGCCGGCGACTTCAGCGGTGCTGGCGGCGCCAGCGGTGGCGTCCTGGGACGGCTTGGGCAACGCCGGTGATGTTCTCCGCGATCTGCTGTCCCCTGAGCGGATCGCCCGGTTCACCACCGTCCCCCTCGACCGCGCGTTACGAGCAGCCCCAAACCTGAGAGGCCTCGTAGCTAGGCGCTTATGTAAACCGAGCTGTCCAGGGAGTCTGTGAGTCGGCTCGTCGCGTGCAAAACTGCTGCGTGGGTCAGCCGCCCTGCCTGTCCTCAGCCATCGCCAAGAGGCGCCTGACCTCGGGCGAGGGGTTCGAAAGCGCCCCCGTAAGGTGCACCACCCTTGACCAGCGGCTTAGCTCGCTGGTCGCTCGTCACGCGGGTGTCGTGGCACGGATCGTGGCACGAACGGCGCTAGCCTCCCGTCATGCCTCCCCGTCAGCGACGAGTTCGCGGTCACCTGGCGCAACTCCCCAGCGGGCTCGTGGCGCGCCGTGGTCGAGGGGGGCACCGATCCGCTCCCGGGCAAGCGGTGGCAGCTGCGCGAGACCGCCACCATCTACGCGGACGCCAAGCGCCTCCTGACCAAGCTGCAGCGGCAAGTTGACGAGGACCAGCAGCCGAAGTCCGCCATCACCGTCCGGCATGCCATCACGCAGTGGCTCGACGTCGCCGAGCTCGGGGACACCACCCGCGAGCGCTATGACGACCTGATCCGGCTCTACGTCCTGCCGACCTTCGGCGACATGTAGGCCGGCAAGGTCGACGCCGAGCTCCTGGAGCGGTTCTACGCCCGGCTGCACAAGTGCCGCGATATGTGCTCCGGCTGGTCCCGCGGCGGCCACGAGTGCCGGCCGCTGAGCAGCAGCACCACCCGAAAGATCCACTAAATGATCCGCAGCGCGCTCGAGCGGGCTGTCCGCTGGCGACACCTCGGCGTCAACAAGGCAGCGATGGCCGAGGCGCCGTCCCCACAGCGCACCGAGCCGGACCGCCGAGCGCCGACGAAGCCGCCGCGCTGCTCAACACCGCCTGGGCCGATCCCGAATGGGCCTGCTGCTCTGGCTGACCATGATCGCCGGCTCTCGGCGGGGCGAGATCTCGGCTCTGCGATGGCGCCACGTCGACTTCGACCGGGCGATCCTCTGGGTGCACCGCAGCAACGCGCAGACCAAGGCCGGCGTGCGGGAGAAGGAGACCAAGACCGGGCAGCGCCGCAAGGTCGCCCTCGACCCCGAGACCCTGGTGCTGCTCACCAAGCACCGGGAGCTCTGGGAGCAGCGCTGCGCGAATCTCGGCGGCACCCTCGACAGTGACGCGTTCCTATTCTCCCCGCGCCGGATGGCACCACCGCGTACGCCCCGCGCTCGCTGAGCCAGAAGTACCGGCGGATGGCGACCAAGCTCAAGCTCCGCAGCACCCGGCTGCACTCGCTGCGCCACTACTCCGCGACCGAACTCGTCGCCGCCGGCGTCGACCTCCGCACGGTCGCCGGCCGGCTCGGCCACGGCAGCAGTGGGGCCACCACGCTCAAGGTCTACGCCGCCTGAATCGACGAGGCCGATCGACGGGCCGCCACCACGATCGCCAGCATCATGCCGAAGCCCGTTCCCGTCCCATCGGTGCGCGGACCGTACGAGACGATCGCCGAGGCTCTCCGCGACGACATCCGCTCTGGCCGCCTCAAGCCCGGCGACGAGCTGCCCACCGTCGCCGACCTCGCCGTCGCCGACACGGTCGCGGTCGGTACAGCCCACCGAGCGATGGCATTGCTTAATGACGAGGGGCTGGTAGTGGCTGGTGTCGACGTTGCGCACCAGCTTTGCAAGGCAGTGCACAGCATGGGCGCTTACAAGCGAGTGATCAATGATTCGAGCCGTGCGAGGAGATG
>Ga0136619_10001199_pt1 | contig 10108 bp, 8 predicted proteins | sample AntDrymUQ3532106_2_FD_104807 | JGI IMG/M metagenome (GOLD analysis project Ga0136619, IMG submission 104807) | Polar desert sand microbial communities from Dry Valleys, Antarctica - metaG UQ353 (21.06) | ecosystem: Environmental > Terrestrial > Soil > Desert | place: Antarctica: Dry Valley... | reverse complement strand
CCGCTTGGCCACTCCCCAGTGGACGAGCCAGATTCGTGCTCAGCCGAGGCCCTCCGGGCCGCCGGGAGGAGCCCGCGAACGATTGAATGGTACGAAGCCTTCCTCGCCGAGTTCGCGCGCTTCGTGGCTCGATCGGAGCAGCCGGTCACGCTAGCCGCTCTGTCTGCGGCTACCGTGCGCCGCTGGCTCGTTACCCTGCAATCCCAGCCTCGCCCGCCGGCGCCTGCCAGTTTGGCTGGTCGGGTCCGAACGCTGAAGGCCTTCGGAGCCTGGCTGGTAGCCGAGTACGACCTGGAGTCCCATCCACTTCGCGGTCTGCGCTCGCCGAGGGTTCCGCAGGTTCTGATCCGCTCGCTGCGCGAGCCGGATCTGCTCCGCCTGATCGAGGCCGCCGCACGGTCACGTATGCCGCAGCGCGACGTGGCGGTCATCCTGTTCATGGTCGATACCGGCCTACGGGTGGGCGAGGTGGTTGGGCTGAGCCTCGGCGACATCGACCTCGAGGCCGCGCGCTGCCGGGTCCTCGGCAAGGGCGCCAAGGAGCGGGTGGTGCCCGTCGGCCGGCGCGCCCGGTCAGCGCTCCAGCAGAGTCTCGCGCTCCGCAACGCCGTCGCGGCCGATGCGCCACTGTTTGGTGGCAGCACCGGACACAGGCTCTCGATTGGCGGACTCCAGAACCTCGTGCGCCGGCTCGCTGCTCGCGGCTCACTGGACGTGCGCTGCTCGCCACACGTGCTGCGTCACACTTTCGCGCGTACGTTCCTCGCCAACGGTGGCGATGTCTTCAGCCTGCAACGCATCCTCGGGCACAGCCCGGCCTCGCTTGAGATCACGCGACGCTACATCCACCTTCTCGATGACGATCTGCGTGAAACGCATAGACGCGCGTCGCCAGTGGATCACCTGCCGGCGGCGGACGGAGACACGGGGACTACGCCGAAATGAATCCCATCGAGCAGCACCGTCTCGATGATTATGGCGAGATCCTGACCGTCCGCCAGGTGGCCGAGATGCTCGGCATCGCGCGCAACAGCGTCTACCAGGCCGCCGCCGCAGGGCAAATCCCGAGCGTGCGTGTTGGCAGGCGGATCCTCTTTGCCAGAAGATCGCTCGAATCCTGGCTGTCATCGGGGACACGAGACTCACCACAGCCGCAGAGCCTGAGGGCCACTCGCGAGTTTCCCCGAGGCTTGAGAGAAGAGCGGCAGCAGACGGAATTTCGCCGCACGGGCTGCGGTCAAGCGTCTCGTCGCCGTCTGAGCCACAGGTTCTAGGTCGCCTTGCACGGCGACGCCCGTTACCAAACCGTTACCCGCGATGGACAACAGAGCGACCCCAGGAAGGCCTCCTGGGGTCGCCGTACGCTCGGATGTGTGGTTGCGGGGGACGGATTCGAACCGCCGACCTTCGGGTTATGAGCCCGACGAGCTACCACTGCTCCACCCCGCGACGTCCCATGGTAGGCGGGGGTCGGGAATCGGTCAAACGATTTCGTCGTCAGCGCCGGTTCTTGAAAATCGATCGAAGCACGAGGAGGAGCACGATCGCCACGATCTGGCCGCCCAGCACCATGCGGTTCACGTCGATGGCCGGCTCCCAGCTGACCTTGCCGTCGCGCACGATATAGGCGCCCGCCGGCGAGGCCGCCAGGCCGAAGCCGCCTCCCGCGTTGTCCTCGCTGTCGCCGCCGCCTCCGCCGCCACCGCGCACCTTCGCGGCGGGGATGATGAGCAAGCCATTGCGCGCGATCGGCTCGGCGAACACGGTCCTCGCCGTCATGGCGTCCCGCGCGCCCCGCAGCATCTCGTCCACCTTCATCTCTCATCTGCCTCCTGGGTTGGAGGCTCATTGTGTCCCTTGACGTCCCGCACGTCGACGGACCCGATTCCCGTAGGGCGGGCACAACGGCCTATGAGTGGCCAAATTTCCGTGGGGTGGGAGCGGCACCCACGCAAGGAGGGCGGAACCCACCGTTCCTGCCCGAGGCGCGCAAGACCGGCCCGATGGCCGTTGCGCCCATCGGGCGGGAGCCCGCTCCGAGGTCAGGTTGGCCGATGCGCACCCGGCTCCATGTCGACCACGGCGTGGTGAATGCCGTCCCGGTCGAGGAGCGCCAGGTACGGATCCGGATCGAACGCCTCTGGGCCGAGGACGCCGGCACCGGACCAGGCGCCGGTCGCGAGCAGCTCCATGGCGACCACGGGGTTCAGTCCCGTCTGCCAGCCGACCACCTGGAGGCGGTATCGGCGCCAGACGTCCTCCGCGTCGGCCATCTGGTAGGAGAAGGTCTCGCGCGGCTTGCCGTCCTTGAGCCCGAGCACCCAGGTGCCCACGACGGCGCGGCCACGGAAGCTGTCGCCGAGGCTGATCGGGTCGGGGGTGATGGCGGCGAGAACGTCGCGCGGTGCGACCTCGACACCCTTCACGAGCACGCGATCGGTCCGGTCCATGCCGAGCGCGTGGATCGTCTTCAGCTTGTCGATGAAGTCGGCCCCGAGCGCGTACTTGAAGGTGACCCGCCGTGGCGAGAGCCAGCGCGGGACGAGCAGCACCTCCTCGTGCTCGACGTTGACGCACTCGACCGGGCCGATGCCCTCCGGGAACGGGAACGCCTCGGGTGCGCTGAACGGCTGGGTCGTGTGCCACGCCCCGTCTTCCCACACTACGGGCGGGTTCAGGCACTCCTCGATCGTGGTCCAGATGCTGAAGACGGGTGCGAAGGCGAAGCCGGGGATCTCGAGATCGCCGCCGTCGCGGACGTGCACCTCGTGGATCTCGTCGAACGCATGCTTCGCCGCGTGGGCGGCGAAGACGTCGGTGAGGCCGGGGTCCATGCCCATCCCGACCAGCGCCAGGCGGCCGCGCGACTCCCACTCGGCCGCCATGGCGAACTGCTCGTCGCCGAGCTTGACGCCGGGAGTCTCGAATGGCAGATCCGAGTCCGGCTTCGACAGGCTCATGGCCATGTCCATGTAGTTCGCGTCGGCCTCGAGGGCGCCGGTGAAGATCGGCATCACCAGCTGCGGGTCGACCGCGTTCATGACGAGGTCGACGTTGTGAGCTCGAGCGAGCTCGGTGATGGCCGATGCATCGCGGGCGTCGATGCCGGTCGCGGGAAATCGAGGGGCCCCACCCAGCGCGTCGGCCAGCGTCCGGGCACGGGCGTCGTCGTAATCGGCCAGCACCATGAACTCGCACCAGTCGTGCTCGGCGGAGAGGCGCGCGATCGCCTCGCCGACCGTGCCGACTCCAACCACGAGGACTCGCATGTGCCACCAGCGTGCATGTTTCCGTCGGGCACGCGTAGCACGGCGTAGCCGTCGAGTGCCTGGAGCCTACCGATTCAGTGGCCCACTGTTCGTATCGCTACTGCCTCGGTGGCGCTGGGCGGATGATAGCAGCGATTCCTTGGCGATCGCACGCCAGTTGACTACGATGCCGGACCGAGCAGCACGGACAGAAGTCCGACCAGAATCGCCAGTCCCACGAACGGCAACGCCACGGCAGATGCTCGCAATGTCCGCATCGGCTCAAACCTCCTTGGTGACGCCGATGCTCGCGGCTGGCGCCCTGCCACGATATCCGGCACCTCGCCTGACGCCGTTGCGTGATTTCCCGGATTGGTGGGCCGATGGGCCTCTGCTACCGTCCGGCCATGTCATTCCTGCGCCGCGATCTGCTCGCGTTGCTCATCGCCATCGGTGCAGCCGTCGCGGGAGTCGTGGTGTGGATGGATGGGAGCGTGACCCTCGGTCTGCACGTCCGTGAGACCGATGAGACCCACGGGGGCCTCGTCGTGTCCGATGTGACGCCCGGCGGCAACGCGGCCAGGAACTTCATCGTGCCGGGGCAGACGGTGATCGACCTGGAGACCGTCGATGGAACCACGGTCGCTCGTGGCAGGTCGGTGCAATGGGAGGGCGGGGTCGTGACCCTGCCCGTCGAGGCCGTCGAGCAGGCCCGGATCGCGTACGTGAACACCGGCCAGATCGTCGAGGGCCCGTCTGGCGAGGAGGACGCGGTCGAAGGGTTCGCGATGATCCACCGGGACTGGCTCGAGTCGCGTCTGGCGACGAACATCTATCTCCTCGGGATCGGCCTGGCGCTCGGGCTCGTGGTGTGGCGTCTGCTGCACCACGGGCTGGCGGGGGAGATCGGCAGGCGGGAGGCTGTGGTCGTCGCCGCTGCGACGGCGACCCCATTTCTCCTGGCGACCGTGGTCCAGGTCGGCAGTCCGATCGGCATCTACGCCGCCTATCTCGCGCCGCTCGTCATAGCCGTGCTGCTCGGCGTCGGGCTGGCCCGACAACACGATGAACCTGCATGGCGGCAGGCCGGTGTGGCGGCTTCGCTCGTCGCTGCCGTGTTGGCCGTGATCCTGGTTGTGCGACAGATGACTCTGCCCACAGGGTCGCCCGAGGACCGAGAGCCGATCCTCGTCCTCATCGCTTCGGTCGCTCTGGCCCCGGCGGTGATCGGCAGCCTCGGGAAACCGCGTGGCTGGCGCGAGCGGGCAAGCCTGATGGCTCTCGCGCTGCTGCCGTTTGCGGCGCTCACGCTGATCCTGCCGAGCGACATCGACCCGGCCCTGCCGCTCGTCCTCATCGTCGGCCTTCTCGGGTGGCACGCCCTGCCGCTCGACACGATCTCCGATGCGATCACCGGTGGATTCAGGCGCGTCCGGTCGGGGCCGACCGGCGAGTCGTCGGCGACAGCTCCAGAGATCGCCAGGGCCCGCGACCTCGTGGCGTTCGCGCTCATCGGCCTGGCGGTTCTGGTGGCGACCTCGCAGGGCGCGACGTGGGCGCTGGTCGTCGGGCTCCCCGTGGCATTCGTGGTCGGCCTCGCTGTGCGTCGCGGCTTCCTAAGCCCGGAGTGGAGCGATGCTGCCGTGCCGCTCGCCGCATCGGTCAGCATCCCGGTCATGCTCGTGACGTTCGCGTGGTATGCAGACCCGGCGAGTCTGGCCGTGGTCATTCCCACCGCGCTGGCAGCACTTGTCGTTGCCCATGTCCTGGCTGCACGCCACACCGACGCGGACTGGCGGAGCCGCCTCTTTCTGCTGGCCTCGGGGCTGGTGGTATCGGTCTTGGTCGCGCTGGCCGCGGTGGGCAGCTCCAGCCTGGCCGTGGCGCTGCTCGGATTCGTTGCGCTCGTCCCCGGCATTCCCGTCGCATTCGCGGATCGACCGGGCGAGCCGCAAGCGATCTCGTCACGGCTGGAGACGATGGCCGTCGCATTGACGCCCGGCGCTGCGGCAACCGTCCTGGTGACGGGGGATGCCGGGGCTCTGATCCTCGGCGGCTGGCTGGCGGCGCTCATCATCTGGCGCTACTTCACGCTTGGACCGCTCGTCGGCATGGCGAAGCGCACGCAGCTCCAGCGCGATCTGGCGGTGGCCGCCGCCGAGACCGAGCGCGCCCGACTCGCGGCCGACCTTCACGACGACGCCCTCCAGCAGCTGACGGTGCTCGTCCGCACCCTCGACGAGGCCGGTCAGACCGATGCCGCGGCCGAGGCCCGCGAGGTGGCCACGAAGCTGCGCTCGGTGGTCGGCGACCTGCGGCTTCCCATCCTGGACGACCTGGGTGCGGGCGCAGCGCTCGAATGGCTGGTCGAGCGGATCGAGCCGCTGGCCGGCGGCCCGGTGAAGCTCGAGCGTACCGATACGTCGCGGCCGCCTGCGAACGTGGAGCTCGCGGTGTTCCGGGTCGCGCAGGAGGCGCTCAACAACGCGGTCCGGCACGGTCGCGCGCCGATCGCGGTGCGCTACGACGTCAACGCCGATGGCCGGGTGACGCTGGCGGTCGACGACGCGGGCACTGGCATCGATGATCAGGCCGCCGAGGAGGCACCGCGCCAGGGCCACTTCGGGCTGGCCAACATGCAGCAGCGGGCCGAGCAGATCGGCGCGCTGCTGGACGTCCGCCCCTGGCCGGCCGGCGGCACTCGTGTCGCCTTCGAGTGGCGCCCGCAGTGATCCGCGTGGCGGTGGTCGACGACCATCCGCTCGTGCGCGAGGGGACCGCCGCCCTCATCGACCGCCAGGCGGACATGGAGATCGCCGGCGTGGCCGCCAGCCTCGCCGAGCTCCGGCCGATCCTCCAGTCCGCGAACGTCCAGGTCCTGCTGCTGGACCTCCGCCTGGGCGAGGAGTCGGGCTTCGACCTGCTCCGTCACGAGGCAGCCGGGCACATGCCCGCGGTCGTCGTCGTGACCTCGTTCGATTACCCCCAGTACGCCGATGCGGCCCTGCGGCTCGGCGCTGCGGGCTTCGTGGTCAAGACGGCTCCCACCGGAGAGCTGCTCGACGCCATCCGCCGCGCTGCGACCGGTGGGCTCCACTTCGGCGTGCGGCCCGGGAGGGGGATCGCGCTGTCGGACCGCGAGCGCGATGTGCTGCGCTGCGTGGTCGACGGCTCCTCGAACGACGAGATCGGGACGCGGCTGGGCATCAGCGCCCGAACCGTCGAGTCGCACCTGCGACGCCTCTTCGAGCGCCACGACGTCGCGTCGCGCACGGAGCTTGCGGCCCGGGCGATCCGTGAGGGCTGGCTGGAAGAGGTTCGGTAGGCATCAGACAGGCTCCGGCATCGCCTCCGCCGGCATTCCGTCGTGGATCTCGAGGACACGGTCGGCGAGGTCGAGGATCGCCGGGTCGTGTGTCGCGACCACGGCCGTCACGCCCTCGGTGCGGACGACCGTGCGCAGGAGGCCCATGATCGCGTGGCCGGTATGGGAGTCGAGCTGGCCGGTCGGCTCTTCGGCCAGGAGCTCCAGCCGATCGGCGGCGGCGAACGCGGTGAGGTCGGTCTCGTCGGCGTCGGCAACCGCCCCGGCGAGGTCATACGTGCCCGAGGTGATGATCCGGGCCAGCTCGCCATCGGTCCATCCCAGGATGCGCCTGGTCTGGTGGCTCACGACCTCGTCGACCGACGCCAGCTCCTCGGGATCGACCCGCATGTCGACCACCACGCTGGTTGCTGCGACCGGCTCGGCCGCGATCACCTGTCGCAGCCTGCTCAGCGCGACGGCGTCGCCGTACAGGACGCCGATCGCCAGCAGCGTCGTGGCGCAGACGATGACAAGCCACGTCGCGACCACGATCAGCCAGTCGGCGGAGCTTCGGTGCAGGACAACGCGCAGCGGGGCCAACAGCCCCTCGAGCATACGGATCCTCCTCCTGCCTAACTTATGGCGACGCGGGCCCATCGGTTCACGACGCTCATGCCGATGCGTCACGGGCGCTGATTTGTTGCGTCGGTGCCCTACTGACGCTGGGTCGTGGCGCGCGCGGGTGAGTTCCGAGACCGATCGCGGCGCTCCGACCCCTCGCCGTCCGCAAGTAGCATGGGCGCGTGTTCGACAAGAGTGCCGAGCTGTACGACCTGTTCTACGACTGGAAGGACTACCGCGCGGAGTCCGAGAAGATCCGCGACATCGTGACGGCTCGCAATCCGGGCGCACGGACCGTGCTGGACGTCGCCTGCGGCACGGGCTCGCATCTCGAGCACCTGCGCGAGTGGTACGAGGTGGAGGGCCTCGACATCGACCCCGGTCTCCTCCGCGTCGCAGCCGGCCGCCTCCCCGGGGTGCATCTTCACGAGGCGGACATGCGTGAATTCGACCTCGGTCGCGAGTTCGACGTCGTCACCTGCCTGTTCAGCAGCATCGGCTACGTCAAGACGACAGATGGCCTGGCGCGCGCGGTCGAGTCGATGGCCCAGCACCTCACCCCTTCCGGCGTCCTCCTGGTCGAGCCGTGGTTCGCGCCATCCACATTCGATCCCACTCGCATCGGACGCCTGATCCCGGTCGAGCGCCCGGGCCTGCAGGCGGTCCGCATGAACGGGAGCCGCGTCGAGGGCAACCGATCCATCCTGGACTTCCACTATCTCGTCGCCCGGCCCGGCCGAGTCGAGCACCTGACCGAGACCCACACGCTCGGCCTGTTCACCGATGACGAGTATCGATCAGCCTTCGAGGCCTCCCGCCTCTCCGTCGAGCACGACAGCGATGGCCTGATGGGCCGTGGCCTGTGGATCGGGCAGCGCCGATGACAATCGAGTAGGTGGCAACCCGTGCCCTGGCGCGCACGGGCGGATCACTGGAATCGGCTCCTCTCCATCATCGATGCCGCCTCGATACGGTTGCCTCAGCACCAATTGCCGAATTTACTATGAGCCGATCGCTCCCGAGCTTGACCCTCATGAGATTCGCCGTATCCACGACCGTCGTCGGTTTGCGATGCTTACCATTACTGAACGGGCGAGCGCGCTCCGTCGGGTCGGATCGTGATGCTCATGACGACCCCGCCTTCCGCCAGCCACTGCACTCGGGCTGGGGCTACGACGAAACAAGAGCGCTGCAGTACCGGCGTGTGGACATGTACCTGACGGGGCTGGCGGTCCGATGAAGTCGCTCGGCCGCGGTGCGTCGACCCGCACGTTCCATCGGCCGATCAGTGGCTACGTCAATGCGCTGGCTGCCGTCCCGGCTTCGCGGTCGACGCGATGCTCGAGCTGACCGAGCTGTCGCTCGTGCGCCGAAAGTACGGCCCGGTACTCTACCACACCGCACAGCGGCGTCCCGAGCGTCCTCCGTGCGTCCCCGGCTGCAGCAGGCTACCGCGGGGAGTGACCATAGGGTCATGGTGCCGTGCTCGTTGGTCCTCGATCCTTCCGGCATGAGACGACCGCGTTGCGGCCGTATGGAAGGCAGCGATGAAACGGTTCGGCGGAACTTGGCTGGCAGGGGGGACCGCGACCGCGGTGGCGATCCTCCTCGCCCTGCCGGTCATCGCGGTAGCCGCGCAGGAGCCGCGCGCCGGTGGGGTGCCGATCTCCGTCCTCCCGCTGCCTACCGTCCTCCCGCTGCCTACCGTCCTCCCGCTGCCTACCGTCCTCCCGCTGCCTACCGTCCTCCCGCTGCCTACCATGCGTCCCCCGCCTATGGCCCTGCCATCCGCAAGCCAGGCACCGTCGGCGTCAAGCTGGACGCCGAGCCCATCGCCAGAGAGCGGTGGCACCACGGCCTCAGCGCCCGGCACGCCCGCGCCCAATTCGAACCCGTCGGCCGATACGCAGAGCGAAGCCCCTTTTCGTGGCACATCGCACGGTCCGTCACGCCAGCCGGACGCCGGTAGTCGCGCCGGCCAGGCGAACACCGACGCGCTTGGGCACAACGCCACCGAGCCGCCCGCCGCCGCGACGTTGGCTGCAGCGGGCTTAGTCGCCGCCGCGGCCGTCGCCACTGGACTGGCGATTGCACACCTGCTCGGAGTCGGGCTGGCCACACTCGGTGGAGCGTCCTCGGCGGTCGCCGCGGCGCTCGACCGCAGGGCGGGCCGACGAGTGCGAGCCGTTATCGGCGCCGTTCCAGGCCTCGAACGTTGGGGGGTGCACGCGCTCGCAATCGATGCCGAGGACCCCATTGTGGCTGCCATGAACCTGAGGCCGATGGCAGGCCGCGCAGGTTCGGAACCGCGTGCTTCCGCCGGCTCGGTGAGCATCGCCGCGCGCGGCGCGCGACCGGGATCGGAGTAGCGGGTGCTGGCCATATTCCGCACCTTGGCGTTCCTCGCTCCGGTGCTGGTCTTCTCTACGCTGGCGACGCTGCTGCCGGAGCTGATCGGGGTCGCGTCTGGGCAGCGGGCGGCGCGGTTGCTGGAGGTGCTGCTGGCCGCTGCGGCGGGCGCTGCCCTGATGGCCACGGTGGCGTGGATCGCGGGGAGCCGGCACATGCACGGCGTTGCGCGTGCGCTGGACAGCATGCGGCGCGCTGAGGCGTGGCCCGGCCTTGCCGAGCGTGGCGTGGCCGCCGATCGGCAGGTGGCAAAGGCACTGAATGCGGTGGCGGCCGCGCTCGTTCAGGTGGAGACGCGAGCGAGCCGCGATCGGCTCACCGGCGTCGCGAACCGCGAGACACTATTGGCCGCGTTGATCGGTGCCGTCGAGCACTCGAGGCAAACCGGTGCGATGCTCTGCGTGGCCTTCGTCGATGTCGACCGGTTCAAGGCTATCAATGACTCCTACGGGCACGCGTCGGGCGACGCGGTCCTGCGTCAACTCGCCGAGCTGGTGAGCGCATCGATCCGCGCAGGCGACCT
>Ga0136619_10001192_pt1 | contig 10124 bp, 11 predicted proteins | sample AntDrymUQ3532106_2_FD_104807 | JGI IMG/M metagenome (GOLD analysis project Ga0136619, IMG submission 104807) | Polar desert sand microbial communities from Dry Valleys, Antarctica - metaG UQ353 (21.06) | ecosystem: Environmental > Terrestrial > Soil > Desert | place: Antarctica: Dry Valley... | reverse complement strand
GGCCGCCGTCACCGCCGAGAGCGTGGCGACGGCGAGCAGTGCCATGGCGGTCGCGAGCAGCAGGCGCAGTCCGATGGTGTGCATCCGTGGTCCTCCTCCGGTGGGCCTTCGCGCGGGGCGGTGGCGAGAGGCCAAACGTACTCCCTGGCGGACCGGCGTGCACGACCGGACATTCGGCTGGCGATACCTGCTGGACGCATCGTCCATGCGTCCACTCGGGTGCGGAGCTCTCTTTGACCTGCTTGAAATGACCGATCAGCGGGACGTGCGGATTCCCAACTTGCCTTCCGGCGGACGCGTCCGTCTCGGAACGCGCCGGTCCACCTCGGCCGTCGCCCTCGACATCGGTGCCGACGCAGTCGTAGCGCTGCCACCCGGCGGCGCCGACGGTCGTCGTGTGCGCCAAGCCATCGTCCACCCCCTGCCTGTCGGCCTCGTCGTCGACGGGGAGGTCGTCGATCCCGACGGTCTCGCCGAGGAGCTGCGCTCGCTCGTTGCGGATCACAGCCTGCCGCGCGACGTTCGCGTCGGCCTCGCCCACCCGCGCCTCATGGTGCGGCTCGTCGAGCTGCCGGCCACGCTGGACGGAAGCGACCTCGATGGCGCCGTTCGCCATCTCGCGACCGACCTGCTGCCCGTCGGGCTCGACCAGCTCGTCGTCGACTACCGGCGCATCGGCCGTGTGCCGGGCGCCAACGGCGAGGGCCTGCAGCGGATCCTCATGGCCGCGGCTCGCGTCGACGGCATCGACCGCCTCATGCAGGCGCTCGACGCCGCCGGCCTGCGGGCCCACGGCATCGCGCTCTCGGGTCTCGCGATGGTCTCGGCGCTCGATCACCCGCTGCTGCCCGGCGAGGCGATCCTCTACGTCCAGGCAGGTGCGCTGACCAACGTCGTCATCACCGAGGACGGCCAGCCGCTGCTCGTTCGCGCGGCATCAGCCGGCTCGGAGGCGATCGCCACCGGCCTCGCCGAGCGCGCTCAGATCACCCACGAGGCGGCGCGCGCCCATATCTCGACGATCGGGCTCGGCGGCGCCAACGCCGACGGCAAGCCCGACGAGCTCGAGGCGACCGTCGCCCAGCAGGTCCGCGAGGGCCTGCGCCGCGTCGTCGCCGAGGTGCAGTCCTCGCGCGGCGTCTACGCCGCGCGCCCGGGCGCCCGGGCCATCGGCGGAGTCGTCCTGACGGGCTCCATGACGACGTGGCCCGGCGTCGCCCAGGCACTCGAGGACGAGCTGCACCTGCCCGTCATCGTCGCCGACCGCGCCGGATGGCCGCAGATCGACGGTCTCGGGGCTGCCCCCGAGCGCCTCGACGTGGTGGTCGGCCTGGCGAAGGCCGACGCGATCCGGCCCGACCTGCGGCCCGCGGCCGCCAAGACCAAGGCGGCCTACCGCGCCGCCGTCAAGCGTGATCGCTCGAGTGGCAACCGGCCGCCGGTCATCGCCCAGGTGGGTGGCGCCATGGTCGCCGTCGTCCTGGCCGCGATCGTCTACCTCGTCGTCATCTCCAACCAGGTCAGCTCCGACCGCGAGCGCCTGGGTCAGATCTCCACCGAGATCGTCGGTGCCGAGCAGAAGACCGCGGCGCTGAAGCCCTACGACGACTTCGCCAAGGCTGCCGCAAAGCGCCACGACGCCGTCGCGTCGGTCGCCAAGAACCGCTTCAAGTGGGATCGGACCCTGACCGAGATCGCCCAGGTCGCCCCCGACAACGTCTGGCTGACGGCGATGGACGGCACGCTCGCGCCGGCCACGGCGGCTGTCGGAGCCCCCGGAACGGTCACAGGCGCGCTTACGCCCTCGTTGAAGCTCGCGGGATGCGCCGCGAACGAGCGCAACGTCCCCGCCTACATCGACCGTCTGCAGCTCATGACGGGCGTCACCGAGGTCGGCTTCACCCGCGCGGAGAAGCTCGACAAGAAGGCTGAGGGCGCCGCCACCGGCGCCGACTGCTTCAACAACGACACGAAGGCGGCGAAGTTCGAGCTCACGACCTTCTTCAAGCAGCAGCCGGCCCCCGGGATCACCGCCACGCCGGCCGCAACGACCACCGCGCCGACGGCCCCTGCGCCGGCGGCCGCAACCACCCCGACCACGGCGCCTGCCAACCAGACCGCCGCGGTCCCCACCGGAGGCTCGCGATGACGACGAACGACACACGAACGATTGCCATCGTCGTGCTCGCCGGGGTCGCGATCCTGGCGGCACTGTGGATGCTGGCGATCAGCCCCAAGCGCGAAGAGCGTGCGCAGGTCAAGGCCAACGTGGCGGTCCAGGAGACGCGTCTGTCGACCGCCCAGGCGCAGCTCGCCTCCTTCGAAGCCGCCAAGCAGCACTTCCCGGTCAAGCTCGCCGAGCTCAAGCGGCTCGACGAGGCCGTGCCGGCTCGCGGCGCGATCTCGTCGCTGCTGCGCCAGCTGCAGCGCCGGGCGAAGGTGCGCGACAGCAACCTGCGCCTCGTGGCTCTCAAGTCCGCCAGCGCGGTGGCGCCGAGTAGTGCGGGCGGGGTCAGCACCCCGGGCGCGACCGTCGGGCCGGATGGCCTGGCCGCGCTGCCGTTCGAGTTCGAGTTCACGGGTGAGTACTTCGACCTGCGCGACATCCTCGCCACGGTGCGCCGCTCGGTGAGCGTGCGCAAGGACAAGATCAAGGTCAGCGGTCGTCTGCTGACGATCGACTCGCTCTCGTTCACGCGCGCCGATCCGGACTCCACCCGGACGAAGGCGACGCTCAGCGCCACCGCCTATATCGCCCCCGACGGGGCGGCCACTCCCCAGCCGGCCGCCGCTGCGACGACGACGCCGGCCACCCCCACCGGAGGATCATGATGCTTCGCAACCTGATCGACGAGGTCCGCAACCGGCGCGTCCTCGCGTTCGCGGCCCTCGGCGTGCTCGTCGCGCTGGCTCTGCCGCTGCTGTTCCTGAAGTCCGCGCCGGAGGGCGCACCGGAGGCCAACTCGGCGGCGCCCGCCGCCGCCACGGAGGCCAAGCTGCCGGCGCGAGCCGCCCGCCTGCTCGCCACGACCGACGCGGGCGCCCCGGGCGGCCACGCGAAGGGATCCGCGCAGGACCCGTTCGCACCGCCGTCGTCCTACCGCGCCGCGGCCGCTGCGGCGGCGAACGGCGCGGGCGCCGCGGCGAAGTCCTCGGGCGACGCCGGCATGAGCTCTGCCGGCACGAGCTCGAGCGCGACGTCGACCAAGCCGATTCCGGTCGTCATCCAGGACGACTCGTCGTCGCCCGGCAGGTCCTCGAACTCATCGAATTCCCGCTCGCGCCCGAGCTCGAGCTCGAGGAGCACGAGCACGAGCACGCTTGCGGTCGACGTCCGCTTCGGTAAGAAGAAGGACTCGCCGATCAAGCGTGCGATCCCGCGTAACAAGGGCTTCTACATCCACGGCAAGCTCGTCGCGGTGTTCGTGAAGTACTCGCCGAGCCGCAAGAAGGCGATCTTCGCGGTCGCTCCCGGCCTGCACATCTCGGGCCCGGTCTCGTCCCGCGTGACGGACAACGTCCGCTACGTCGACATCCCGGCCGGCTCGCACGCGTGGCTGACGATGATCACCGCGAACCGGACGATCGTGAAGCGCCGCCTGGACGTGGTGCGCGCCCGCAGCGTGCGCAGCGCCAAGGCGATCCCCGCTGCCCTCAGCGCCGAGAGCGCCTGCCTGCTGGGCAAGCTCACGGCGATGAAGCCCGGTGACCGCTTCCTCGACCGCGATGCCTGCGAGCTCTAGCGGTCACATGCGTCGACGCGCTCGAACGCGAGATGAGGAGGGCTTCACGATCGTCGAGGTGATGGTCGCGATGGTGGTCCTGATCATCGGGGTCCTGGGGACGCTCGCACTCGTGCAGGGCAGCATGTCCAGCACGAGCCGCACCACGGCGCGCGAGCAGGGCACGAGCGTCGCCCGCGACCTGGTCGAGCGCAGTCGCCAGGTGGCCTACACGGACGTCACCGTCGGTGGCGCGGGATCGGTCCTGTCGGCCACCCTGCCGGCCACGGAGATCAACGGGCTCTCGGGTTCGACGTTTGAAGTAACGCGCCGCGGCGTGGTCTACGACGTGACGGTCTCGGCCTGCGTGGTCGATGACCCGACCGACGGCGCCGGCAAGGGCACGGCGGAATTTTGCAGCGTGCCTCCCGGTGGCGGCGGAGGCGGCCCGGGCCCACCGCCAGCGCTCTCGGTCGGCAACGTCAGGGTGCTCGGGCTCGACCTGTCGGTCGCAGCCAGCGGCACGTTGCTTGACACCGTCTGCAAAGCGGTCGGAACGAGCAGCGAGATCTCGCAGGCCCTCGCGGCAGTGGTCAGTCCCGTCGCCGCCGTGGGGATCTGTCCCGCCGGGGGCCCCTCCTCCGGCTCCGCGGTCCAGATCGACTCCGATCCCGACGACATGCGGCGCGTGCGCGTCGACGTCACGTGGACCCGCGACGGCGGCGGCAACGTTGCCCAGACAACCCTGCTTCCCAACCCGTCCCAGAACTGAGAATTCACCATGCGCGAGATCACCCATCAGGAGGATGGATTCACGCTCGTCGAGCTGCTCGTGGCGATGTCGCTGTCGCTGATCGTGCTGTTCGCGGTGCTGCAGTCGCTGGACGGTTTCACGTCCGAGGCCGCGAAGCAGACGCGAGTCACCGACGCCAACGACCAGGTGCGCAGGACGATGGAGCGCGTCGTCAACGATCTGCGCGGCGCCTCCGTGCTCGTGACCGGCAGCACATCCACCAACCTCGTCTACTCGGTGCCCGAGCCGCCTGTATCGCCGGCGACGTCGCGCGTCCGGACCGAGCGCCTCTGCCTCGACTCCGCCTCGACCGATCTCTACAGCTTCACGTCGATCGACGCGATTCCGACGGGCGCCTGCTCAACGGGCACCAAGCTCGCCAATCTCAAGTCGACGGCCAACACGGCGTTTACGTATGACGGCTCCACCGCTCCGGCTTCGCTGGCCACCGTGAAGAACGTGGGTCTGACGTTCAGCCTCGACGCAACCGGCGGCGGCAGGCCCGCAGGCAGCACGCTCAAGGCCAGCGCCGCCGTACGCCGGACCGTGGCGATGCTGCCCGCCGGTCCTCCGGATGTTCCCATCACCTGCCCGCCCGCCGGTCCGCTGATCAAGATCGGCGCCGGCGTCGGGTTCTCCGAGGACGTCGCGCTGAACGGAGTCGGCTCGCTGTCCGTGTCCTTCATAACGAATACCGGCGTGACGATCCCAGGCGGAATCGTGGACCCGAAGAACGGGTCGGCCGGGGTGACGATCACGGTGCCGGGCGTCGTTTCTGTCGTCGCGAAGATCACCGACGCGCTGGGGATCGTCCGCGCCCTCATCCCGAAGAACGTGGAGTGCGATTACTCATGATCCGCCGCCTGACCCATGACGAAAAGGGCTCCGCGCTGATCACAGCGCTGCTCGCCACAATGTTGATGCTCGGCCTCGGGTTCGCGCTGCTGTCGATCGTCGACACGCAGGCGAGCGAGTCCTCCAGGGAGCGCAGCCGCGACCGCGCCTTCAACCTCAGCGAGACCCTGCTGACGAGCGAGGCGTTCGTCCTCGGGCGCAACTGGCCGAGCTCCGCGCCCGCCGGCGCCTGCAAGACGACCGGCGGCTTCGATGACGCGCTTGGTAACCCGGCGCCGGCGGCGACTCCCGAGGCGGCACGCCTGCGGCGTAACCTCGACTCCAACTATGACCCGGCCGTCGACAGCGCCTATGCCGGCGCCGTGTGGCAGATACACCTCTGCGACGACAACGACGCCGACGGCGCCGGGCCGCTCGCCGGCTCGACCGTGTGGGACGACGCGCTGCTCAACAACAGTGCCGCGGACGTCAACGCGAACAACAAGCTCTGGGTTCATGCGCAGTCGACCGTCCAGGGCCGGACCCGTGCCGTCGTCGGCCTCGTACGAGCCCGCACCAAGCCGGCGCTGAACGCTCGCTACGGCCTCGTGGCGGGCGGGCTCGCCGACGACCTGGGCGCCTCGTTGAACACAATCACCAATCAAGGCGTGCTCGGCAAGACCCTCAGTGCCAATGGAATCGGACTGCTGGACACCACGCCAACCGTGGCCACCGATCCGACCGCCGGAGCGCCGACGCCGAACGGGATCACCGGCGTGCGCTGCGGTGCCCTGGACCTGAAGGACGGTTCGACGTGCGTCACGGGCACAGTCGGCGCTGCGGGCGCGATTCCGCTCGTCAGCGACCTCGTGACCGGCGGTAGCGTCGAGAACTTTCCGAGTAAGACCTCCACGAGCGACGACAACATCGCCCGCCTGCGGGCACAGGCACGCGCCTCGGGGACGTACACGCCGGTCTCCGCCGGCACCGCACCGGTGGGCTCGGGCACCCTGCTGAACCCCACCGACACCGCGCCCGCGGCGCCCGCGACGGTCGCGGCCTGCACGCTCACCGGTAGCCCCACGGCGAGTTCGGTGGTCTTCATCGAGCAGGTCGGCGACACCGGAACCGCGAACTCAATCGGCGGCCCCGGGGATCAGTACTGCTCGATCGACGTGGGCTTGGCCAAGCAATACAAGGCGATCATCGTCGCTAGCGGCCGCATCGTGATACGCGGCGACAACACGACGACTGCGTCCACCAACACGGCCGTAAACACCTTCAAAGGCGTCATCTACGCCCTTAATCTTCAGCGGCTGCCCGTCGCAGACGGTGGGCACGGGCTCGGCGACGCCGCCGAGCCGGGCCGTGAGGTCGTGCGCATCGATCGCGGCGCCCATGTCCGTGGCGCTGTCAACGCCGACGGTAAGAGCGGGAAGGTCGGGATCTATCCCCCGCCGATCACGATCTCGACGACGACGCTGATCAACTCGCTGATTCCGTGCACGGTGGGCCTCGGAGCCCCCGTATGCACGCTGCGCGACACCATCACCTCGCTTTCCGGCGGCGTGCTGGACACCGCCGTCGCGCTCCTGCAGTCACTAGGCGCAAAGTCCGACGCCGACATCGCAGGCGCGATCCTCACCCAAGCCGGCCCGCAGCGCACCAACTACGGCTCGGCAATCACAGCGGATGTCGCGGCGATCAACGTCCTCACGGTTCCCGGGGCATCCAACGTGGTGCCCGGCAGCTTCCGCGACCTGCAAACGCGTTAGGGCGATCGATCGGAGATCAGGGGCAGCCCGGTGTGATCCGGACCGCCTCCGATCACGATCACGTTCGTATGAGAAACCCCATCCCACCGGCTTGGTGGGCGCGTCGCTGCTACTGGCAGGTTGCGGCGACGACGACAAGACCGCCTCCAAGCCGGCCACGAGCCCGCCCGCCGCCTCCGAGACCGCCGCCGAGGTGACCGACACGATCAAGATCGTCGACTTCGTCTACGACCCGACGCCGGCGACCGTCAAGGCGGGTACGAAGATCGCGATCAGCAACGCCGACGCGGCGCCGCACGCGATCACCGACGAGGGTTCGGGCAAGGCGTTCGACTCCGGCACGATCAAGGGTAAGGCGAGCGGCTCGTTCACTGTCGACACGCCCGGGACCTACAGGTACATCTGCGAGTTTCACCCGTTCATGAAGGGCGAACTCATGGTCACGAAGTAGGGGTCGGCGATCCAAGAAAGTTGCCGCGGCTGGGGCGCGCCTGGGCGTTCCGGCCCCCACGGCCATGTGGAACGAGGGTACCACCTGCCATCTGCCACCTGCGCGCGGCACGAGTCGGATGAGGGTCGCCACTCTGGCCCGCCGCGATCGACCGCCTCGTGGTGCCGCCGGCGGGCCCGAGTGATCCGCTGGGCCGCCGGTCGCGATGATGCTCTCATGAGACACGCGATCCTCGCCGCGCTGCTGGGTGCCGCGCTCTTGGCCGGCTGCGGCGGCAATGACGACAGCGGCGCGCTGGAGAAGTCCACCACCGGGGCCAACGCCGCGCCCGCAGAGGACGCCGAGCAGACCGACACGATCAAGATCGTCGACTTCGTCTACGACCCGAATCCCGCCACCGTGCGCGCCGGCCAGAGGATCTCGATCCCCAACGCCGACGCCGCACCGCACACGATCACCGACACGGGTTCCGGCAAGGCCTTCGACTCGGGTACGATCGAGGGCAAGGCGACCGGCTCCGTGACCTTCGCCAAGGCCGGCGCGTACCGGTACGTCTGTGAGTTTCACCCCTTCATGAAGGGCGAGGTCACCGTCACGAAGTAGCGCGCGGGCTACGCCGCCTCGCGCAACGCCTCGATCTTGCGCAGGCCACGCCAGCCGCTACAGGGCGCGCTCCTCGAGCTTGGCGTCTCGGGCTGAGCCATCCCCAGGCGCAGCCGGCTCGCGTCGCGGATGCCGACCGGGCCGTCGGCGCCGCACCTCCCAGCGGACATATTGCGGCCATATGGTACTGTGCCTGCGGATGGCTGTTCGCACGCAGACGCTGGTCCAGCTCAACGCCGAACTCGTGGAACTGCTCGATCGCCGTGCCACCCGCGAAGGCGTATCTCGCTCGGCGCTCATACGCAATCTGCTCGAGGAGGCGCTGCGCACGGATCGAGCGACCGCGATCTCCGCGCAGATCGTCGAGGGTTACCGCCGCATCCCGCAAGAGACCGCCGACGACGAGTGGGGCGATCTCGACGCCTGGGCGCACGCCAACACGCGACGCAACCTCGCGGCGCTCGACCGGGAGGAGCGCGAGCCGTGGTAGCGCGGGGTGAGATCTGGTGGAGCGAAGACGCGATGCTCGGCCGCAGACCTGTGCTCGTGCTGTCCCGCGACGCCGTTTTGGGCTCGCTCGCCCGGCCGCTCGTCGCGCCTCTCACGACGCGCGTCCGCGATCTGCCGACCGAGGTCGCGCTCGAGCCGGCCGACGGCGCCCCGCGCGCGTGCGTCGTCTCGCTGGACAACGTGCAGCCGCTCGCGCGCTCGCTGCTCGTCGAGCGGATCGCCCGGCTGGCACCAGAGCGGATGTCCGAGGTCTGCCGCGCACTCGCGATCGCGGTTGACTGCGAGTGAAACGGTTTGTTCGTTCCCCGCGAACCCTCTCGCCACCCGCACGTTGTTGGGGAACAACGGAACGAAGGTCACACCAAGCGGTCGGCCAGTGCCGAGCCGGGCGATGGTGGGAGCGCGTCGTGTCGATGCGTCAGTCGCGCGCTTCGCCGATGAGGTCGACGGTTTCGTCGGCAAAGACGACTGCAGCGAAGCATCATCACTACAACAGGCATATTGAGCGCTGTAGACTGATGCGGTGCAGCCCAGTCACCTTGCGCACTCCCCTGACGAGCCGGGCGCCGCCCCCGAGCTGATCGACGTCCGCCAAGCGGCCAATCGCGTAGGCCGTCACCCCGAGACCGTCCGCCGATGGATCTGGTCGGGACGCCTCGCGGCGAAGCGCGACGGCCGGCGGTTGCTCGTCGCGCAGAAAGACGTCGATGCGCTCGTCGGCGTGCGCGGCGGTGCTTCGGACGGGCTCGCCGCATGGGCCGAGCGCGCACTTGCCGTGCTCCGGTCAACCGACGCTCGTGGGCGCGGTGCCTCGGCAGCCGATCTCGTGCTCGGCGATCGTGCGGCTCGCTCGGGAGCCGCTGAGCCTGGCGTTGCCGGTCCTTGACGCGAGCGTCGTTGTCGATTGGGTCGCTCCCGGCGGCGATCCCGCGTCGCCTGCTGCGCGCGCGCTGGCGCGCCTCGCGGATTCGGACGCCGACCTGTTCGGACCGCGACTGCTGGTGGAGGAAGTGTCGAACGCCCTGCTCACCGGCATCCGCCGGCGGCGCTGGAGCGGAGCGGCCGCCGACGCGGCATTCGAGCTGCTTCGCGATCTCCCCGTTCGTCTGATCGACGAGCCGCGCGACCTCGCGCGAGCCTGGGACCTCTCGCGCCGCTATGACAACCATCCGGTCTACGACATGCTCTACGTCGCGCTCGCCGAGCGCGTACGGACGCAGCTCATCACGGCAGACGGCCGGCTCCTCGCCCGTCTGGCGTCGACGAATCTCGTGATCGCTCCCGATCAGGTCAGATGACGGCAACGAGGTCGATATATGTGATCACATATCATCGCGAACGTGACGACCGGCCAGCTATTACGGAACGTGCGCCAGCGGCATGGGATCTCTCAACGCTCCCTGGCACGACGTGCCGGGACGAGCCAGTCGTGGATC
>Ga0136619_10001190_pt1 | contig 10126 bp, 8 predicted proteins | sample AntDrymUQ3532106_2_FD_104807 | JGI IMG/M metagenome (GOLD analysis project Ga0136619, IMG submission 104807) | Polar desert sand microbial communities from Dry Valleys, Antarctica - metaG UQ353 (21.06) | ecosystem: Environmental > Terrestrial > Soil > Desert | place: Antarctica: Dry Valley... | reverse complement strand
TGGTCGAGGATGGCGTCGACCATCTCCTTGTCGCCATGGACGACGCTGAGGATGCCGTCGGGAAGCTCGGCTTCGGTCATCAGCTCGGCAAGCCGCACCGGCACCGACGGATCGCGCTCGGAGGGTTTCAAAACGAAGGCGTTGCCGCAAGCGATGGCGACGCCGAACATCCACATCGGGATCATCGCCGGGAAGTTGAACGGGGTGATCGCGGCGACCACCCCGACCGGCTGGCGCACCAGCTCGACGTCGACGCCGTGCGCCACCCCCTCGAGGTTCTCGCCCTTGAGCAGGTGGGGGATCCCGCAGGCCGCCTCTACCGACTCGATCCCGCGCAGGACCTCGCCGCGAGCGTCGTCGAGGGTCTTGCCCATGTCGGCGGTGACCAGCCGGGCGAGATCCTCGCGACGTTCCCAAAGCGCCTCGCGCAGCGCGATCACCGCGCGGGCCCGCTTCTGCGGGGCGATCTCGCGCCAGCCCGGCTGCGCCGCGCGCGCCGCCCGCACCGCGGCGTCGACGTCGGCGGCCCCGGAGAGCGGGATCATCGCCGCGAGCTCGCCGGTCGCCGGGTCGCGGTCTTCGAGCGTTCCCGCGGGCGCCCGCGCCTCGATCCAGGCCCCGCCGACGTAGTTGCTCAGGGTGCGGGTCTCGGTGACCGTGGTCAAGCTCACGCTCCCGCCCCGTCGTGGGGCTTCCTCTCGCCGGCTGCGTAGGGATACCACCAGTCCTTGGCCTCGATCTCGGTCTCGATGTGGACGTGCTTGGTCTCCTGGAAGGCCTCGAGGCCCTCGCGGCCGAGCTCGCGCCCCAGCCCCGACTGCTTGAAGCCGCCGAAGGGCCCGGCGTCGTTGTCGGTGAGCGGATCGTTGAACCAGACGGTGCCCGCCTCGAGCTCGCGCATGCAGCGCAGCACCGTCTTCAAGTCGCCGGTGTAGACGTTGGCGCCGAGCCCGAAGCGGGTCGAGTTGGCGAGCTCGATCGCCTCGTCCAGCGAGCCGACCCGGACCAGCGGCGCCACCGGGCCGAAGGTCTCCTCGCGCAGCAGGTCGCTGTCGGCGGGGGCCCCGGTGACCACGGCGGGGGAGAAGAAGTGGCCGCGTCCGTGGCCGCCGTCGCCACCGCCGGTGACGACCTCGGCGCCGGCGGCGACCGCGGCCTCGACCTGGGCGCTGACCTTGTCGCGCTGGGCCGCCGAGACCATCGGGCCGATGTCGGTGGCCGGATCGCGGGGGTCGCCGACCCTGAGGCTGCGGGTGTGCTCGACGAACTGCTCGAGGTAGTCGTCGTAGACCTCGCCGGCAACGTAGAAGCGCTCGGCGGAGGTGCAGACCTGGCCCGCGTTCAAGAACGCCGCCCAGACGCCGCCGCGGGCGGCGACCGCGATCTTGTCGGCGACGTCGGCGCAGACGATGAAGGCGTCCTTGCCGCCCATCTCGAGGTTGACCCGGGCGACGCGCGCGGCGCAGACCTCGGCGATCCGCTTGCCGGTCTCGACCGAGCCGGTGAAGGCGACGCAGTCGATGCGCTCGTCGGCGACCAGGGCGGCCCCCAGATCGCCGGCACCGGCGATCACGTTGACGACGCCCGCCGGCAGGTGATCGAAGCACTCGGCCAGCGCCAGGGTCGATAGCGGTGTGAGCTCGGACGGCTTGCAGACGGTGACGTTGCCGGCGGCCAGCACCGGCGCCAGCTTCCAGCCCAGCAGCAGCAGCGGGTAGTTCCAGGGGACGATGCAGGCGACCAGCCCAACCGGGTCCTTGACCACCAGCGAGAGCTGGGTCGCCTCGATCGAGGGGATCACCCTTCCGGCCTCGTCGCGGCCGATCTCGGCGTAGTAGTCGAAGGCCGCCGCGGTCCAGCCGACCTCGTCGGCGTTCTCGATCAGCGGCTTGCCGCCCTCGAGCGTCAGCAGCTCGGCGAGCTCGTCGGTGCGCTCGCGCATCCGCCGCGCAGCCTCGTGGAGCATCTCGCCGCGCTCGATCGCGGGGGTGCGTTCCCAGCCGCGCTGGGCTTCGCGGGCGGCGGAGATCGCGGCGTCGAGCTGCCCGGGCGAGGCGGTGCCGATGGTGACGAAGCTCTCCTCGGTGAACGGGTTCTCGACCTCGAGCGGTTCGCCGTCGCCGTCGGCACGCTCGCCGCCGATCACCAGCCTGGTCTCGATCTCGCCCACGCAGTCGATGCTATCGAGCGCACCATGGGTCGATTTGGCGGCGGCCGCGGCCGGTAAGTTAAAAAGCTGTGAACGACCCCGACCGAGGCCCGGACTCGCGCTCCGAGCACGCCGAGCGCCGCGACGAGTCCGAGGAGGAGCGCCTCGACCGCAACCTGATGGAGCTGCTGCAGGAGCTCCGGGTGGTGCTCACCGGGATCCAGGTGCTGTTCGCGTTCCTGCTGATTCTTCCCTTCCAGCAGGGCTGGTCGACGGTCACCGACTTCGAGCAGACCGTCTACTTCATCACCCTGTTGCTGATCGCCGCCTCCTCGGTCTGCCTGATCGCGCCGACCGCGCGCCACCGGATGCGGTTTCGCGAGCTCGACAAGAAGTGGGTCGTCGACAGCTCCAACCGGCTGGCGATCGCCGGCATCGTCTTCCTCGCCGGGGCGATGTCCGGGGTGCTGATGCTGATCACCAGCGTCGTCTACAGCGGCGCCCTGGTCGCGATCGTCACCGGCGCCTTCGCGCTGGCGGTGGCCTGGTTCTGGTTCGCCGCACCGTTCGCGCGCGAGCTCAGAGACGACGACTGAGGCGTCGCTCAGCCGCGGGCGAGCTCGATCTCGCTCTCGGCCGCGGCACGCAGCCCGGCGCGCGCCTCCTGGGGCTTGACCCAGAGCTCGTCGACCGCGATCACGATCGCCGCCAGGATCGGCACGGCGACGAAGAGGCCGATGAAGCCGAAGAGCTGGCCGACGACGACCACCCCGATCGCGACCAGCGCCGGGTGCAGACGGACCCGGTTGGCCATCACCAGCGGGATCGTCAGGTTGCCCTCGATCTGCTGGATCAAGACGTAGACCCCGAGGGTCAGCAGTGCCGTGTCGGTGCCGTCGGCGAGCGCGAACAGGGTCGGCGGGATCGCGCCCAGGATCGCGCCGAAGTAGGGAACGATCACCAGGATCGCCGAGAACACCGCGAAGAAGATCGTCAGCTCGAGCCCGACCAGCTCGAGCCCGATGTAGACGAGCACGCCGGTGATCGCCATGTCGACGAGCACCCCCTGCATCCAGCCGACCCAGCTGGAACGCAACCGCGCCATCACCCCGCGCGCCCACTCGCGCCGGGTGGGGGGAAACAGGGACTGGATCCCTGAGAGCAGGGGCGCCGGGTTGACCGCCATGTAGTACGCGGTGATCAGGATCAGCGCGATCGCCGCGAGCACCCCGGCGACGTTGAGGCCGATCGATGCGAGCGGGCCGATCAGCTCCTGCGGGTTGTCGGTGTAACGCTCGACGAACTGCTGCGCCTCCGCGCCGGTGCCCGGCCCACCGGCGTCGTTGAGCCGCTCGCGCAGCGAGTCGACCGTGGCCGGCACCTGGTCGACGAACTCCTCGGTCTGGTCGACGAAGGAGGGGATCACGATCGCCATCAGCCCGGTGATGAAGGCGAGGCCGATCAGCAGCCCGACCAGCGCCCCGAGCCAGCGCGGCACCCGCCGGGGCTCGAGCCGGTCGGCCATCGCCGACAACGGGATCGCCACCAGCACCGTGATCAGGATCGCGACCAGCAGCGTCACCAGCTCCTGGAAGACGAGGCCGGCGACCAGCAGGCCGGCCGCGAGCAGGACCGCTCGGGTCAGTGGCGAGAACTCACGGGCGTCGGGCATGGTCAGAGCGAGTTCCCTTCAGGCCTCGGCCGCAAACGGCCGCGGCCGATCAGCCTCCGGTCGCGCCCGGAGCCGACGGGATCGCCGGCGTCGTCCCGTAGGGCTCGTCGTCGGGGAGCATCGCCGCCATCCGCTCCGCCCGCGCCTGCTGCCAGATCACGAACAGCATCGCCACCACGGTGACGCCGAAGAGGATCGTCGCCAGCGTGTAGACCTCGACCGGGATGCCGCGCTGGGCTGCGCCGAAGATGTAGAGGGGGAAGGTCTCGGTCTGGCCGGAGTTGAAGTTCGAGATCACGAAGTCGTCGATCGAGAGGGCGAAGGCGAGCAGCGCGGCGCCGATCACCCCCGGCATGATCAGCGGCAGGGTCACTGTGCGGAAGGTGGTCGCCGCGGAGGCGCCAAGGTCCCGGGCCGCCTCCTCGAGGCCGCGGTCGAAGCCGATCAGCCGCGAGCGCACGACGATGACGACGAACGAGATCGAGAACATCACGTGCGCTATCAGCAGGGTGGTGAACCCGAGTGCCGCGTTGTAGCTGACGAACAGCGAGAGCAGGGCGGCGCCGATCACCACCTCGGGGGTCGCCAACGGGACCACGATCAGGAAGTTCGCCAGGCGCCGGCCGAAGAAGTCGTGGCGCACCAGGGCGAGCGCGATCATCGTCCCGAGGATCGTTGCGATCAGGGTCGAGAGCGCCGCCAGCTGGAGGCTGGTGACGAGCGCGTCGTTGAGCGAGGGGATCGAGAAGGCACCGGTCCAGTGGTCGAGCGTGAACCCGCTCCAGCTGTAGTTGAACTTGCCCTCGGGGTCGTTGAAGGAGAAGATCGCGATCACCGCGATCGGCACCAGCAGGTAGAGCACCGCGAGGCTGCCGAAGATGGTGACCGCGTGGTGGCGCAGCCACCTCATCGGACTTCCTCCTCGTCGCCCATCAGCGCCTCGGAACCGGCGAAGCGGATGTAGATCACCACCAGCGCCAGGATCACCGCCATCAGCATGAACGAGAGCGCCGCCGCGGTCGGGTAGTCGCGCAGGCTCAGGTACAGCGACTGGATCGCGTTCCCGACCATCGACTGGTTGGATGAGCCGAGGAAGATCACGTTGATGTAGTCGCCCGCGGCGGGGATGAAGGTGAGCAGGGTGCCGGCGACGACGCCGGGCGCCGAGAGCGGCAGGGTGACGCGCCAGAACGCCTGCGCGGCCGACGAGTAGAGGTCCTTGGCCGCCTCGATCAGACGCGTGTCGATGCGCTCTAGGCTGGCGTAGATCGGCAGCACCATGAACGGCAGGAAGTTGTAGGTGATCCCCGCGATCACGGCTGTCGGCGTTGCCAGCAGCCGGTCGCTGCCGCCGAGCAGGCCGAGCGAGCCGATCGTCTCGACCACGAAGCTGTCGTCGCTGAGGATCGTGGTCCAGGCGATCGTCCGGATCAGGTAGGTGGTGAAGAAGGGAGCGACGACCACGAACAGCAGCGCGTTCTTCCAGCGCCCCGCCCGGAAGGCGATCATGTAGGCGAGCGGGTAGGCGATCAGCAGCGCGATCAGGGTTGCGATGCCCGCGTAGAGGAACGAGCGGATGAAGTTCTCGTCGTAGCGCGAGAGCGCGTCGCTGAAGTTCGAGAACTCCCAGCTGAAGCCGAACCCGGTTTCGAGGGTGCCCGAGCGCAATGCCAGCTCCCCCATGAAGTACATGGGGATGACGAAGAAGACCAGCAGCCAGATCAGGCCCGGCCCGAGCAGGGCGTAGGGGATCAGGCGGCGGCGGCGGGGGTTCGAAGACTCGCCGTTCATCGAACCCCGCCGCGCCGCCTCATCCCGGTCCCCGCGGTCCGGTCAGCCGGTGATGACCGACTGGAACTCCTGCTCGACCTCGGCGACCTCCTCGGCGCTGCCGGGCGGGTCGGTCTGGGTCGAGCAGTCGGCCGTGTACTCGTCGTCTGGGAAGACGAGGTCGCTCTCGGCCGCGTCCGATCCCTGCTGCTCGAGGATCGGCTGCACGTCCTGGACCGGGGTCAGGTAGTAGTTGTAGTTGGCGATCTGGGCCTGGTTCTCGGGCTCATAGACGTAGTTCATCCACTCGTAGGCGGCGGTCGGATTGGGGGCCCCGACCGGGATCACCATGTTGTCCGACCAGAGGATGCAGCCCTCGTCCGGCATCACGAACTGGATGTCGGGGTTGTCGGCCTGCAGCTGGACCGCGTCTCCGGACCAGCCGATCACCGCGACGGCGTCGCCGTTGGCGAGGTCCTTGGTGTAGTCGTTGCCGGTGATCTTGCGGATCTGGCCCGACTCGACCGCGCCGCGGATCTTCTCGACCGCGTCCAGCCAATCCTCGGTGGTGGCGTCGGCCGGGTCGATCCCGTCCGCCTTCATCACCAGGGGCACGGTGTCGCGCATCTCGCTCAGCATCTCGATCTGCCCCTTGTACTGGGGATCGAAGAGATCGTTGACCGAGGTCACGTCGGATGCCTGCGAGGTGTTGACCACGAGGCCGGCCATCCCGGTCTGCCAGGGCAGCGTGTAGCTGCGCTCGGGGTCGATCTCGGGGCTGGCGAGGTCCTCGCGCAGGTTCTCCTTGGCTCCGGCGATAGCGTCCTGATCCATGTCCTGCAGGTAGCCGAGGTCGTACATCTTCTTCGCCATCCAGTCGGTGACGACCATGATGTCGCGGCCTCCCGACTCGCCCTGCTGCAGCTGCGGCTGGACCTTGCCGAAGAACTCGCTGTTGTCGTTGACGTCCTCGTTGTAGTCGACCGACAGCCCCGTCTCCTGCTCGAACTCGCCCACCGTCTTGTTGTCGATGTAGAAGGGCCAGTTGGAGATGTTGAGGTCGCCGCTCGCCTCTCCCTCGGATTCGGCGACGGTCACCTCCTCCTCGTTGCTCCCGCCGCCGACATCGTCGCCGCCACAGGCAGCGAGCCCGATCGCGGCGACCAGTCCGAGGACGGCCAGCAACGTTTTCCGAGCCTGGTTCATGGTCGCTCCTTCTCGATGTTGATCACGCCTGTGCGGCTGCCGGCTGTGGATCGTCGGCGGCCTCGGTGGTCTGCGAAGGATCGCCGACAGGCGACTCCTCGACCAAATGGATGTGCTCGGGCGCCCAGCTCACTCGCACCCGGGCGCCGCCGCCGGGCAGCCGCTGGCGCTCGGCCTCGTCGGCGTTGGGGACGAGGACCGTGATCCGCACGTCGCCGCCGAGGCGGACGACGATCTGGGTGGCGGTGCCGACGAAGACCGAGCTCTCGACCGTGCCCTCGACGCTCGGATGGCCCGCGGGCGCGCTCTCGTCGACACCGAAAACGCTGAGCTTCTCGGGCCGGACGACGGCGTGGCAGCTCTGCCCCGGGCCGAGGTTGCCCCGCGCTGCCTCGAACTCGCCGCCCGCCTCCAGCCGCACGGTGGCGCGGCCGTCGTCGACGGAGGCGATCGTCGCGGGCATCAGGTTGGAGACGCCGATGAAGCCGGCGACGAAGGTGGTGGCGGGGCGCTCGTAGACCTCCTCGGGGCCGGCGACCTGCTCGATCACGCCGTGGTTCATCACCGCGATTCGGTCCGACATCGTCAGCGCCTCCTCCTGATCGTGGGTGACGTAGACGAAGGTGATCCCGACCTCGCGCTGGATCCGCTTGAGCTCGAGCTGCAGGCCCTTGCGCAGCTTCAGGTCGAGCGCACCGAGCGGCTCGTCGAGCAGCAGCACCTTCGGCAGGTTGACCACCGCGCGAGCGAGCGCGACCCGCTGCTGCTGGCCGCCCGAGAGCTGGTTGGGCTTGCGATGGCCCTCGGAGCCGAGGCCGACGCGATCGAGCTCGGCCTGGACCCGCTCGGCGATCTCATCCTTCGCCAGCTTCTTGCGCTTGAGGCCGTAGGCGACGTTCTCGGCCACGGTCATGTGCGGGAACAGCGCGTAGTTCTGGAACACGGTGTTCGTCGGTCGCTTGTGGGCCGGCAGGCCCTGGACGTCGGCGCCCTCGATCTGGACCCGGCCACCGGTGGGCTGCTCGAAGCCGGCGATCATCCGCAGCGTCGTCGTCTTGCCGCAGCCCGACGGGCCCAGCAGGGTGAAGAACTCGCCCTGGCCGATTTCGAGGTCGAGCTCGCTTACCGCAGTGAGCTCCCCGAACGACTTGGTGACGCCCTCGAGGCGCACGCTCGGCGCGCTCAAGCTGCGGCTCTCCCGATCAGATGACCCTCTCCCCGCACGGACGCCCATCAGGCTAAGTCGCGGGCGCCGAGGGCGCAAGTTCCGAATGCCCAAAACGTCCAACGGGTCTTTGCCTGTTCGTATAAGTCACCGCGCGGAGTTTAAACCCAATCCGGGTTGTGCTCGGCCGATCGGGCGGGTAGCGTTGTACGGACTGGCAAGACCGAGCGGACCGGAAGTCGTGAAGAGAGGCAAAGATGGCGTCAACGGACACCGTTAGCACCCCTGGAACGACCGCAAACCTACAGGAGCTGGCCAAGCGGCACCTGTGGATGCACTTCACCCGCATGGGCGCCTACGAGCAGGCCGAGGTGCCGATCATCGTCCGCGGCGAGGGCGCCTACGTCTGGGACGAGCACGGCAACCGCTACCTCGACGGGCTCTCCGGGCTGTTCGCCGTCAACGCCGGTCACGGCCGCACCGAGATCGGCGAGGCGATGGCACGCCAAGTCGAGGAGCTCGACTTCGTCACCGTCTGGAGCTACGCGCACCCGCGGGCAATCGAGCTGGCGGCGCGGATCGCCTCGCTTGCCCCGGGCGACCTCAATCGCGTCTTCTTCACCTCCGGGGGCTCGGAGGCGGTCGAGTCCGCGATCAAGCTGGCCCGCGCCTATCACCAGCGCACCGGCAACCCCCGCAAGATCAAGTTCCTCAGCCGCGAGGTCGCCTACCACGGGACCACCCTCGGGGCCCTGCAGGCAACCGGGATCACGGCACTGCGCACCGACTTCGAGCCGCTGGTCCCGGGCGGGATCAAGGCCCCGAACACCAACAGCTACCACTGGCCCGAGGGCCGCGACCCGCTCTGGGCGGCCGACCAGATCGAGGAGAAGATCATCTTCGAGGGACCGGAGACGGTCGCCGCGGTGATCCTCGAGCCGCTGCAGAACGCCGGCGGCTGCATCCCGCCGCAGGACGGCTACTTCCAGCGCGTCCGCGAGATCTGCGACCGCCACGACGTGCTGCTGGTCTCCGACGAGGTGATCTGCGCTTGGGGCCGGCTCGGCCACTACTTCGGCTGCGAGCGCTACGGCTACCAACCCGACATCGTCACCACGGCGAAGGCGCTGACCTCGGCGCACGCGCCGATGGGGGCGATGATCGCCACCGACCGCGTCTTCGAGCCCTTCGCCTCGGGCAAGGAGTCGTTCACCCACGGCTTCACCTTCGGCGGGCATCCGGTGGCCGCCGCGGCGGCGCTTGCCAACCTCGAGATCTTCGAGCGCGAGGACCTCTGCGGACACGTGCTGGCAAAGCAGGGCGAGTTCCGCGGCATGCTCGACGGCCTGCGCGACATCCCGATCGTCGGCGACGTCCGCGGCGACGGCTTCTTTCACGCGATCGAGCTGGTCAAGGACCAGGAGACCAAGGAGAGCTTCACCGACGAGGAGTCGGAGTGGCTGCTGCGCGGCTACCTCTCTGGCGAGCTCTACAGCCGCGGGCTGATCTGTCGCGCCGACGATCGCGGCGACCCGGTGCTGCAGCTCTCGCCGCCGCTGATCTGCGACACCGAGCAGTTCGACGAGATCGAGAACGTCCTGCGACCGGTGCTCACCGAGGCCGCCGAGCGCCTCCGAAGCCGCGGCTAGGGGGAGCCCGGCCGCGCCCATGCTGACGGTCGCCACCCTGGTCGCCGATTGCGGCCTCGAGCTCGCCGCCGGCGAGGCCGGCGCCGCCAACGCGGTGCGCTGGGTCCACAGCTCCGAGCACGAGGATCCGACGCCGTGGCTCTCGGGCGGCGAGCTGCTGCTGACCACCGGCTACAACCTGCAGACGGCGGCCAAGCAGCGGCGCTACGTCGAGCTGCTCAGCGGCAAGGGGCTCGTCGGGCTCGGCTTCGGCGTCGGCTTCGACCACGAGCGGGTCCCGGCGGCGATCCTCGAAACGGCCCGCGAGCACGGGCTGCCGCTGTTCGAGGTGCCCTACGAGATGCCCTTCATCGCGATCACCGAGCGGGCCTCGAGGACACTGGTCAACGAGGGCTTCGACGTGCTCGAGCGCGGCAGCCAGGTTCACGAACGACTCGAGCGCCTGGTGATCGAGGGCGGCGGGCTTGGCCAGATCATCGCCGCGACCGCGGCGGCGATAGCCGGGGCCGCCCTGG
>Ga0136619_10001186_pt1 | contig 10135 bp, 10 predicted proteins | sample AntDrymUQ3532106_2_FD_104807 | JGI IMG/M metagenome (GOLD analysis project Ga0136619, IMG submission 104807) | Polar desert sand microbial communities from Dry Valleys, Antarctica - metaG UQ353 (21.06) | ecosystem: Environmental > Terrestrial > Soil > Desert | place: Antarctica: Dry Valley... | reverse complement strand
TGGACGGCCGGGGTCGTGCTCGGCGTCCTCGGCCTCAACCGGATCGCGCTGCACACGGCCATGCACCCGTACTTCAATCAGACCTGGGGCTACGTCGCGCTGCCCTTCTCGATCCTGCTGTCGCACCACGTCGTGCGCCACCGCACGCGCGGCGGCCTTGCGCTGTACGCGGGCTTCCTCGCGCTGCTCGCGTTCGCCTACCCGCTCGCGCTGCCGATCCCGCTGCTGTCGGCAGTGATCTTCCTCGGCTTCGAGCGCCGCCGCCGCGGCCTACCCGTCTTGCGCCGGCCGCGGCGGCCGAGTCGCAAGCGGCTGCTGTGGATGCTGCCGCTCGGGGTGCTGCTCGCCTTCCCGTTGCTCGGCGTCCTCGAAAAGGTGCTCGCGTCGTTCGACGTGCTCTCGCATCGCCGGTCGCTGCGCAACTGGGGCGGCGATCTGACGGGCTACTTCCCCGAGGGCTGGTTCTTCGGCGTCGACACGGGGATCACGGCGGTGATCGCGTTCGCGCTGATCGTCGCCGGGTTCCTGATGGCGCTGCGCCGCGCGCCGCGCGACGTCCGCTGGGGCCTGGGCGCCGTTGTCGCGTTCGGCATCGGCGGCGCTCTGTACTTCCATACGCTCGACTACGGCTGGTACTTCCACTTCAAGATGCTCGCTTTCATCGCGCCGATCGCGGTCGCCATCGCGGTGGTCGGGCTGTCGCGGCTGCGGCGCCCGTGGATGAGCGTCATCGCGCTACTGTTCGTGCTCTCGGTGGCGCGCAGCAGCGCCGGCCACGAGATCGCGGCCACCTTCGACCAGCTCCCGCCGGCGACGCTCGAGCTCAAGCGGATCAACGCGGCGCTGCCGCCGGGATCCTCGTTGCGGCTGGACATGAACCCCGACGGGCGCATGCTGTGGGCCAGTTACCTGCTCTCGGGCCAGCGGCTGTGCTCGCAGCGTCCGGTGCTGGATACCGACTACCCGCACGTGCCGATCTCGCGCGCCGCCGACTACGTGCTGGTCGACCGCGACCTGCGCAAGCCGTCCGACGCCGTCGGCCCGCTGGTGACGCAGGTGACGAGCTATGACATCTACCGGCTGCGCCCGAACCTGCCGGGAGGCGACCGCTGCTCGCTGCGGATGGTCCAGACGGTCACCGAGAAGACCTTTGGGCGCTAGTAGGCCGGCTTTACCCTTCACGTTCTCTTACAGGGCCGCTTCGTAGGCTCTGGCGCAACATGAAGGTCCTGATCGTCGACGACGAGCCCGGCGTGCGCTCCGCGCTGCAGCGTGCGCTGGCGCTCGAGCGCCACGACGTGCAGCTTGCGCAGGACGGCCAGCAGGCGCTCGACCTGCTCGCGACGAGCGCCTTCGACGCGATCGTGCTCGACGTCGCGATGCCGCGCGTCGACGGCCTCGAGGTCTGCCGCCGCCTGCGTTCGGCCGGCGACCGCACGCCCGTGCTCATGCTGACGGCGCGCGACGCGATCGACGACCGCGTCGACGGGCTGGATGCCGGCGCCGACGACTACCTCGTCAAGCCGTTCGCGCTGCGCGAGCTGCTGGCGCGTTTGCGCGCCCTGCTGCGCCGGCTGGAGCCCGAAGGCCCGACGCTCTCGTTCGCGGACCTGAGGCTCGACAGATCCGCACACGAGGTCCGTCGCGGTAACCGTCTGATCGAGCTGTCGCGCACGGAGTTCACGCTGCTCGAGCTGTTCCTCGAGCACCCGCGCCAAGTCCTGACGCGAGCGACGCTGTTCGAGCGGGTGTGGGGCTATGACTTCGGCGCGACCTCGAACGCGCTCGGCGTCTACATCGGCTACCTGCGCCGCAAGACCGAGGCCGGCGGGGAGCGCCGGTTGCTGCACACCGTGCGCGGCGTCGGGTACGTCCTGCGCGATCCATGATCGCGCTGCGCCACAGGCTGACCCTGCTTGTTGCCGGCACGGTCGGCGTCACCGTCGTGCTCGTCGCGATCGTCGCCTACGTTGCGCTGCGCAGCGAGCTGCGCGGTCAGGTCGACGACGGCCTGTCCGCCCAGTACGAGCAGGTGCAGCGCCTCGTCGCGCGCGAGCTCGGACCCGGTCCGGACCTACGTCTGCCACAGCCGTCCACGCGGTCGGGAAACCCCAACGGGCCGGCGCAGGTGCTCGGACCTGGGGGCATCGTCCTGCGGCGGCCCGCCGACACCGACATCTCGGTGCCCGTGGACGACGTCGATCGCGAGGTCGCGGCCGGTCAGCGCCGCACCGTGCTGCGCGACACGTACGCCGACGGCGTGCACCTGCGCGTGCTGACGGTGGCGCTGCCCGGCGGCCGCGCGATCCAGCTCGTTCGCAGCCTCGCGAATGTCGACTCGACGCTGTCGCGGCTGAAGCTCGTGCTCGTGCTGCTCTGCGCCGGCGGCACGATGCTGGCGGCGATCCTCGGCCGCCTGTTCTCACGCCGCGTCATCCAGCCCGTCAGCGACCTGACGGCCGCCGCCGAGCACATCACGCAGACCGAGGATCTCGGGCGCCGCATCGAGGTCCCCGGCGACGACGAGGTCGGCCGTATGGCGCTGCGCTTCAACACGATGCTCGACACGCTCGAGGGATCGCGCCGCGCGCTCGACGACTCCGTCCACGCCCAGCGCCAACTGGTGGCCGATGCCTCGCACGAGCTGCGCACGCCGGTGACCGCGCTGCGCACGAACATCGAGGTGCTGCTCGCCGGCGGCGAGCTACCGCAGGACGATCGCCGGCGCCTGCTCGAGGACGTGCGCGCCGAGACCGAGGATCTGAGTGCGCTGATCACCGACGTGATCGAGCTCGCCCGCGGCGATGAGCCGTTGTCCGGCGTCGAGGACGTGCAGCTCGACGCGCTGGTCACCGAGGCCGTCCAGCGCGCACGCCGTCGTCGCCCGAATGTGGTGTTCGCCGACGAACTCGAGCCGACGCTCGTCGAGGGCGTGCCGGACCGGCTCGGGCGCGCGGTCGACAATCTGCTCGACAACGCGGCCAAGTACAACGCCGAGGGGGCGGTCGTGGAGGTCCGCCTGCGCGACGGCGAGCTGAGCGTGCGCGACCACGGGCCGGGCATCCCCGCAGAGGAACGCCCGCACGTCTTCGACCGCTTCTACCGCGGGGCCACGGCGCGCGAGCGGCCAGGCTCGGGGCTCGGCCTGGCGATCGTGCGCCAGGTCGTCGAGACGCACGGCGGCACGATCAGCGTCGCTGAGGCGCCGGGGGGCGGCGCGCTGTTCACGCTGCGACTGGCGACCGTTGCGCCAGGCGAGGTGGCGGCAGGCTAGGGCGGCTCGTCAGCCGGCGAGCTCGGCACAAGCGTCGCGGTAGCGCGCGGTCACGCCTGACCAGCCGCGTTCGTTGCGGTCGCGCCGGCTCGGACCCTCCGCTCCAAGGTTTTCCCAGCCACTGTGGACGAGGTCGACCACAGTGCCTTCGCCCTCGCGGCGGAAGCTGATGTCGACGTGCGTCGCATCGCTGCGCTCGAAGCGCAGGTGCCACAGGTAGGTGAGCCGGTGCGGCGGATTCCAGACCAGGACCTCGCCCCAGTCGTGCTCGGCGCCGTCGGTCGTGCGTTCGTAGATCCGGCCGCCGGCGCGCGGTTCGAAGACAACGGTCAACCCGGGATCTGCGGACACGGAGTGGCCGTGCGGCCACCAGCGCGACGTCTGCAGCGCCCACAGCTCGAACGCGCGCTGGACCGGGCAGGCGACGTTGAAGTGCAACCGCAGCGGCTCCATCAGCGCGGCTCGGCGTCGTTGTCGGCGAGCAGCTTGAAGCGCGCGGCGGCCTCGCCCCAGACCTGCTCGAGATAGCCGCGCACGGCGTCGATCCCCTCGTCGTGCAGGCGGTACAGGCGCCGCGTGCCCTCGGGCCGGTCTGTGACGAGCCCGGCCTGCTTGAGCAGTCGCAGGTGACGCGACACCGCGGGGCGGCTGATCGGAAGCTCTTGCGCGAGCTGCGCCACGGAGCGGTCGCCGCTGCGCAGCAGCTCGACGATCGCCCGGCGGTTGGGATCGCCGAGGGCGTCGAACGGATCTCCCGGGAGCGCATCGAGCACCGCGCGGATGACCGTAGCAGTACTGTTACCGTTGCGAAACGGTTACCGACTGAAGGAGGATCCACCGGTGATGCGCTACGACGTGAGCGCGGTGATCGCCGCGAGCCCCGAGACGACCTGGTCGATCCTTGCCGATGCGCCCGGCTACGCCCGCTGGGACAACGGTGTCGTCCGCGTCGAGGGCACGATCGCTCCGGGCGAGAAGATCAAGCTCGTCTCGGAGATCAATCCCGAGCGCGCGTTTGCAATCAAGGTGACGGGCTACGACCCCGGACGCTCGATGCAGTGGACCGGCGGCATGCCGCTCGGGCTGTTCAAGGGCGTGCGAACGATGACCCTCACCGCGCAGGGCGACGGCCACACCGCGTTCGAGATGCAGGAGGTCTTCAGCGGTCCGATGCTGGGCGTGATGTCGCGTTCCATGCCCGATCTCGGGCCGTCCTTCGAGCAGTTCGCGGCGGGGTGCAAGGCGCGCGCGGAGAGTCATCCGGGTTGAGGCGATCGCGGGCGATCAAACGGCGGGAACGACGTTCACTGCGCGAGAACGTTGGCGCCACGCGGGTTCAGACGCCCGCTGCTACGCGATCGCGAAGGTCATGCGCAGGCGGACGCCCGGCTGGCCGTCACGCGCCTCGACGTCGAGCTGGTCGCTCATCTGCGCGATCAGCGGCAGCCCGATGCCGAGGCCCGGGCTGTCCAGGCGCGGCACCATCCCACATCCCTCGTCGGAGACGAGCACGATCAGCGAGCCGTCACGCGCCCATGCCTCGACGGTGACCTGGCCAGGCTGGTCACGACCGGCGTAGGCATGGATGACGCAGTTGCTCAGCGCTTCGGAGACGGCCAGGGCGATCTGCTCGCGGCTACGCTGGCTGGCACCGCTCGCAGCCGCGAAGCGAACAACCGCCTCGCGGAGCACGCCGACGTGCTCCGGTATCGCCGAACGCTGCTCGCGCAGGGGCCCCTCCTTACGCGACGGCCCTTCGCTCTGGGTACCTCGGGCTCGCATGACGGGTGCGCACATAGTGACGCAACGCACGGCAGATCTCGCTTTTGGCTGATCGGGTTCGCTTCGGCTGCCGGTGAAGCGGGTCACGTCGAGCCATGGCGGCGGTTCCAGATACAGGTGACTGCGATGATCCGCCGCGATGCCGCCCTCGCTGCGCCAGTTGCGCCACGAAGTGACCGGCCGCATGCGCAACCGCGCGACGCACTTCATCACGGGGCTGCCCGAGGAGCGTCGCTGCGCCTATGCGCGGCGCCTACAGTCCAATCCGGCCTCGCGCGCGCTGCTGCGCATCGGCGCGAGCTGGTACGCGCGCGCGCCGGTGCCGATCTCCGGCGGCGGTCTCTACGACCTGCTCTACGTCGACACGACGGGCTTCCCGCTCGACCACGCGCACGCCGGCCTGATCGTGCGCGGCACGCTCGAGCTGTCCGTCCAGGAGGCGCTTCGACGCACGCTGCGCCGCGGCGGCGTCTTCTACGACATCGGCGCGAACGTCGGCTTCTTCACGCTCGTCGGCTCGCGGATCGTCGGCGAGAGCGGCCGCGTGATCGCGTTCGAGCCCGTGCCGTCGTGCGCGCGCTCCGTCGCGCGCAACATCGAGCTCAACGGCTTCGAGCAAGCGGAGATCCGGGAGGTGGCCGTCGGCGCCACGGACGGCGAGGCGACGCTGCTCGTCGTCGGCGAGGCGAGCTGGTCGCACATGGCGTCCGCGCGCGAGCGCCACCGTGACGTGCGCGCAGAGGTCGACGTCACGGTCGTATCGATCGACAGCCTCGTCGCGGCCGGCACGATCCCGCCCCCCGACGTGCTGAAGATCGATACCGAGGGCGCGGAGATCGAAATCGTCGAGGGGATGCGCGAGACGCTCGAGCGCCACGGCCCCGCGATCATCTGTGAGCTCCACGACACGAACGAGCGCTTCGCCGCGCTGATGGACGAGCTCCACTACCGCGCGACGAACCTCGACGGGCCCGAGCCGATCAGCGACGCAGGCCCGATCCATGTGCTCGCGCAGCCGCGCGAAGGACGGTAGGGCAGGGGGAACTAGCCGGTGGGCGCGCTCTCGGGCGCCGCCACATCCTCGAGCGCCGGCGCCACCGCCGGCAGCGTCACCGGCATGCCGGGCGCGACCGTCACGTGCTGGCCGTCGCTGAGCAGCCCGAGCGGCTCGCCCGCCAGCAGCGTATAGGTGGTCGCCTCGCGCGTCATGTCGACCTCGAGGCGGCTGTCGCGCACGAGCACGCGGAAGCGCAGGCCGTCCCAGTCCGCCGGCAGCCGCGGCGTAAGGCGGACGTCGAAGCCATCGAGGTCGCGCAGTCCGGCGAAGCCGTTGACGATCGCCATCCAGACGCCGCCGCAGGAGGCGACGTGGATGCCGTCGCCGACGTTGCCGGCGAGGTTGGCGAGGTCGACCGCGGCGCTGAGCAGGAAGTACTCGTATGCCGCCTGGGCGTCGCCGACCTCGGCGGCCATGATGCTCTGCACCGAGGACGACAGCGACGAGTCGGCGGTCGTCAGCGGGTCGTAGTACTCGAACACGCGACGCTTCTCCTCCGGCGAGAAGCGATCCCCGGTCAGGAACGTCGCCAGCACGACGTCGGTCTGCTTGATGACCTGGTGGCGGTAGATGTTGAGCGGGTGGTAGTGCAGCAGCAGCGGATAATGGTCGGCGGGGGTGTTCTCGAAGTCCCACGGCTTGCGGTTGAGGAAGTGCTCGTCCTGCAGCAGCACGCCGCGCTCGTCGTATGGGATGAACATGCGCTCGGCCGCGCGGCACCACTCTTGGGGCTCGTGGGGCTCGATCTTCAACCGCTCGACGAGCAGCGCGTAGGCCTGGGGGTCGCTGCTCTCCAGGCGTTGCAGGCCCTCCGCGGCGGCGGCGAGGTTCTCGCGCGCCATCAGGTTCGTGTAGGCGTTGTTGTCGACGACGGCCGAGTACTCGTCGGGCCCGGTGACGCCCTGGATGCAGAACTGCCCGTCGCGGCGCGCCGAGAAGAAGCCCAGGTCAGCCCAGAAGCGCGCCGTCTCGACGAGGATCTCGACGCCCTCGCGGGCGAGGAACTCGTCGTCGCCGGTGACGCGCACGAACTGGCGCACCGCGTAGGAGATCGCCGCGTTGATGTGGTACTGAGCCGTGCCCGCGGCGTAGTAGGCCGAAGCCTCCTCACCACTGATCGTCCGCCACGGGAACAGCGCGCCGCGGTGGCCGAGCTGCTGGGCCCGCCGCCGCGCGGCGTCGAGCATCTCATAGCGGAAGTGCAGCAGCCGGCGGGCGACGTGCGGCTGCGTGTAGGTCAGCACCGGCAGCACATAGATCTCGGTATCCCAGAAGTACTGGCCCTCGTAGCCGCGGCCGGTCAGGCCCTTGGCGCCGATGCCGTGGCCCTCGACCCGCGCCGATGCCTGGCGGACCTGGAAGAGCGCGTAGCGGACCGCCTGCTGGACGTCGCCGGGCTCGTCGATCTCGATGTCGCTCTGGCTCCAGTACGCCTCCAGGCGCTCGCGCTGCACCTCGGCGATGCGGTCGAAGCCGTCGCTGTGAGCACGTTCGAGCGTGCGGTGCACGCGCCGGAAGAGGTCGCCGTTGGCGGCGCGCGCGTCGTGGTGGTAGCCGAGCAGCTTCGTCATTCGCGCGGGGACCCCCGGCTCGGCGTCGAGATAGAAGACGACGCGGCCCTCGTCGGCCGCGACGCTCGACTCGACGCCGTAGCGCAGCTCGGTGTCCATGATGTGGTCCATGCCGCACGCCAGCGGAATGGCGCTCGAGCGCGTGCGCAGCCCGAGCAGCACGCGCGTGCCGTCGGCGAACTGATCGACCGGCGCGAGCGCCGACTCGTCCATGCGCACGCCCACGCGCGGGTCGTCGCCGCCCTTGGGCTGGGGCAGGTGCGTCACAATCTCCGAGGCGATCGCCAGGTCCGCCGGCCCCTCCAGCAACGTGACCTCATAGGAGATCGCCGCCAGATGGCGCCAATGCAGCGACGCGAGGCGCCGGGAGCGCAGCGCGACGGCGGCGCCACGCGCGGTGCGGAACGTCACGGAGCGCTCGAGGATGCCCGTGCGCATGTCGAGCACGCGCTCATAGGAGAGCACCTTGGAGTCCGTCAGCACGAGCGGCTCCTCGTCGACGTAGAGCCGGATCACCGACCCGTCGGGCGCGCTGACGATCGTCTGGCCTGTGGTCGCGAAGCCGAATGCCGCCTCGCCGTAGGGGATCGGCCAGGTCTCGTGGAAGCCGTTGAGAAACAGCGCCGGATCGTTGGAGGGAAGGCCCTCGTCGTGCGTCCCGCGCAACCCCATGTAGCCGTTGGCGACGGCGAACAGCGTCTCCTCCTCGGCCACGCGTGACGTCGAGAAGCGCCGCGAGACCAGCCGCCACGGATCGATCGGGTTGGCCGTCTGGGCCGGCCCGGGAGTCAGGCGCCGGTCGCGGATTCGCGCGAGCGTCGCCAGCTGTGCCGTCCGCACGGTCATCGGAGGGTGAGGACGCGGGTCGCGTTCACGAAGCGCACATCATCGGGGCGCGATGGTACACACCCGTCGCTTATAGGAACTCTTCGGCCGATCAGCGTTAGCCGATCGATCGGTTGGGCTTGCCAAGCGACTCGAGCGCGGTGCGCAGCTTGCGCGCGGTCGGCTCCGGCGCGTATGCCGCGACGCGCCGTGCGCCGCGCTCGCGCAGCTGCGCGCGCAGCTGCGCGTCGCTCGCGACGAGCGCCAGCAGCTCCGCTGCGACGCGTTCGTCGTCGCCCTCGCCGAGCAGCAGCGCGGCGTCGCCCGCGACCTCCGGCAGGCCGCCGACCGCGCGTGCGATCACAGGCACGCCGAAGTGAAACGCCTCCAGCAGGGGGATGCAGAAGCCCTCGTGCTCGGATAGGCACAGGAATGCGTGCGCCGCGCGGTAGCGCTCGGCGAGCTGCTGGGGCGCGAGGCCATACTCGATCGTCACGGCGCCGGGCGACAGCTCGCCGGCGAGCTCGCGGATCGCCGACTCGAAGGTGTCGTTGACAGGCCGGCCGACGAGCACCAGCCGCGCGTCGGGCGCGTGGCCGCGACGATAGAGCTCGAACGCACGGATGACCGCGTCCTGGCGCTTGTGCGGCGCGATGCGCCCGACGAACAGGATCGTGGGCGGAGCGGGCGGGCCGGGCCCATCCTCCGGACCGGGCGCCCCGGCCTGCGCGGGATCGAACAGGATCGGGATGACCGTCTCCGAGCCGAGCTCGCGAGCGTTGAACAGCGACACGCCGGCCGCGACGTCGACGGCCGCCGCGAACTCCGGCAGCTGCTTGCGACCCAGCGCGCACGAGACCGCCGCCATCGGGTCGTGGTCCCAGAACCAGCGCGCGGGCGTGATGTTGTGCGAGATCAGCAGCTTGCGGTTGGGCAGCCCGAGCACGCTGCGCAGCCGCGGCGCGTAGCCCGAGTAGTGGATCAGCAGCAGATCGCCGGCGGCGGGCTGGAGCGTCGCGATCGGCGCGATCTCGCCGGCAACGCGCGGATCGATGTTGGCCGCGACGTCGCGTCCGCCCCATCCCCAGGCGGTAAACAGCGCGCGGAAGGCGATCGCCTGCGTCGTGACGGCGTCGTAGCGCCCGGCGCCGCTGAGGACCTGGTGAACCCTCAACGCCGCTCGCGCTCGCCGGCGCGCTGCTCGAGCTTGTCGACGCGCTCCTCGAGCTCGGCCAGGCGCGCGACGACGTTGAGGTTGAAGCGCGTCTGCTGGGCCTCGAGCTCGCGCAGGTACTGACGCAGCACGTGCAACAGCTGGCGCTTGAGAAACGTGATCGGCGCTCCGAGCGGGCGCGTCGAGCGCATCGCGCTCGGGTCGGGCTCGATCGCCGCCCACTCCACGAACTGCGCGATCGAGACGCGCTCGGTCGGCTCGATCGCAAAGCCCGCGGGCAGCTCCGCGTCGCGTTGCGCGGCCGCGGCGCGCGCGGCCGGCAGTGCCTCCTCGGGCTTCACGGCGAAGGCACCGGGTCCTCGGTGCCCATCAAGCGGTGGTAGAAGGGCATGCCCTCCTGCACCGGACCGTCGAAGACCTTCTCGCCGCCGTCCAGCACGGCGATCCGCTCG
>Ga0136619_10001185_pt1 | contig 10136 bp, 11 predicted proteins | sample AntDrymUQ3532106_2_FD_104807 | JGI IMG/M metagenome (GOLD analysis project Ga0136619, IMG submission 104807) | Polar desert sand microbial communities from Dry Valleys, Antarctica - metaG UQ353 (21.06) | ecosystem: Environmental > Terrestrial > Soil > Desert | place: Antarctica: Dry Valley... | reverse complement strand
TGACCTGCGAGACCAGACATGCCCTCACCGTCTGCCGTACCAATTCCCTCTCGAACGGCGAGTACCGCTCCCCGCTCCGCTCCAGGATCGCCACGACCCTCGGCGCCGCCCGCCTGACCGCCTCCTCGACCGTCAACCCGTTCACCCCACGCTTGTAGACGTGCGGGTCCAACCGCTCCTCCTCCCGCCGCCGCGGGACGCTCAACCATTCCTGACGCGCACTGTTCTTCGTATCTGTCATGCTGGAATTATACCTCACTGAAACTAGTGAAACCACTACGAAGTGGTGGTTTAGCACGCCTCCTTCGGAGGCTTTCAGCACGCTCCGGCTACGCCTACGCTCGTCAGCACGTCCCCTGTCGGGGACTCTCAGCCCGCCGCCTGACGGCGGCTCTCAGCTTTTTTGGTGGGTAGTGTTGCCCGAAGCGCCATGCCGTCAGCCATCTGGGGCGATGCTGTCGGTAGCGGTCCCCGGTGCGCGGCCGGGCTAGTGCCAAACGGCAAAAAGCTGACAGGCTGAGAGCGAGGGCCGCAGGCCCGAAGCGTGCTGAGAGCGGAGCCCGAAGGGCGCAGCGTGCTGACAAGCTGGCGAAGCCAGCGTGCTCTGTTGCGCTAAACTAGGAGACCTGCGACGAATGGAGGGCGAGATGAACCCCGAAGAGTTTCTCAACCGCTTGAAGCGCGAGGTCATAGGGCATCCGGCGTTGACGCATCCTTTTCTGGAGAGGTTTGGGGATGGGGATGTTGGGGTGGAGGGGGTTCGGACGTTTGCGGTGCAGTACTACCGGCACGTGAGGGTGAGCCGGCTGTACCTGGCGGCGCTCATCTCCAACTGCGGGCACGACGAGGCGTTGCAGCTCGCGCTCGCGGAGGTCCTGTTCGACGAGTACGGGCATCTCAACCCCGAGGAGACGCATCCGGCGTTGTACCGGCGGTTTCTGGGGGCACTCGGGATCTCGCAGGAGGAGTGGGAGGGGCCGGCGACTTTGCCGGAGATCGGGCTGTACATAACGGCGCACCGGGAGCTCTCCGGGCATCCGGACTTCCGGCTCGGGCTCGGGGCTCTGGGGCCCGCGAGCGAGTGGCCCGTGCCCCCGATTTACGTCCGCTTGGCGGAGGGGCTGAAGAAGGCGACGGGCCTGCCAGAAGAGGCGCTCGAGATCTTCACCAGCCACGTCACGATGGACGTGACCCACGCCCGCATCATGATGGACGCCATAGCCCCGTACACGCGGGACGAGGAGGGTCAGACCCGGGTCAGGGAAGGTGCGATGCGTTCCCTCGACGCCCGCTCCGTGATGCTCGACGGCCTGTACCGGGCGGTCTACGAGGAGCCCGCCCCGCTGGCCGCGGTCTCGGCCCGGATCGGCGGCTAGAGGAACCCGAGGGCCCCGGCGTGGCCGACTGGTATCGGGAGGACCTCGCCTACATCCACGACGTTGGCCACGCCGACTTCGCCCTCCGGTCCGCGCCCGGCATACTGGAGGTCTTGGAGGAGAACGGGATATCGGAAGGCCAGGTGGTGGACCTCGGGTGCGGCAGCGGGCTGTGGGCCCGGGAGCTCCTGAGGGCCGGGTACCGGGTGCTCGGGATCGACATCTCCGAAGCCATGGTCGAGATCGCACGGGAGAAGGCACCGGGGGCCGAGTTCCGGGTCGGGTCCCTGTTCGAGGCGGAGATCCCGCCGTGCGACGCCGTCACGGCGGTGAGCGAGGTCCTGAACTACCTTTTCGATCCGGAGAACGAGGAGCGGGGGTTGGACCTCGTCTTCAGGCGCGTCTACGAGGCCCTGAGACCCGGCGGCGTCTTCGTCTTCGACGTGCTTGGTCCGGGACAGGTCCCCGGAGGCGCGTCGAAGAGCTTCTCCGAGGGGTCGGACTGGGCGGTGCTCTCAGAGAAGGTGGAAGACCGGGAGCGCGGGATGTTGACGCGCCGCATCGTCAGCTTCAGGAAGGTGGGCGAACACTACCGGCGGGACGGCGAGGTACACCGGGTACGGTTGTACGGTCCTGAGGAGGTAGAAGACGAACTCAACCGGGCGGGTTTCGAGGTCGGAACGATGCGCGCTTACGGGCGTTACCCTCTGGCTGAGAACCACGCCGCGTTCGTCGCCCGCAGACCGTGACGGGCGCGCGAGTCCCGAAGGCCGCGGAGGGGTATAACTAACGCGTGCCCGAGCTGCCCGAAGTCGAGACGATAAAAGAAGACCTGCGAGAGCTCGTCGTGGGCTCGAAGGTGGAGGGCGCGGAGGTCCTGGACCCCGCCCTCGTGGAGCAGCCTTCGGCAGAGGAGTTCGTCCGACGATTGAAGGGTGCGCGGATAGTCGGGACGCGGCGGCGGGCAAAGCATTTGGTCCTGGACCTCGACTCCGGCGACGCACTCGTCTTGCAGCTCAAGATCGGCGGCCAACTCCTGCTCGTCCCCCCGGTGGAGGAGCCGACAACGACCCTCATGCTCGTGCTGCGCCTGGACGAGGGCCGCAGTCTGTCCTTGCGGGACGAAACAGGCTTCACCCGGGCGCGGCTCGTGGACGCGGAAGGGCTGGAGGAGCGGTTCGCGGACCTTGGGCCCGAGCCTCTAGACGAGGGATTCTATCCCGGCTACCTGCGGGAGAAGCTCGGCGGGCGCAGGGCCAGGATCAAGGGCCTCCTCCTCGACCAGAAGGTCGTCGCCGGCGTCGGCAACATCTACGTGGACGAGGCCCTCTTCGACGCCCGGATACACCCGACGCGCAAGGCCAACACGCTGACGGAAGGGGAGTGGACGACGCTCCAGTCCGCCGTAAAGGAGAACCTCGCGGCCGGCATAGAGCACCGGGGAACCACCTTCAGCCTCTACAGGGACGTGCTCGGGCGCAAGGGCCATCACCAGGACCACCTCAAAGTCTTCGTTCAGGCGGGCAAACCCTGCCCCGGCGGCTGCGGCGGAGAGGTCGTCAGGGAGAAGGTGGGCGGGAGGGCGACGTTCTTGTGTCCTACCTGCCAGGCCGAAGATGGCCCGGGGAGAGAGGTCCGGTTAGAATTGGAGTGAAGACTTTAGGCTTTGAGGTCTAAGGCTATAGGAAGGGATAGGGGTTTGATCGAGGTTCGAACGTATCAACCGAACCGATGCGGCGGACCTACCTGGCACGCTCTTCGAAGGAAGGGGCAGGTAGACGGCATCCCAACCTAAAACCTCAAAGCCTAGAACCTCAAAACCTACAACGAAAGGGGAACACTGGTGGCGGAGAAGTTCGACCTCGTAATTATCGGTGGTGGAAACGCGGGGTACATTCCGGCGATCCGGGCGAGCCAGCTCGGGATGAAGGTGGCGCTCATAGAGAAGCGCGAGGGGGGGCACCTCGGGGGGACGTGCCTGAACGTCGGCTGCATCCCGACCAAGGCGCTCCTGCACACCGCGACCCTCCTGCACGACGCCAAGAATGGCGAGGAGTTCGGCGTCAAGGTAAGCGACGTCGAGTTCGATTACCCGCAGGCCGCCAAGAGAAGAGAGAAGGTCGTGACGCAGCTCCGCAAGGGCGTGCAGGGCCTGATGAAAAAGAACAAAATTACCCTGTACAACGGCGTCGGCTCCTTTATCGAGCCGAAGAAGATCCAGGTGGAGAACGGCGAGGGAACCGAAGAACTGGAGGCCGATAAGGTCCTCATCTCCACCGGTTCGGCGGTAAACACGCTGCCGGGGCTCGAGTTCGACGGGGAGAAGGTCATCTCCAGCGACGACATCGTCACCAACGACGAGACCTACCCCAAGAGCGTCATCATCCTCGGTTCCGGTGCCGTCGGGGTCGAGTTCGCGAGCATGTACAAGGACTTCGGCACCGAGGTGACCATCGTCGAGATCCTGGACCGTCTCGTGCCGCTCGAAGACCCGGAGATCTCCGTCGCCCTCCAGAAGGAGTTCGAGAGCCGCGGCATCAACGTCATGACCGGCACCAAGGCCGACCCCGAGAGCCTCGAGAAGACCGACTCCGGCGTCAAGATCAAGATAGCATCAGCCGACTCCGGCGAGCAGGAGGAGACCGAAGGCGAGGGCGGCTCCTACGGCGGCGAAGACCCGCCGACAGGCGACGCGGACGGCGGCGACACGCTCGAAGCCGAAGCGTTGCTCGTCGCGGTCGGGCGCAAGGCCGTTACGGAGGGCCTCAACCTCGACGTGACCGACGTGGAGGTGAACGAGCGCGGGATCATCCAGGTGGACGGCTACGGCCAGACGGCGGCGGAGGGCATCTACGCGGCCGGTGACGTCACCGGTGGCTACTGGCTGGCCCACGAGGCCGGCCACGAGGGCATCACCGCCGCCGAGCACATGGCCGGCGAGGACCCGATGCCGAAGGACCGGAGCCTCGTCCCGCGGGTGACGTATTGCCGGCCGGAGATCGCCTCCTTCGGCCTCACCAAGGCGCAGGCCGAGGAGGAAGGCTACGAGGCCAAGGAGACCAAGTTCCCCTTCCAGGCCATCGGCAAGGCGCTCATCGAGGGCGAGCCAAACGGCTTCTTCAAGATCGTCTCCGACGCCGAGACCGACATGATACTCGGCATGCACGCCATAGGCCCCAAGGTGACCGACCTCATAGTCGAGGGCGTCTTCGCCAAGCTCGTCGAGGGCACACCGGAGGAGATCGCCATGGCGATCCACCCCCACCCGAGCCTCTCGGAAGTGGTGGGCGAGGCCGCGATGGCCGCGGAGGGACATCCGATTCATTTCTAGGTTCTCAGGCATAAGGTTCTAGGTTTTAGGTTGTCGGGGTGAGACCGTCGTTCGGGAGTCTCCTCGGTGTCTTCGAGCGGGACTCCCGGAGTGCGGGGCTACTTCCTTGAGCCTAGAACCTAGTGCCTAAAGCCTCCAGAGCCGAGTTTTTCTATAAAGACCCCGATGCCCCGCGGCCCAATCGGCCGATCGGGGTTGGGGTCCTGGCGCTGATCGAGCGCGACGGCGGGCTGCTCATGGAGCTGCGGAGCGACTGCGGGCGGTGGGGGTTCGTCGGTGGGGGAGTCGAGGTCGAGGAGTCGCTGGAGGATGCGCTGCGGCGCGAGGTGCTGGAGGAGACGGGGCTCGTCGTCGCGGGTGAAGAGCTTTTCGCCGTGTTCCCCGGCCCTTCGCGGGTCGTGCGGTACCCGGACGGGAACGTGGTGCGGCTGATGACGTTCGTGTACAGGGTAGAGGTCGAGGGCTTCGGAACGCTGCGGCGCAGCGACGAGTCCGAGGAGCTGCGGTTCTTCCGGCGGGAGGAGCTTCCGGGGCTCGACGTGATCGAGACGTCAAAGCCCATCATCGACGCGTACCTGGACCCGCCACCTGAACTTTTTCTGGAGTAGGCAAGCCTCCAGACGTGTCGTCTCCGCGGGCACGCGCCACCATCCCCTGAAGCCTAAAACCTGTAGCCTGAAAACTTGCGAGTGCGGCTTCACGGCGAGATCTTCCCGGTCGGATAGAATACACGTCTCAGGGGAGACCCCGACACACAAAAGAGGAGAACCGTGGCCCGCAGACAGATCAACGTCAAGGTCCTTGAGAACGGTACGAAGACCTTCGAGGTGCGCCACCGCTGGGAAGACAGGCCCGTCGCCCCGCCGCCGGACGGCACGCCCGTGGAGTACCTGCCCTTCAGGCAGCAGGTGAGGGGCACGCCGGGGTTGCACGGCCGTCCCGACTGGCTCAAGGCGAAGGTGCCGGACGGCGAGGTCTACAGGGACATCAAGGAGACCATGCGCGGGCTGAACCTGCACACGGTCTGCGAGGAGGCCCGCTGCCCCAACATCGGGGAGTGCTGGAACAACCGGACGGCGACGTTCATGATCCTCGGCAACGTCTGCACGAGGAGCTGCGGCTTCTGCGCCGTCCTCACGGGCAAGCCGACCGAGCTCGACCTCGACGAGCCCCACCGCGTCGCCGACGCTGCGAAGCAGATGGGCCTGGAGCACGCCGTCATCACGAGCGTCAACCGCGACGAGCTTTCGGACGGCGGAGCCTCGATCTTCGCCGCCGTGATCCGGGAGATAAGGGAGCAGGTCCCCGGCTGCGCCGTCGAGGTCCTTACCCCGGATTTCAAAGGGAACCGCGACGCGGTCCGGACGGTCATAGACGCCGGGCCGGACACCTTCAACCACAACATCGAGACGGTCCCGCGCCTCTACCCGGCCGTCAGGCCGCAGGCGAAGTTCGAGAGGTCCCTCGAAGTTTTGCGCTACGCCAAGGAGTTGAACCCGGACGGTTTGACGAAGAGCGGGTTCATGGTGGGGTTGGGCGAGGTGGAGGAGGAGATCCACCAGACCATGTCCGACCTGCGCGAGCACGAGGTGGACATCCTGACCATCGGCCAGTACCTCCGTCCCTCGGAGAACCACCTGCCGATGAGCCGCTACTACAGGCCCAGGGAGTTCGCGGATCTGCGCAAGCACGGCTTCTCTCTGGGCTTCAAGCACGTCGAGAGCGGGCCGCTCGTGCGCTCCTCGTACCACGCCCACGAGCAGACCACGGACGCCCGCCGGGGCGTTTTGGGGGCGAAGGCCTGAAGAGGGACCGGAAGGCGCCGTGAACGCGACGGATCTCACGCGCCTCCTCGGCGTCCGGCACCCCATCGTCTCCGCCCCGATGGCCGGCTGGTCCGGGGGAGAGTTGGCCGGCGCCGTCAGCGCCGCGGGCGCCTTCGGCATGATCGGGGTCGGCAGCGGTACTCCCACCGGCTGGATCTCCGAACAGGCGAAGCTCGCCCGGCGGCACGGCCCCTTCGGCGTCGGCCTGATGTCCTGGGTCCTGGAAGGACGCCCGGAGCTCCTGGACGCCGTCCTTGCCGAAAGACCCGCCGCGGTCTCGCTCTCTTTCGGCGACCCGGCGCCGTTCGTCGAGCGGGTCCGCGAGGCCGGCGCGGTCGTGATAAGCCAGGTGCAGGACGCGGAGAAGGCCGAGAGGGCGATAGAGGCCGGCGTGGACGTGCTGGTGGCCCAGGGCACGGACGCCGGGGGACACACCGGCAGGGTCGGCACCATGCCGCTCTTGCAAAGAGTCCTGGAGATCGGAGAGCGGGCCGGGAGACCGGTGCTCGCGGCTGGCGGTATTGGGACCGGCCGCGGTATCGCCGGAGTGCTCGCGATGGGGGCTTCCGGGGCCTGGATCGGCACGCGCTTCTGCGCCACGGCTGAGTCCACGGGAACCAGCGAAGCGAAGCGCCTCATACTGGGGGCCGACGAGACCGCCACGGTCCACACCCGCGTCTTCGACCTCGTTCAAGACATCCCATGGCCCGAGGAGTTCGCGGGAAGGGCGATCCGCAACTCCTTCTCCGACCGCTGGCACGGTCGGGAGACGCAACTCGAAGAGCAACGCTCCTCCGTGGGCCCCGAGTTCGAGGCGACGCGCGGAGATTACGCGGAGGACTTCGTCTACGCTGGCCAGGCCGCTGGCCTCGTGGGAGATGTACCCCCGGCCGGAGAACTGGTGGACCGCCTGATGGCCGAAACCGAAGCCAGGCTGGAGGCCTGCAACGCGCTGCTGGGGAAAAAGCCGTGATAGAGGAACAAAAAGAATCGCTGAACACCCTGGAGGTGCGGCGGCTGGCGGGGCTGACGCCCTACGCGGAGGCCTGGGACCTGCAGAAGGACCTGGCGCGGAGGCGGAAGAACGACGAGGTCCCGGACACCTTCATCCTCTGCGAGCACCCGCCGGTGTACACGGTGGGGCGGGCGGCGAAGGACGGGGCGAACCTCGGGGCGGGGGAAGAGTACCTGCGTTCGCTCGGGGCGGAGGTGTTCTGGAGCGACAGGGGAGGGGACGCGACCTTCCACGGGCCGGGCCAGATCGTCGGCTACCCCATCCTGCGCCTCGAGGACCGCGATACGCACGGGTACCTACGGCGTCTTGAAAACGTCCTGATCCGGGTCCTCGCCGAGTACGGGCTCGAAGGGTGGCACCACCCCGAGTACACCGGTGTGTGGGTCGGGGAGGAGAAGATAGCGGCCATCGGGGTGAAGTTCTCCTCGGGCTGGATCGCCTCCCACGGCTTCGCCCTGAACGTGAAGACGGACCTCTCCTGGTTCGACCGCATCACCCCCTGCGGCATAAAAGAGTTCGGCGTCACGAGCCTGCAGAAGAAGCTCGACGGCGAGGTCACCCTCGTCGAGGTGGAGGAGAAGCTGGTGGGCCACTTCCGGCGCTCTTTCGGTTAGTTTACTTACTGTCCCCGCGGGTACTTCCTGACAAGCTAAATCCGTTCACACGAGACAAGGAGGCAACTCATGCTCAAAGGCGTAGCGGTCGTATGGATGCCGGTCCAGGACATAGACCGGGCGAAGAACTTCTACGGGAACACCCTGGGGCTCACCATAACCAAGGAGGACGGCGACTGGGCCGAGGTTGACGCCAACGGCCTGACCATCGGCCTGAACGGCCGCGAGCCCGGCGGCGCCCAGTCCGACGGCGGACCCGTCGTCACCTTCCAGCCCGAGAGCAGCCTGGAAGATACGGTGGGCGAGCTGCAGAACCAGGGCGTCGAGGTGCCCGCCGGCATCTCCGAGCACCCCTGGGGCCGCGTCGCGACCTTCAAGGACTCCGAGGGCAACGACGTCCAGCTTTACGAGCCACCGAAGTAGAGCCGTCAGCAAGAACCGCTAAAGCGATTGCCGACGGCCGAGAACCGGCGCCGGGCCAAGCGAATGTCCTGGCTCGGCGCATCCCGGTCTCGCCCTAATCGAACGAAAAAGCTGACCGCTGGCCGCTGACAGCGTGATCTTTCCGAAGATCGCTTACGCGCTGCCGATCAGGACGCCGGAGGCGAAGACGAGCGCGCCGCCGAAGATGACTTGAAGGGCGCTCATCCAGAAGCTCATCGCAAAGTACCTGTAACGGATGTAGGAGATTACGAGCAACTCCACCCCCACGACCGCGAAGGCCACGTAGAGTGCCACGCGGACGTCCGGGATCAGGAACGGCAGCGTGTGCATGATGCCGCCCACGAAGGTCGCAGCACCAGTGATCACACCCCTCAGCACCGGACCGCCCCGTCCGGTCAGGGAACCGTCGTCCGAGAGACCCTCCGAAAAGGCCATGCTGATCGCCGCCCCAACAGCCGCCGCGAGCCCGATCAGGAACGTTAGCCGCGCGTCGTTGCTCGCCACCGCCACCGCGAACACCGGCGCCAGCGTCGAGACCGACCCGTCCATCAGGCCGATCAAGGCCGGCTGAACCACCTTGAGCACAAAATCTTTGCTGTGCCCGGAAGACGTCATCTCCCGACCCCCAAGACCCAGCTTGTCCATCAACGCCGCCAACCGCCAATCCTCCCAAACGCCCGCCGCTATCATTGAATTCTAGCTACTTTCCGGGGTAAATCAAGAACAATTATTATTCCTGACTAATGACAACCATTAGCATCTGTGGGTAGGAAAGGGATGTGTTTTGGAGGTTTTCGGGACCTTTCTGGGAACGGTTCGCTTCTAACGGGAGGGATCGCCGCGGCTGTTGGCCCTCCTCAGGCGGCGATCCGGTTTCCTGGTCGCGCTGGCGAGGCCGGGGCCGCGCCTACAGAGAGTTCTGACAGCCGTTTTCACGACTCTTGAGCGACCGGATCGGCACGGCGGCCGGCGGTGAGGATAAGGTTTTGAGGTTCCGGGTTTTGAGGGGTTGTAGGGCGAGGATGCCGCGGACATGCCACTCTCTCTGAGACCAACCGTGGTGGCGATGTCGGGCTCCAGGCTGCGCACCGCACCCCTGATGCCTCAAAACCTGAAAGCCTCCGAAGGAGGCGACCTGAAACCTCTAAGCCTTCTGGTACAGGTCGAGTTCCGCTTTCACGACCATGTCTTCGGTGTCGCGGCGGAGGCGGAAGCCGAGGCGTTTGCTTATGCGTTGCATGGGTCGGTTGTCTAGCAGGATCTCGGCGGTGATGCGCTGGAGGTTTTCGGCCCGGCCGACTTCGAGGAGGCGTTCGACGAGGAGGGTGCCGACGCCCTGGCGCTGGAAGCGGTCGCTGACGAGGACGGAGAACTCTGCTTCGGCGGGGGCGGCCCCGTTGCGGCTCAGGCGGGCGACGCCCATGATCTCGCGCTCCCCGGTCTCCGGGTCGGTGTGCTCGGCAACGAGGGCCATCTCGCGGTCGTAGTCTATAAAGCAGATGCGGGTGAGGCGCTCGTGGGCCGTGCGCT
>Ga0136619_10001182_pt1 | contig 10139 bp, 12 predicted proteins | sample AntDrymUQ3532106_2_FD_104807 | JGI IMG/M metagenome (GOLD analysis project Ga0136619, IMG submission 104807) | Polar desert sand microbial communities from Dry Valleys, Antarctica - metaG UQ353 (21.06) | ecosystem: Environmental > Terrestrial > Soil > Desert | place: Antarctica: Dry Valley... | reverse complement strand
GTAGCCGGTTCATGCGCAAGATCCTGAGCTACACGGTAGCCGTATACTTCTCCCAGCAAGGAGGACTAACTTCGCCGCTACGCTTCTCGGAGCTTGTAATCGATTGAAACTTGCACACCGGGTGCTTTAGCTTTTCAAGAGCTGTTGCTTGCGCTCGATAGCGGCTGCTTTACCGATCGTTTCATGTAGCAGGTTCCAATGCTGCTGCATATCGCTGCGCTCAAAAGTTTTCACTGGTACATCGTCTCCTATGGCACCTCGGAACAAATACAATCTGATGGTGTCGCCATTGGTTACGAGATAGTAGGCAGGCGTGAGCCACAAAGCGTAAGAGCGAGCCTGCCCTATTGCATCTCGGGTTATGGGTCTTCCGAGTTTCTTGGCCTCGACAATGATCAGCACGTCTTCTTTAGCCCGGCTTGATCCATTGAACAGTACGAAATCTGCCTCTTTGTGTACCTTCTTTACTCCCTCATACATCTGAACGGGATAGCCGATCGCGAAGTCGTCCTCTTCATATCCCAACTGCTCCAGTAAAGGCACGACGAAGTAGTATTCCACTTCGCGCTCACTCTCGAAGTTACGCTGTTCCATCATTGTGAACCAGGAGTCGGGAGGTGTCGGAACATCCTTGAGTTGTGGGTCAGAACCCGACGTTACAACAGGAGGTTTGGGCTCAACATAGGTGAGGACGATCCACTCATTCTTGCCCTCTGTGCCAAAGACTTCTTCGTCATGGTTGACCAGTAAGGAGCGTTGTCTCAACGAGGTTTTGACTTGTTCGATCCGATCTCTAGTTCTTGTCTTGAACCCGAACCCGCCCCAAAAAGTCTTGCTGAGAAGACGACGTTGACGTTGAGGACTTGCCAGAACGGACTGGAACATCTCTTCTACGACATCGGCGATAGGGGGATTCTTGGGCATGACAAAGGTCCTCTCAACTAGGTTGTGTTATCTCAACCGCAGCGACATATGGTGACATCTCCTCCCTTGCTCTTCACTATACACTCGGGATATTTCTCGGGAAAGTCGAGTTTGCTACCGTGCCGGGCGGGCCTTACGATAGCTTGCTCTGTCGCTGACGAAGTGGAGGAGAAACCAAGTGTTGGAAGTCGCCATCATGATCGAGGGCCAGGAGGGGATCGACTGGCCGCGCTGGAAGCGGATCGTGCGGATCGTGGAAGACTCCGGGTATGCCGGACTCTTCCGCTCCGATAACTTCCCCAACATGCGGACGGATTCGTACCGGGATGGTCTGGAGTTGTGGGCCTCGCTCGCGTGGCTGGCAGATAATACGGAGAGGATCAAGTTCGGGCCGCTCGTTTCACCAGTCTCGTTCCGGCATCCTGTCATCTCGGCCTGGCAGGCTTCCTCCGTGGATAACCTGGCCGGTGGACGGCTGCGCCTCGGCATGGGCGCTGGCTGGCAGGAGTGGGAGCATGATACGTTTGGCTTCGACCTGCTCGACACCGATAACCGCTTCCGGCACTTCGAGGAAGGACTTGAGGTGGTGACCCGGTTGCTGAGAAGCGAGGAGCCGGTCTCTTTCGACGGCGAGTTCTACCGGCTGCGCGATGCCATGCTGAAGCCCCGTTCGCCCCAGACGGTTGGCATTCCCATCGTGATCGGAGGCAACGGCCCGAGGCGGACGCTGCCGCTGGCGGTTCGCTATGCGGATGAATGGAACGCGGTCTTCTTGACCCTGGATCTGTTCTCCGAGCGCAATGCCCGGCTGGACGGGTTGTTGAGAGAGGCCGTCCGGCGACCGGGAGAGGTACGACGGACGCTGATGACGCGGGCCATCTTCGGCCGCACGGAGGCGGACGTGGACCGCAAGCTCGACGGCGCTCCGCGCGAAGAGCTGGACGCGGCGATCATCGCCGGCACGGCTGACGAGTTCGTCGAGAGGCTCGGCCGCCTGTCGGAGGCCGGCGTCGAGCGCGTTATGCTGCAGTGGCTGGAAGTGGACGATATCGTCAGCCTGGAGGCCCTTGCGCAGTTCTGAGCCTCGCCGGGTGTGTCCGGGTTCAAACCACCCGGCAGGCGTAGATGCGGGATTGGAGATTCGGGTCTTCGAGAGGCAGTTGCGCGAAGGACTCAGTTTTCTCGACCAACTGCCAGCGTCCGTCACTCTCCAGGGTCTCATGCTGCTCCTCGAATCCCAGGCTCCGGTACACGTCCTCGCGGACGCTGAAGACCACGTGCCCGCCGGGAGCCGTGACCCGAACCAACTCCTCCAGGGCTTTCGGCGGGGCGTGGCCCTCGGTGAAGACGCCCGTCGCCACGGTGGCGGCGAAAGCGTCGTCGAGGAAGTCTAGCCGCCGGCCCAGTTCCATCTGGTGCAGATCCCCATAGACGTCTTTTTTGCGGACGAGATCCAGCATCCCGGGGGAGAGGTCTATGCCGGTCAGATCCCCGTAGCCGAGCGGAGCCAGGATCGTACCCATCATCCCCGTGCCCGCCCCGGCGTCGAGCACGGTCCCGTCACCGGCTCTCACGTGACGGCAGAAGACCCCGGCCGCGACCGCGGGGACCGTGTATCCGAAGGCCAGCACGTCCCGCTCGTAGTCTTCGGCCCACACGTCGTAGAGCCCCGCGAGCTCCCGGCTGTCCCGGGCCTTGTATACGCTCCGTAAACGCTCGGATCTCTCCCCGTCTCCCATCGGACCTCCCTTATCTCCGAGATCACACCCGCCAGCGCCGAACGACCGGCAGGTCGTTGCTTATCACCATACACCACGGAACGAGGCCGTTCGCGGCCGTAGGGGAGGCTCGGTGGTCAGAGCAGAATCACACGCACCGGCGCGGCGCCGGTGCGTGTGAGTCCTATCTCCCTGGCGGCGGCCAGCGAGAGGTCGAGGTCGTGGCCGGGGACGTAGGGGCCGCGGTCGTTGACAGTGACCCTGACGGACTCGCCGCCGTAGCTGACCCGGAGCTCCGTGCCCAGAGGCAGGCTGTTGTGGGCGGCCGTATATTCTTGCGGGTCGAAGGGCTCCCCGCTGGCTGTCGGGTTGCCCGCGAGGCCGGGACCGTAGTACGACGCTACCATCTCCCGGGAGGCGGGAGGAGCCTGTATCTCTTCCGCGTCCCGGACTTCGGCGACGCCCCGCATGGCCCGGCCGGTATCATTCGGGAAGATGACTGCGAGCAGGCCCGCCCCTAGCAACACCACGGCCAGCATCGTCTTCGAATAGAGTGAGATGGAGACGCCCCCTCGCGAAAGTCCGTTTGGACAGAGGGAGAATGTAACACGCTGCACGGGAATGGCAATGTCCGCGTCCCGTGGCGGCGGGTCTCGAACGGGCGGATAATGTGGGCATGGCGGAACGGGAGAAGCGGGCGCGGCTGGTCGGGTTCAACCACATCGCCCTGGAGGTCGGGGATCTTGAGGAGGCGCTGGAGTTCTACGGGCGTATCTTCGAGCTGGAGCTTCGGGGACGCGGTTCCGGCATGGCGTTCGTGGACGCAGGGGATCAGTTCCTCGCCATCTCCGAGGGCCGGTCGCAGACACCGGACGAGCACCGGCACATCGGCATGGTCGTTGACGACCGGCGGGCGGTACGGCGGACTTTGCGTGAGATGGGCGCGGAGATACTGCCGGGGAGGGGTCTGGACTTCCTGGACCCGTGGGGCAACCACTGGCAGGTGGTCGAGTACGCCGACATCCAGTTCACCAAAGCGCCGGAGATACTCGAAGGCATGGGCCTCGGGGACTTGAAGAAGTCCGGGGAGGCGCTGGAGGAACTGCGGAGGAAGGGCCTGGCTCCGGACTGATCCTCGACGGCGATCCGCGAGACTTTTCGGTTTGAGATCCGTACCGGACGATGTCCGGCTTTATCCGGGTCTCGACAGAGGAGGTGGCGCGTGACGAACGAGGGTGACGGGCTTCATCAGCTAGAACTCAACCTGCATCCCAACGAAGCTTCCGGACTGCTCGCCATCGAGGACCGTTCCTTGCTGGAGGCGCACGGGTGGGAGTTCGGGTTCTGGGTGGTGTTGGACGAGGGTGAGATCGAAGACTGCATAGGCGTCATCGGGCACCGCGCCGGCTCCTCGATACGCGAGGGCTGGGAGATAGACCGCTTCCGCTGCGAGCCGGTGGGCGACAATGGAAAGACCGAGGACGCCGAGGCCCTGGCCCGCCACGACGGCTGGGTGTACGCCTTCGGGTCGCACTTCGGGAGCAAGGACGGCCCGCTGCAACCGAAAAGAGGCTTCGTCGCCCGCTTCCGGGAGTCTGATGTCCACCACGCCTTCGAGAATCCGGCGGTGCGGATGGAGATCTCGCGCCAGAGCTTCGCCCTGCATCGCGTCATAAACGACGCCCTGAAGGAGAGCGGCCCGGACCTCATCCCGCTCGGTCCCCGTTCCCACGCGGCGTTCATCGAGGCGACGATGAAGCGCGGCGAGAAGGAGAAGAAGCGGTGGGCTGGCCTCGTGCGCGAGGACGACTACCCGATCAACATCGAAGGCGCCGCCTTCAGGGAGGACGGCTCGCTTCTGCTCGGCCTGCGTTTCCCCGTGTCCGCCGATGGCCGTCCCGTGCTGGTCGAGCTCGAAGGCGTCGAACGGCTCTTCGAGCCAGACGAAGCGCCACCGGAGGTGCGAGGCTTCTGGGTCGTGGACGCCGTGGGCGAGGGCGGGGACATCGCCGGGGTGCGCGACCTTGGCATCGTCGGCAGTGCGGACGGGGAAGAGCTTCACCTCGTCACGGGCAACGTGGACAGCCGCGACAAACAGAGCGTCCTGTTGCCAGACTACCCCGGCGGCCGGGAGACCGTGGCGACCCACTTCCGGTGCGCGATCCCGCCGGACAGGCACTCCGGCGCGCTCAAGGGCGTGTTCGTACGCGAGTTCCCCAACCTCCCGAGGGTTGAGGGCATCGCCATCACCGAAGACGCGCGGTTCTTCTACGTCACCGACGAGGACGAGGGCGTCCACCTCCGCCTCACCCGTCTCCTCACGGACTGAGCCGGCCCCGCCGGGCTTCGTCGCGCGGTTTACGCGGACCCTTGCAAGCATTATGCTTTGCGTGGGGAAAACGAGCGAAAGGGGTCTGTCTTGAGCAGCCACGACCGCAACGACGGCGTCCGGGGATTGGTGGGCGACTTCCAGAGGGGCTACCTGACGCGCCGAGGTTTCCTGGCGAAGGCCGGCGCCCTGGGGCTGACGGCCGCGGCGGCGGTGGGGTTGCTCGGGCTGTCCCGCGAGCGGAGGGTCGCCGCGCAGGATGCGCCGGAAATCCAACCGAAACAGTGGAAGCAAGGCCGGGGATGGGGCTGAGTGTGGGGCGACGAGGACGAGCTCGGCAACCTCAATGAGCTCAGCCCCGAGCTGACGATGAAGGCGCTCTCGCTGGTGAAAGAAGGCAAGGCTTACGACCTGGGTCTCATGTACAAGCGCAGCAGCTACAGGTTCGCCGGGCACAGCCCGGGCGAGATCATCTCGTTCCGCACGCCGTCCGGGATGCTCAACCAGGGGGATCAGAACCAGGTGATGAGCGAGGAAGGCAACTCGCTGAACACGACGTTCACGAGCAACGCCCTGTTCATCAGCGACAACGTCGCCACGCAGATCGACACCTTCGGTCACATCTACGAGGGAAGCCCGCCGCACGCCTACAACGGCTTCCGCTACGAGGACATCCAGAGCGACTGGGGACTCCTTAAGCTGGGCGCCGAGACCATCCCGCCGATAATCGCACCCGCCACCATGATAGACGTGGCCGCCAGCGAGGGGCAGGATCCGCTGCCCAAGAGCTTCGGCATCGGACCCGACCGGCTCCAGGCTGCCCTCGACAGGCAGGGCGTGGACATAGACCCCCTCGACGTGGTGCTCGTCCGCACCGGGACGGCGGGCGTGTGGATGAAAGGCAACGGCGTCGGGAACAACCACGCCGAGCTCGAAGGCCCCGACTCCGCCGGCCTCACGGTCTCGGGGGCCAAGTGGCTCGTCGAGGAGAAGGGCGCCCTCGCCGTCGGCACCGACACCTCCGGCATAGAGGTGCTTCCTCCAAGCGAGCAGCTAGACGACGGGACCAGCTTCAACCCGGTCCACGTCTACCTCCTCGTGCGCCAGGGCGTCCACATCCTGGAGTACCAGAACCAGGAGAGACTGGCGGAAGACGAGGTCTACAAGTTCGCCTACGTGCTCGGGGTCAACAAGATCCAGGGTACCGCCGCCGGCACCGTCCTCCGCCCCATAGGCATCGCCTGAGGGGCGACGGTCTCGCAACCCAGAGCGACGGCTATGGGATGAGGCTGCTGAGGTCGGCCAGAGGGTACGCGAAACGGGCGTATGCGGTATCCTCCAGGGTCTTGAGGAGTTTGCCGTCAGCGGTGACGACGACCGTGTCGGTGCTCTCGGCGAGCGCCAAGAACAAGGCATCGTAGACGATAACTTCCGTTTCGAGAGTGATCTCTGCGGCTCGCGGCATGAGGTCCTCCGGTGCGTACAGTGTGGTCGGTTCACCAGACATGAAATCGCTCCAACCCTGCCGCACCTCGTCCAGCGTGACGTCTCCCCGCCTGTACCGTTGCCAGAGAGCGTTGAAGAACTCTGGCTCTATGGTGCCGGGCGCCAGCAGCTCGGAGACAGTGGAGCCTACGGAGTCGAGAATCCGGGTGGCTTCGTCGCTCAACTCTTCGTCGAGGTGCCATTTAACCGCGACGCTGGTGTCCAGCACCAGCGGACGGGGCTCTCGCTCGCTCAAGTGCGAGAGTCGCGGTCGGCCCGGATGATCTCCGCAGAGTCGGAGAAGTGGCGTCCCTCCGCCGCAAACTTATCGCGCATAGCCTTCGCGTGCCGGGCGTACTCCCGGAGATCCTTGCTCGCCCTCCGCGTGGGTTCGAGTTTCGTCTTCTTATCGGTCATCCGACACCCTCTTTCTGATTTGCGCCAACATCGGACAATCTCAGAACATGATAGCAAGAGATCAGACAAGTACCTTTATGATTGGCTGGCCGGTCGAAAAACCATGATCTCCCTCACAAGATAAATGATCGCTGGGCGTAGCCATCCTCCTTGACCTATGGGAGGCGGCGCCTTGCCCGCCTCCCACATAGTAATGCTCAACCGATCCCAGTCTCCCTCAGAAGCATGTCATAATAGGGCATTGTTGAAAGTACTGATCGTGCGATGGCTTGGGCAGCATCGAGAATGACTTCGTCGCTGATCTGCTCGCCCTTCTCAATACGCTTTGTGAACTGTTGGTCTAGGTATAGGAGCCCGAGGCCGATCCCGACTGCGTAGCGGTGTCGGACATCGTCCACGCTGCGCTGGGTCAGGTCTCGTGCACGAGCACCGACGTATTGTTTCAGGGGTCCATAATCTCCGTTGAGAAAGATGGTAGGCACTTCTAGATCGCCGAGAGATCTTAAAGAGGAATACTCCGGCCTCTCGGCTAATGTCGCAGCCGGAACCTGGTCTACGTGTCCGGGCACTCCATTATGCCAGTAGGGCTGCTCTTCCGAAGTGCTCCAGACCACGCCCACCAGTCCGCCTCGGTCGGTGCCCTTGCTACCGTTCTGCCTGCTCCCGGAACCGGTACGCGCCACCTCGTCTACGATATGGAGCTTGGTAGGAAACCGAAGGTCGGCGCCCAACCCGCCTCCGGCGCGAGACCAGTCAGCCACGGAAGCTTCGAGAGCATACTCGCCGAGTTCGGTTCCTTCAGGCACGGCTATTGAAACCCGGACGTAGCCGTCGCGCAGCTCCCCCACGGTGATCTCCCGATCATTTATTTCGGGGTGATCGCATGTTATCTTCAGTTCTCCGCGTGCGGGCATGAAGTCGTCCCGTGCGTTGAGGATGTAACGTACGAACTTAGTGCTGCCGTCTTCGGCAGTCACTTCCGATGGTCCCTCGAGGGCAGTCGGGTCGGGGTAGAGTTCTATGACCTTTCGCTTGCGGCTCCTGCCTCCGCCTCCGCTGCCTCCACTGCCTCCACTGCTATTTCCAGAGCCGTTGACGGAGAAGCCGCCGCGAATCCTAAGTGCCCGGCTGATCTGACGGGCGACATCAATCGCCGACTCCGATCCGCTGGACCTGCTTATCGCTTCGCGGATCAGCTCGCCGTCAATCTGCTTGAGTGCGTCCCAATCGCTTAGAAAAGCCTCGACTTGTTCCTCAAGACGCAGGGCATCGTCGCTGGACAGAAAACTGGAGCGGTCGGGCGTAAACAACTCGGTACGCAGCTCGATGGGCAACTCGTCGGTCTTTACGACTACGAGGATGCGGTCGTGCAGCTTTCTAAGCTTGGTCTTGTGACGAAACTCTTGCGGAGTCCAGTGCTGGTGAACCTGCCCGTTGGAGGTAAACACAACCGAGTGGTTGCGGGCGACAAAGTTCCGCCTTTCACCCGACTCGCCTGGGGCGGAAAAAACGTAGAATCTGATCGGCAGATGGTAAGTTTCACCGCCTAAGTTAAAGGGGAGACGCTCTTCGCCTTCCGGACGGTCTGAACGCTTGTTGGTCTCCAGTCGGAGGCGAAGACCACGCAGGTACTCGTTCTTGCTTCGCGTGATCTCGTTGGTGAAACGTACCGGCATGATGGGGTTGAACAGCCGCGTGTTGAGCACCGTATCGAACGATTTCTCGTCGCCAGAACGCGCACGATGGAAGCCCTCGACGTTGTAGGAGATCAGCGTCAACTGCGTGCCACCTTCGAAATCGGGGAATTCCGAAGCCGGTGCGGACCAGGGTTCGGCCGCAGGGTTACTGCCGTTCCCCCAGTCTTCGGTCGTAAGGTAGTAGGCAGACAGACCCTTACCGTGACTCTCCCACGTTACGACGGCTACAGTGATCCTGTCCTCTTCGGGATTTAGTTCTGGAGCCCGGCGCGTGACCAAGACCACGGCCTTGGCATTACGGTAGGTGCTGGCACCGCCGAGCCCAAAGGCTCCCTGCTGCCAGACGGCCTTGGTCTTGTGTTCCGAACCAAGCGCAAAGATGGACTTGGGCACATAGGCCGGTTCCATACCGCATCCCTGATCTCTGTAGGCGATCGAAAGCCGCTTGCTGGTGCGTGCTGGCGGGTCCGATTCACGGAAAGCCACCGTGATCCGGTCGGCCACCTCGCGATAGTCGCTTCCCGCCATAAGATTCCGGGCAGCCTCTTCGGGCGTCTCGTACGGGACGTTCGACAGATCGCCGTACTTAATGAGCGCGAGACGCTCCAACTCACCGTCCTGCATGTTCGTCACCGGTTCGAGGGCCTTGTACTCGTAGCTCCCGCTCGACGCCATGAGTCCAAAGTTGTTCCAGCGGTCTCCCAAAGGACGCTGAAAGCGTCCTCCGATGTCGGCCTCGATCATCTGGTTTATTCGCTGGGCGTCGTCAACGGTTCTGGCCTCGACGGCCGCCTTGATAATGTCGTGCACGTTACCCAAAGCGTCTCCTCTCGAATGCATCATTTGACGTCCTTCAGGATCTGTCGACCGAAATCCGTCAGTAAGTACCGGCCTTGAATTTGTTTAGGCTCGATGAGCCCCCACTCCCTGCTCCGGCCGACGTAGCCTTGAGAGTTGGTCCCGACGACTGCATCCGACCAATCGGGTTGGGCGGCCTTGAAGTGGGCCAGAAGAGTGTTCCTGTCGGGCTCTTCGGCGACGGCGTCGAGCACCGTCTCGAATCCCCACCAATCTCCTGGAGCATGCTCGCGCAGATAAGCGAAGAAGCGCTCGGCCGTCTCCGACGGGTGCGGGGCATCCAACGAGATATTGTCCAGGGCCTCGAGCAGCTCGTAACCGAGGTCGGTCATTCCTATCAACAATTGTCGCTTATCAGAGTGCAACTGGCAGACCTTCCAGGCAAACAGCGGGCCCGAGGCGACGGGGTGCCCGTTTCTGCCCCCGGCGGCGACCGAGCCTACGGCGAAAGCTCGGAAACCTTCGTCCGCAGACTGCGGCTTACGGAGGTTCCTCGGGAACATGATGGTCAGCTTGCGGTTGAGCCGTTGCTCAAGAGAGTGTAGTGCTCTGGCGTACGACCATGCGCGCCGCGTTAACTCATTGAGGAACTCACCTTACGCACGAACTTGAGATAGCCGCAAATCCTGTAACTCTTGAAAAGCTGCTTGAACGGCTTTCACACACAACCGTGAACGAAGGGCGAAGTGGTTCATCTCCGTGATGAGCTTC
>Ga0136619_10001177_pt1 | contig 10181 bp, 12 predicted proteins | sample AntDrymUQ3532106_2_FD_104807 | JGI IMG/M metagenome (GOLD analysis project Ga0136619, IMG submission 104807) | Polar desert sand microbial communities from Dry Valleys, Antarctica - metaG UQ353 (21.06) | ecosystem: Environmental > Terrestrial > Soil > Desert | place: Antarctica: Dry Valley... | reverse complement strand
CTGGGGCGAATGATGAGACGGAAGATGGAGCGACTACCTCCGGGAAAAGGGGGAGCTAATCCCGCTCACCGTCCCAGAAGTACGCCGGTTATTGCTTATGCTTGCACGACCAGCCTCCGAGCGAAGCTTCAGGCTACACTGGTCAAAGTGGCGTCGAAGACGGCAGGCCGATGCACGCCGCTGTCACTACCGACGCCGGATGGAACGCGATGCCCCGAGCAACGAAGTGCGGTTGTAGTACTAGCCGCCCCTCTCGTGGGGGGCATGGGAGCGGCATGGGCGGCGGTCGAAGCCCTCACCCGCGGTCTGGCGGCGGAACTCGGACCGCAGGGCGTCCGTGCCGTCTGCCTACGGCCGAACGGAATCCCGGAGACGGCGACGATCCAGGAGGTCTACGGCCTTCACGCCGACGGCGCCGGCACGACCCGCGAGGAGTTTCAGGCCTTCTCGGAGGGCATGACCCTGCTGGGACGGCTGCCGACGCTCGCGGAGGTGGCGAACGTGGCGACCTTCATGGCCTCGGATCGGGCCGGCGCGGTGACGGGGACCGTGGCCAATCTGTCCGGCGGCGCGATCGCCGACTAGCCGAAGAACACGGGCCGCATCAGGGCGAACCCGAGCCGCGTCGGCTCGGTCTTGTTGCCCACCAGCCGCCGGTCGCCTTCGGCCAGCGTCCAGCATTCGATAAGGTCCTCGGTCTCCCACTCACGCCGCACCTAACGCCCCGCCCTCGCAGACGATCGGCGTCCCGTCCCGGGGCGTGCGACCAGCTCACGGAACGGGGAGACCCCGGGATCTAGTGCTCCACGCGGATGGCCTCCATCGCCGCCTCCCGGTCGGCCTCCGAGGGCAGGCTGTAGCGGCGGGTGGTCTCCAACCTCTTGTGCCCGGCGACCTCCGCGACCATCACCAGGTCGTTGCCGTTCCTCACGAGGTTCGTCAGGCAGGTGTGCCTCAAGACGTGGGCCGACAGCGGCGCGTCCAAGTTCGCCTCTTCTCCCAGCCGCCTGACGACCAGGTCCACCGCTCTCGTCGTGAGCCTCTTGCCCCGACGACCCAGGAAGAGCGCCTCCCCGTCCACGATCCCCGACGACACCCGCCTCTCCGAGAGCCAACCGTCCAAAGCTTCGCGAGCGTCGGCGTTCGGAGCCACCTCCCTGTAGGCGTCGCCCTTCCCGCTCCTCACCGTCACCCTGCCTCTCCTCGCCGAGATCGCCACGTCGCCCGCGTCCAGGCCCGCTAGCTCCTCCAAGCGCAACCCCGAGTAGGGCCGCGGGTAGTAACGGATGCTGTTGGCGAATTCGGGTTGGACGTTCATGCCGCCAGTTCCGCGAAGGCCGAGACTCGTCTCTTGAGGGGTACGGCCGACATACGTGGATTCGAGTGCCACTTCTTGTAGCGTTTGATGCTACTGCATCAGGTTCTCGACCCGTTCCAAAGACGAGGCCAGCGAAGCGTACCTGGTCCCTTCAAGCGCCTTGAGCAGCTTGCCGTCGGCGGTGACCATGACGCTGAGCGCGTCCTCGGCGAGCGCCAAGAACAAGGTATCGTAGACGATCGCGCCTGTCTGGTTCGCGATCTCCGCGGCTCGCTCGATGAGGTCCTCCGTCGCGTAGGTGTAGATCGGGGCGCGGAGTAGCTTCTCCCACGCCTCGCCGGCGTCCTCGGCGTCGAGCAGGCCGCGCTTCTGTTGCCAGACGATGGCGTTGAAACCTTCCGGCAGGATGGTCCCGGGCGCCAGAAGCTCCGCGGCGCCGGACTCCTCCGCTTCCAGTAGCTTCAGGGCCACCTCGTGGCCCTCCTCCGGCAGGTAGAACTTCAGCGCCACGGACGTGTCCACCACGAGCGGTCGTGGGCGCTTCTCTGCCAACCCCTAGCTTCGCGTGTCGCGGTCTTCGCGCACGATCTCTGACGAGTCGGCGAACTTGCGGTCGGGGTACTTGGCCCTGAGCCTGTCGGCGAACTCCCGCGCCCTGCCGGCCGCGCCCCTCACGTCCTCCGGGCGGGGCCTGCGGGTCGGCTTGATGGGCATCTTCCTGTCGGTCATCTTCCTCCTCCTTCGGCTTGCGATCCTCGTCGTGGGCCTCACGCCCACGCTATCTCCTCGACGGCTTTCTGTAGGTCTCCCTGGGTTCCCCTCACGTAAACCGTCGTGGTGTCCAAGCTATCGTGGCCCATGATCTGCGCCAGGCGGTGCAGCGGCACCCTCTTCGCCATCTCGTAGCCGAAGCGGTGCCTCAGGTCGTGCGGGCTTACGTCTTCGACCTTCGCAAGAGCCGCGTACTTCGCCACCACGTACCCCAGCGCCCTGTCGGTGATGCGCTTGAGGTCCTTCTGTCCGTCGCCGCTCGCCGCCCCCTTCCGCGAAGGAAACAAACACGGCGCGTCCGGCGGCAGTTCGGCCATCCACCCGGCGAGCACCTCCCGGGCCGTCGAGTTCAGCGGCACCTCCCGGTACTTGCCCCTCTTGCCCCACACCTCCAGCCGCCCGCTCCTCCTGGAGATCTTCACGTGGGAGGGTTTGAGGCCGCACAGCTCCTCCGCGCGGAGCCCGGTGTGGAGGCCGACGACGATCAAGGTGCGATCCCTCGACGTGCCGTACCTCTCGACCGCGGCCACCAGCGCGGACTCCTCCTTGTCGGTGAGGTGCCTGGGCGGCGGGACCACTCGGGGCACCAGCTTCACTGCCTTCGCCGGATCGCGAGAGAGAAGTCCTTCATCGAGCGCCCACCCGAAGTACCTCTTTATCGAGATCAGATGCCGGTTGATCGACGCCGGCTTGAGCTCAAGGGCATTCTTCAGGTGCGAGCGGTACAGCGTGATCGTCGGCGTGGTCACATTCGCCGGCGAAAAAGACTCTCCGCGCTCCTCACCCTCGGACCAACTCACCTCGCAGAAGGCGGCGAACTGGCGGACGTCGGAGAGGTAATTCCTCACGGTGTCCGCGGCCAGATCCTGCTCGTCGCACAGGTAGTCCCCGAACCGTTCGAGCTCCTTCTCACCTTCTTCGGAGAGCTTCGGTTTCGCGATGCGCCGCATGCAGACACATTATCAGAAATTCGTTTGGCGGACTACGGTGAACATTAGCAGAAGTTCAACGTTGGTTTTCCATACGTGAATTGCTGCTAATGCGGTTTAGCGGCAATCGGCTGCAGCCCCCGAACCGCTTATTACCGTATGCTCGCAGACCCTCGCTCCTGCGGGATGGGATCCAACGAACTCGGAGCGCCGCCCGGGTAGAGGCTGTGGGCCAGATCTTTGAGAGCCTCCTCAAGACGGTCAGAGGGCGTCCTCTCCAGCCCGGCGATGGTTTCCTCGGCGAGCCGCAGCCAGACCTCTCGCAGTTGCGGGATGAGGGCGCGACCTTCGTCTGTGAGCTCGACGACGACCGCTCGGTTGTCGCTAGACGAGCGACGCCGGGCGATGAGCCCGGCCTCCTCCAGCTTTTTTGCCATTAGCGTGACGCTCGGCGGCTCGCAGCCCACGCCCGCGGCGAGCTGGACCTGAGTGCGGGGCCCTTGGGCATCGAGCTCCATGAGCAACATCTCCTGGCCGGTGTGCAACCCGAGCTTGGCGAGGTGCGCCCCGGCCAGTGCGCGGTGCTTCAGCGTGATCAGACGGATCGCGCGGTTGATGGCGTCCGCTTGCTCAAAGTCCACGAAGCCTCCCTGTTGACAGTCAATTAGTTACGTGCATAATGATTATGTAGATAACAATTATGAGCCTAACTGTTTATGGACAGTCTACCACGAGGAGGACACTCATGGTTGATCGAGAAAAGTTCGCCATTGTCACCGATGCTTTGTGCGGTGTAGGACGCGCCGTGGCCGAGCGGCTGGGGCGTGACGGCGCGGGGGTGATCGTGAACTACCGCCCAGCACACAGAAATGAGCCCGTGAGAGTCGCAGGGATCGGCAGCCGGCCGCGGGAAGAGTCCGCTGAGGTTCCACGATGAACGCCGGGAGCGAGCCGAACAGGAGCGAAAGTCCTGCGTCCGTCCCGCTCTTTCTGCCGGTGGCGGCCTCGGCGGCCTTCGTCGCGGTGGCGACGGCCTCGATGGTCAACGTCGTGATGCCCGCTATGAGGGAAGAGTTCGGCGTCTCGGCGGCGCAGGTGGGGTGGGTGGTGACCGGCTTCACGCTCGTCATGGCCGTAGGCGTCCCGCTCTACGGACGCATCTCGGACCTCGTCAGCCTGCGGCGCCTCTTCTCTGTGGCGCTCTTGGTGTACGCGGTGGGAGGGCTCGTCTGCGCCCTCGCCCCGAACCTTGCCGTGCTCGTCTTCGGGCGCATGGTGCAGGCGGCGGGAGATGCGGCCATACCGGCGGTCGCGTTCGTCGCCGTGGCAAAGGTGCTGCCGCCCGGCGAGCGGGGCGGCGCCATGGGGCTCATCGCCTCGAGCGTGGGTGTCGGTGCGGCGGCGGGGCCGATCCTGGGAGGGATGGTCGGGCAGCTTTTCGGCTGGCGCCCCCTCTTCTACGGCTCGCTCCTCTTGATGCTGCTCCTGGTCCCGTTCGCCCTGCGTGTGCTGCCGGCCGGCACCTCTAGAGAAGGCGAGCGCCGCTTCGACCTGACGGGAGGAGTCCTGCTCGGCCTGGGGTCGGGGCTCTTCCTCTTCGGCATAACGCAGGGGCAGGGGGCCGGGTTCGGCTCGGTCTCTTCCTGGGGCAGTTTCCTCGGGGCGGCGCTCGCCCTGGCTGGCTTCGTCTGGCGAATTAATAGGGTTCCTTACCCGTTTGTCTCACCCGCGCTCTTCGAGAACAAAGCGTATGTGGCGGTGGTCGTCGTGGGGTTCTTCTCGATGCTCGCCAACCTCTCGATGTTCGTCTTCGTCCCGCTACTTATCATCGAAGCGAACGGGCTTTCTGCGGGAGTCGCCGGGCTGGTTTTGACACCTGGAGCGGTGGCGATGGCGATCCTCTCGCCGATGAGCGGTCGCCTCTCCGACCGCATCGGGGCGATGACTCCGATCCTGGCGGGGCTTACGGTGATGGCCCTCTCGATCTTATTCATCTCCACCTTCGGAGCGGGAGCTTCTCCGCTACTGATCTCTGCGGGGATGCTGGGGTCTGGAGTCGGCTTCGCCCTGGCCAATCCCGCTACCACCAATGCGGCGGCAAACGCGCTCCCCAAAGAAGAGGTCGGGGCGGGCATGGGCATCTACCAGGGAGCCTTCTTCCTCGGAGCGGGGACCGGACCGGCGCTCATCGGAGCGTTCCTGGCTGCCCGCCGGGAAGGTAATTTCGAGGCACTCAATCCCATGTACCTTCTGGACGCCGCGCCTTTCTCGGACGCATTCCTGGCGATAGCTATCGCCCCGCTCATCGCCCTGGTTGCCGCCTCAGCACTGCGAAGCAACGTCAAGGGAGGCGAGGAAACTGAACAAGCTCGGGAAGGAGAAGCGGTATGAACGACGAATCCTGATGACGGCGAACCGCGAGGAGATCAAAGCGACAAACACGACGATTGTTTGAAAGGGAGCAGCCTGATGGCAGACGGACGGAACGCACAGCGCCCGGTCCTGGTGAGCGGAGCGACCGGCAACCAGGGGGGCGCGGTGGCTCGCTACCTCCTCGAGCGAGGCTTCGGGGTGCGGGCGCTTACCCGCGACCCCGACAAGCCGGCAGCGAGGGCTTTGGCCGAGCGGGGCGCCGAGGTCGTAAAAGGTGACCTGGAAGATCGGTCCTCCCTCGATCGGGCGCTCGATGGTATCTACGGGGTCTTCTCGGTGCAGAACTTCTTCGAGGCCGGCTACGACGGCGAGGTCCGGCAGGGCAAGGCGCTCGTGGACGCGGCGAAGGAGGCGGGTGTGGAGCATCTCGTCTATAGCTCGGCGGGCAGCACCTACCGTAATACCGGCATCCCGCAATTCGAGAGCAAGTGGGAGGTCGAGGAGCATGTGCGCGCGGTCTCACTCCCCTACACCATCTTGCGTCCGGTCGGCTTCATGCAGAACTGGGAATGGATGCGGGACCAGATCCTCTCCGGCACCCTCGCCCAACCGCTCGACCCGGACAAGCCCCTCCAGCAGGTGAACGTCGAGGACATCGGGGCTTTCGCGGAGATGGCCTTCGAAGACCCGGAACGTTGGACCTCTCGCGAGGTAGACCTCGCGGGGGACGAGCAGACCATGACCCAGTTCGCCGAGACCTTTAGCCGCGTTACCGGCCGTGAGGTGAGCTACCTGCAGGTTCCCTGGGATCAGTATCGTGAGGCGATGGGCGAGGAGTTCACCGCCATGAATCGGTGGTTCAACGAGGTGGGCTACGAGGCCGACATTGCCGCTCTGCGAGGAGAGTATCCAGAGCTTTCCACCCTGGAGCACTATCTGCGAAGCAACGGCTGGGAAGGTGCGGCCACCTCCGGATGAGCCGGAAGCTCGGTCGAAGGGGATAGGCGGCTACGCCAAAAAACGGACCGGGCGCAGTACAGAACGCTCCTCGTGCGGGCGCTCTCGCCGACCGCACCGCCTGACGCCGGCCCACGCTTCAACTTCCATCTTGCTCCACATGGAAAATGCCGTTTAGGGGCTATGAAGTTCACCCTTTCCTGTGCGCATGCGCCGACTCATAAATTCCTTTAGGCCAGCGTGCAGTTACGGTAGCAGAAAAGCTCAAACTCAACGTGCTCCGCTGGCACAGGGATGATGCTGAGGCGCTTAAGACTATTCCCTGGTGTCTGCGCTCCCGCCAGCGGCGTGGCTCACCAGCAGCTTAAGAAAGAAGACGGGAGCGAACCAACTCATGCCCGGCGTTTGTCGCCATACCGCTGTGTTTAGCCACACCCCGCCGCAGCACAGGAGCAGAGCTACTGCGCGTCGCGCCGGTGCTGGTGTAGCCACCGTAGCTGCGGTTGACGCCAAGAGATACGCATAATTGCCCAGAGCGAAGGTCCAATCCCGATCCCGGTAAAGAGCAGCCACCATGAAGGGATGGAGATGCAGGGCGCTAAAGCCCAACATTTCGCGGGGACCCTGGCCCCGGCCGTGGTACCAGCGCGCCGCCGCGGGCGTGGCGTTGGCCCACACTCCACCGAACAGGTTCGCCCCGATGAGAGCGGCCGCGCCGCGCCGGAGAAGCCCCCAACTCCGGCTCGGTGAATCGCCAGCGAGGCCGACCGTTGCTCCCAGAAGCGTGGCACCTACGGTGCCCGCGTTCTCCAGTCTGGTCGCTCCCGGCCCAACGAGGCGATCCCACACTCCGGGCAGACCGCGGCGCGGCTCCTGATTGTAGTCGTTCATCAACTCACCTCCGTATGGTTTTCGGTGCTTCTAAGCTTACTGAGCGTTCGCCTCAGAGAGCCTCGGCATACGGGAAGAGCGCCTCTTGCAGAGCTTGCAACCGGTACGGTCTGCGGGGCGCGTAGCCGTTGGTCCGCAGCGCCCTGAGCCACAGGATCTCCGAAAGGTCGAACAACCTCGGTTGAGGGCTCCGGTGGGCGGTCTCGAATAGCTGCGCACTCCCCACTTCGGTGAGCCTGCCGGTCCCCGCTTGCAAGGCGATCTCGTAACGGGAGAGCGCCTGCCCTCGATACTCCACGGTGAGGTTCTCCTCGTCGAGCCACAGCGCGGCCTCCCTCTTGGCGAGCGCTTCTGCGCCGTACACCCTCCAGTGCATCAGCCTCGCGTAGCCCAAAGCGTCGAGGACCCGGAAGTAGCGCGTCGAGAAGAACGCCCTCTGCAAGTCTTCGGGATGGTAGCGGACGCCGGTGAGAAAGCTAAGGACCTCCACCGGGCTGCGCCGGCCGTCTTCGCGCCGTTCGTGGGCGAAGTGCCTCTGGAGGTTGTAGTCCTCCATCCACCAGTCGTGGGCGGCGACCAGTTCCTGCCAGCTTTCGGCTTTCTCGAAGTGGAAATCTGCCATCCTCTTCTGTATGCCGAATGTCGCCTCCGAGAAATTCTGCCAGGGCGCGCCTTTCTCTATCTCGTGCTTTTCGATCCCCAGAGCCGCGTAGACGGCCTTCGCCCGGTTGGCGAGGAAGACCGAACCGGAGTCCGTAACGAGAGCCTCGGGTGAGCCGTAGTGCTCGACTGCCTTGAAAAGGACCGAGAGGAAGGTGGGCAGGTCCTGTCTGGTGGTGATGTCTCCCCACAGAATGGCCCTGGAGTGGTTGTCCATGATGGTGATCGAATAGACGTTGCCAATCTCTGGAAGGCTGTGGTCTACGTAGCGGATGTCGGTGGACCAGTACTGGTGGCGCCTCACCGCACGGAAGGGCATGTTCTTCGGAGCTTGTTCGCTCCCGTCGGACTTTTTGAGGCCGTAGACTCGACGGTTGATCGCCATGATCCTGCCGCAGGTGGCGCGGCTGATGTGGATGCCCATCTGCTCCAGCGCGGCCTGCATCCGGTAGGCGCCGAGGCCGGGGTTCTTCTGGAGACGTCTCACGGTCTCGTAGGTCCTCAAGTCCACCTTGCGCACCCCGGCGGGCCTACCGCGGGGCCTGTCCTCGAGCCCCGCCTCGCCCTCGGAGGCCCATCTCTTCAAGGTGTCGTAGACGGTGGGTTGGCTGGTTTCGAGGTAGCCGGCTATGGCCTTGGCCGTCCAGCCCTCCACGTGCAACTCGACGATCGCCTTCCTACGCTCCTTGCCCCGAGGCATCCGGTGGTAGGTTGGGTAGCGGCGCGGCGGCAACAGAGGAGTCGGACCTTCCTCGATGATGCGCTTTACGGTGTGCTTGGAAGGCTCTCTACCGAACAACACGTAGCAGATCCTGGCGATCTCGCCGAGGCTGAAGGGCGGGTACTCGGCCTTCAGTTCGACGATGCGAAGCCTCATTGCCAGGGAGATCCTCCGACCCCTGATCAGCCCCTCCATGCCGTAGGCGTCGAAGCTCTCTACCCTGCGGTAGAAAGTCCTTTCCGGAGTGCCGGTATGCGCGGCGCGCTCGGCCACGGGGCTCCCGAAGACCACAACGTCACGAATCCTCTCGTATTCGACCTGCTCGGGCCAATCTAGGAGCAGCTCCAACTGACCCCAGTCCTCGGTAGGCTCTACCCGACGGCGTTTCTTGACACCCATCTTCCTTCCCCCTCATTGAGGCGGCGCCTACCTGTTCTCCTCTCACCTCCCCCGAGCGAGCGTCGCGTTGTCTACAACGACACCTTCGAGGATTGGCAGCATGCCACGTTCGACAGTCTCGGGCCAAACTCGGTCATTAATAGCGCAGCGTATAGCTGCAGCCGGGGTTGGCAGGAAGGACTCTACAACGGCGGGGAGCGGTTCGGAGGATCGAGGGGCCGAGGGTTCCGCTACCCCTTGTCGCCGGACACCGCGACGTACGCCCCCAGGCCCACGAGCAGGCAGCCGGTGAGGCGGCGTTGCTGGCGCCTGAGGCGGGCGCTTTCCCGCAACCGGACGCCCAGCGGGCCCGCGAAGCACGCGACGGCGAGGTCCACCGCCGCGTTCAGGAAGACGCTCAGGCAGCCGAGCACGAGGATCTGGAAGGCGACGGGCCCAGACGGATCTACGAACTGCGGCAAGAACGCGAGCAGGAACAGGGCCGTCTTCGGGTTCAGGGCCTCCACGACGACCCCCTGGCGGAAGGCGGCTCCGTGCCGCCGGCCCGGTTCGGCCGTTCCGGACGCGTACTTGGACCCGTCCGAGTGGTCGGCCCGGTCCAGCAGCGTGCGCACGCCCAGGTAGACGAGGTAGGCGGCGCCCACGAGCTTGACGGCGGCGAACGCCGTGGCGGATGCCATCAAGACGGCCGAGAGCCCGAGGGATGCCCCAGCGACGTGGACAAGTCCGCCAACGGAGTTCCCGAGCGTGGAGGCGATCCCCTCGCCGCGGCCGCCTTTCAGGCTCCGCGTGAGCACGTAGAAGATGCCGGGTCCGGGCGTGACGGCTACGACGGAGGCGGCGGCGAGGAACAGCAAGAAGGTGGCGGTGTCTGGCATGAGGTCTCCCATCCACTAGGCATGCTCGGCTGCTGGTCCATCAAATTGTAGGTGGGAGGGGCGGGCCGCGCATGGCCCGCCTTGGCAAAAACCCACTCCGGTGGCGAGGTGGACGGGGGCCGATCCGACGATACCATCTCTGCCAGGCCGGGCTGCAGCCATACGCTGCGCTATTGGGTTCTGTCGCGTTCTTGGTGAAACAGATCGTCCTTCCCTGCGAATGGTCGGGTGCCTGTTTTTCAGGCCGCCAACATCCTCGCCCTGAGCAACTCGAACCCCGCCCG
>Ga0136619_10001175_pt1 | contig 10184 bp, 4 predicted proteins | sample AntDrymUQ3532106_2_FD_104807 | JGI IMG/M metagenome (GOLD analysis project Ga0136619, IMG submission 104807) | Polar desert sand microbial communities from Dry Valleys, Antarctica - metaG UQ353 (21.06) | ecosystem: Environmental > Terrestrial > Soil > Desert | place: Antarctica: Dry Valley... | reverse complement strand
GAACTGCTGCGGCGGGAGGAGATCCGCCCCGAGGCACTCCACGCCGTGGGCGGCCCCGACCGCGAGGTCGTGCTGGCGCCCCTGCCGGTGCCCCCGACGCTCGCACTGGTGCTACCCCGCGGCGGCGTCTGCTGGCAGCAGAAGCGGGTACCGCTGGACATCCCCATCGACCGGCTCGACGGCGCACCCCTCGGGTCCCACCAGAAGGTCACCGCGTCGGTGCCGCACCAGACCTCGCAGGTCGACGACCTGTTCGCCCCCGGCTCCTTCATCACGCTGAGCCAGTCCGAGGCCCTCAACCGCCCGCCCTTCGAGCAGCTCCCTGCCGGCGTGGTCTCGGCCGGGGGCGTGGACCTCCACGGGACCACGAAACTCCAGTCGATGCAGCCGCAGGTCTTCCGCAAGGTACGCGGCGAGCAGTTGCTCCGCCTCGGGATCCTAGAGGGCTTTGCGCTCGGTCTGCCCGGAATCCTCATGTCGATGGTGGCCGCGCGCGACGCGACCCCGGCGCTCGCCACGTCCACTCCCCTGGTCGTCGTGGGAGCCGAGGCCTGGGTGTCCTCGGACGGCGTACGGCACCCCAGCGCCACCGCGGCCCACCAGTCGGCCCGCCTCAACGCGGACCCCTCGGCGTTCGCGGTCACCGAGTCCGACCTCGGGTCGCCCGTCGTGCTGGCAGGAGTCTAATGAACAACTTCGTCGCCTGGCAGCGACCCGCGGTCTACGCCCTCACGACGAACCCGCCCGCGACGGCCAGGCTCGCCGCCGACCTCCCGATCACCCTGCACGACGACGACGGCGACCTGCCGCCCGCAGCGGCGTCGTTCCTGCTCGCCGGGCCCGGCGACGTGACGAACCTGGCGCGCGGACAGGTCACCGGTCGCCGGCCGCACCCGGGCTGCGTCGACGCCGAGGCCACGATGCTGGCGCACGTCGAGATCGCCACGCCCGATGTGCCGTGGCGCTACACGCCCCAACCCGACGCGCCCGGCCTGGTGGCGGTCCGCCCCTGGCTCGTCCTCGTGGTCGGCACGCCCTCCGAGGTCACCCTGCTGGACGACGGCCGGGTCCGGCTGACGTCGCAGGTGCTGTTCGAGGGGAAGACGCTGTTCGACTGGCATCCGCTCACCGATGCCCACCGGTGGTCCCACGTGCACGCGGTCGCCGACCGAGCCTTCTCCCGGGTGATCTGCCCGCGCAAGCTGGCCACCGGCACGGACTACGTGGCCGTCCTCGTGCCCGGCTGGCGTGCCATCCTCGCGCCGGACGGCACCAGCACGCTGAGCGACTCGTGGGGGAACGGCTCCGGGACGGTGACGCTGCTGTGCTTCGACAGCTGGCCGTTCAGAACCACGACCGAACAGGGCGACTTCGCGTCGATCGCCCAGCGGCTCGAGCCGCTCACCGACGGCGATCAGATGCTGCTCGCCGAGAAGCAGTTCGGCCGGGCACGCGTGGAGATCGGCCCGGTCCCCGGAACGGTCCTCGGCGCCGGTGGGGCGCTCACCGTGGTCCCGGTGCCGGGCGAACCGCCGATTGCCGATCCCCTTCCGCCCGACGTCGCCGCCACCATCGAGGCACTCGCGGGCGACCTCACTGAGGCCGGGCGCTGGGTGTTGACCCTGCCGCGCTACGACGTGCCGTGGCACCCTGGTCCGGTCGACGGCCAGGACTGGCAATGGCCGCCGCCGGGCGAGGACGTAGTGCCGGACGGGTGGCGGCGTGAGCTGCGGGGCGACCCGCGGCACCGCGGCGCGGCCGGGTTGGGCACGTGGATCGCGATCGCCTGGCAGGACCGGATCGCCGCAGGCGCAGCCCGTCAGGCGGGCGCCGTGGCGGCCGCAGCCCAGCGCATCCGTCACCTGACACTCGGCATCCGTGCCGCGCGCAGCCTGTGGCGGCGGCGCGTGCCCACCGACCCCTTGGCCAGGCTGGCGACGCTCTCGGCGCTGCTCGGGCGGATGCCGGTCGACGTCGGCGGCAGCGCCCTGGGTGCGGTCGCAGGCCGCACTCCCGCGATGGTCCCGGCACTGTTCAGCAGCGCGGCCCGGCGCATGCTGCGCAGGCGGGGTCCGCTCGCGCGTGCCGCGCAACCAGGTGCGACGTCGCTGGCAGGCCTGATCGCCGCCTCGAACGCGTGCCCCGAGCCGCAGCGGCTGTCGGACGACCAAGCCCGGATCCTGGCCTCCGCGACCGACGACCACGACGCCGAACTCCTCGCCGGAGCCCTCCGTCAGCAGGCCAACGAGATCCTGACCCGGTTCTACGGCAACGCCGACCTGGCGGGGCTGCTCGCGCAGTCCTTGGACGACGACCCGCACGCCGCGGCGGACCTGGTCGATGCCGTGCACGAACAGACCCCGGCATCGCCATGCTCGCCACTTCCCGATCTCGGCGCGTTCGCCGACTCGATCGCGGCGGGTATCGACCCGACCGTGGACCGTCCCGCGGCGGTCAAGCGGGTCCTCGCAACGATCTCCGGGCTGCGCGAGCCGATGTTGGCCGAGCCGGACGTCGCACCCGAGCTCGACATCCCCCTGTGGAAGTTCCTGTCGGACAACGCTCCGGACTGGCTGCTGCCCGGGGCGGGGGACATTCCCCCCGACCGGGTGCTGGCGGTGCAGACCAACCCGGCGTTCGTCGACGCCCTGCTGCTCGGCGCCAACGTGCAGACCCTCGGCGAGCTCCGCTGGCGCAACGTGCCGATCACGACCCGCTGGACGCCACTGCGCCGATTCTGGCAGCGCGTCAACCTCGCCGCCGGCGAGGTCGCCACCGACATCCGACCGGTCGTCGCACTCAACACCGACCTCCCACTGTGGCCCGACGCGTCGAGCCTCGGTGACCTCACACACCTGTCCGACCCGACACACGGCGCGAACCTCGTGGTCGTGTTCCACACGGAGCTGTTCCGGCGCTACCCCTCGACGCTGGTCTACCTCGTCGCCAACGCGGGCGGCGCCGCGACCTGGGGGGAAGCCCCGGACGTCGAGCACGGGAAGAACCCCGGGGACCCCCCGCCCCACCGGGACTACCCGTCGTTCTCCGGCACGCTCACCCCCGACCTGGTGTTCTTCGGCTTCGGGGTATCGCCGTCGGCGGGCTCGGACCATTGGCTCGTGCTGGAGGAGCCGCCACCGGGCTACCGGTTCGCCTACACCCCCGGTGACGCGTCACCCGAGGGCGCGAGCTTCGCCGAGCACACCTTCGACCCGCCCGTCCGCGTCTTCCTCGGGAATCTCCTGTGACCGCACGACGAGACGAGCGGCAAACGGCGCGGGACGCCCGCACCGTCGGACTGCAACAGGCAGCCAAGGTCGCCGCAGAGCTGGCCGCGATACCCGGTTGGTTGCCGGTAGGAGATCCGGCACGGTTGGACGACGCCGACCTGCGCGCCGCCGCCGAGCACGCCGTCGGGCTGCGTGCCCGGCTCGACGAGATCCACCGCGGGGTGGCCGCCCTCGACGCCGAGCTCGACGCGCTCGACGGCGAACGCACGGCGAACGCCTTTCTCTTCCGCGAGTGGTCGACGTGGCTCGAGTCGCTTGGAGGGGACGCGCAGGGTGTGCTGGACCAGCTCAGCCCTGACCCGCGCCGCCTGTTCCTGGGCGCGGTGCCGACGATGACCCTGGAGACGGCCCGGCGGATGCTCGACGTGATCGCCGCCCACGGCGGTCACGTCGGCGACGGCCAGACCTTCGTCGACAACGCGGCGCTGGGCGACGACGACGTCTTCGACCTTGACCACACGGCTCGGACGCGCCTCGACCCGATCGTCGACGGCCAGGTGATCGGTGTGCTGCTGCCGATGCGCCTGGAGACCCGCTACCGCCGACCCGCGAAGGACGGCGACGCCTGGCGGTTGCGGGTCCGCGTGCATCCCGACCCGGTAGCGCTCGCCGGGCCGCCGTTGCCGGCGTCCCGTCAGGAGGCCGAGCGGGTGGCGGCGTGCTGGACACATGCCGGCGGTGATCTCAGCACCGACGAGGGCGCGGCGGCGTTCATGGCGCTCGCGGGCGCGGTCGGGGGCGCCCGCGCGGCGTTCCTGCTGCGGCAGGTCCCGGTCGTCCCGGTGGGCGACGGGTTCTCCCTGACCCAGGCGTACCCCGAGCAGGGGGAACGAGGATTCGACTACCGCGCGGCGCTGCCCGCTGTCCTGCAGCTGTGGGGCGACCCCGGCACCGGCCTGCGCCTGCTCGGCGAGCTGCGCCCGGACCTGGTCGCGATCGCCGCCCAGGGGGACATCGGCACCTCGATGGCCGCCGTGCAACCCGACCAGGTGCCGGAGCTGTGGTGGACCTCCTACACGAAGGCGCTCGACGTGCATCTGGCCACCGAGGTGCCGCTACCCGACGGACCTCACCTCGACGTCCTGCTCGTCACCGGCCTGTCCGACACCGATCCCCGTGAGGTGTTGGAGGCGCACGCGGGCAATGGCACGCTCGGCCTGATGCCGCCCATGACCGCGACCAACACGGTCGCCGGTCAGCCCACGACCGATGTCGGGCGCGACCCGGCACGCTGGCTCGCTGTCGTGCGCGCGAATGGGAGCGGAACGGCGAGCGGCCTCGCGGGCGTCCTCACGTCCGAGCCCCGCCTCGACGGGGTGCCTGCGATCGACACCGGCCTGCTCGATGTGGTGCCGCAACTGGTCACAGCCCTGTGGCCGGTGCTGTGGCAGCGCTGGCTCAAAGACGTCGAGAACTCGGCCGAAACCCACCGGATGGGCGACTGGGCGTCGCGGAACCTTTCCCCGTTGGGGTCCTGGCCCGCGCTGCGGATCGGTGACGTGCCCTACGGCGTCCTGCCCGCGGTGGACCTCGCCCACTGGACGACCGCTCCCCACGACGGCGTGGTCGAGCAGGGCGTGACCTCCGTGCTCGGAAGTCTCGTGTCGGCGTGGTCGGCGTCGGTATCCGCCGGGGGAACAGCTGCTGGAGCCGACGCCGACCGGCTGCTGGAGATCATCGGTCGGATTCCGACAAGCCGCCAACTGGGCTCGCGCGCGTTCCTGCCGCTCGAGGTCGTGGCCCTGCTGGAGGCGATCGTCAACGGGAAGAGCCCACAGGACACGATCGCCGAGTGGGAGGCGATGGCCGCACCCTCCCTCGAGCACGAACCCCCGCCGGGGCGGCGCTACCAGGCATTCGGCTACGTCCAGCCGGGCGCAGGCGGTGGCGGCAGTATGCGCGAGCTGCTCGAGGGTTACCTCGGCACGAAATGGGAGACGCTGGCCTTCGGCGACGAGGAGCAGACCCGACCGCCGCTGCTCGTCCGGCTGATCCGCCACGCCCTGCTTCTCACCCAGGCGGAGGTGTCCCGGCTCCGCCCCGAAGTCTGGGCCGGCTGGACCAGCCGCTACCTGCCGCCCCTCGACGTCGCGAGGACGCTCGCGAACGACGCGTCGTTCGGAGGCCAGGTGTCCGAGCTTCCTCAGTACGCACAGGACCGCCTCGACGAGGAGAACCCGCCCAACCCGGACGCGCTCGCGATCGTCCGCCAGTTCCACGACGTACGCGATGCGGTGCGGGAGCTCGCCGCACGCGACGATGCGCTGCTCGACAGCGGGCCCCTCGCGCCGGCCGTGGCCGCGGTCATCGACACGTCCAGCCACCGGATCGACCCGTGGGTCACGGCGGTCGGCACCCGACGGTTGCGCCGGTTGATCGCCCGGGACGTGCCACGTCGGATCGGAGCCTACGGCTGGGTCGACGACCTGAACCCCACCGATGACCCGACGCCCCCGACCACCGCGGGGCTGCTGCACGCCCCCGGCAACGCACAAGCGCTGGCCGCCGCAGTGCTGCGGGATCACGCCGTGCACGACGATGACCCGCGCTGGCAGATCACGGCACGCTCGGACCTGGTGCGGCTGGCCGCCCGGCTCGGCGGCGACGTCCGCCTCGGCGTGCACGTGAGCGAGGCGCTCGGCCGCGAGATCGAGCGTCGCGCCGGGGACCCTGCCGTGGTCCTCGAGCTGCGGCGCCGCTTCCCGGCCAGGCCGGAGTGGGCCGGCCGACGGGTCTGCGACGGCCAGCAGGTGCTCGACGCCGACCCCGCCATGGTGCCCGCGACCGTCGGGAGCCTGGACGACCTCCGACACGTGGTCGACACCTACGGCGACTTGCTGGTGGCCGATGCCGTCCACGACGTCGTCTCGGGACGTGCCGCGGCAGCCCAGGAGTCGATGGAGGCAGCCGCCGGGCTCGGGGCCCCACCTGAGCTGCGGATCCTGCGCACCCGACGCGAGGGGTTCTCGGTGCGCACGACGGTCCTGCTCGCCCTGCCGACAGGTACCCCCGACCCGCGGTCACCGGTCACCGTCGCGGACCCGGCCCTCGGCGCGCTGCTGGAGTCCGAGACCGGCCCCGCCACAGCATGGACATGGACGCTCGACGCGTCGTCGGTGACCCTCGCCGAGCTCGGGCTCGGCGTCCCCGACGCGGTCCTGTTCCCGCAGGCCCGGTTGGACACCCTCGCCGCCGCCGAGCTCGGCGGTCGGGCTACGGGCGGAACGGCGAGTACCAGGCGGCGGGGGCTGGACCAGCTGTGCTCGCTGCTCGACGTCCAGCGTGGGCTGCCCGACGTCGCCGAGGACCCCGCGACGGGCGACGCCGAGCTGCGGGACCGCCTCGCGAGGCTGCGCGCGAGCTCAGCAGAGGTGCTCGCCGGGTTGTTGGCCGAGCCGGCGGTCACGGGACCCGCGCTGGCCTGGGGCCTGCCGGACGAGAGCACCGCCGATGTCCTACGCACGCGGATCGAGACGGCCGGGGACCCGGCGACCGACGCGACAGCCGACGCCGCGACGCTCGCGGATCGGATCCATGCGCTGCTCGCGCCGGCGTCGGGCCTGCCGCTCATATGCACGGGCACTCTTCCCGTAGTGACCAGTGCACCGGACCTCGACCAGGACTGGCTCGAGGTAGTCGCCGCGGTGCGCCCCGCCGTCGCGCGCCTCGAAGCCCACCAGGTGGCCCAGGCGTGGCCCGGTGCCGTGAGTGACCCGCGCAGGATCTGGGCGGTGCCGGTGAGATCGGAGCGCCACATCGTCGTCTACGGTCCGGCCGCCACGGCCGCCGGTCCGGCCGGGATCGCGCTGCTCGACGACTGGGCCGAGACCGTCCCCAGCCGTCGGCACACGACCCATGCCGCGTTCGGCTTCGACGCCCCCCGGGCACGCGCGCAGCAGGCCGTGCTCCTGGCCGTGCCGCCCCACGAGCAGACGCCGCTCACCGCGGAGGCGCTGCCGAGCATCGTGTTGTCCACCAGGGAGCTCGCCCGGGCGCGGATGGCCCAGCCGAACCAGCTGGGCGCCTGGTCGTTGGCCGTCCCGACGTCGATGGTGCTCGCCGCGGGACCCGCAGGCAGCGACCTGAAGGATCGACCATGACCTGGGAACACTTCCGGCGCCTCGAACCGGTGCCGCCGTATACGGACATGCAGCGCGGCTTCGCCGCGGAGGTGGCCGACCCGCTGTGGATGCTCGGCAGGCAGTGGCAGGTCGGCGAGCATGCTGGCGAGGACGCATCATCGCCCGTCCTGGTCGAGATGCAGGTCGCGCACACCCCGCTGGAGCCGGTCGCGGGGCTCGACCCGACCATCGTGCCGGCCGAAGCGCTGCTCGAGGGGGCCACCGATGACTGGTGGACGATCGGGCGCCGGGTGCGTGTCGGGCGCGCCATCAGCGACGCCCTGACGCCCTCTCAACGTGCGGCCTGCGCGTTCGGCGAGCTGCCCGCGCCCTACGGCGACGGGCTGACCGGTTCGCCCGACGGGCTCGCCGCGTGGCGACTCAAGCTCATCCCCGAGAACCACCCATCGGTCCAGGGCCTGGCGGTCCGGCCGGACTTCTGGCAGACCGAGACGCTCACCTACGAGGCCGAGGTGCCCGTCGGGGGCACCACGCTGACCGTGTCGGGCCACGACGGCGGTGACGTGGACTGGTACACCGCGGACGCGTCCGGGCCGCTGCCCGCACCCGCCTACACATCACGGCAGGTGCTGCCGCAGCGGCTGCAGTACCCCGGGGCGCCCGCCCCGCGCTGGTGGCAGATCGAGGACGCCACTGTCGACATCGGGGGGTTCCCGTCCGACCGGGCGCACCTGGCCACAGCACTGCTCATCGAACTGATCTGCGACCACGCCAACGACTGGTTCACCTTCCCCGTGCCCTCGCCCGCACCGCCGGAGCGGGGCGCGGAGCCGCCGCCGAGCTCGGGCGTGGTCATGAGCCTGAGTGGGCTGCGGGTCAAGGACGGGTTCGACGACTGGTGGGACCTCACCATCCCTCCCGGCGACGAGGACCCCAACCCCGGACCGGACGAGGCTACTGGTCCGTGGTCGTTGTTCCGGACGCGCGGTCTTGACCGGTCCTCGCTCGTCGTCTGGCCTGCCGCGGCGACGCCCCTGTCCGGTCCCGCGATCGATGACGTGACGCTGGGAGTCGACGAGGACGCGAACGTGATGTGGGCGGTTGAGCTGCGCGCCGACGGCCTCGACCTCGCATTGTCGGCCGACGCCAGCGCCGCCCTGCTTGAGACGCGCCGCACGAAGACCCGCCGCTTCACCTACGAGGCGTCGACCACGCTGCCGGACCACTGGCACCCGTACCGGATCGAGACCCGCCCAGCACCGTCACGGCGGGTGTTCGTGCAGGGGCTGGTCGCCGACCTGAGCCAGAACCCACCAGTACCGCGCGCCGGCCCGCGGTCCGAGCTGCTCGGCGCGGGCGCCGGACACGTGCTTGCGGCCAGCGCCGTGCCCAACCAGGGCATGCGGCTCGAGCGGCGCTACGCGCTGGCGCGCGGCACCGACGGCAGCCCGGTGCTGTGGCGGCAACGCCGCCGTCTCCCCCTGCTGTCCGGACCCGTATCCCACCTGAGATTCGATCTGCTGCGGGAGGACGGCGGTCTCTGACGCTTTATCTACTGCCGACGCAAGGATCAGCCATGGTCGAACAGGATGTCTTACGCGGAGTGAACCTCGTGGGGATGGAGGGCGGCTACGGCGAGGACAATGCCGGAACGACATGGGATCGTGCGGTGGGTCCTCGCGCAGATAAGGACTATCCGGTGCATTCTCCGGAGCTCATCGACTACTTCCAGCGAAAGAACGTCGCGGTGATCCGCCTGCTCTTCTCCTGGGAGCGTGTGCAATCCGAATTGTTCGGGCCGGTTCCCGCCGTGGGCGCGGGATATGCCGCGTACTTCGAGAACCTGACGCAGGTAGTCACCTACGCAACCAGTCTGGGCATCACTGTCATCGTGGAGCCCTGGCAGGCCGACGCCGAGGGCGGTGCCGGGGGCGCCAGATGGCGCGGCGAGCTGGTCGGCTCCGCCGGCGTCGACCTCTCCGCGCTCGCCGATCTCTGGACAAAGCTCGCCACGGTGTTCCGGGACAACGGTCTGGTGGAGTACGGACTCGTCAACGAACCCAACGGGATGTCCACGATGACCTGGTGGACGATCGCCCAGGGCTGCGTCGACAGCATCCGAGCGGCGGGCGCGACTACGAGAATTCACGTCCCGGGCAACGGCTGGTCGGCCGCGGGGTCGTGGACCCAGGACTGGTACGACACCGCCGTCCCGCGACGCTCCAACGCGTATGGATGGCTCAATGCGAACGGTGTCGGATCACCGCTGTCCGACCCGCTCGGACTGTGCGTCGCTGAGGTACACGTGTATCTCGACGATGACGCCGGCGGGCGCACGACGGGCATCGTCAGCCCGACCATCGCCAGGGACCGCGTCGCCGTCACCGTCGCCGAGGCCGCCGCCCACGGCTACCGGGTCTTCGTCGCGGAGATCGGCTGCTGGGCCGGTAACCCACTCGCCGCCCCCGCCTGGGCGGACTTCGTTGCCTATGTCGCAGAGCAGGCTTCGGCCTGCGCCGGATACGCCTGGTGGGCCGCAGGAAGCCCCGGCTGGTGGGACGACGTCGCCGCGAACGACGGTGGCCACTTCTCCGTCACCCCTCGATCGGCCGGTCCTATGGATACAGTGAACATGCTGTTGATCGAGAACGCGTTTCGATGATAACGCCATCAAGTCCACGGCCTTCCGGCGCTGGAAATGGGTGCACGCCCGATGGAGGAAGCTCACCCCCCGCATGGCGGCGGCCCCTGTGCCGGGGTCACGGGGGGAGCCGACGCCGATCCGGTGTCCATGGCCATGGAAAAGTCCCCG
>Ga0136619_10001174_pt1 | contig 10185 bp, 8 predicted proteins | sample AntDrymUQ3532106_2_FD_104807 | JGI IMG/M metagenome (GOLD analysis project Ga0136619, IMG submission 104807) | Polar desert sand microbial communities from Dry Valleys, Antarctica - metaG UQ353 (21.06) | ecosystem: Environmental > Terrestrial > Soil > Desert | place: Antarctica: Dry Valley... | reverse complement strand
GCGCGCGGGAACAGGGCCAGGGTTCCAGCTCCCAGCGAGAGACGAGCAAAGGCGACGACTCCCGGTGCGAACGAATCGACCCCTATGGCGATGAACAAGAAGGACGAGCCCCACATGAAGGAGACTGCGACGAGAAGCCCCCACTCGACGGGCCCAAACGCTTCGGGTCGGCTGCCGGGCGAGGTGTGAAGGAGGCGGGCAGGCCTGGTGGGCCCAACGTTCGGATCTAACTCCTGCTGCCGGAGCACCGGCCGCAGGTGCTCTTCACGTTTGCGGCCCAAGAACGGCATGTTTTAAGCGCGTGTGGCTGCAGCTGCGGCTTCGATTGCTGCGATCGCTCGATCTACATCGGCCGCCGTGGTGGCGTGATCCGAGACGCTGATCCGAAGCGCAGCCTTGTTGCGCCACACGGTGTCGCCCAACCACGCCTCGCCACCACTCTGGACGATGGCGGCGGTCGCCTTCGTGCGAGTGTCGTCATCGCCCACTCGCACGAGCACCTGGTTGAGCGCGACATCGTTCAACACCTCCAGATCTTTGGTTGCAGACAGAGCTTCGGCGAAGCGTGTGGCGTGGTCGCAACAGCGATCGACCAGCGCCGCGACGCCCTCGCGACCGAGGCTCCGCAGCGCCGCCCACACTGCGAACGCACGCGCTCGCCGGCTGCTCTCGGGCGTCCAGTCAGTTCCGTCCCGTGCACCATCCGTTTCTCGGACCAGATAGGGGGCGCGGACGGCCATGGCGGTGCGATGGCTCTCGGGGTGTGCGCACGCAACGAAGCCGGAGTCGTAGGGCACGTTCAACCATTTGTGTCCGTCGGTCGCCCACGAGTCCGCCAGCTTGACTCCGTCCACGAGGTAGCGATGAGCCGGGCTAGCCGCCGCCCACAGCCCGAAGGCCCCGTCGACGTGCAGCCAAGCCCCGTGGTCACGGCACGACTCTGCGATCTCTCGGAGGGGGTCGAACGCCCCGGTGTTCACGTTCCCGGCCTGGGCGCAGACGATGCTCGGACCTTGCACGTTCCCCAACGCCCGTCGCAGCCCATCGGCGTCCATCCTGCCCTGCGAGTCGGCCGCCACGACGACCATCGTGCGTTCACCCATACCGAGAAAACGCACGGCGCGCCCGATCGTGATGTGGCACTCCGCTCCGACCAGGACGGCCACCGGGGGAGCGCCCGTCAACCCGTCGGACTCGACATCCCAACCCGCTTTCTCGAGCACATCGTGGCGAGCGGCGGCCAAACCGGCGAAGTTAGCCATCTGCGCCCCGGTGGTGAAACCCAGCGACGCCGTCGAGGGGAGGCCGAGGAGGTCGAGCAGCCAGCCGGCAGTGATCTCCTCGACCGCTGCAGCCGCCGGTGACAGCACATGGAGTCCTGGGTTCTGATCCCAGGTCGCAGTCAGCCAGTCCGCCGCCAGCGCGGCCGGTAGGACGCCGCCTTCGACGAAGCCGAAGAACCGGCCCCCGCTCGTCGCCACGAGACCGGGATCAACACCTTGAGCCAGCTCCTCCACGACGGTCAGGGGATCGACGGGGCCGTCGCCGAGCGGCCCACCGAGGGCGGCTGCCAGTGTCTCCCGGTCCACCGGAGCTGCAACGGCGCGCCGCGCGAGGCTCTCGACGTAGTGTTGTGCGAGCTGCTGAGCTCGTTTCAGGAGGACGTCGGGCTCGGTCACAGAACCACCCTCGGCCCAAAGATGATGCCTCTCTCGCATCTGGGACTGGCCTCGTGTTGGTCCATAATGTCATTCTCGCTCATGTGACTCGAGGCGCTCCCTCCAGAAACATAGCTGGTGGGCTCCCGGCTCAGTGGGGGGTTTTGCCGCCCTCTTGACCTCAAGTGCACTTGAGGTTTTAGCATGATCGAGGCGACGACTACTACTCACCAGATTTAGGAGGTGCGCGATGGACATGCAAGTCACCGCGTGGATGTCACTTTACAACGCGATGAACGCCGAGTCGGACCGGCGGCCGTTCTCCAAGGCCACCATGCTCCGCATCGGCGAGTTCGCGCGGCCTCACCGCCGTCAGTTGGCCTGGTTCCTTCTGCTCAGCGTCGTTACGGCTGCCTTGGCGGTCGCGACCCCCGTGCTTGCGGGCCGGGTTCTCGATGCGATCGTCAAAGGCGAGGCGTTGCGAACGATTGTCGGATTGGCTGCGCTCATCGCCGTCATCGCTGTGCTCGAAGCGGGGCTCGGCCTGGCAACTCGGGGGTTGTCGGCGCGCATCGGTGAGGGCCTGATCCTCGACCTGCGAACGACAGTGTTCGACCACGTCCAGCGCATGCCGATCGCCTTTTTCACGCGCACTCGCACCGGAGCGTTGGTCAGCCGGTTGAACAGCGACGTTATCGGCGCGCAGCGGGCGTTCAGCAACACGCTCTCCGGGGTGGTCAGCAATCTCGTGACGCTTGCGCTCACGCTCGTCGTGATGCTCGGGATCTCGTGGCAGATCACACTGCTTGCGCTGTTGTTGTTGCCCGTGTTCGTAATTCCGGCGCGGCGGATGGGGACTCGCTTGGCACAGCTCCAGCGTGAGTCGGCGAACCACAACGCGGTCATGACCACACAGATGACCGAGCGTTTCTCCGCGCCCGGGGCGACTCTCGTGAAACTCTTCGGACGGCCGGCTCAGGAGTCTGCTGAGTTCGCCGCCCGAGCTCAGCGGGTGCGTGACATCGGCGTACGGGCGGCGATGGTGCAGTGGATATTCGTCACCGCGCTCACGCTGGTCTCGGCGCTGGCGCTTGCAGTGGTCTATGGAGTCGGTGGTTACTACGCGCTGCGGGGGGAGCTTGAGGCTGGCGCAGTGGTCGCACTTGCTCTGCTGCTCACTCGCCTCTATGCTCCTCTGACGGCTCTGGCCAGTGCGCGTGTGGAGGTAATGAGTGCCTTGGTGAGCTTCGAGCGCGTGTTCGAGGTGCTGGACCTGAAGCCCTTGATCGCCGAGAAGCCGGACGCCCGGCGGGTGCCAGACGGACCGGTGTCCGTCGAGTTCGACGCAGTGCGCTTCAGCTACCCATCGGCCGACAAGGTGTCGCTTGCCTCCCTGGAGGAGGTCGCGCTCCTCGACGCACGCGGCGGTGTCGAGGTGCTGCATGAAGTGTCGTTTCGCGCCGAGCCGGGGCAGATGGTGGCCCTAGTGGGATCATCGGGGGCCGGTAAGTCGACCATGGCGCAACTAGTGCCGCGGCTCTACGACGTCGACGGCGGTGCCGTGCGTTTGGCTGGTGTGGACGTGCGTGACCTTTCTTTCGAGTCGATTCGAGAGACGCTCGGGTTGGTCACCCAGGACGGGCACTTGTTCCATGAGTCGGTTCGGGCCAACCTGCTTCTGGCTCGCCCGGAGGCCTCGGAGGACGAGCTGTGGGAGGTGCTGCAGCGCGCTCGGCTGGAATCGTTGGTGCGGTCACTGCCGGACGGGCTCGACACGATTGTGGGCGAGCGTGGTTACCGGCTCTCCGGCGGCGAGCGCCAACGCTTGACGATCGCACGACTGCTCCTGGCTCGCCCAAGGGTGGTGATCCTCGACGAGGCCACCGCTCATCTAGATTCCACCTCGGAAGTCGCGGTGCAGGCGGCGCTGGGTGAGGCGCTGACGGGCAGAACCGCGGTGGTGATTGCGCACCGCCTTTCCACCGTGCGGGCCGCGGACGTCATTTTGGTGGTCGAAGACGGGCGAATCGTGGAGCGCGGCACTCACACGGAACTTCTTGCCTCAGGCGGCCGTTACGAGGAGTTGTACCGGACCCAGTTCGAGCAACCCCGCGACAAGGGAGCCGTAGGCGTCCCTGCCGGAGGAGCCTAGTACCTAGTAGTCTGAATGCTGCTTCTCCCGGAGCGATGTGACATGCGACTCATGAATGAGGTGGAGCGTGAGCATTAAGGCCGTCTTCCTGAATTGCACTCTCAAGAGATCTCCCGAGGTCTCGAACACTGAGGCGCTGGCGCGCAAGGTGATCGCTTGGTTCGACCGCATGGAGGTCGAGAGCGAGATCATCCGGATCGTCGACTACGCCGTGCCTACGGGAGTGAGCTCGGATGAGGGTGACGGGGACGAGTGGCCCAGGATTCTTGAGCGCATCAAGGCAGCCGACATCCTGGTGATTGCGACGCCTATCTGGTTTGGACATCGCTCCAGTGTCGCCCAACTGGTCATCGAACGACTCGACGGGACCTACAACGAGCGCAACGAAGTCGGGCAGTATCCGCTTTACAACAAGGTGGGCGGGGTTGTGGTCACGGGCAACGAGGACGGCGCCCACGCGGCGGCGGAATCGACCTTGTTCAACCTGTCGCATCTCGGCTGCACGATTCCGCCCAACTCGGATACCTACTGGGTGGGCGACGCCGGCCCCGGCCCCTCTTATCTGGAAGCCGGGGGGGAGGACCACCCCTACACGCAACGGACGACGCGCTGGATGGCGCACAACCTGGTGCACGTCGCCCGGATGCTGAAGGCGAGCCCGATCCCACCCGAGGGCAACACGTTCGAGGAAGAGACCGACCACCGGCCGCACATCGGCTGAGTTCCTTGAATTTTGCGTCTCCAACCAACCCCACAGGTGTTTAGGCGCGCAAAGTTTGGCCATTGCAAGTTCCCGCAGCGGGCGGCGACTGGTCGGGCGAGGTGATTAGCCGGTGGGAATGCGGGAGAGAAAGAAGGCATGAACCTTCTTCGCAAGGCACCCGCGCAGCACCCGAATCGGCCCGCTCCAAGGGTGCTTGTTGTGGGCGGGGGCTTCGTCGGTTTCTACGCGGCTCTGGGCCTGGAGAAGAAGCTCTCTGATGAACAGGCCGAGATTGTTTTGGTCAGCCCCGAAAGCTTCATGGCTTACCAGCCATTTCTACCCGAGGCCGCCGCGGGCAATATCGAGCCGCGTCACGTCGCTATTCCGCTTCGGGCGGTTCTCAAGCGAACTCAGCTGATAACCGGCCTCCTGACCGGCCTGAATCATGATCAGCGTTCGGCCACGATCCAACCCGTTCAGGGCAAGTCGTATGACATCGCCTACGACTCGCTGGTGATAGGGCTTGGATCGGTTTCGCGAGTCTTTCCGGTGCCGGGCCTAGCCGACGCGGCGGTTGGATTCAAGTCCGTTGCTGAAGCGATCTATCTGCGAAATCACGTACTCGCGTGCTTGGACGCGGCCGAGTCCACCACCGATGAAGAGGTGCGTCGCCGAGTGCTGACGTTCGTGTTCGTTGGAGCTGGTTATGCGGGGGTGGAGGCGCTGGCCGAGCTGGAAGATCTCGCTCGGGACGCAAGCTCGAGATACCGCCGCGTCGCTGAGAAGGATATGCGCTGGATCCTGATCGAGGCAGCAGACACCATCCTGCCGGAGATGGCTCCCGACATGGGGCCGTATGCAATCGAGATCCTGCGCCGACGCGGCATCGATGTGCGCCTCAGTACGACTCTCGAGTCGGCCGAGGAAGGGAAGCTGCGTTTCTCTGACGGAGAGGAGCTCGATGCCGACACTCTGGTGTGGACCGCCGGAGTAAGGCCACATCCTGTTGTCACCTCACTGGGTCTGCCCACCGATGAAAAAGGTCGCCTCGTCGTGGATCCCTATCTGAGGGTTAAAGGAGTCGAGGGGGTGTGGGCGGCGGGTGATTGCGCTGCGGTGGCCAATCTTGTTGAGGGCGGATACGACCCGCCCACCGCCCAACACGCCCTTCGTCAGGGCCGCCGAATTGCAAACAACCTCTCCGCTAGCCTCAAGGGCGAGCCTCTGCAGGAGTTCCGCTACAAGAACATGGGGGGCCTTGCCTCTCTGGGGCGCTACAAGGGGGTCGCTCGGGTCCCCGGGTTGCGCCTGAAGGGGTTCCCAGCGTGGTGGCTGCACCGCAGTTACCACCTGTTGATGATCCCGACCCTTAACCGCAAGATCCGCATCGTCCTGGACTGGACGGTCGGTCTTTTCTTCCGCAGGGACGTGGTCCAGTTGGGCTCCTTGCAAGACCCAAGAGAACCCTTCCGTGAGGCCGTCGGCAGGGAAAGGTAGAGCCCAGCTCAGAGCCCCAGCAAAACCCCGGCCCTACCCCCCCGCCCCAGCCCGCCCCCCGCCCCCCGCCTTCCCGCCCCCGACGTAGCTCTAGGCCGCGTGAGGGGCGGCATCCGCGCCTCACGCAGCACAAAGCCGCGTCAGGGGCGGCCGCGGGGAGCTTCACCTCATAACTACATTCAGGGATCCAAGATCTCCCCACAAACACATCTTAGGTAATTGCTCAAGGCCTCTCCGAGCCCGGCCGAAGTAATAGGCACCCCGCCCCTCGGATAACTGAAGGGACGGGCCCGACGAGAAAGGCAACTCCGCGGCAACGCGGAGGCGCAAAGCCAGGGGTCCCGGCAACGGGATAGCCCAGCTACCGAACTGGGAGGAACACCATGTACCGACGTCTGTCTGCCGTAGTCACCGCCGCAGTTATCTCTGGAACGCTGTTGGCCGCCGCTCCTGCCGGAGCCCAAAGAGAGAACTGCTGGCACTACTTTCGCTCCGAGCGCGCCTTCGCCAAGAAGGTCAACCTTGCCCGCTCTGCAAGTCGCACCCCCAAGATGCAGCTCGACAAGCAGCTCACCGTGGTCGCCCGCCGCCACAGCTGGGAGATGGCCAAGAAGAACAACCTGGTCCACACCCCCGACGCCACGCTTGCCCACCGGGTCACCCACTGGCGAGTGCTGGGAGAGAACATTGGCGTCGGCGGCACCGTGAAGTCACTACACCGTGCCTTCATGGACTCCGCCCCCCACCGAGCGAACGCCCTCTACTCCCCCTTCCGCCACGTCGGCGTGGGTGTGGTCAGAAGGCACAACCGAATCTGGGTCACCTTCGTCTTCGAGTCCGCCGCCGACCCCGGCACCCGCCTCTCGGCCAGAGCTCGAAGCTGCTGATCTAGGCGGCACTCTCGTCCCTGCCGCCGACCACCGATCGAGGCCCCGTCTCCCAGCGGGGCCTCGGTCGCGTCCTGGGCCCGGCAAAGGCTCGGGGGGCCCGAACCTTGGATCCTTGGCCTCGGGCCGAACCTTTGTGTCCGAAACCACCTGTGAAGTGGTTGGAGACGCAAAGTTGGCCGGGTGCCGGCTTAGAACTCAGCCCCTGCGGTACAGGCGCGTCGTCAGTGGAGCGAATACCGCGGTCAGCGCCACCGCTACCGCCAGCACGATCGTGATGTCCCCGATTTCGGCGTTTCCCTCCATCAAACCTCGGGAAGCCGTCGCCAGGATCGAGATCGGGTTGACGTCGACAAAGGCTTCGAGCACTGGAGGGAGTGTTCTGGGATCGACGAAGACGTTGGAGAGGAAGGTGAGCGGGAAGATCCCCATGAAGCCGGCATTCATCACCGCGTTCGGCGAACGCAGCAGAAGACCGAGGGTGGTGAAGACCCAGGAGAGGGCGAAGGAGAAGAGCACCACCAAAGCCAGCGCCGCAACTGCCCCGCCTACGCCTGCGCCAGGCCGATAGCCGAGGACCACGCCCAGCACGATGATCACAGTGCCGGCGAGGACGTAGCGCACGCTGTCGCCGAGCAGTGATCCCACCAGGGGAGCCGGCCGCCAGATGGGCAGCGAGCGGAAGCGGTCCACGACCCCCTTGGTCAGGTCGGTGTTGAGCGCGACGCCCGAGTAGACGGTGGTGAAGAGCACCGACATCACCAGGATCCCCGGAAGGATGTAGTCGAGGTACTCACCCGTGGACCCGGCGATGGCGCCGCCGAACAGATAGGTGAACATGAGCACGAACATTACCGGCGTGATCGTCACGTCCAGGAGCTGCTCGGGGACGTGTTTGACCTTGAGCATCCCGCGCCAGCCGAACGTGAGGGCAGCGGACAGCGCGCTCGCCTTGGGCGGACGTGAGATCGAAGAGATCGCCTTGCGAACAGCAGCCTCGTCGGCTGCAGGCGAGGGGGCGGCTTGGGTGGCTGGGTTGATGCTCATGCTGTTTGCTCCTCCTCGAGCGCGTTGGGTCGTTCGTCGGTTACCTCTTCCGCGGGATGGCCGGTCAGGGCCAAGAAGACCTCGTCTAGGCTCGGCTGGTCGAGCGAGAAGTCGGCAATCCGCACGCCCTCACGAGTCAGCTCTGCGAGTGTCTCGGCCGCACGATCGGCGTCGGAGCATGATGCCGATAGGGCCGCAGGGTCGGGCTCGAGCGTTGCTGCTCCGAGCCCGCGCTGCAGCACCCGCTCGGCCTGGGGGCGCTGTTCGGGGTCCAGCAGACGTACATGCAGCGCGCCGGAGCCCACCGAGGCCTTGAGCTGGCCGGGCGTTCCCTCCGCGATTACCTTGCCGTGATCGATGACGGCGATTCCGTCGGCGAGCTGGTCCGCCTCCTCCAGATACTGAGTGCAGAGCAGGATCGTGGTCCCCGCCTCTACCAGCGCCCGAATAATGCCCCAGACCTGGTTGCGGGAGCGAGGGTCGAGGCCGGTGGTCGGTTCGTCGAGGAACATCAGCTCGGGGGTGACCACGATGCTGGCGGCGATATCGAGCCTGCGCCGCATCCCGCCTGAGTAATTCTTGACGAGCCGAGTTGCGGCGTCGGAGAGCCCAAAGGCCTCGAGCAGCTCGATTGACCGCTCCTTGGCCCGCGCCCGCTTCAGGCCCAGCAGGCGGCCGAGCAGTATCAGGTTCTCGCGGCCCGTCAGATCCTCGTCCACCGAGGCGAGCTGGCCGGTGAGGCTGACGGCCCTGCGAACGGCGTGGGACTCCTTCACGATGTCGTGCCCAAGGACCCTGGCGCTGCCCGCGTCCGGGCGGATCAACGTCGCCAGCATGCGGATCACAGTCGTCTTGCCGGCGCCGTTGGGGCCGAGCATGCCGTAGACGGAACCACTGCGGACGGCCAGGTCCACGCCGTCGACGGCGAGCGTCTCGCCGAAGGATTTGACGAGTCCGTTGGCCTCGATCGCAAGAGGTGAGTGTGCAGTCATTCTGACTCCTCGATTTCGGGTCGTTTCATTGCGGTCCATGTTAGAGACCGGGCCAAGTCTCGAAACTCATCGCGCCTCGAGCCTGTGGCCAGGTGCGAGTGCCGGTCCCGCCGCGAGCTCGCCCACTTTCAGCCGAACGTCGACATCGCAAGCGGGATTGCCGCATTCGCACACAAACGCGCGGACCACGACTGCCGGATTGCCCTGTGCCCACGGCCGAGCGTAATAGTCGCGGACCTGCGCTGCGACCGCCTCGTTCGTCTCACGTAGCAGCGTCTTGCGCTCTTCGAGCGTTTGGGCTCGTGGGCCTGCTGCGAGGGCGTCCCTGAATAATCGTTCGACCGCGTCGGCCGTCTCTGCGATCCCTCGTGACCCATCCACCGCCAGGGTTGGTGGGTCGTGCTCTCTCGCTTCTCGTTCGATGATCTCGCCGAGGAGCAGATAGAGCTGCGCATGTCCGCCTATCGTCTTGCGGGCGGCAAGCCGCGCGCGTTGGAACTCGGCATTCGGGATCAGCCACACGGTGCGCGAACGCTCCGCAATTCCACACGTGACGGCGGACGCGGAGAGAGTCGAGCCCTCGGCCACGATCAGTGGCGACGCGGGCAGGGCATTGAGGTCGTCGATCACCATCGCGCTGCGCTCGCGATGGAGCGACATCTCAAGCATTTCCTCGGGCGTCGACCGCTCCCACCGCTCCGTTGGTGTCATTGATTCCCAGCGTTGCGCCGGAGCGCTCCCCGCCGCGAGCGCCCGATCTCGGTGAACCCAGGTGTGCGTGTCGGCGCTGTAAAGACGGAGACCGTGGCGGCGCGCGAGCAGGGTAGCGACCGTCGTCTTACCCGAGCCCGGCGGGCCACCGATCCAGAGAACATGCTTCACCCACGCGACGCTACGCCTACCCGACGCTCATTAGTGGCGGCCGACCTCATTCCCTTGCGGCCGGTCTCAGCGCCGGCCCCCCGCCAATGGAGCCAATGAGGCTCACCTCCGCGGCCCACGCGGTGGCAAATGTCCACGGTGCCCGTTTACCCACGGTTTTCTGGGTTCTCCTCACCTTTCCGTGGGTAGCTGGATGGTACCCGCCGCAACAGAGATAGATCATCGAGATCAATGCCGCCGCGGAGTGGTGACCGTAACCGCGGTGGTTGATGAGCCGGATCTTGCTGTTGAGCCCCTCGAGCTTCGAGTTCGATAGGCCCAGATCGACTGCCGCGAGAATCCGATCGCGGTTGGCTCTGATGGTTCG
>Ga0136619_10001171_pt1 | contig 10193 bp, 7 predicted proteins | sample AntDrymUQ3532106_2_FD_104807 | JGI IMG/M metagenome (GOLD analysis project Ga0136619, IMG submission 104807) | Polar desert sand microbial communities from Dry Valleys, Antarctica - metaG UQ353 (21.06) | ecosystem: Environmental > Terrestrial > Soil > Desert | place: Antarctica: Dry Valley... | reverse complement strand
CTGTGACGCGGCCCCCGCCTGCGCCGCCTGGCGCAGCTCGGCGGACCGAGCGGCGGCCTCCTCGGGGCTCAGCGACGCGACCTGCTCGGCGAGCTCCTCGAGGTCGTTCGCTGCCTGCTCGGGATCGCCCTGGGGGTTGGCCTGCTCGTCCCCGGTCGCCGCCCGGGACGCCGCGCGCGCGAGCTGCGTGAGCCCGGCGTCGCGCTCGGCGGCCTGGGGGTCCGTCTGCCGCGAGAGCTGCTCCTGCACGGAGCCGATGCGCGCGAGCATGGCCTCCGGATCGTCGCCCTGCTCACGCAGCCGCTCCGCGAGCTCGCGGAGCTGGCGCTCGATCTCCTCGCGGCGCGGATCGGGATTCTCGACGTTCTCCTCGCCGACCTCGTCCGCCAGGTCCTCGACGCGCTCGGCGACGCGCTCCGCCGCCTCGCGTGCCGCGCGGCGCTCCGCGATGACGTCGTCCTGCGGGTTCGGCCACGCGACGAGGAGGAGGGTCATCGCCAGGCCGACCCCGGCGATCGCCAGCGGCCGGCGGGACAGACCCGGTCGGAAGGCGCGGCGAATGTCCGTCTCGTTGAGCCGCGTGCGGGCGTCGGCAAGCTGGCGGACCTCCAGCGGGTCGGTCACCTCGCGCTGCGCGATCTCGAGCGCTGTGCCGAGGCGCTGCCGCATCCCCAGCTCCTCGTCGGCGCGGCGCGCGGTCTCGACCAGAGAGGGTCGCCGGCGAACGCTCAGTGCCAGCCAGGCGACGACACCCAGCAGCACCGCGCCCGCGTGGATCCACGGCAGCGACTCGATCGGGAAGGCTCGCCCGAGCAGCTGGACCACGGCCATCAGCAGCGCCGTTCCGGCCACCGCCACCAGCCCGACTCGGGCGGCGCGGCGCCACCACAGCCGGCGGCGCAGCTGGCGTAGTCGGACCAGCGTGTCGCGACCGAGCCGCGCGAGCACGGCGTCGCTGACGAGACGGTCGCTCATGGCGCCGGCTTCTCGGGAGGAGGAGCGTCGGAGCCGAGCTCCTCGATCGTCGGCGTACCCTCGGCGCCCGAGTCAACGGTGACGCCGGGCGAGGGCGTGAGGAGAGCGTGCCGCCGCCGCGGGCGGGTGAACGCCCAGCGCATGCCCGTGGGGACCACGAGCTGCATCGAGGCGAGGGTCAGCAGCACGGACAGCACCACGAAGGTGATGGTCACCCGCGGCCACCAGTACCCGGAGGCCGACTCGGCATCCTCGATCACGTTGCCGAACTGGTCGACGGCCACGCACACGTTGCCGTTGCACTGCATCCCGCCGCCGAAGTTGAACTCCTCGCCGCGAAGCTGCGCGAGCACGCCGGTGATCGCTCCGAAGCCCCCCGGCTCCGTGTTGGAGACCACGTCGAGCATGCCGACCACCGGGTTGACGTACATGAGCTGCTCCGGCGCGCGATCCTGCCTGCCGAACCCGCCCCCGCCGCCGTCCTGGTTCATGACGACGCTCCAGAAGATGAAGAGCATGGTGGTCCCGAGGGTGAGCGCCAGGAGGCTGATGTAGGTCAGGACCGTCGCCGCCTGCGTCCGCTTGAGCAGAGCGGAGAAGAAGAGGCCGAGCGCGCCGAGTGCCAGCGCGGTCGCGAGCAGGACGATCTGCTGGCGGACGATGTCATCGGGCGAGGCGCCGCCGTACATGAGGACGATGGCGGTGATCGGGATCGCCGCGACGATCATGAGAACCACGAAGGCGAGGGCGGCAGCCAGCTTGCCGATGACGATCGCCCCCGGGCGCATCGGCGTGCTGATGAGCAGGTCGAGGGTCTGCTTCTCGCGCTCCATGCTGATCTGGCCGGCGGTGAAGGCGGGAGCGATGAAGCACACCAGGATGAGCTGGAAGATCGAGAGCACGCTGAAGATCGTCTGACCGATGAGCGCCGATGCGTTCGCGCCTCCGCCGCCCATCCCGGGGGCGAAGCCACCGCCACGCGCGGCCGGAGCCACGGTGGCGTACACGCCGTACGTGATGAGCGCCAGGATCGCGAGGTAGACCGTGAGCACGATGAACGCTCGTCGGCCGCGCATTCGCGAGCGCAGCTCCTTCACCATGATGGTGACCACGGATGCCCCGAACTCGCGCAGCGCCGAACGGCGAGTCCCGCCGAACGTAGCGCTCGTCGCCGTCATGCCGCTGCCTCCTCATCGGTCTGGCCGGTCACCTTCAGGAATATCTCCTCGAGATCGCTCGTTGCCTGGCTGAACCCGACGACCCGGTGGCCTGCCTCGATCATCTTCCGGAGCAGGTCGGCCTGGGCGTCGCCGTCCCCGTCGAACGCGGCCTCGAGCCTGATGACGCCGCCTCGATCGGGTGCAGCATCCAAGACGTCACCGACCCGCGAATCGGTTCGAAGGAAGTCGGCTGCCGCAGTGCGAAGAGTCTCGTCGCCGAGGATCTCGACTCGCAGCAGGGCGGTCGCGCGCAGCGAGCGCTCGATCTCATGGATGCTCCCCGAGCGCAGCAGCCGGCCGCGGTCGATGATCGCCACGCCGGTGCACATCTCGGCAAGCTCGGGGAGGATGTGGCTGCTGACGAGGATGGTCTTGCCCATGCCCCGCAGCTCGCGAAGGATCTCGCGCATCTCCACGCGCGCCCGTGGGTCGAGCCCCGACGCCGGCTCATCGAGGATCAGCAGTGCCGGGTCGTGCACGAGGGTGTGGGCGAGGCACAGCCGCTGGCGCATGCCGCGGCTCAGGGCCTCGACGTAGTCGGTCCGCTTCTCCTCGAGGCCGACGATCGAGAGCAGCTCGCCGATCATCGGCCCGCGACGGTTGGCCGGGACGCCGTAGCAGCGTGCGAAGAAGTCGAGGTACTCCCAGACCTTGAGGTCGTCGTACACGCCGTAGAAGTCCGGCATGTAGCCGATGCGACGCCGCACCTCGATCGGGTCCGCATCCACCGGGATGCCGGTCACGTAGGCCTCGCCGGCGGTGGGCGCCAGCAGGGTCGCCAGGATCTTCATGGTCGTCGTCTTGCCCGCGCCGTTGGGACCGACCAGGCCGTAGATCTCGCCGGGGCCGACCACGAGGTCCATCCCGGCCACGGCGACGTGGTCGCCGTAGCGCTTCACGAGGCCGCGCGTCTCGACCACCGGCGTCGGGGTCATCATTCGCCGATCACGCCGGTGACCTCGGCGCTGACGAAGACGCTGGCCTGGCCGAAGTTCGGATCGATCTGCCCGCCGCTGATGCGCACCTCGATCCGCCCACCCGAGCTGATCGCCGTCGCGGGGTCATCGATCTTGAAGCTCGAGTCCTGGCTGATGTCGCCGAGCGGGCTCCATTCGCCGGTCTGCGGGTCGCGGATTTCAGCGGTGAATCCCGCCGGCCAGAAGCCGCCGAAGCCGCCCTGCTCGTTGAAGACCATGTGCGGGTCGGGGCCGACGATCACCGTGAGCTCGCTCACCGCCATGCCCGAGGCCTCGAGCGGCAGCGTCACGCCGAACGTCACCGAGCCCTCGCCGATCATCATCATTCCCGGCCCGCCGGAGCTCGCGTCGCCATCGCTGGCGATGACGGCGATGGACATTTGGGCGGGGCGGATGGTGATCTCGCCGGTCCCGAAGGGCGGCCGCACGCTCAGCACCTCGACCAGCTGCGAGTAGCGCTCGGCCACGAGCCCGTCCACCAGGACCGGCAGCGGGCCGTCCTCGTCGCGCCACCCGATGAGGAACGGCCCGCGGCCCGCGCTCGGGATGTCCATGCCGCCGGGCATGAACGATCCGTAGCCCACCAGGGAGTCGATCACCTGGCGTCGAACGCCGATCTCGCGCTGCTCGGGGTCGGCCATATCGAAGCCGCCGAACCCGTACACCTGGTCTGCTGCCGAGGACCCGTTGAAGTTGGTCCTCGGCACCGTGAACTCCTCCTCCTGGCCCGGTGCGAGGTCGCCGATCCGCTCGCCCACCGAGCTGCTGACGTAGGCGACGTCGCTGAGCGGCGAGTCGCCGGTGTTCATCACGGTCCCCACCAGGTCGCCCTCCTCGTCCTGCCGCCAGGAGATGGTCAGGGCGGGCTCGTAGTCGACCACCGCATCGGCGCGCACGCCCTCGAAGCCGAAGACGCTGATGGCAAGGTCACGCAGCTGCGCCGGGTTGCCCTGCTCCATGGCCACCTCTGCGGTCCGGACCTCGGGACCGCCGAAGCTCAGGTTCCGCAGTCTGGACATGAGCGCATCGGCCTCGACGCGGAGGTCATAGCTGGCTCGCTGGGGCGAGAAGATGCCGGCATAGCTCTGGACGGTGGCCGCGCCGCCCGCCGTGCTGGTACGGATCAGCGAGATCTGGTTCGTGATCACGTCACTGCCCTTGAGCGTGTTGCCGATGCCGTAGGAGCAGGCGGTGAAGAGCACCACCAGCACGGGAGCGGTGATCCACGCCAGCTCGCGCCGGTCGAGGCGCCGCAGCACCAGGTAGCTGATCGGGCCGAGCAGCAGGATGTAGCCGACGATCACCGCCAGGAGCAGCTCGGCCGGCGGCACCTCGAGAGATGGGATGTTGCCGAGCGCCTGCATCATCGAGTTCATCGCCTCTTCGGCGATGGGGAAGTCACCGCGGAAGAATTGGTCGAAGTTCTGGTTGGCCGGGATCAGCCGGGTCCAGAGTCGCGGCGAGCCCTCCCAGCCACGATACGGTTCGGTGGCGAGGTCCGTGCCCACCAGGATGGTGCGGCCCCCTCCGACGGGGCGCATGGAGAGCAGGATCGTGCCGTCCGTCGCCGTCACCAGCGCGCGCGCGTCGTCCCGGAGCGGACCGCTCGCCACCGTGTCCGCCGCGACGGCGGGCGCCGGGGCGCCGGACCACGCGGCCAGCTCGTCATGCGCGATGCCGTCGAGCGCGGCGACCGAGCCCAACGGGAGAAGGTCCGCGAAGGCGGCGGTGCGTGCCTGCCAGTCGGCACCGGCGACGACGATGAGCTCTCCGCCGCCCGCCACCCAGCGCTCGATGCTCCGGCGCTGTGCCTCCGAGAGCGTCGAGCTGTCGGCCGCCCAGACCATGGCGCCGATGCCCTCGAGGGGCTCGGGTCGCTCGGGAATGTCGCCTGGGCCGACCGTGATCGGCTCGGGGGCGGTCTCGTCGAGCGCGCCGGTCACCTGCGGCCGCAGCGCCCCGGTCCCATCGCCGACGATGGCGACCTGCGATCCGGACTGCTCCATGACGCGGACCTCGACCTCCGCCTCGACGGTGCCGTTCGGCTCCTGGAACTCGACGGTAATGCGGCGCTGGAATGCCTCCGGCTGGACGTACAGCATCACGACCTTGCGCGCGCCGGCCGGCATCTCGACGAAGCGCTGGACGGTGCCGCCGTCGGTGTCGGCTGTGAGGTTGCCCTCCGTCGGCTCGCCCTCGTTGATCAGGGTGACCGACACGGCCGCCCAGCCACCGACCTCGTAGCGCCCACCCATGAGCGCACGGAGCTGGATCTCGACCGAGCTCGCGGCCCGCACGGGAACGACGATGAGCATCGTTGCCAGCAGTCCCATGACGACCGCCGCGAGCACGGCGGTGTAACTGGCACGCGAGAGGAGGGTCCGGTTCGTCATCGTTCCCTTCGGTTTGGTCGGCTTTCCGGGTTCACCGGTAGACGCGCCGAACCGTGCCTGGGTTGCACAGGCCGCTCGGTGCGACGAGTGTACGGGAGCCACTTCGGCCAGTGCTAGAGTGCAGCGCCCCGCATGCATCCTTCCTCAGACCCGCCGGACATCGCACGGCACCTCGCCAACGAGGAGGCCGGACGCGGGTCGATCATCACGTTCCGGATTCCTCGGACGGCCTCGCCGGCCGCGCCGGGTGCCGACGATGGCGACGACGCGCCGTCCTTCGTACGCCGCCGCGATCCATCGTGACCGCCATCTCCCGGGACAGGCTCGCCGAGGCCGCTGCCCGCCACGGGCTCGACCTCGTGGGCGTCACCGACGCCGCGCCGCTCCCGGACGCGCGGGAGCGAATGGCCGCGAGCGTCGAGGCGGGACGCATGGGGCTCATGGGCTGGATGGGCGGGGAGCGGCCGCGGGTCGCGAGTGAACCGCGGCGGCACGGCCCCGAAGTGCGATCGGTGGTCGTGGTCGCGGCTCCGTACGCCGGCGCGGATCGGGCGCGATGGGACGCACGCCCGGACGCGCTGCGCGAAGTCCTGGCGCCGCTCCTGGCGTCGGCGCCTGCGGAGCCCGCCGGGCGAGTCGCCCGCTATGCCCTCGGGACCGATTACCACGCGGCGCTCCGGGACCGACTCGAGGCGCTGGCGACCGAGCTGCGTGCGGAGGGCCTCGATGCCGGCGACGTGGCCTACGTCGACGATCGGCCGCTGGCTGAACGCGCGCTGGCGGCCCGTGCCGGCATTGGCTGGATCGGCAAGAACACCAACCTGCTCACCCACGCGCGCGCCGGCTCGTGGGTCTTCCTCGGGGCGCTGCTGACGTCCGCGGAGCTCGAGCCCGACGAGCCGATTCGGACGACCTGCGGCTCCTGCACGCGGTGCCTGACGGGCTGCCCCACGGGGGCCCTGGTGGCGCCGCAGACGATCGATGCGCGCCGCTGCATCAGCTATCTGACCATCGAACGCCCCGGCGTCCTCGACGCGTGGGAGGCCGAGGCCGTCGGCGACTGGATCTTCGGCTGCGACGTCTGCCAGGAGGTGTGCCCGGTGAATGCGGACGCGGACGACAGCGGGCCGCTGCTGGTGCCATTGCTGCCGCTCATCGAGTGGCTCCTTCCGCTTGGGCGGCGGGAATTCGACCGTGCGGTGGGGGAGTCGGCGCTGCGCCGCGCCGGGCGACATCGGCTCCTTCGTAACGCGATCGCCGCCCTCGGCAACGCCGCCCGCGATGGGCGCCTGGACAATCCGGGTGCTGCGGGCTCGCTGCTCGAGCGCGCCATGGCCGACGCCCGCGACGAGGTTCGCGCGCAGGCCTCCGGTGTGATGGCGATGCTGGCCTAGATGCCGCGCATCTCGCCGTTCCGCGGCCTCCATTACTCGCTCGGTCGCTTTGCTGCCGCCCAGCTGCCGGAGCGGATACGCACGCCCGAGGACGCGGACGCTCCTCCGGCGCGGGTCGCCGATATCACCGACGTGGTGTGCCCGCCCTACGACGTCATCGGCGACGGGCTGCGCGACGAGCTGGCCGCGCGACACGACCGGAACGCCGTGCGCCTGGAGTACAGCGCGGAGGCAGATCCGCACGCGTCGGCGGCGCAGGCACTGGACGCGTGGCTGGCCGACGGGACGCTCGAGCGCCGTGCCGATCCCGCCGCCTACTACTACCGCCACGCGACTGCATCGGCTCGTGACGAGCTCACCGTGGAAGGGGTGGTGGCCCGGGTGCTGCTCGAGCCGTGGGGCGGAGGCGTGCGGCCGCACGAGCACACCATGCCGGGCCCGAAGGCGGATCGGCTCGGGCTCCTGCAGGCCACGCGCACGCAGCTCAGCCCCATCCTGGCGGTCTACTTCGACCGCTCGCAGCGGTACCACCACGTGATGAGCCGCGCGTGGAGCGACGAGTGGCGCGCGCGCGACGACGACGGCCTGCTCCATCAGCTGGCTGCCATCGAGCCGGACGACCGGTTCCTCGGGTACCTCGGCCGTCAGACGCTGTTCGTCGCCGATGGACACCATCGGTATGAGACGGCACTCGCCCACCAGGCGGATGTGCGCGCGGATGGGCGCTTCGCCGGCGCGCTGCCCGGAGAGCTCGAGGCCGATTGGATCATGATGCAGCTCGTCAACGCGGAGCTCAGCGAGCTCGAGATCCGCCCCACCCATCGGCTCATCCTCGATGGCGACGCCGATGCCCTGGCGAGCGTGGCCACCCATCCCGACTTCACGGCGACACCGATGCCGCCGGACGCCCTCGCCGATGCACTGGACGAGCGGCGGCACGATCCGGCCCCCATCTTTGGGTTGGTGCTCTCCGAGCAGAGGAGTTGGCTGCTGGTCGGCGACTCCGCGGCGCTTGCCGCACGGCTGCGCCTGGAGCCGATGAGCGCCGCGGTGCAGCGGCTCGACCTCGCCGCGCTCCACGTGGCGCTGCTGCGAGACCGCCTGGGGATCACCGACGACGATGTCGCCGCCGGCAACCGCCTCGCCTACACTAGGGACGCGGCCGAGGCGATCGCGCGGGTTGCTCGAGGGGACGCCGCCGCGGCCCTCCTCGTCCGTCCGACGCGAATCGACCAGATGGCGGACGTGGCGAATGCCGGGGACGTGATGCCACAGAAGTCCACCTACTTCTACCCCAAGCTGCTGACGGGGATGGTCTTCAACCCGCTCGAGGAGTAGGCGACAGCCATGGTGCAGGCGATCAAGCGCGACGAGGTCTTCATCGAGCCCGAGGGGATCCACGTCGAGACGCACCAGCCCGAGCGTCGCTCACGGAAGCCCCCGCTGCTGCTAGTGCACGGCGCGCTCACCGGGTCGTGGATGTGGACCGATTTCGCGGCCCACCTCGCGGAGCGCGGTTGGGAGGCGCACGCCATGAACCTGCGTGGCCACTTCACGAGCGATGTGGCCGAGCTCGACGAGACTCGCATGGTCGATTACGCGGACGACATCGGCGTCGCGATGCGACATCTCGGCCGTCCGGGGGTCATCGTCGGCTGGGGAATCGGCGCGCTCGCCGCGCTCATGTACGCGCAGAGCCACCCCGTCCTGGGGCTGGTCCTTCTGGCGCCTTCGCCACCCGCTGCCGCGTTGCCGCGCCGGCCGACCGACCATGAGCTTCGCGCCGTTCCCGCCATGTACGACGCGAAGTGGTGGGGCTGGACCGGCAGCATCGAGCAGCTGCGCGAGCGGATGCCGGACATGGAGGACGACGAGCTGCGGAAGATGACCGAGATGATGGCCGGCGCCCACGAGTCCGGGCTTGCGCGGCGGGAGCGGATGCAGGGCATCGAGGTGGACACCGCGCGCCTGGCGGAGATTCCCAGTCTGGTCATCGGTGCCGGGCTGGACGAGGTGATCCATCCGAACGAGACGCGGCGCACCGCGGATCTGATCGGGGCGACGTACGAGTACATTCCCGCGGGCAGCCACTTCGGTCTCGTCATGGGCAGCCGGACGTGGCCGCAGGTCGCGCAGGGCGTCTTCGGCTGGCTGGAGGAGCGGCGCCACGCGATGGCCGCGGCGACGGCCGCGCTGGCGACGGCCGGAGCGCGCCGCTAGTCTCCGGGACCTGCGGCGCTCGACAGGCAGAGCGTGCGTTGGTGCCAATTCGTAACTTTGAAGGTTGCGAATTGCCTGCCGGGGAGCATGCGCGTTTGCGTGGGCGAGCGCGCGCTTGCTAGACTCGTACCCGGTTTTCGAAGCCCGTGCCGCATTCGTCTAGAGGCCTAGGACACCGCCCTCTCAAGGCGGAGATCACCGGTTCGAATCCGGTATGCGGTACCAAGTTCTCGATCGTTGACGCTGAGCGTTCGCAAGCCGGGGATAGCCAGGTCAGGCGACCACATTCTGGCCGAGGACGCCTACAGGTAGCGCGCGACCGCCATCGTAAGCCCTGCCAGGATGAGCAGCGGCAGGTCGATGCGATTCGCCAGCTTGAGCCGTCCATCGGCCCGGTCTAGGCGTTCACGTTGCGCAGCGGTGGGCACACCGTTCCCGCTGGCCAGTTCGCCTCGGACGGCGGTCTGCTCGGCGATGCCGGGCCCGATGAGGACCGCGCCTCCCACGAAGGCAACAATCGCCGCGAGCCCGCCGATCGTGAACGCGAGGCCCGTGGGCGAGGTGATCCACGTCAGCTGCAGTCCGCCCGAGTCGCGCCAGTAGAGCACCGCACCGCTCAGGATGGTGAGCGCCGCGACGATCGGAAACATGATTCCCAGCTTGCGTCGGTTCATGAGGTGTTCCATGAACGGCTGCCCCGCGGCGCCGAGCGCCTGGACGGTGGGTTGCAGGAAGAAGGAGGATACGATCGCACCGCCGAACCAGATCATCGCGGATCCGACGTGGATGATCCTGAAGAAGATGAGCAGAGCGTCCATCAGTGTCCTTTCGCCTGTGGCCTCTTGTTGTCCGTCATCGGCGTGATCGCGCTGACGATCGGCCCCAGGGCATCGTGGAGCTCCGCCAACCGGGCGACGCCCAGCAGCGCCTTGAGATCCGCTTCAATCCCAGCGAACGAGCCGCGCGAGATCGTCGACCAGTTCCTCCATCGCCTGCGGGGTGATGTTGCCCTCG
>Ga0136619_10001170_pt1 | contig 10195 bp, 9 predicted proteins | sample AntDrymUQ3532106_2_FD_104807 | JGI IMG/M metagenome (GOLD analysis project Ga0136619, IMG submission 104807) | Polar desert sand microbial communities from Dry Valleys, Antarctica - metaG UQ353 (21.06) | ecosystem: Environmental > Terrestrial > Soil > Desert | place: Antarctica: Dry Valley... | reverse complement strand
GCGGCATGCGAGGAGAGGAACTCTGGAGATGGCTTCGCTGTTCGGCAAGATCAGTCAGTTCGCGCGCAGCCCCAAGGGACAGCAGGTGCTCCTGCAGGCCGGCTCCAAGGCCCAGCAGATGGCCAAGGATCCGGCCACCAGAGCCAAGATCAACGACGTACGCAGCAAGGTCGCCAAGCGCCGTCCCCAGCGGTAGGCGTCACGGCGGCGGGAGTCCTCGATGGCCGAACTGCTTGGCTTATATGACCCGAAGATCATGCGGCACACGGTGATCGATGTGGTCCGGCGGAGTGCGGCGCGTACGCCCGACGCCCTAGCGGTGTCCTACGACGGTAGGGCGTACACCTACCGCGAGCTCCTCGAGGCTGCCTTCGCCGCGGCGGGCGGCCTGGCTGCTACCGGCGTGGGGCCGGGCGACCGGGTGGCCGTCTACGCCCGCAACAGCGACCTGTACGTGATCTCCTGGCTGGCCACCCAGGCATTGGGTGCGGTGCACGTGCCGATCAACTTCATGCTCGGCGTCGGAGAAGTTGCCTTCATCCTCGGCCACTGTGAGCCGGCCTACGCCCTGGCTGATGGGGACCTGTTCGACGTCCTCACCGCTGCGGCGCAAGAGGCCGGTGTAGCGACAACGCTTGCCGTGCAACATGCCCGGTCCAGGGATCGGCCGACTGACTTGGTCCTCGCGGCGCCTTCCGGCGGAGTAGTCGCCCTACCGGGACCGTCAGATGCCGACGCCGTTGCCCAGATCGCCTACACCTCCGGGACCGAGTCGAGGCCCAAGGGTGCTCAGCTCACGCACCGGGCCCTGATCGCGCAGTACCTCAGCTGCATCGTGGACGGGGACTTCTCCCGTACGGACCAGGTGCTCAACGCGCTACCGCTCTACCACTGCGCGCAGATGCACGTCTTCCTGATGCCCGCGCTCTACCTCGGCGCGGCCAACTACATTCTCGACACCCCGACGCCGGACAACATGATCGCCGCAGTGGAGCAGTTCGGGATCACCTCGATGTTCTGCCCACCGACGGTCTGGATCGGGATCCTGCGCAGCACCGGTTTCGATCCGAGCCGGCTGGGCACGGTGACGAAGGGCTACTACGGCGCGTCGATCATGCCGGTGGAAACCGTCAAGGAGTTGTCCTCGTTGTTGCCGGAGATGCGGCTGTGGAACTTCTACGGTCAGACCGAGATCGCGCCGCTGGCAACGGTTCTCGGGCCCCATGAGCAGCTGACCAAGCCGGGATCGGCCGGCCGGGCGGCGTTGCACGTCGAGACCCGAGTGGTCGACGACGCCCTGAACGACGTCGCGGTCGGCGAGGTCGGCGAGGTCGTACACCGATCGCCGCAGGTGATGAGCGGCTACTACAACGACGACGAGAAGACCGCCGAGGCCTTCGCCGGTGGCTGGTTCCACAGCGGGGACCTGGCCACCATGGACGCGGACGGCTACCTCACGATCGTCGATCGCAAGAAGGACATGATCAAGACCGGCGGGGAGAACGTGGCTTCGCGCGAGGTCGAGGAGATCCTGTACGAGCACCCCGGCGTTGCCGAGGTCGCGGTGATCGGCCTGCCCGATGCCAAGTGGATCGAGCGAGTTTGTGCGGTGGTGGTCCCTCGTACGGACGCGGACACCGACTCGCTCGCCGCCGATCTCACCGCCTACGGACGCGAGCGGCTGGCCACGTTCAAGGTCCCCAAGCAGGTCGAGTTCATCGATGCGCTACCCAAGAACCCAAGCGGCAAGATCCTCAAGCGCGAACTGCGGGCGCGCTTCTCGCAGTGACCCGCTTCTCGTAGCGGGGCTTCCGCGACGAGGATCGGACGCCGTACGGTCGTTCAGGCGCTAGAGTCCGCCTACCACCTCACGTCTGCAGCTCGGAGTTCACCGTGCGCCGTGCCTTCGGCATCCTCGTCGCCGCACTCACCCTCGCCCTGCTGCCCGCGATTCCGGCCCAGGCTGCAACGCCCACGGCGCACCAGCCGATCCTGTTCGTACACGGCTACAACAGCGACGGCTCGACCTGGAACGACATGCTCGCGTCCTTCCGAGCGGCCGGATACAGCGACGCCGAGCTGTTTGCGATCAGTTACAACTCCAATCAGAGCAACGTCACCACGGCCCAGCAGCTCGAGACCAAGGTCAACGAGATCCGCCAGCAGACCGGCTGGGCCACCGTCGACATCATCAGCCACTCGATGGGCTCACTGTCCTCCCGCTACTACCTGAAGAACCTGGGCGGCCAAGGCTTAGTGGACGCCTGGGTGTCGCTGGCCGGTGCCAACCATGGGACCAGCACGGCCCGATTCTGCGGCGCGGTCAGCTGCCGCGAGATGCGGGTCGGCTCGTCCTTCCTGACCGGGCTGAACGCCGGTGACGAGACGCCGGGCGTGGTGCGTTACCGAACCTGGTGGTCACCGTGTGACTCCACCATCAATCCGGACTCCAGCGTGAGCCTGACCGGCGCGACGAACACGAAGACCGCCTGCCTCGGGCACAGCGCGCTGCTCTCGAATTCGACCGTGTTCGGGCAGGTCAAGACCTTCGTCACATCCTGACCGATGCCTTGACGCACTGAGGTCGACTCGATCGACCCGACCCTCAGGCGCCGGTCGTGAACGTCCATTTGGTGGTGACTATCAGGTTGCCAGCGGGGTCCCTGATCCCCCCTGCCGATGGCGCGCCGGTCGCAGTCACCGTGAAGGTGGTGTTGGCCGTGAGTGTGGGGGTGGGATCAAGGACCCATTGGTTGGTTGTGCCGATCCGCGAGACGACGGCGGGAACGACTGTGCCAGTAGGAGTGGTCACCTTGAAGGTGATCGTGCTGACACCAACCACCGGCTCGCTGAATGTCACCGATACGTTGGTTGTTGTGGACACGCCGGTGAAACCGTTCGGGGGCGCCTGAGCGGTCACCTTCGGTTTCGGTCCGGTCGTGAACTTCCACACGGTCGTCGCGAGCCGCTTGCCCGACGCATCCTGAATTGCCCCACTGAGGCTCGCGGTGTATTGAGTGTCAGCCGGGAGGTTGGGGTTCGGATTCAGGGTGGCGACCCGGGTGTCCGGGTTGTAGGTAAAGGCGGTCGGGACGAGGGAGCCGGCGGCGTTGTACAGCTTGAACGTCGCGGCACTGATCCCGGTGACCGGCTCGCTGAAGGTCGCCGACACATTCGTGGCCGGAGCCACCCCGTTCTTGTGCACTGTCGGTGTCTTCTTGGTCACCGTCGGGGCGGTTGAGTCTGCGGGTCCTCTGAGGAATTGAACGATCTTGCCCTGTTCGGTGGGGAACAGGTTGAAGCCGTGTCTTGCCCCGGCAGTTCCGCTGACGATGTCCAGGGTGCTCGACATGCCTAGGCGCCTAAGTTCGTCGTGGAAGACCGTTGCTTGCTGAGCCGGAAGGATCTCGGCGTCACCGTTGATGAGCATGAAGCTCGGGCTGGCCGGATGGATGTTCCAGTACGGGGACGGTGTCCTGAGTTGCGCTTGCGTGCACGTCTCGACCGGGCACCCGAGGTAGGCGGGCATGCCGTCCCGGATCTCGGGAGCGTTGTTACCGACCATGGTGACGAAGTCCATCGGGCCGGACATCTCCACGACTGACCGGATGGTTCCCGGCGTGCTCTTGTTGAGCAGTTGCCCGGCCAGCGCGACCAACTGGGCTCCTGCCGAGCCGCCGATCAGGCTGATGTCGGACACGTCGGCGCCGTACTGTGCACCATTGGCCTTGATCCACTGCACGGCCCGCTCTATGTCGCCCTTGTTGGCTTCGGTGGCTCGCCCCAGCGCCGGATCGTGAGCGGCCTGATTCAGGGCATCTGCATCCTCGGCACCGGACAGCGAGCCAGCCACGCCAGGCGGTCCGATCGCTACGCGGTAATCGATGTTGAAGACGGCGAACCCCTCCGCGGCCAGCGTCTCGGCCACCCCGGCTGTGCCGTTGCGGCTTCCGCCGACCCAGCCGCCGCCATAGACGACGACAACGGTGGGAGCGAGTGCCCCGGTCCTCATCGGGTAGGCGTCCAGCTCGTGCTCTGGTGCCGGCCCGTACGGGAGGTCCGGCACGCACCTGGGGGGTATGCAGGTCCGGTCCAACGGGGTGTGGTCGGCCGAGGCGGTGGTTATCCCCAGTCCGGCAACGGCCAGACCGAGCGCGGAAATGCCGACGATGGCTGCGCGCCAGATACGGTGCCGCAGAACCACCCGCTTGTGCTGCATGAGACTCCTATGATTTCTACTTGGTCGACGCATCAGGCGCCGGTCCGGAAGGTCCAGGTCGTGGTGACCAGCGGGTTGCCAGCCAGGTCCCTGATTGCCGTGGGGCCGCCGGTCAGGGTGACAGTGTATGTCGTGTTGGCCGCGAGTGTCGCATTCGGGTTGAGAGTCCATCGATTGGTCGTGCTGTTGCGGGTGACGACCGCGGCGACGGTGCCAGCCGCGCTGGTCAATGTGAATGTGCTGGCATTGACGCCAGCGACGGCTTCGTTGAAGGTCACCGAGACATTGCCGGTCCGGCTGACCGCGGTTGCCCCGCTCGTCGGCGACTTCGTGGTTGCCGCGGGTCTGGGCCCGGTCAGGAACGTCCAGCTCGTGGACGCCAGTTGATTCCCTGTGGCATCCCGAATTGCGTTGGGCCCGCCGGTGAGAGCCACTGTGTATCGGGTGTCGGCCGAGAGTGAAGCTGTCGGGTTGAGCGTGGCGAGCTGGGTGCTTGCGTTGTAGCTCACAGCGCCGGGAATCGTGGTGCCGGCCGCATTCCGCAACGTGAAGGTCGTCTTGCTGACACCGGTGACCGGCTCGCTGAACGTCGCCTTCACATTCGCCGCGACTGCGATGCCGGTTGCATCGGCATCCGGGCTCCGCGTCGTCACGGTCGGGGCACCGTTCGGCGGGCTGGGTGTGCCAGCCGTGCGGAGGAACGCGACGATCTCCCTCTGAGTCGTACGGTTGCTGCGCCACAGGCTGAGGCCGTGTTTCGTCCCAGCGTCGGGCCCGTCAGCCGCGGTGACGATATTCAGCGTGCTCGACACCCCGGCGGCGACGAGTGCATCTTGGAAAATCGTCGCCTGCTGGACCGGCATGATCTCGGCGTCACCGTTGACCAGCATGTACGCCGGATTCGTCGAAGAGATGTTGTACAGCGGCGACGGTTCCTTGAGCTGCGCGTCTGTGCAGCGTGATATCGCGCATCCGAGGTAGGCGGGCATTCCGTTGTTGATGTTCGGATTGAGCGAACCGGGGCCGTCAGGATGAACCATGGTGACGAAGTCCATCGGCCCGGATAATTCCACGACCGACCTGATGGTTCCCGCCGCTCCCGGTTTCTGGTTGATCAGTTGCCCGGCCAGCGCGGCCAGCTGGGCACCCGACGAGGAACCGAACAAGCTGATGTGGGACACATCGGCGTTGTAATCCGCCCCGTGGTCGATGATCCATTGCACGGCCAATGCCACGTCATCGGTCTGCATCGGCACGCCGTCCACAGCGCCAGCTGCACCGGGGGGCCCGATCGCGAGCCGGTAGTCGATGTTGAACACGGCGAAACCGTCTGCAGCCAGGTCCTCAGCTACATCCGCCGGGACACTCCGGTTGCCGTCGACCCAGCCGCCGCCGAACACCACGACCACGATCGGCGCGAGTTCGCCCGGGGCCCCCGGATATGCGTCGAGTTCGTGCTCCGGCGCCGGCCCGTACTTCAGGTTGGGCACACAGGTTGGGGGTTCGCAGATCCGATTGAGGGTGGTGTGGTTTGCCGAGGCGCCCGTGGATCCGAGTCCAACGATCGCCAGGCCGAGGCTGGACAGGAGCACGATGGATGCGCGCCACAGTCCGGACCGTGCCTTGTTCAACATCGGACTCCTCGGACATCGGGCCCATCTTGATCGGGATCTGCTACCACCGAAATGTCACGACTTAATCGCGGCAGATTCGGTCAGCGGTGACGAGTTGTAACTGGGAAGTGACGCACCGCGACAAAGCATTTTTGACACATAGTTCTTGTCTAAATCACCGTAGACGTTACGATGTAAACTTCAGACTTGCTACGGTTGTGGCTGGCTATTTTTCTCAACCACCAGTCACCCCCTCGATTGCGCGCAGGCTGGACCCGACAGTCCCAGTTACTCCAATCTTGAGGACCGCATGAGCGATCAGCAGAGCATCAACTTCGCCAGAGTCAGCCGTCGGGACTTCCTGCTTGGCGCCAGCGCGATAGCCGGAACCGCCGCTGTCGGGCCATGGTTAGGAGCCCAGCCGGCCAATGCCCAAGGGGCGCTGGCGGCCGCTGCAGTGACCACGGACGACCGCTGGCTCGGACCGGATTTCTGGGCCAACCGGCTTCAGGACTGGGTGACTCGCGACGGCAAGATCACCTGCGTCGCTGTCTCCGGCAACCGGCTGGGACGCACGGCCTCGGTGCTCACCAGGAACCTCACCGGCGGCGCTTTCAAGCTGCAGATCCGGATGGGCACGCAGATCCTCGGCACCGGATTCTCCGGCTTCCTGATCGGGACCGGTGAGCCGGGCACCGACTATCGGCGTGCGGCGCTGGTCGGTGCGGCCTCGGGAACCGCCGGTGGCCTTTTGTGCGTGTACGGCTCGGACGGTGTGGTCCGGTTCCGGGAGCACACCGACGAGGTGAACCAGTTCACCTACGCCGAGATCCCGTCGACGGTCAGCGGCACAGGACCAGCGCGGACGAAGGCCGAGCAGGTCGAGTTGAGTCTGGACGGCGTCGTCGGCTCGGGTGGGACCCTCACCCTCACCCTCACAGCCACGACCGCCACCGGTACGTTGCTCTCGAAGGCGGTTCTGACCGGACGGTCGGCGCAATCGGTGGCTGGTGGGTTCGCGCTGGTGTCCTCGGGACCGACCGGCACATTCTGGTTCCGCGACCTGCGCTCCAGCGGGGCGGGGGTCGAATCGCACCCGGAGCGGGCCCTCGGGCCGATCGTGGGCACCCTGTTCAGTGTGGCCGGCGGGACCCTCAAGATGACCGCGCAGATAATGCCGACGCTGCTGCAAGCTGGTGACTCGGTCAGCCTGCAGTTGCTCAACGGCGCGGGCGTCTGGACCACCCGTACGACCGCAACGATCGGACCGGGCTTCGCAGCGGCGCTGCGGGTCGAGCAATGGGACTCGAGCACTGCCAAGGCCTACCGAGTCATGCATTCCCGGGGAGGGACCTTCGAGGGCTCGATCCCGGCCGAACCCAAGCCCGCCGGAATGACCGTGGCCACGCTCAGCTGCACCAAGGCCTGCCATCGACCCACCGACGAGGCATCAAGATACCTGGTGGCGTTGGACCCAGAGGGGCGGCAGAAGGTCCCGGGCGAGCAGCCGGTGGGCCTCTACACCGACAAGAACATGTACACCCCGTACGAACGGTTGATTCGCAATATCCAGCGACAGAATCCGGATCTTCTCTGTGCCATGGGGGACCAGTACTACGAGACCAGCCCGACCCGCGCGGACACGGCCGCGGCGCCCGAGTTGGACTTTCTCTACAAATATCTGCTGTGGCTGTGGTCCTTCCGGGACATCACCCGGAACACTCCATGCGTGGTGCTGGTGGACGACCACGACGTGTTTCAGGGCACCTTGTTCGGCGAGGGCGGCAAGAAACTCGCCGCCGGATCCCAGCCGGTCAAGGGTGGTTACTCCAAGGACGCGGCCTGGATCAATATCGTCCAGCGCGTGCAATGCGGGCACAACCCAGACCCGGTCGATCCCGCGCCTGCGCTGCAAGGCATTTCGGTGTACTTCACCCGGTTCACCTACGGTGGCGTGCGCTTCGCGCTGCTGGAGGACCGCAAGTTCAAGACCGGCGGCGACATGCGCGACGACGCCGGCGTCGTCATTCCGGAAGCGGATCTGCAGTTGCTCGGCACTCGGCAGGAGACGATGCTGGCCGGGATGGCGGTCCAGGGCTCCGGCCCGCCGACCGTCATTGTCAGTCAGACGATGTACAGCGGCATGGCGACCGACCTCAACTACAAGGCGGCACCCTACAAGGATTCCGGTGGCTGGCCACGCACTGCTCGGTCCCGGGCCATGAAGCTGATGGCCGACGCAAAAGCGGTGGTGCTCGCCGGAGACACCCACCTCCCGTCTCTGGTCCGGCACGTCGGCGGGCCCGTCCAGTTCTGCGGTCCGGCGGGTGGGACAACGTACACGCGCTGGTTCACACCCAAACCGCCGCTGCCCAACCCGGGCAGCACCCCGAACACCGGGGACTTCACTGACGCGTACAAGAACGTCTCCAAGGTGCTGGCCGTGTCCAACGTGCGCGTGGACATCAACACCTGGATCAACGCCTATGGCCAGCCCTACATCGGCGATCAGGCGCTCAAGGAGGAGGGGTACGGAATCCTGAAGATCAACACCGTGAACCGTACGCACACCTTCCAGGCCTGGCGCTTCGACGTCGACCCGCTTGCGTCCGGCGCGAAGCCCATGGCGGGCTGGCCCTACGTGCTGTCCTTCGACAACGTCTGACGAGCTGGCACTTCTCAGACCGGAGCGACACCGATCAAGCCGTTGCGGGTGACCAGCGCCGCGAGGCTCCGCTCGTCGAGACCGTGGGTTCCTGCGGGGCGCCGCGGAAGGACCAGATAACGGGTCTCGGCGCTGGCATCCCACACGGTGATGGCTACAGCCGGGTCGAGGTCGAAGCCGAATTCGGCCAGCACAGCCCGGGGTTCGCGGACAACCCGGGAACGGTAGGCCTCGCTCTTATACCAGGTGGGGGACGGCCCGAGCAGCGCAATCGGATAGCAGGAGCACAGCGTGCAGACGATCACGTTGTGGGCATCGGCGGTGTTCTCGACGACCTTGAGGCGTTGTTCCTGCAGGCCTCCGCCCATCGACAAACCGAGTTCGACCAGCGCAGTATTCCCATCGGCCAGCAATCTCGCCCGGAACCCTGCGTCGAGCCAGGCCCGCGCGACCACCCGCGACCCGTTGGCCGGCGAGGCCCGGGCGAGAAACGCCTCGAGGGCTCGGTCGAGTTCGGCCGGATCCACTAGTCCACGTTCCTCGAGCAAGGCCTCGACGTGACGTACTTGGGCGGCCAGGGTGGCGTCCGTACCGTGGTGTTCGCCGCTCATCCCTGGTCCACCTCCGCACCCTCGACCGGCATCAGGTTGCTCTCCCAGATGTCCAGGGTGACCGAGTGCTCACCTTCGTCGAACAGGTCTCGAGCAGCGAAGCGCACGGTGTAAACCGGAAGTGGATCGCAGGGCAGCCCCCGAGCGCGGTCATCCGCAAGCGGGTGCTGCCCTTGGGGTTCCAGGATCGTACCGACGGCACCTCGTGCGTAGCGCGGCAGTCTGCTGTGGTGCGACGGGTCGGTCCGGCAGGTCTGCACCCGCGTCCCGGGACTGAACCGGTCAGTCATGCGAGACCTGCCCAGCAGAGATCTCCTCGGCCGAGACGACGCCCTTCCTGACCAGAAGCGTGCTGATGGCATGCAGCCATTTCTCGTAGTAGGACGAATCCAGGTAGTGCTGGGGCGCCATCTGCTCGACGGCGTCGCGGAACTCGTCGAGGTTGTAGACGCCACGGCCCATCAGGGCCCGGTTGATCGCGAAGACGTGAGCCTCCCAGTCGGAGTGGAAGGGCGGCTCGTCCGCCTCCTCTTCGATCGCCGCGAAGCCCTGCATCCCACCGACATCATTGATCCGACTCAATGCCAGCCCTCCTCGTGCGCTCGACTCATGACCTCTCCGGCTCCCAGTCTGTCATCACTCGGCCGGTTGCCCCGGCCTCGCGGCCGCTGCCCGGCGAGGCGGAGCCGGTGTGTACCGCCTGCGCCCAGCAGGCGACCGGATCGCCGTTCCTGACCAATCTCAACGCGGGTCGCGAGGTGGAGACCGGAGTCGACTACACGAACGTGGTCACCCGGTACGACGAAGTCGTGCTGCCCTACCGCAGCGGGTGTCTCGGCCAGCCCAACCTTCCGGCCATTCTGCCTATGAGACATGGACAACGCCTCGCACCACACCCGCCCTCTCGGCAGCGCACCTGAAGCGTGAGGTGGAGTGCGTACGGCAAGCTGGTTTGTGGCGTTGCCATACGCTCGTTCCTCCGGAGGGCTCGCATAGTGGCCTAGTGCGGCGGTCTTGAAAACCGCTATGGCTGGTGACAGTCATCGTGGGTTCGAATCCCACGCCCTCCGCCCGTGCATTCTCCTTT
>Ga0136619_10001169_pt1 | contig 10195 bp, 9 predicted proteins | sample AntDrymUQ3532106_2_FD_104807 | JGI IMG/M metagenome (GOLD analysis project Ga0136619, IMG submission 104807) | Polar desert sand microbial communities from Dry Valleys, Antarctica - metaG UQ353 (21.06) | ecosystem: Environmental > Terrestrial > Soil > Desert | place: Antarctica: Dry Valley... | reverse complement strand
TTCGTACACCATTCATCCGTCTCGCGCGACCTCCGGGAAGAGGCTGAGGACAAGTTCATGGGGACGGAGGGTGCCGCCACGATAGTCAGTACGTCCACGCTGGAGCTTGGCATAGACGTGGGCGACCTCGACCTCGTCCTCCAGCTCGACGCGCCATTCACGGTTTCCTCGTTTTTGCAGCGCATGGGTCGAACTGGACGGCGTTACAGACAGACTCCGCACATCGAGTTCTTTACCAGCAATCCCGCGAACCTTCTCCAGGCGGTAGCCCTCGTCAACCTCGCAAGACGAAAGTTCGTCGAGAAAATCGAGCCGTCTCCTGCGAATCTGCCAGTCTTTCTACATCAAATTCTGGCGCGGGTCGTGGAGAAGACTTACGTACGAAGAGATGCGCTGTGGGACTCTTTGCGAGGCCCCGCGCCGTTCCGTGACATAAGCCGCGAGGACTTTGAGGGCATCGTGAATCATCTCCTCGAAAAAGGCATCCTCGACCGAGTCGAACACGTTCTCGTACTCGGAGAGGAAGGCGAGAGAGTCTTCGGGGGGATGAACTTCTTCAACCTTTACGGAGTTTTCGACACCGCTTCCGAGATACTTGTCAAGACACGCGACGGGCGCGTGGTCGGCACGCTGGAAACCTTCTTCGTGCGCCGTATGAAGGACAAACAGTTCTCTTTTCTTCTGGCTGGCAGAACATGGCTGTCCGTGGATGTAGATCTGAGTCGGGGACTGGTGATCGCGGTCCCGTTCACCGGCGGAGAAGCTCCCCGATGGCACGGCGCAGGCGGCTTCCTCGGACGCGAGATCGCCGAAGAGATGCGAAACGTTTTGATCGAAGGCGCAGAGTTTCCTTTCGTGGACGAGGCAGGCCGCAAAGAGATAAGACAGATGGGTGAAAATCTCCGTCCCATCCTCACCCGTGATCGCTGTCCCATCACCCACGAAGGCAAGAAGCTCAGGCTCCACACCTACGCCGGAGGCCGCATCAACGCCACCATCGCCGCCCTTCTGGAGAAGGCAGACGTCGCCCGAGTCACGAGCTTCGGAGACCTGGAGGTGGACTTCGAACCATCCCTCGGTGGATCTCCGGGTGTGTCGCTCGTCTGTACGGAACTACAGAGCCTGCGCGATGTGGACTCACGCCTAACCGAAGCTGATAAAGCGGCTCTGGTGAGCGAGAAGAACCGGGGCCGCCTTGCTAAATTTCAGCCTTATCTGCCACCCGAGATCGAGGGAGCATATCTGGCAGAGAAGCTATTCGACGTTTCGGGCACTGCAATGCTTGCGACCGAAGCCACGTTTCCGCTCATATAGGTTCTCGCCCTTCGTTCATCGGACGCCTCGCTACGCGCCCGGTAGGAGCCTCGTCACCAGCGGGTTGAGGTTGTCGTCCAGAACCTGCTCGAAGGTGTTCCCCAATTCGTCCCGCGCCAGGCTCACGAGCCGTCCCGCCTCGTCCACGTATTCTGCCTGCACCGGCAGGTCGGCGACGGAGCCGACTACGTCCTCGTCCACGACCGCCCCGTTCTCGTCGTAGACCGTCTCGACGAGGAAGCCGGCTTCGTCCACGGTGCGCTGGATGGTCTGTCCGCCCTCGCCGGCGACGCCCGCGGTCTCGTCGGCGGGCCGCTCACCCAGCCTCCTGACCAGCTCGCTCTCCGTTCCCCGCTCCCGCGCGTCTTCGATGGCGATGCGGAGGGCTATCTCGGCGATCTCGGAGTTCGAGGAGCGGATGCCTTCGTCGGAGCCAAGATCCATGCGGAGCCGGTCCAGCTCGTTGCAAACCTGCTTGGAGAGGTTGAACGCGACGCCCACCCGCGCCGGCCGCTCGTCCCAGACGGCGGGGCCTCCGCCGGCGGGGAAAGGCGACTCCGGTTCCTGGCCCGCGCCGCTCAACCCGTGCGGCTTCGAGCCTTGTTCCGCGGTGGTGACTCCAGGGTCCTCCCCCAGGATGGACCCCATGAGATTTTCCGGTACGCTTCTCCTCTTCCCCATGCTATCGCTCACACCCCTTTCGCGATATGCCGTGCCAGCCTGGTGTAGTCTGCGGCCCCGTTGCTCCTTCGCGCGTGCTCGAAGATGTGCTGGCCGAAGCCCGGCGCCTCCGAGAGCCTGGCGTTGTAGCGCACGGTCGGCAACACGGCGCCCGGAAAGTGACGCTCCAGTTGTTCGAGAATTTCGGCGCTCTTCTTCACCCGGCCGTCGTAGAACGTGGGAATTATGCCCCCCACTTTCAGGTTGTCCCGGTATTGCTGCACCTCTCTCACGCGGACCAGGAAGTCCCCCACCCCTTGCAGCGCAAGAACCTCCATGGAAACCGGGATCAGGATTTCCTCTACGTAGAACAGGCAGTTGACGCTCAGAACATCCCACGACGGCGCCGTGTCCAGCAGCACGAAGTCGTAGCCGTGGAGGCCCTCCAGAACCTCGCTCAGCACCAGTTCCGAGCGCATGTCGCGGCGTGAGATCAGGCGCTTCGCCCCGGAGAGCGTCCTTCCACCGGAGATCACGAACAGGTTCTCGCGGGCTTCTATCTGCACGTCCCCCAGTCCGGCCTCGCCCTGTACAAGCTCAGCCAACCCCTCACCCGCCTGAACACCGAGGCTCTTCGTTACCTGCCCCTGGGTGTCACAATCCACCAGGAGGGTCCGGTAGCCGGTCAGGGCCAGCCCCGCACCCACGTTGACGCAGGTCGTAGTCTTTGCAACCCCACCCTTCGCGTTGGTGAACGCTATCTTCCTCAACCGCACCCCGCAGATCCGCCTGGCTCATAGTAACAACTGTGTAATTTACACAATTTTCGCGGGCCACGGGGTCGTTTGATGCCAGACTTCCGATATTCCTTCGGAGACAGACCATTCTCCCGCCGGTAGCCCGAAGATGGACCGGGGACAACGCCGAAAGAAGTGGCGATTCCATCCCCTCGCCATACTGTCTACACGGCGCATTTGTGGGTATTGTGTTGTTTGTAGGATGTTGTAGGCCGGGGAGAGGCGGTGGCGATGTCGAAGGTCTTCTACGAGGTGGAGCAGGCGGCGCTGGCGTTGGCTATCTCCGTTGAGGAGCTGGAGGAGATATTCTGCACGGCGTCGCCCACGCTCAAGACGCCGGTTCCGTCGTGGACTAGGTTCTGTCCGAAGAGGACCTTGCTGCCCACCTTGCGGTAGCGGGCCAGGGTGCGTAGCGGCTCCTTGCCCTCCGCGGCGCTCGCCTGGTCCACGGTCGTGATCTTGCACCGCGCACACGGCTTGACGACCCGGAAGGTTATGGCTCCGATACGGATCCGCCGCCACCCATCCTCGGCGAAAGGCCCACAACCCCGAACCACGAGGTTGGGCCTGAAACGGTCCATGGGGAGCGGTTTGTCCAGCCGGCCGTTCAGGTCGGCGAGTGACGCCTCGGAGATCATCAAGAAAGGGAACCCGTCGGAGAGCCCGACCCGGTCGCCGGGCTCCGCGTAGTCCGGGTCCACGGGACGCACGGAGCGATCCGGTAGATAGACCAGACGGCACGGAACGCCGAGGAACCTGGTGAACCAGCGGTCAGCCTCGCGGCCCACGCGCAGGGTCTCCACGAGATCGTCCCACACCCGCGCGAGTATGGACTCCCCCTCCGGCTCGAACGGCATGCTCAAGGCCGTCATGCCCGGCGCATCCACGAGCAGACCGTCGTCCGCCATCCGAATACCGACCAGCGCTAGGCGCGGGACTTCCCGCTGCGACAAAAAGACGCCGGCCTCGTCCACGAGCATCCAGCGGCGGTCATGCCGGATGCCCCGCTCGTCCACCTCCGCCGTATGGAGCGAGATGCCGCCGCAGGATTTGATCGGGTACACGTACAAACCGCTCAAGGACGGTTCGGTATCGTGGCGTCTCGCCTCCGGGCCGGGTGTCGTGCGGTCGCCGATCATTGGATAGACTCTATTTAACGCAAATCGCGGCGCGGTTGCAAAGGTCAGCGTACAGCTTTGGGAAAGGACGCATGGACCAAGAAAACGTCGGTCGTCACTGGGACGAAAACGCCGATGTCTGGACGGAGCTCGTCCGGGCCGGCTACGACCATTACCGGGACGGCCTCAATACCCCCGCGTTCCTGGCGATGCTGCCGGAGGTAGACGGTCTCGCGGGTCTGGACGTCGGATGCGGCGAGGGACACAACACCCGGCTTCTCGCCGGATGCGGCGCCCGTATGACGGGGGTGGACATCTCCGCCAACTTCGTCCGTCACGCGAGGAAGGCGGAGAGAGAACATCCCCTGGACATCCGCTACGAGGTGGCGAGCGCCGTGACCCTCTCATTCGATGGCGCGAGCTTCGATTTCGTCACAGCCTTCATGAGCCTCATGGACATCCCGGAGACGCAGCGCGTGCTGGCCGAGGTTTTCCGGGTGTTGCGACCTGGCGGCTTCCTACAATTCTCCATAGAGCACCCCTGCTTCACTACACCGCACCGCAAGACCCTCCGCGACGGGACGGGACGCGCGTACGCTCGAGAGGTCGGAGAATACTTCCGCCGGCTCGACGGCCAGGTGGACGAGTGGATCTTCTCTTCCACTCCGCCAGACGTCCGCTCCAGCCGCAGTCACTTCCGTGTTCCCCGCTTCACCCGGCCCTTGAGCGAATGGCTGAACCTCCTGCTGGATGCCGGGTTCGTACTCGAACGATTTGAAGAGCCGCGTCCGAGCGATGAGGCCGTGCGCGAGTGGCCCCGGCTACAGAGCGCGCAGGTCTTCGCCGTCTTCCTGCATGTCCGGGCGCGCAAGCCCGGCTGAGAGTCACTCGAAGCCCGCGCCTTCCAGGGCTGCGAGGGCAGATCGCGCGTAGCGAACCGCGTAGCCCGCGCCTCTATGGTCGGGAAGCCTACGCGGGTCGCGGTCGGAGATCTCCGCCGCCCGGATGCTGGCGCGGAGACGTCCCTCTTCGAGGTCTATGCGGATGGAGTCCCCGTCGCGGAGCCGGCTGAGAATGCCACCCTCGACGACCTCGGGGGTGAACACCGAGATCCAGACCCCACCCGCGCCGTCAGGGGCGAGCCCGTCCGTGAGAACGGGGAACGCCTCCGTCAAACCTTCCTCCGCGAGGACGCGCGCTACCCGGTCCAGGCGCAACAGCCCAGGCCCGCCCCGCGGCCCGGCGGCGCCGATAACCAGCAGGGAGCCGGGATCTACTCGCCCTTCCTCCAGCGCCCGAACGGCCGGCTTCTCGGAACGAAAGAACCGCACGTCCCCGGACACCTCCGCCTCCCCGGACGACCGGCACAGGGCCTCCGCCCCGCTCGCCCGTCCCCGGACGAGCGATAGCCGGGCTCCGGAGGGCGTGGGAGCGGGCGGCGCCGGCGGCAGTTTCTCCAGCAGCCGGCCCTCGACGGTCAGGACGTCGTGGACGGCGTCGCCGAGGTGCGCGAGCAACCCGGCCGTCCCGTGCTCCATAAACCAATCGGAGCCGGGCTCCGCGAGGACGGCCGTCTCGGGGGCCAGGACGCGGATCATCTTCGGGAAACCCGGCGCCCTCGCCTCCCGGGCGATGGCGGAGAGATGTACGATCATCTCCGGCCCGCCGCCGGCGGAGGCGCCAGCCCGCAGCGCGTTCGCCAGGGAGAACTCCGCGACGAGCTCTCGAATCCGCGGCCGGCCCTGGACGCCGATCTCCACAACCACCTCAGCCGGGTCCGCAGCGAGCGGCGAGACGCCGAGCCCCGAGAGCGCGACGGAGAGGCGGGACCCTGGATCCGGGGCGGCGACGGTCGGGAGGTTCAGGCGGGCTGCGGCGATCACCAACCCCGCAAGGTCCGCTGGCTCGTTGGCGCCGACCAACAGAGCATCGAGGTTCCCGGACACGCAGGCGACCTGGGCAGCGTCCGCCACCCACTCACGGGCGAGCGCGACGCCGCCTATCGGACGTTCCGGGGGCAGTGAGAACGGTACAGGCTCTCCTCCCGCTTCACGGACGGCGTCGGGGAGGTGAGACTTGCCGGCGGTCAGGACGCCGACGCGCGGGGCGGCTGCCGGCACGCCTTAAGAGTCGAGCTTCTGGAGCAGGATCTCGCGCACCCGGCCGCCGTCGGCGTTGCCTCGAGTGGCCTTCATGACCTGCCCGATGAGGAAGCCGATCACCTTCTTGTCCCCGGCCCTGACCCGTCCGGCCTCGTCGGGGTTCGCGGCGATGACTTCTTCTACGACTCCTCCAAGCTCGTCGCCACCGACGGAGGCCAGGCCCTCGTGCTCGACGACGGCGGAAGGAGAATCTCCGGTCTCGAAGACCCGGGCGAGCACGTCCCTGGCGGCCGAGCGGGAGATGGCGCCGTCTTGCACCAGCCCGATCAGCTCGACCATGTGCTCAGGGCCCATCTTCGACCCGGATATCTCCGTATCGGACTCGTTCAAGAGGCCGCGGAGATCTCCCGAGATCCAGTTGGCCGCCTGTTTCTGGTCCACCTCGGCGGCGACCGTCTCGTAGTAAGCCGCGAGGTCCCTATCCGCCGTCAGCACGCCGGCGTCGTACGGGGAGAGGCCGTACTCCTCGACGAAGCGGGCGCGCAGCGCGTCCGGCAGCTCGGGCATGCGGCCCTCTATCTCCCGCACCCACGCCTCGGAGATCTCCAGTGGCAGCAGGTCCGGCTCTGGGAAGTAGCGGTAATCGTGGGCGTACTCCTTGCTGCGGAGCTCGTGGACCTCGTCGGTCTCTGGGTCGTAGTGGAGGGTGGTCTGTTCGACCCTGCCACCGGACTCCAGGATCTCGCGCTGGCGCTCCAGCTCGCGGGCGAGCCCGCGCTCCACGAAACGGAAGGAATTCATGTTCTTCAACTCGGTCTTGACGCCGAAGGAACCGTCCGGGTTGCAGATAGAGACGTTGGCGTCGCAGCGGAGCTGGCCCTTCTCCATGTCCGCCTCCGACACGCCGATGGCGCGCATGATCTCCTTGAGATGGTTGGCCGCCGCCCGCGCCGCCTCCGGCGATGGAATGTCCGGCTCGGTGACGATCTCCATCAAAGGCGTCCCGCCCCGGTTGAAGTCCACCAGCGAGCCGACCGAGCCGTGCATCCTCCCCGAAACGCCGACGTGGACGTTCTTGGCGGCGTCCTCCTCCAGGTGCAGCCGCGTTATCCCGACCCGGACGGTTTCATCGCCGACGGGCACGTCGAGGTGTCCACCGGTGCAGATCGGCTCGTCGAACTGGGAGATCTGGTATCCCTTCGGCAGATCGGGATAGAAGTAGTTCTTGCGGGCGAAGACGGCCCACCCGGCCACGTCGCAGTTCAGAGCGCGTCCGGCCATCACGCCAAGCTCGATAGCCTTCTCGTTTACGACCGGCAGCGTCCCCGGATGCCCGAGGCAGACCGGACATGTGTGGGTGTTGGGTTCATCACCGTAAATGACCCGGCAGCCGCAGAACATCTTGGTCTCGGTAGCCAGGTGGACGTGGAACTCAAGCCCGATCACCGCCTGATAGGTGCGTTTTTCCTCGACTTCCAAGCTCCGCCACCTCGCGCTCTCTCGTACTCTGCGACCATTGATCTACGAGCTTATTTTAGCATTCGATCCCCGGACCCAGAGGCATACGGATCGCCGCACTCCGCCACCGGCGAACGATCAATGAGTAGCCTTTGGCTTTCGTCTGTTCAGCATATTTCGGTACCGGCCGCAGAGCCTCATATCTGCCACCGTCGCGCTGATAGCCTGGCCGAAAGGTGCGCCTGACGCCGCCGGGTACCATCATTCGCTCGACGAGTGTTGTTTGGGCGGAGAAGGAGGTCCTCTTGTGCTTCGACAGCGTGCCCCCAACCTGATACGTTTCGGGATACTGACCCTGCCCCTCGCAGGGCTACTGGCTCTGTTGGGGCTGGTAGGAAACATCCGTCTGCCCGACCCTCGCACCGACCCCGAACAGGCGGCCCGGTATTTCAGTTCGACCTTCTACTTCGTGAGCCAGTTCGCGGGCAACGTGGTGGGCCCCTCGCTCCTGATCTTCGGGGTCATCGCCTTGACGGCCTACCTGTACGACACCCGCGCCAGGAACCTGGCCCTTGCCGGCATGATCCCGAGCCTCCTCGGCATAGCCCTGGTCCTGTCGGTGGCGGGCCTCGCCGCTTATGCTCTCCCGGCCGTTGGCCGGGCCTATCTGGACGGCCAGCTAGCCACCGCAGGCCCTGGCGCCCAGCAGAGCGCCAGAGAGCTGGTGACCGCCATCCTGGGCAGCCCGGCCCGGCACGTCTTCATGCTGGTCTTCCTGCTTTACTCCGCGGGTTTCGTGCTATTCGGTGTCGCCATATGGCGCTCCGGGGTGCTGCGCAAGGGCGCGGCTATATCCCTGGCGCTCCACGCTCCGCTCCTCTCCAGTTTCACCCGGACGGAACCCAACTGGGCTTCGATCCTGGGCGCGCTGATGTTCATCGTGGGGGGGACCCTGATCTCCGTTGACGTGTTCCGCGCAGCTTCCGCCAAAGAGACTGAAGCCACGATGGAACGGCGCGTGAGATAACCGGAACTATCCGGGCCGCTCCGCTAGCTTCGGGGCCAGACGTCCACGACGTAGCGGTGCGAGTCTTTCAACTCCTGCATCCACGCCTTGCCGGCTCCCTCGTCGGCCCCGGTCTCGTTCCGGTACAGTCCGACGAAGGCTTCCTCCACGGCCGGGGCCATCCTGCTCGCGTCGCCGCACAGATAGACGACCGCGCCATCTTCGAGGGTGTTCCACACTTCTTCATGATGCGCCTCGAGGCTGTTCTGCACGTACATCTTGGGCTGCCCTTCGAGCCTGGAGAACGCACACTCCACCTTCGTAATGCCCTCGCTGGCGTAGCCCTGTAGCTCGTCCTCGTAGATGTAGTCCTGCTCGGGGTCGCGGCAGCCGAAGAACAGGAGGGACGGCCCTACCTCCCTGCCCTCGTTGTGCTTGATCGCCGCGCGCTCCTGAAGGAACCCGCGGAAGGGCGCGAGCCCCGTCCCGGCGGCGACCATGACCATCGGCGTCTTCGGGTCCTCCGGCAGCACGAACGGCGTGCTCGGGGGCCGCACGAACCCTTCCACCACGCTGCCCTCCGGCAGCCCGGCAAGGTACGACGAACAGACGCCGTGGTAGCGGCCACTTCCGGATCTCGCCGGTCCCTCGACCACCCCGACGGTGATGCTGCATTTGCTCCCATCCACCAACGGCGAGGAGGAGATGGAGTAGTATCGGGGCTTGAGCGGCGGCACCAGTTCCAGATAGATGTTGAACGGCAGTTCGCAGGCCCGGAACTCTTCGAGCAGGTCGATCAGGGAGACGTTCTTCTCCAGGATCTCCTCCCGGTAACGCGCCACGCTGTCCGGGTCGTCCCCGCCGAGCGCGATGAGCTTCTCCTTCTCCGGCGGACACTCGGTGTAATCAGCGAGTACCGCTATCTGCGAACGCCTGGCCCCGTGCTGCAAGGCCACGTAGCCTGACAACAACTCGTGTACCGAAACCGCCCGGTCCACCGGCAAGAAAGGCTTGCCTGAAGTGTTGTTGCGGACGCGGATGCGGGCGTCTTCCGGGAAGTCGAAGCGCGCCATGACGCGCCACACCAGCGCCTCGTCGTTGCGCGGCAGGACCCCGAGATGGTCCCCGGCCTTATAGCTCACGCCCTCAGGGACCTCCAGCTCGATGTGGCGGGTGGAGCGATCGGAGGGCTTCGGGCCGCTCCTTATCTGCAGCTCGCGGTTTGCCACGATCTTCATCGGCCTCGCGTCGTACTCGGCCACCAGCGGGCTGACCTCGGTCCCATCCGTGACCAGTTCAACCTCGTAGCGGTGCGCCTTCACCATGGCTTCGGGCTCCTCCACGGAGGCGCCGAGGACCTGGGAGAACGGCTGCCACAGGTGCTCATACCAGCCCCGGAACTGCCCGTCGAAGTCGTCGCTGGCGTCGCCCTCGCCACGCTGGTAGACGCGCGTCGCCCCGTGCGCCTCCAACGCGGCGTCGATCATCTTCGGGACCCGCTGGTAGGTGGCCGCCCAGTCGCGGTCGCCGCATCCGAAAACGGTGTAGTTCACACCGTTCAGCGCGTCCGAGCCGAGGGAGTCGTTGCACAGCCAGTCGAAGAAATCAACCGCATTGTCTGACCTTCGGCAATGAGATCAGACACTATTGGGCGAAGGTGGGAACAGACGCCGTATGAGTTGCGCCAACAGCCCACGGAAAATACTTCGCCACTGCTTGCTGCTGAACCTAAGCCGCTTT
>Ga0136619_10001165_pt1 | contig 10202 bp, 7 predicted proteins | sample AntDrymUQ3532106_2_FD_104807 | JGI IMG/M metagenome (GOLD analysis project Ga0136619, IMG submission 104807) | Polar desert sand microbial communities from Dry Valleys, Antarctica - metaG UQ353 (21.06) | ecosystem: Environmental > Terrestrial > Soil > Desert | place: Antarctica: Dry Valley... | reverse complement strand
TCCACGGCGCCCGCCACGCGTCGCCCGCGCGGGCCGCGGAACGAGCGGCCGGTGCCGCTCACAAAGCCGAAGGTGACGCGCGGGCCGTGACCGTTCGGATTGCCGAGCGCGACGACGGGGCCGCCGACGCCGGGCGCCTCGCCATCCGCCAGCGCGAGCGCGGCCGCCCCCTCGGTGGCGGCCTCGAGGACCGCCAGGTCGCCGTCCGCGTCGACACCGACGACCGTTGCATCGGCGCTCCGTCCATCGGCGAAGGTGATCGTCACCTCGTCGCCGTGCAGGTTGTGTGCGTTCGTCAGGATCCGGTTCTCGCCGATGATCACGCCGGAGCCGCCCCGCCATCGGTTGCCGATCCCGACCACCGATGGTCCAACGCGCTCCGCGATATCGCCGATCTCCCGGCCCAGGTCTGCCAGGGCTGTCATGAGTTCTCGATTGCCTCCACAGGGTAAGATGTCACTTGCAATGCACAAGTTACACCTCCGCCGGACGCTGTCAAGGCCGATGCCCTACGATCCCCCGGTGGCCGCCCAGACACCCCTTGCCGCGGCGCTCGAGCGCGTCGGTGACCGATGGAGCCTGCTCATCATCGAGGCCCTCCTGAGCGGCTCTCGCCGCTTCGGCGAGCTGTCTGCCGAGGTGTCGGGGATCGCCCCGAACATCCTGTCCGAGCGGCTGAAGCGCCTGGAGGGCGAGCGGATCGTGCGCGCCACGCCGTACTCGGAGCGACCACCACGCTTCACCTATGCCCTGACCGACGAAGGCCTCGAGCTGGCCGGCGTCCTGCGCCTGCTGGCCGATTGGGGCTCCCGCGGCTCTGCCCAGGCCGAGCCGATGCGCCACGCGGCGTGCGGCACGCCCGTCGAGGCCCGGCTGTGGTGTCCGACCTGCGCCCGCTCGGTCGAGGAGCCCGAAGCCGACGGCCTGCGCTTCGTGTGATGGTCTGCGGTCGGGTGACAATTCCGTAATACTTGTGCGGGGGAGGGCACGCACAATCCAGCTTCGCGACACGCTTGACAAGTGACCGAATGGTCACATATAGTCGGCGTCAGGATGGATGAGCTGGAGCCCGCGTTTCGCGCCCTCGCCGATCCGCATCGGCGCACCCTGCTCGATCGGCTCTGGGGGCGTGACGGCCAGACGCTGGGCGAGCTCGGGGCGGCGCTGCCGCAGATGACCCGGTTCGGCGTCATGAAGCACCTGCGGGTCCTCGAGGACGCGCACCTGGTGACTTCGCGACGCGACGGCCGGCGCAAGCTCCACTTCCTCAATCCCGTTCCGACCCGCCTCATCGCGGACCGGTGGATCAGCCGCTACGCCGCGCCACTGGTCGAGGCGATGGCGGACATCAAGCACACCGTGGAGAGGCGAACGATGTCCGAAGCACCCAAGCATGTCTACGAGGTCTACATCGCCGCGACGCCGGAGCAGGTCTGGCGCGCCCTGACCGAGTCGGAGTTCACGAAGCAGTACTACTACGGCAACACGATCGAGTCGGACTGGCAACCCGGCTCGCCGATGGTCTACCGCAACCCCGACGGCACGGCGGCCATCGAGTGCGAGGTCGTCGAGGCCGATCCGCCGCGGAGGCTCGTCCATACCTTCTTCTTCCCGGGCACCGACGACTCGCCGTCGCGCTGCACATGGTCGATCGAGCCACGAGGCGAGGCGACCTTGCTCGTCCTGACACACGACGAGTTCGGCGCTGAGACGTCCACGTATCGGAGCGTCGCCCATGGCTGGGTGCCGATCCTGTCCGGTCTCAAGACCCTGCTCGAGACGGGCAAGCCGCTCGCCATCAGCTATCCGGCAGCCGAGGGCGTCCGCGACTGAGCGTGTCGCCCGCGGTGGCGGGAGCATTGGGCGCCAACCAGGTTGGCCCTGTGACCGAGGAGCGTGGCCTTGGGGCGAGTTCCGGGGCCGGATGCGGCCCTTCGACGGTCATCAGGGCCAACCAGGTTGGCGGATCGGCCGGGGAGCGACCGCTTGTCGGTCGTAGCGCCAATTGACCTGGCAATCGCTCGCGCGCCGCACTCGATGCGTTGAGCGCATTTCACCGGATCGAGTTCTCGCGTTGCGTTCGCGCGATCTATTGAGCACCGATCTGCACCGAGCGTGCGGTCGGGCGACCCTCACGCTCGCCCGCGCTCGATCGATCGTGTGAATCGCACGTCGAGCAGGCGTCGCGTGAAGACCGCTCGCTCTGGGAGCGCCGAGCCGGTCGCGCCCAATGCGCTAGGCCGGCTCCCAGGTGAAGTCGCCGGTGAACAGGCCGTCGACGAAGCCGATCTGGTAGGCGAGATACAGGCCGAAGGCCAGCGAGAGCAATCCGGAGCCGATGGTCAGCCATCGGTTGATCTGGGCGGACCGGGCCCGGGCGATCCAGAACGGCAGGCCGATGACCGTCGTCAGGACGGCCATCCCGGCCGCCACGCCGAGGCAGAAGATCACGAGGTAGGCAAGCGCGGTGCCCGTGTCCTGGATGGTTGCCAGGACCAGCAGCGCCACGGCCGCGCTGCCCGCCAACCCGTGCACGAGCCCGACGGCCACCGGCCGCAGGAGCTGGTACCAGCCGAACGTGGCGACCAGCCCGGTCACGCCGCCGAGGTGGGGATCGGTGCCGTGCCCGTGCACGTGGGCGTGCCCGTGCGCGTGATCCTCGGGCGGCTCGCCGTGCGCGTGGGCGTGCTCGTGGTCGTGCCCGTGCAGCGGCGCCGGCGGGGTGAGCCGCTCCGTGATGCCGCGCAGGCCGCCGGTCAGGTTCAGGATGCCGAGGCCGATCAGCATGACCGCCACCGCGAACTCCATGGCGAGGCCGACCGCCGGTGCGATGACCACGTTGAATACGATGATCAGCACACCGACGGTGACCACCGTGATCGTATGGCCAAGCCCCCAGAGCGCACCGATCAGCGTCGTGTGCGCGAAGCGGCGGCTGCGGTTGAGAATCGTCGTCACGGCGATCACGTGATCCGCATCGGTCGCGTGGCGCATGCCGAGCAGGAAGCCGAAGCCGGCAAGCGCGAGCAGCTGGGTCATCGCGTCTCCGTGGTGGTGGAGCCTACTATTGCAAGAGGTTGCAATAGTAAACTACCGGTCATGAACGTCAACCGAGCGCTCCCGCCACCGTGGAGCAGCGTCGGCGATCGCCTCCGCGAGCGAGGCCTTCGCTGGACGCCGCAGCGACGCACGGTCATCGAGGTGCTCGCAGCGTGCGACGGGCACATCACCGGAGCGGACCTCGTGGAGCGCTGCCGGTCCCGCGACATGTCGACGATTCCGTCAACCGTCTACCGCACGCTCGACGTCCTCGAAGAGCTGGGGCTCGTCCGTCACGGCCACGATGCCAACGGGCGCGAGGAGTTCCACGTCCTGCCGGCCCAGGAGCACGGACACCTCCATTGCGCCAGATGCGGCGCCACGTGGGAAATCGGCGAGGCCAGGGCGTGGGCCGTCGCCGAAGCCCTTCGGGCGGCCGACGGCTTCGAGATCGACATTGGCCACGTCACGCTCGTTGGCCTATGCCAGGACTGCGCGGACGGCGTCGCTGACCTGCCCCCCGGGTCGACACGGGACTGAGCGCAGGGCTCCGCCGCAATCCACCCGTACCCACGGGTGGAATCCCGTGGGAGCCCGCCGAATTTCCTCCGTTCAGCCGTCCGTTGACCCGACCCACCGGTCAATGGCTGGTTCGCCGCTGCTAGGCTGCGCGGCGTGCGCACGAGTGCCCCGGACGTCGGCTTCCTGGGGGCGCGGGTCGAGACGGACCTGGCCCGGATTGACGCAGACGTCGCCATCCTCGGCGTCCCCCATGGCTGGCCGTATCCGCGTCCGGGCGCGACGGCCGGCTGCGCAGAGGGGCCCGCCGCCGTCCGCCGTCGCTCCCAGCGCCTGGCGCGATTCGTGGATCACTGGGACTTCGACCTCGACGGACCGATGCGCCTCCCGCGCATCGTCGATGCCGGCGACGTCCCCGGCGACCCGACCGACGGGCCGGGCAACGCGCGGCGCACGAGCGAGGCGATCGCCGCCATCCTCGAGCGCGATGCCATCCCGGTCTGCATCGGCGGTGACGACTCCGTGCCCATTCCGATCCTGCGCGCCTACGAAGGCCTCGGACCGCTCACGGTCCTCCAGGTGGACGCCCACCTCGACTTCCGTGACGAGGTGCAGGGCGTAAGGGATGGGTACTCGTCTCCGATGCGCCGCGCGTCGGAGATGGCGCACGTCGAGCGCATCGTCCAGGTCGGGCTCCGTGGCGTCGGCTCGGCACGCGCCTCGGACGTCGACGACTCGCGCGCCGCCGGGAACCTGCTCGTCACGGCGCGCGAGCTCCGCGAGCGAGGCGTTCCGTGGCTGCTCGATCAGCTGTCGGCGCCGGACGCATCGGTCTTTGTCAGCTTCGACTGCGACGGGCTCGATCCATCGGTCTTTCCCGCAGTCTCGGCTCCGGCGCCAGGCGGCCTGACGTACGCGCAGGCGTCGGGATTGCTGCGCGGCATCGGCCCGCGTCTCGTCGGCGCCGCGTTCACCGAGTATGTCCCGTCGCTCGACGTGAACGAGCTCTCGGCGCTGGTGCTGGCGCGTCTCGTGGTCGACCTGGCCGGCGTCGTACAGCACGGTTTGACTCCGCCGGCGTCCGAGGGCTAGCATCCCCGGCATTCGTCTTCCTCCCTAAGCGGGGATCCCCTGCCCGGAGTGCTGCTTATCGAACTGAGCCGGATCGAAACGCCCCATCGACCGGCCGCGCATCGCGGTCCTCAACTCCCGTAAGCCCTAGCGGAGGTTGCCCGTCTCGTGATACGACGACTGTTCGTACTCGTCAGCGTACTGACCCTGGTGTTGCCCTCAACGGTCTTCGCCGAGGATCCCAGCGTCGCCGATCGCTTCCCGTCCAGCCCGTCACGAGGGATCGTCGACCCCGCGGTCCTTCCTGCCGCGATCGATGACTCTCGGTCCGTGACCGTGATGGTTCAGCTCGAGGGAGACCCGGTTGCGGTCGTCCAGGCCGAGTCGAACCGCAAGCTGACCAGGGCCGAGCGCGATGCCATCAAGGCTCAGCTCAAGGCGAGGCAGGACGCCATCACGGACGACATCGCCGCCCAGGGTGGCGAGGTCGAGTCGCAGCTGCAGTCCGCCTACAACGGCATCCGCGTCCGGGTCTCGCGACGCGATGCCGCCGCCCTCGCATCGCTGCCCGGCGTCATCGGCGTTCGGGGCCTGCAGGTGCAGACCATCGACAATGCGACAAGCGTGCCGTTCCTGGGCGTGCCGGCGGTATGGCAAAGCACCGGCTTCACGGGCGAGAACATCATCGTCGGGATCATCGATACCGGGCTGGATTACACGCATGCCAACTTCGGCGGCCCCGGAACTGCTGCAGCCTACGACGCTGCCGATGCGCTCGACATCACGATCGGTGACGCCGGCGACGCAGGCCTGTTCGGGCCGGACGCGCCGAAGGTCAAGGGCGGGTTCGACTTCTCTGGCGACACCTACGACGCCTCCTCCGACGATCCGGCCATCAATACGCCCAAGCCCGATCCCGATCCGCTCGACTGCCAGGGGCACGGGTCGCACGTGGGCGGGACCACCGGTGGCTTCGGCGTGCTCGCCGACGGCACGACCTACGGGGATGATGAGGGCGAGACGTATGACGAGTCGACCCACCTGAACGAGTTCAAGGTCGGCCCGGGCGTCGCGCCGAACGTCGACCTGTACGCCCTTCGCGTCTTCGGCTGTGACGGCTCCACCGACCTGACCGTCAATGCCATCGATTGGGCCGTCGACAACGAGCTCGATGTCATCAACATGTCGCTTGGCTCGCCATTCGGTCGAGCGACCGACCCGTCGGCGGTGGCCTCTACCAACGCCGCGGCCGCCGGTGTCATCGTCGTGGCCTCAGCAGGCAACAGCGGGGCCAACCCGTACATCACCGGTGCACCCGGTGCCGGCGACGGCGCGATCAGCGTCGCCGCGGTCGACAGCTCGGCGACCTTCCCGGCCGCCATCCTCGGGCTCAGCACCGGCGCGTCGGTGACGGCCATCAACGCCAACGCAGCGGACCTGCCCGCAGGCCCGCTGCCCATCCACGTCCTGCGTAACCCGGACGGTACGGTCAGCCTTGGCTGCAACGGGATCGGGGCGGGTGGCGCACCCCTGCCTGGGAGCACACCGGGCGAGTACGCAGCCCAGAACGTCGCGGGCAAGATTGTCGTCACGGTGCGTGGAGGCTGCGCTCGCGTCGCGCGGGCTGTTCACGCCCAGCAGGCTGGTGCGGCCGGCGCGATCATGATCGACACGAGCCCTGGCTTCCCGCCGTTCGAGGGCGAGATCACCGGCAATCCCGACATCCCTGGTCACGAGTACCTCGTGACGATTCCCTTCCTCGGCGTCCGCGGCGTGCTGGGACCGAATCCGACGGAGGACGGCGACCTCGTCGTTGCCGCCGACGGAGGGACAACCACGCTGACAGCGACGACGCTCACGAACCCCGGCTTCCGTGGCTTCGCGAGCTTCAGCTCCGGTGGGCCCCGGAACGGCGACAGCGCTGCCAAGCCGAATATCGCCGCCCCCGGTGTCAGCACCCTCTCCACGGACGTCGGCACCGGAACGGGCGGCACCCGGATGTCGGGGACCTCGATGGCCTCGCCGCACGTGGCGGGTGTCGCGGCTCTGGTCCGCGAATCGCATCCGGACTGGTCGGTCGAGGATGTGAGCGCCGCCATCCAGAACTACGCGGATCCATCTGCCGTTGCGGGATACCGTCTGACACGGGCAGGAACGGGACTCGTCGACACCGCCGAGTCGGTGGCTGCCGACGTCGTCGCACTCGGCGACGGCGTGACGGCGGAGGATGCCGAGGGAAATCCCGTCGGGTTCATGACCGCCAGCCTGAGCTATGGGTTTGCGGAGCTGGGAGCGAACTTCAGCGGCACGAGGACGCTGACGGTTCGCAATCACGGCGATGCCGATGTGACCCTGAACCTCGGTTCGGAGCCCTCGCCGCAGTCGCGCCCGGCGTCGCTCGCCTTCGGCGCGGCCGCGCTGACGGTGCCGGCCGGTGGCGAGTCCGCGGTCGAGGTCACGCTGAACGTGCCCGTCGCCAGCGTGGGTGGGTCCTTCTCGACCAACCAGTTCGCCTTCCGGGAGGCATCGGGCAACGTGACGCTCTCGAGTGGAGAGCTCGTGCTGCGGGTCCCGTACCTGCTCGTGCCGCGGGCGCTCTCGAACGTGGAGACAGCGCTCGACGGACCGCTCACCACGAGCGGCGCGAACCGCAAGCAGACGGCCACCGTCACCAACGAGGGTGGCACGCTCACGACCGCCGCGGATGTGTACGCCTGGGGCCTTGAGGATCCTGACGACATGAACGAAGGCGCCCTCGGCGGCGGCGGATACGACGTTCGAGCCGTGGGCGTCCAGTCGTTCGACGCCGAAGAGGCGCTGGGAGACCGCGCGTTCCGAAACGACCGGTTGCTGGTCTTCGCGATCAACAACTGGAGCCGATGGTCCACGGCGGCCGTCAACGAATGGGACATCAACGTCGATAGCAATGGGGACGGGTCACCCGACTACATCGTCGTCGCGATCGACTCCGGGGCCATTCGGACCGGCAGCTTCAACGGCCTGCTGGAGGTCTTCTTCGTGGATCTGGCCACGGGTGACCTGTTCGCCAGTGGCTTCCTGGCGAGCTCGCCAACCGATAGCAGCACACTGCTGCTGCCGGTCCTGGCAAGCGACCTTGGCCTGTCCAACTCGGCCCGCCAATTCTCGTACTCGGCGGTGAGCTTCTCGCTCGAAGGGCCGGGCGTGGATGTCGTGACTGGCTCAGCGGGGTTCAACGCGTTCAAGCCGGCCATCACGACCGGCCAGTTCGTCATCGTCCAGCCGAACGGGACCGGCTCGTTCGCCGTGGAAGTCGACAATGGCGAATGGAAGAAGACTCCGGCCAAGGGGCTCATGGTCGTCGCGCTTGATAACGCGGCGGGTGCTCCAGAAGCGCAGCTGATTCCAGTGCCGGCCCCGTAGCCGGCTACCGTTCCTCGCAACCGAAGCCCTCGCCGGTCAGCCGGCGGGGGCTTCGACTTATCCCGGATCGATCAGCCGCCGCGCGGAAGGTCCGATTCGCAGAGCCGCGGCTCGCCGTCCAGCGGCACGCGGTAGTCGAACTCGTCACCGTCGACCTTCACCACGACCCGGAACCCGTCGACCAGTGCCTGCGTGTACGCCTGGCCGGGCTTTGGGCATCCGAGCGAGCCGTCGTTCCAGGTCACCGTCTCGAAGCTCACCAGCTCCACCGCTTCTGCTTCCAGGGTCCCATCGACATGAGTCTCCAGGGCGCCGATGACGGCAGCCCAGACGTCGTCCGGAACCTCGCTCGGGCCGTCGACGGCCGGCTCCGACGCGAGCGGCGACGTCGTTTCGAACGGCTCGCGGGTCGGGGACTCGCTCGTCTGGGGATCGATGTCGCTCGTGGCCCCCGGCCCGATCCCGGCGGCGCAGGCCGAGATGAGGCCGATCGCGAGGACCGGCGCGGCGAGCCTAGCGAACGCTGGATGCTTCATCGGGTGCCAGACGGAATCGGCCGCGATGAGGTTGCAGCGGCGGCATCGGACCGTGGCCGTTGCAACAGAGAGTTCATGGTTCGTTGACGCATCGGGCCATTGTGCGCGGTTCGTCGCTGCTTATGCTGGACGCACCAATCCACCACGCGATACGTCGCCCGAGCAGGCGACGACGCGCTTCAGCTGGAGGCCCTCCCCACCGTGACCGCATCCGTCCCGATGCCGCTCCATCGCCTGTTCGTGGTGATCGCCGCCCTCGCCATGGCGCTCGCGGCCATTGTCCCGATGGTCTCGCCGCCGGCCGCCCGCGCGACCTCGAGCTCCATCGTCATCACCCAGGTCTACGGCGGCGGCGGGAACTCCGGCGCCACGTACACGCACGACTTCATCGAGCTCTTCAACCTCGGCACCACCGCGGTCGACATGAGCACCTGGTCGGTCCAGTACACGTCGGCGGCCGGGACGAGCTGGGCGCGCACGAACCTGTCGGGGATCATCCAGCCGGGTGCGTACTTCCTCGTTCAGCAGGCGCAGGGTGCGGGTGGAACGGCGCCCCTGCCTACCTCCGACGCCACGGGAACTACTGCGATGTCGGCGACGGCGGGCAAGGTCGCCCTGGTGACGAACCAGGTGACGCTCTCGGGCTGTGGTTCGGCCGAGACCCCCTGTCTACCGAGCGCGTCGATCCTGGACTTTGTCGGCTATGGGAGCGGGGCGACCGAGTCCGAGACCGCTCCGGCGCCGACACTGAGCAACACAACTTCGGCCAGGCGACTCAACTCGTGCGTGGACTCCGACAACAACGCCGCGGACTTCGCTGCCGGAGCGCCGACCCCGCGGAACAGCGCGACGGTGACTCCCTGCGGCGCGGAGACGGATCCGAGCGGTATCGGTGCCGCCAATCCGAGCACGGTCGAGCAGGGCGGAACCTCCCTGCTGACGGTGACGGTGACGCCCGGTGCGAACCCCACCAGCACGGGACTGGCCGTGAGCGCCGACCTGACGGCCATCGGTGGATCGGCGACGCAGGCCTTCTTCGACAACGGCACGAACGGCGACCCGACTGCCGGCGACAACGTCTTCTCCTTCTCCGCCGTCGTGTCGACAGGCACCACGCCCGGTGCCAAGTCCCTCCCGGCCTCGATCGGCGACTCCGAGGCCCGCGCGGGCGAGGCCACCATCAACCTGACGGTCATCGCGCCGGCCGAGCCGACGGAGGTCCACGAGATCCAGGGTGCCGGCCACACCTCGCCGCTGGTCGGCCAGACCGTCTTCAGGGTCGAGGGCGTCGTGACCGCCGTCCGCCCGCAGAGCTTCTACATGACCGACCCGACCCCGGATGCCGACGACGCCACCTCCGACGGCATCCTTGTCTTCCGCGGGTCCGCCCCCGGCGTCGGGGTGGGGGACCTCGTCCAGGTCAACGGCCGGGTCGGTGAGTTCCGGCCCGGCGGCTCGGGCAGCGACAACCTGACGACCACCCAGCTGACGAACCCGAGCTCGACGAACCCGATCGCGATCCGGATCCTCTCGAGCGATAACACCCTCCCGGTGACGCTGGTCGGCACCGGGGGCCGCGTGCCGCCAGGCGAGGTGATCGACAACGACTCGGCCGGCGGATCGGTCGAGAATGCG
>Ga0136619_10001164_pt1 | contig 10206 bp, 12 predicted proteins | sample AntDrymUQ3532106_2_FD_104807 | JGI IMG/M metagenome (GOLD analysis project Ga0136619, IMG submission 104807) | Polar desert sand microbial communities from Dry Valleys, Antarctica - metaG UQ353 (21.06) | ecosystem: Environmental > Terrestrial > Soil > Desert | place: Antarctica: Dry Valley... | reverse complement strand
CGAATGTTGTGACGGTGGAGCAGGATGACCGCGGCGGACCCCGCGACCGCAAACGCGATCACGGGCCACGGGTAGCCGATCGCGAGGACGAACACGACGAGCGCGAGCGCGGCGGCGATCGACGCCAGAGACGCATACCGCGTTAGGACGAACACGACGAGCCAGAGGCCAAAGCATCCGAGGGCCGCGATCGGCGCCAGCGCGAGGAACGCGCCCGCCGCCGTCGCGACCATCTTGCCGCCTCTCTCGAAGCGAAGAAACACCGGGCGGGCGTGTCCGACCATCGCCGCGGCGCCGGCGAACACACCGATGAGCGCTCCCCCCGCCCAGATCCCGAGCAGGCCAGCCGCAAGACCCTTCCCGAGATCGAGCAGCGCGACCGCGATTCCGAGCCGGCGCCCGTAGACGCGAAACACGTTCGACGCGCCCACGTTCCCGCTTCCCTGCTTCCGGATGTCCTCGCCGCGAAAAAGCCTGGGCAGCCAGTACCCGAACGTCAGCGAGCCGAGGAGGTACCCGCCCACGACTGCGACGGCCTCGATCACGGCCGCCGAGCTCTACGCGGTCGGGATGCGGTACGCGTCGATCCAGCCATTCACGACGCTCCAGTCGAGGTTCCGGAAGAAGGCCTCGATGTACGCCGCGCGGTCGGTCTGGTAGTCGAGGAAGTACGCGTGCTCGTAGACGTCGAGCGCGACGAGCGGGGTCGCGTTCCAGACGGGGAACGTGTTCTGCGCGTCGCCGACGTAGTTGAACAAACGTCCCTCATCCCAGTCGTACGCCGTCCAGGCCCAGCCTCGTGCTGCCATGCCGGATGCCTTCAGGTCGGCGCGCCAGGTATCGCTGGAGCCGAGGTCGCGCTCGATTAGCCCCGCGATGGCGCCGCTCGGATTCCCGCCCTCGCCACCCAGGTGCTCGAAGTAGATCTCGTGATTCTTGATCCCGCCGATCGCAAAGGTGAGATCCACCTTGAGGGCCCGCAGGTCCGAGTAGACCTGGTTCGCCGCCTCGAGATCGACCTCCTCGAGCTTCGAGAGGATCTCGTTTCGCTTGGAGACGTAGCCCTGGTAGAGACGGTAGTGCGCTTCGATCGTGGTGCGCGAGATGCCGTCGAGCTCGAGCAGAGCCTGCTTCTGCTCGCGGGGCCTGATCTCCACGAAGTTCGCCATTCGCTTGGACTCCTTGCGGCTCGGTGCGGAACGCCGCGGAGCATATCCTTCTCCCCGATTCGATCTGGAGAGGAGTTAGAACATGGCGTTCAGCGTTCCCGCACTTCCGTACCCGTTCGACGCGCTCGAGCCGACGATCGACGCGAAGACGATGGAGATCCACCACGACAAGCATCACCAGGCGTACGTGGACAACGCGAACAAGGCGCTCGGCGAGACCGAGTGGGCGGACTCGCCCGTGGAGCAAGTCCTCGCCGCGCTCGAGGCCGGGGAAGTCCCCGAGGACATCCGCACGGCCGTGCAGAACAACGCCGGCGGGCACGCGAACCACTCGCTCTTCTGGGAGATCATGGGACCGGATGGCGGCGGCGAGCCGAGCGGAGCGCTCGCCGACGCGATCAACGAGACCTTCGGAGACTTTGCCGCCTTCAAGGAGAAGGTCACGCAGAACGGCGTCACGCGTTTCGGCTCGGGCTGGTCGTGGCTCGTCTGGAACGGATCGGGCCTGGAGGCCTACTCGACCGCCAATCAGGACTCGCCGCTGATGCAGGGTCACACTCCCCTGCTCGGCATCGACGTCTGGGAGCACGCCTACTACCTCAACTATCAGAACAAGCGCCCGGATTACCTCGCGGCCTGGTGGAACGTCGCGAACTGGGACGCCGTCGCGGCGCTTTACGGGACCGCTCGCTCGTAGCAGCGGATGCAAACCGGGGGTGCGACGCGCCCGTAGCTAGGAAGCGATGTCTACGTCGCTCGCGCTCCCGGTTCGTTTCGTTACTGCCCAACGGGCAACAATGAGCCACGTGCAGCGCCGGGAACCAACAGACGGCGAGCTCATCGAGCTGATCGCAGGCGGCGACCGGCCGGCATTCGAGGAGCTCTACGGGCGCTACGCGCGGGCGGTGCTCGGCCTCGCGCTCCGTCGCCTCGGTGACCGCGGGCGTGCGGAGGACGCAGCTCAGGAAGCCTTCCTCGCCATCTGGCGCTCGGCGAGGACGTACAGGGCTGAGCGCGGGAGCGGCGCGCCCTGGGTCTACGCGGTCGCCCGGAACGCGATCATCGACGGCCTGCGCAGAACACCCGAGCAAGCGCTCGACGTTCCGGACAAAGCGGGCACCGACCCCGGGCCGCCCGATCGCGCGGAGGCCGCCTGGCAGGCGTGGCAAGTGCACCGGGCACTCGAGATCCTCCCCGAGCACGAACGGCCTGTGATCGAGCTTGCCTACTGGCGCGGCCTCTCGCAGAGCGAGATCGCCGACTCGCTCGGTATACCCCTGGGCACGGTGAAGACGCGAACGCGCAGCGCTCTCGCACGGCTCGCGCAGGAGCTCGACGGGACGCTCGAATGAACGCCCGCGGGCCTGATTTCGACGAGCTCGTGGGCCCTGAGGTCGAGCCCACGGAACGCGAGCGACTTCTGCGCGTCCACGAAGCTCTTGTCGAGGCGGGTCCGCCGCCCGAGCTTTCTTCGAGGTTGGCCACGCCGCCTTCGCCGAAGGTCGTTCCCGTGGCTTGGCGGCGGCGAACCGGTGTGCTCGCGCTCGCCGCGGCGCTCGGAGCAGCTGCCTTCACGGTCGGGTTTCTCGTCTCCGACTACGGCGGGAGGAGCACCGATCGGGTCATCGCGATGTCCGGAGCGGGGGGCGCGAGCGCGTCACTCGCGATCTTCGAGGTGGACGATGCCGGGAACTGGCCGATGGAGCTCGACGTCAAAGGGCTCGCGCCCCCGGCGAGCAGCCGGCTCTATCAGCTCTGGCTCACGAAAAACGGAGAGCTGGAAGCACTCTGCGGAAGCTTCCTCGCCGAGTCCGACGGCACGACCGTCGTGCCGATGAACGCGCCGTACCGGCTCAGAGAGTTCGACGGCTGGGTCGTGGTCGAGCAGGGCTCGAAGGAGCCCGTGCTCACCACCTGAACCCGTAGCTCCGCGTCGAAGCGCGGGAACGATCACCCGGTGGTACGCCACTGCCGCGGGCCGTCAGGTGCGTCCGACTCGAGGCGGAATGCGCTTTCCACGTCCTCCAGATTCATCATCGCTCGCGCGTGCGCAATTGCCTCGTCGCGAGCGTCGGCTTCGGAGACTCCGGTGATCCGGTCGGTGCGACCTCGTCCGTCATGAAAGCGAACGTAGACGCGCTCGGCGAACACAGGCGACGTGGTCGGTGTGTCGACCGGCTTTGCTCCGAGTAGCTTCAAGGCCCGACTCGACGTCGGCCGAGCCGGCTCGGTTCGCTGCTCGGGGCGGGCCTGGTCACGTCGAAACACCCTGCTCCGCACGACTCGACGGAGGCCGAGGAACGCCGCGATCCCGGCCAACGCGTTGATCGCGATCAGCACCTCGACGATGCGGGTCATGGAGACGTCGGAGGCGCCGTCTGCGGAGTCGAGCCACGAGAGCCCGAATAGATGATGGAGTCGGACGGGAGGTAGACGATCTCCGGCTGCCACTTCTGGATCCGCTCCCACTCGACGAGCTGAGGGGTTAGATTCCGTCGCCGGATGCTGTAGGCGTATGCGTCGGCACGCGCCTGGATGCGGGTCGAGGTGGCTGAGCCACGGGCTTCTTCGATCTTCTGCTGCGCTTGCTGCTTTGCGATCTGGACGCGGTTTTGCTCCGCGGCTGCCTGCTGAGTAGCGACCTGCTTCTCTTCGATCGCGGTGGTGAACGCAGGCCCGAAGCCGACGTTGGTGAGTAGGAAGTCGAGCCCCCGGACGCAGAAGGTCTCGAGCTGTTTCGAGAGCTCGGCTTGCGTCTCGCGACGGATCTTCTCTCGGTTCGGGAGAATGCCGACCGCCTCGAACTTCACCGTCTCGGCCTTGAAGATCTGCTTGGCGCGGGGTTCGATGATCGTCTCGTAGTAGCTGTCGCCGTAGTTGGTGTAGAGCTCCTGGACGCAGCTCTTCTCGAGCGAGTAGTTGATCGTCGCGACGACGAAGACCTCCTGCGACTCCTTGGACGCGGCGGTGCCATTCGGCCCGCCGTCCATCAGGAGCTCGTGGGAGGCGTTGCGGATACGCGCCTTTTCGACCGTCTCCCAGGGGAAGGTCGTGACGAGTCCGGCCTCCTTGACGCCGGTGTACGCGCCGAAGGCTCGAACGAGGCCGACGTGGCCGGCGTCGACCGTGTGCCAGACGAAAAGCATCGACAGCAAGACCCAAAGGATCGCCGTTCCACCTGCGATCGCGAAGGCCTTGGTACGAAGGCCGCTGAGCGCGTGTTCGGCGCCGTACTCGTCTTTGACCACCTTCTCGCCGCTTCCGACCACGAGGCCTCCGATGACACCGATAACGACGACCAGAGAGGCGACGACGGTGATGACGTACCACATGTGCCCTCCTCGGGATCTCTTGCGGGAAACAGCGGTCAGCTGCGACGGGACTGCGCCGGGCTGGCAGAATCGTCGCAGACGACCGCGACGGCGCTCGGAGCGCTAACGGGCGAGGACGTACTCCCAGCCTTGTTGCCAGTCGTAAGGGCCGACGAGTTCCTCGAGCGATGCACCAGAGAGCAGGTGATCGAGCGCCCAACGCGTCGCCGAGTGGCCAATGATGACGACGCGCGCGCCGTCGTACTCGGGGAGAAGATCGTCGAGGAAACTCCGCATCCGGTCCACGACGTCCCGATAGCTCTCCCCTCCTGGATAAGCCTCGTCGATCCGGCGCGACCGTTCGGCCTCGAGGCGTGCGCTCGGCATCCCGTTCAGCTCGCCGTAGTTGCACTCCCGGAGACGCTCATCCTGAGAAATAGGAACGCCGGAGCTGCCGAACGCGATCTGGGCCGTCTCCACCGCCCGAGCCAGATCCGAGGTGAGGACTGCCGAGATACCGTCACTGCGCCGTCGCTCGCCGAGTTTCTTCGCCTCCCGCTTGCCTCTTTCGGAGAGTTCACCCTGTAACCAACCGGTGGCGATCCCGCGCTCGTTGTCGACGCTTATCGAGTGTGTCTCGAAGACGATCTCGACGTTCACGTATTGGCCTCCGGGTCAGACGCTATCTTCGAGATCGTCGTGTCTGAAAAGGTAATAGCCGATCGGCCCATCCGGTCACAGTACGAGGACTTCATGCGCCACGTCTTCGCCACGGGCATGCCGAAGCAGGACCGGACCGGGACGGGAACCGTCAGCGTGTTCGGCTACCAGATGCGCTTCGATCTCGCCGAGGGATTTCCGCTGGTGACCACGAAGAAGGTGCACTTCCCGGCGGTCGCCAACGAGCTGCTCTGGTTCCTGCGCGGCGACGGGAACATCCGCTGGCTGCAGGAGCGGGGCGTGACGATCTGGGACGAGTGGGCCGACGAGAACGGCGACCTCGGCCCGGTGTACGGCGTGCAGTGGCGGAGTTGGCCCACCCCGGACGGCGGTCACGTCGACCAGATCGCCGAGGTCGTCCGGCTTCTCCGCGAGGAGCCGGATTCGCGCCGCATTGTCGTGAGCGCGTGGAACGTCGCCGACCTCCCGAAGATGGCGCTCCAACCGTGCCACACGTTCTTCCAGCTCTACGTTGGAGACGGGAGGCTGAGCTGCCAGGTCTACCAGCGAAGCGCAGACGTGTTCCTCGGGGTCCCGTTCAACATCGCAAGCTACGCGCTCTTGACGCACATGCTCGCCCAGCAGTGCGACCTCGACGCCGGAGATCTGATCTGGACGGGTGGCGACTGTCACATCTACGACAATCACCGAGAGCAGGTCGAGACCCAGCTCGAGCGCGATCCGCTCCCCTTCCCTTCGCACCGCTTCAGCCGCCGCCCGGCCTCGATCTTCGAGTACGAGTTCGAGGATTTCGAGGTCGTCGGCTATCAGCACCATCCGGCGATCCGCGCGCCCGTCGCCGTGTGAAGGTCTCGCTCGTCGCAGCCGTCGCTCGCAGCGGCGTGATCGGCCGTGACAACGCGGTTCCGTGGCGGATCCCAGAGGACGTGCGCCGCTTTCGGGAGCTCACGATGGGATGCCCCGTCGTCATGGGAAGACGAACGTGGGACTCCCTCCCCGCGCGTTTTCGCCCGCTCTCGGGCCGGCGAAACGTCGTTGTCACGCGCAATCCAGCCTGGCACGCGGACGGCGCGGAACGGGCCGGGTCGCTCCAAGACGCCTTTCTCCTGCTCGAAGGTGCGCCGCACGTGTTCGTGATCGGCGGGGCGGAGCTCTACGCCGCAGCGATTCCGCTCGCTGACGAGCTCTTGCTGACGGAGATCGACGCGGATGTGGAGGGCGACACGGAGTTCCCTTCCTGGGATCGCAGAGAGTTCGAGGAGACGTCACGCGCGCAGCACGTGACCGAGAGCGGAACTTCGTTCTCGTTCGTCACGTACGTCCGGCGGCGAGCGTGATCCCATCCCCGCGGCCGCGCCGACTTCGTAATGTCGGTGTCAGACACCGACTTTGTCAAGGGTCTTCGGTAACGAAATAGCATCCAGGTGTCCACAGGCTCTTTCGTGGAATCGAAGAGCCACGCTTGCAGCACCTGCGTCCCGGACATCGGCTTTCTGGACAAGGCTCCGTCGTCTCACAATGCTCCGCGCTGGTGCTCCGCGAGGAGTGTCTGACACCGGTTCAAGATGTTCTTACGCGCGGCGGATGGCAAGCACGCGGGCCTTCCACGAGCCGCTCGGCGCTTCGACGTCCACCGAGTCTCCCACCTTGGCGCCAAGGAGCGCGCTGCCGAGTGGGGAGTCCGGAGAGACCCCGCCCACCGCCGAGATCTCGACCTCCATCTTCTCGCCTACCTCGTCAGCGAGCTCCACGATCGACCCGACGCCGACGTTGTCGTTCGTCTTGTGCTCGACGGTGACCGCGCGATGCAGCCGGTCTTTCAAGATGTGAATGCGCCGCTCGAGGAGCCCTTGCTCGTTCTTCGCCGCGTGGTACTCGAAGTTCTCGGAGATGTCTCCGAACTCGCGAGCGCGCTTGATCGCCTCGATGATCTCGCGCCGACGAGGCCCTTCGAGCTCGGCTAGCTCGGTCTCGAGAGCGGACCGCTGGTCCAGGGTCAGGTGCTCGGCTCTCTGCTCGTTCACATCTCCAGGCTAGCCGGGGTCAGGTCCTCCATGTTCCATCTTCGCGGAACATGGAAGACCTGACCCCACGCTCGCGGCTGCATTACGCTCTCGCACGACCGACCTGTGAGACGCGGAAAGGAGGGCATGGTGGCGACCGACCTGGAGCGCTTCGTCGATGCCGACGGACGGACTGACGCCGTCAAGGAGGTTCGGCGGCGGATCGACGCCGAGGGGATCCAGTACGTCTACTACCAGTTCCCCTCCGTCACCGGCCGGATCATGGGCAAGGGCGTCCCGGCGCAGCACTGGGAGACGACCGCGCAGAAGGGGTTCCAACTCGTGTACGGCGCAACGGCCAACCTCTTCACCGACCGCCACGGAAACTACATCGGTTACGGGCCAGAGGCCGCAGAGCTCGTGGGCGTGCCCGAGCCGGAGACATTCGAGACGCTTCCGTGGGATCCACGTGTCGCTCGCGTCTGGTGCATCTGCTTCCGCAACCGCGAGGAACGAAAGCATGGAGGCGCCTTTCTCTCCTCGGACTGCCGCGGAAATCTCAAACGAATGCAGGCCGAGTTCGAGAAGGACACCGGCCTCCACCTCCGCGCCGGCACCGAGCCGGAGATGATGTGGCTCAAGTTGCAGCCGGACGGCACGCCCTCGGTCGAGGGCATGACCAAGCCCTACTGCTACCACATCGACCAGTTCTCGGAGCTTCAGCCGATCATCCACAAGGTGATCGAGTACGGGCAGAAGCTCGGGCTCGACATGATCCAGGGCGACCACGAGGACGCCCCCGGGCAGATCGAGCTCAACTTCGGCTTCGACCGCGCGGAGCGAACCGCGGACAACCTCTCCACCTTCCGCCAGGTCTGCAAGGCGGTCGGCCGCGAGCTCGGCGCATTCCCGTGCTTCATGCCGAAGCCGTTCATGGGCGTGTCGGCCAACGGGTGCCACCACAACATCTCTCTCTGGGAAGGTGACGTGAACGCGTTCATGCCCGAAACCGACGATCAGCAGAAGCCGAGCCAGCTCGGGCTCTATGCGATCGGCGGGATCCTCGAGCACCTCTCGGCGCTGACCGCGATCACCGCCTCGACGGTCAACTCGTACCGCCGGCTCTGGGACACCGGCTTCTGGGCGCCCGTGTTCGCCGACTGGGGCTTCCAGAACCGGACGACCGCGCTCAGGGTCTCGGCTCCGGGGCGCTTCGAATACCGCTCGGTCGACTCGGCCGTGAACCCGTACCTCTCGATGGCCGCTCTGATCGCGGCGATGCGGGACGGGATCGAACGCAAGCTCGACCCGGGCGAGCCCGAGGAGCGGAACATCTACGAGGCGATGGAAGCAGGTAAAGAGGTCAAGCGCATCCCGATGACCTTCGGCGACGCGCTCGACGCGCTCGAGGCCGACGAGGTCGTGAAGAAGGCGTTGCCTGACGAGATGTACCGTGTCTTCATGCACTACAAACGGGACGAGTGGGAGCGCCACTGCGCCACCGTCACGGATTGGGACGTGTCCGAGTACCTCGACGTGCTGCCGTAGGGGCGCGGCATGTGCGGCATCGCGGGAATCATCTACCGGAACGGCTCGCAGCACCCGATCGGGAACGAGATGACGCTGATGCTCCAGTCGATGAAGCATCGCGGCCCCGACTCGACTGGCTACGCGCTGTACGGGACACCCGAGAACGGCAATCTCGTCATGCGCTACAAGCTCGCCGACGCGAACACGCCGCGCGACTTTGAGTTCGAGGAGCGACTGCGGCGGCACCGCTCCGTCGTCGAGTCGCGTCTCGAAAGGCTCGGCGCTCGCATCGACGAGGTCGACGAGGAGACGCCGTACGCGTTCAGAGTCTCGTTCGACTTCGACGGCGACCTCAAGCTGCTCGCCGACTTCGTCGAGGACATCCCCGACGCGGAGGTGCTCTCGCTCGGGCGCTCGCTCGAGATCGTCAAGGACCTCGGCGACGCCGAGACCGTGCACGAGCAATACGGCCTCTCCGAGTTCACGGGCACGCATGCGATCGGCCACGTGCGCATGGCGACCGAGTCCGAGGTCGACATCGCGGGCGCGCATCCGTACTGGGCGTACCCGTACTCCGATGTCGCTGTCGTCCACAACGGCCAGTTGACGAACTACTTCATGTGGCGCCGCCGCCTGGAGCGCGCGGGTCGCCGCTTCATGTCCGAGTGCGACTCGGAGATCATCGCGGTCTATCTCGCCGAGGAGATGACCAACGGCGCCTCGCTCGAGGAGGCCATGAACAAGTCTCTGGACGAGCTGGACGGCGTCTTCACGTACATCGCCGTGACGAAGGACGAGCTCGGGGTCGCGAAGGACGAGCTCGCTGCGAAGCCGCTCGTGTTGTACGAATCGGACGATCTGGTCGCGCTCGCCTCGGAGGAGATCGCGATCCGCGCGATCGTCGACCACGAGATCGACACCTACGACCCGTATGAGCGAGAAGTGCTGGTCTGGAAGCGATGACCCAAATCCGATGACACAGATCACCTACGACGCCCGTGGCCTCGCGGAGCCGTTCGCGGACGTGCCCAAGATCTCCGAGATCGACGGCGCGATGGCGAGCTTCGACGCGAAGGACTTGACGACGCGCGCCATCAACCTCGAGCTCCGCTGGCTCCTCTACGAGCAGGGCATCAAGGAGGTCGAGATCGCGAATCCGGGCTCCAAGCACTCGCTCGGCGTCGGGATCCTCACTCGCTGCCGGATCCGCTTCGCCGGAAGCCTCGGCTACTTCGGCTGCGGTCTGATCGACGGGCCCGAGATCCACATCACAGGGCGGGTCGGCTGGTCGGCCTGCGAAAACATGATGTCGGGCGTGGTGGTCGTCGACGGGAACGCCGGCTCGCTGACGGCCGCGGCTCTCCGCGGCGGCGACGTGGTCGTCAAGGGCAGGGTCGGCGCGCGGAGTGGGATCGACCAGAAGGGCGGCACGATCATCGTCGGCGGCTCGGCCGGCTCGATGACCGGCTTCATGATGCAGCGCGGCCGGATAATCATCTGCGGCGACGTCGG